>ENA-OFCX01000196-OFCX01000196.1-metagenomes-genome-assembly--contig:-NODE-196-length-33910-cov-24.103648_pt1 | contig 33910 bp, 30 predicted proteins | sample MGYA00153384_OFCX01 | MGnify analysis MGYA00153384
AAACGGCCATGAAAAATCCCGAACTCTTCGATGTCATCGAACTCCTCATCGATTTACCCTCTCACAGCCTCTCTACGGGCGATCGAGGTGCCATTTGCAAAGAATATGACAATTCACGGTATGAGGTAGAATTTACCAATTCAGATGGAGAATCGATCGCGTTGGTTGCGTTATCGATCGACTCTTTTGTCGTAGTTTGGCGATCTGCCTCTAAAACTTGGGTGCCGATCTCTGAAAAAATTCAAGCTATCGTATCAACTTTACCCTAAGAGAATCGATCGAAAGTTTTTGACTTCGCTCGTTCCGTCCATAACGAACGAATCTCCATCTAGGACTGAGCTTCGCATGTATTCTCAGCAGTGTTAAAATAAAATTGATATTTTACCGATCGACCAATGAAACTAACCGTAATCGTCCATGAAGCGATCGAAGGCGGCTATTGGGCAGAAGTACCCGCAATCCCAGGCTGTGCGACAGAAGGGGATAGCTGGGATGAATTGATATCTAATCTGCATGAAGCGATCGAAGGTTGTTTGTCGATCGATTCTAGTCAGTTAGAGATAGATGATAAATCTCAGCTTTTAGAACTGGCGATATGAAATCGATGTCTGGGAAGGAGTTAGCCAAATTATTAGAAGCTAACGGCTGGGATTTATTACGGATTCAAGGTAGTCATCACATCTACGGTAAAGTTGGCAATCATTCCAGAATTTCCGTTCCGATTCATCGCAACCAAGACATGAAAATAGGATTGCTACGCAATTTACTTAAAACAGCAGACTTATTGTCGATGTTCGAGGGTAAAGCCGATCTATCTACCGATGAAAAGGATCTTCAACTTGAAATCGACCCATCCATAATCGACGAAACAACAGATAGCAACACAGTAGATAAAACGAAGACTGATAGTGGTTAAATGTTTCATTTTCTGCCCATGTTTAAACTGATGAACATTGAGGATTAGATGGCGGAGAACTTAATTGCAATATTACAAAAGTGTCAAGTTCGGTAGCTGCTCTGGATAATTCCGATGTTCTTACTCACAGTCGTTCACGAAGTGTGGGCTTTGCCCAATCGATTGTAAAAATATCAACTAGTTGCGATTGACTCCGGCTCACTCGACTAGGGATTAGCTGTTCGTGAAATAAAGTTTCATAGAAAAAGCAAGCTAATCCACCAAATTGTTGAGCGTAGATTGTGGCTACTTGTTCTTTGATAATTGGGCTAGCAATCGGTCGGGTTTTCAATCCTGCCAAAATCCCGATCGAGGTGGGAATTTTGGCTCGAACAGCTTGAACTTCTGGTTTACTCAATTCGATTTCAAAGGAATCTAGCCTATCTCGATAAACTTGTAATACTAATTCATCCATCAATCCCAATTCTTGCCATTTTTGCCAATCTGCTAAATAGCGAGTGCGAGAAAAAGCCAGCGGGTTGGGTGAAATTGATACAATACAATCGCGCCGGATAGATTTAACTCCCCTGACGATCTGTTGTAACAACTCCGTTAAACGTTCTGCACCCCATTCGATCCAGATTTCACTATCATGCTCGATCGGGGCAATTTCACCAAAATTATGCTGCTGAAATAATTGTTGACTGAATTTGTCGTAACCCATCTCTTGCGGAAAACTAAAGTGGTCATCTAACTGAATTCCAGCTACAGGGTATTTTCTGACAACTTCAGTAATTAAATCCACCATGAATTTACGAACGCGATAATGGCAGGGATTCAACCAAACATTTGGATCTAATTCACCATTAGCACCTTGAATCCGTTGGGGAGTTTCATTAATATCAAGCGTCAATAAATCCTTATATTGACGCGCGATCGTTGACTGTGGCGGTACCATTAATCCATATTCAAACCAGGGAATTACCCGCATATTTAGCGGTCGGGCTAATTCGATAATTTCCTTTAATACATCCCGTCCGACAAATGGACTATTCGGTAATAGCGGAGATCCAGTCCATTGTTTTGCAACTTCGCTCGGATATAACGTATAGCCCCGCTGCCAAACTACTGGATAAATCGTATTAAAACCCAGATCTGCTAAACGGTGCAATCCTTCCGCCAGATTTTTGCGAGAATTCATCACTTGACTATCGATATTAGTCAACCAAACAGCTTTTAACATACAGTGCTAGTACTAGGCGGCAGCAATCAGAATACCATTTCTCAGCAAAATATTATGAGAATTTATGCCGCAGACTATTAATTAATTGTTAGAACCGATCGAGCGTGCCGAAAACGGCAACTGACGAGCTTGCAGTGTAGTTGTACCCCCATCTAAGATCTCCACCTGCCCAGGACGAATTAACTGCGCCGCTGCACGGGCGATAGCTTCTCTTTCCTGTGGGGTGTGCATTTGCCGTTCGGTATAACTAGCAGTGGCTGGAGCCGCAATTAGTGCCCCACAAGCAATACGGTTCGGTTGAGCAAGCCAACCCCCAATTCTGGGGGAGCAAGATCGATCTTGCTCCCCCAGAATTGGGGGATTTAGCGGCGCGATATGGGCGGGGTTCCCCACTGGACGGGTCTCCCGACCAGTACGCACATATAATCGCGACAAGACAGGGGGCGATCCGAACGATCGAATCGATTAACCGAAGCGTATTGGCCCCACAAGGGCTAATCATGATTTTGGGATTTTGGGATGGACAGGGTTCTTGTGGATCTCGTTCATCCTATTTCTCATCTGAGCGATTAAAATTGAGTAAGCTCGCGATAGTAGGTCAGGTATTGAATATGAGTATTAGAGAAAAAATTCTTCAAGAAACTGAAAACACCCCCGATCGAATTTTGATTGAGGTCTTAGATTATTTACAATATCTGAAAATCAAGCACCAGCAAGGGATGATGGAGACTGCTTTGCTCAGTGAAACGATCCTCGCGGAAGACTGGTTAAAGCCAAAAGAGGAAGCTGCATGGCAAGAGTTGTCGTCGGTGATGTCGTTTTTGCTCAATCATCATCACTAATCAACTGACTGCTTTTCATGCCACTATGCCACTGATACAATCGGTTTAAATGCTGCTCTATTCGAGCAACTTCTTGGATTTGTATCGATGCATAAATTATACATTCTTCCTGCTCAAGACGCATCTGCTCAGAAACTTCGGCCTCACGATCCATTGCTTCAGCGGCGGCTTTCCATTCTAGTATGCGCGTTTTTTCTGGGTGAGGAGTTCCTGTACGGAGACTATCTATAGCATCTTCATGAACGCACCAATATTGCTCATTCGATACATAAGGATACAGTAAAAATTCGCACTGTTCGATTAAATCAGGAGGAAGTACAACTCGCTCTCGTTCAAAGGCTCCCCCATGACCATCTCGATCGAACGGGCAATCTTCAGCACTCCACATATAATCAAGATAGCCACAAGCACGACGATAGCCTTCGACTGTATTCTCATAGCGCAAATGTGGATGCTGAGAAGGATAACCCTTTCCAGCATCAGGAGCTAGAAATACAATAAATTTTCCCCCTGTGAGTAAGGGAAGATGCTTGTACCAACTATGAACATCCCGAAGATGCTCAACAAACGCTTGATGTTGCTCTCGTGAAGGTAATGGAAGCGATCGTATTTCTGCTTCAGAAAAAATTATTAAATTCGTTTTATTTTCCAATTACGTTCTCCTAAGATAATAGTTTTTATGAACAAAATCTACTCAACCCCACCAGCATATATCGATCTGGTTTCGTGAATGATAATGTTCGTTGGCGAAGCCTTTCGGAACGAAATCGGTTATTGGTGGGTGAGGGCGAGTTCGATCGAGATTTTGAGAATTATGCGGAATCGATCGCATAAACAAAGCCATCTACGAACCCGTGCAGGCGAATATGTGGGTGGGGATTCGACTACCTACAGCGAGCGCGGCTACGCCAACGATCGCAATTTAATCCATCTGATTCATAAACTTCATCATGACTGCCAATATCAACTAACTCAAGCGATCGCGATCTTCTATCGATAAGCTGCTAAGTGAATCAACTATTTCTTGAAAATCATCATTCATCTCCTGCTTATAATTTATAAGTTTTCAACCTGAGATCGATCGCTTGAGTTCGTTGATATCGGCAGAATATTTCAATTCGCCTCGTTGTTCTTCCTTCCGTGCTAACTCAAAGTTTTTATACATATCTTCTCGACGTTCTTCTCGAAGATATTGCTTCAACAACATTTGCAGCTCCTCTTTTTCATCGATCGAGAGATCTTTTACAGTTTCGACTAAATCACTGAAAGTCATAGTTTTGTTCAAAGCATAGGTTTAAGTTTATTTTACAAGTAATCGAACCTACCCAACCCCGCCACCATATATCCCTCTTCTGTCACTCTCCCCAGAGCATAATCCCCCACCCTTGCTGCATAGGCTTTTCTCAAAAATCTCCACGATTGAGCTATCGATCGCTAAATAAAGCTTCAAAACTTTTTGAGGTCGGGCTTGTAGCGATCGCCTTCGATTTTTAGTTAAGGAGAGTGACAGAAGAGGGATATAGCAACCGCCAAGGCGGTTAGGACATATTATTATAATATGTAGTTGAAGTGCCAGATGTATAAAAATGCCCAAACCCTATAGTTACGACTTACGCCAGAAAGTAATTCAATCAATTGAGTTAGGTGAGATGAACAAGAGCCAAGCATCTGCTGCATTTAAAATCAGTAGGAACACGATCGATCTATGGTTTAAAATTAAGGCTAGTACTGGAGATTATCAAGCAAAACCCAATCTACCGCAGGGAAATGGACACAAAATTACTGACTGGGAGAAATTCAAAGAATTTATCAAGGTTAATGGTGAGAAAACACAAGTAGAGATGGCAAAATTGTGGGCGGAAGACATTAGCAGCCGTACCATCTCTAGAGGATTGGAGAAAATTGGATTTACTCGTAAAAAAAAACTTACGGATATCAAGAAAGGAATGAAGAAAAACGACAAGAATTCATTAGAAAATTAGAAAGCTATACGAAAGAACAGCTAGTATATATAGATGAGTCAGGAATGGATAACAGAGATGAGTATGGCTATGGATGGAATGAAAGAGGGCAAAGATTTCACGCTTTAAAAAGTGGAAAGAGATGTGGGAGAGTTAACATGATTGCGGGGTGGTGTGATGGTAAATTATTCGCACCTTTTACAGTAGAGGGAGCTTGTAATAGAACCGTATTTGAAACTTGGTTGGAAACTTGTTTGATACCTAGTCTTACGCCTGGGCAAGTCATAATTGCAGATAATGCAACATTTCACAAAGGTGGCCGAATTCAAGCGTGGCGGGTCACCCGCCCAGCAGAATTAATTGAAGCAGCAGGCTGTTTCTTACAATATTTACCGCCTTATTCACCTGATTTAAATAAGATTGAGAGATGTTGGTCTTGGTTGAAAAGTCGAATTCGGAAGCAAATTGCCCAATTTGATTGCCTCCGTGACGCGATCGAAAGTGTTCTGAGTGTAGTGTCCTAACCGCCCTGGCGGTTGCTATATCAATCTGAAGTTTCGATCGATCGCGATTTAATCTATCTCATTCATAAACTTCATTTCGAGCAAATTGACGATCTCTCACGCCGCTTCCAATGGTGCCATTGTCAAACCCGCACGGCGTAACTGCTGGTGATAGAGTTCGGCTTGCTCCTGTGGGCCGACCCAGACGATCGCTCGTCCTTCAAAATGGACTTGATTTGTTAGTTCCCACGCACGATCTTCACTCATGCCAGGGATATAAGTCATCAGGCAAGTATGGACGTGTTCAAAGGTATTAAAGTCATCATCTAAGACGATGACTTTAAAATTTGGATAGGTCTTTGGGACTGTTTGACTAGACTTTTCCGTCGTAAAAACCATAGATGATTACTTCCACTCTTGCCAGTTATTGTTAAAAATTGAAGTATTTGGAAAAGACGTTTGATTATTGTTGGCTTCTAGGCGTTTGCGTAACTCAATAATTGAGGGCGATCGATCGGGGAGGGCTTCAACCATTTGGGCGGGTGTGATGCCTTTTTCGAGCGCGTAGGCAGCGGTGGTACCAGCGGCAGCCCCAGCAGACCATTCAAAAGAGTGAATCCGGTACGCGGCAGCAGCAACGTGACTAGTAGCAATACTTTTTCCAGCTACCAACATATTATCAATCTTTTGAGGAATCATTGCCCGTAAGGGAATTTGAAATGGGTAAGCCTGTCCTTCGCCTTTACGTGCGCCTTGGCGTTCGCTGTTGTTGGGAGCTTCGGGAGGGCTGTTTTGCATACAGGGGTGAAAATCGATCGCATAGTGTCCGATGCCGACAGTATCAGCATACATCGTCGATCGATTGCGAGGGGTAGGTTTATCTCCAGTCAGGACATTTAGAGCATTTACGCCTGATAAACTTGCCGCTAACCGACGGGATTGTGCTGGAGTTAGTTCCGGCATTTTGTTAGGATCGAGCAGGTTATTGCGGCTCATATCCGCCTCTGTAATTACAAATCCATCTCTGTACCCATAGCTAGGTCTACCGATAATTCTGCGTCCTTCCCGAATGTAGGGATATTTCGATAATCCGTGAGCTGTGCCCATTGGAGATTTCAATCCACTTAGATAGCGTTGATTGGGATTGGGAGTTTTTACCCAGTGATTGGGCGATGCGGGATCGGGGTTGGCGCGAGAATCGGTTGTACCAGCGACTAGCCAGTAATAGAAGCCTTGAGCATTTTCTTCGCCTTTGCGGAGGCTATCTGTCCGTAAGCCACCCATCCAGCCGCCTGGTTGAAGTTGTCCACCGACTTGCAATTGAGATCGATCGAGGATCAAATTATCATTGGCACTACCAGGACGATAGTCATTTCCCCACGTCCAGTTTTGCATGGAGATGTCTCCAGTTGTGGGAGCCGTGTAATTAATGCCACCAAATTTGGTAGGTTTTCCGGTGCCCGAACTATAAATCCGCCGATAGGTATAGACTACTCCAAAGTCAGCCAACCGTTTGAGTTCGTAGCTATAGTAAGGCGCGTACTGTGGATAAAAAACTGGTGGAACCTGAGTTTGTGGGGTAGCTGTCGTCTGCATCGCAAAGGGATATGTAAACCCCTGAGTACAGTAAGGATCGCCTGTCTTGCTGGCTGCTGAGGGTTCATCGGCAGATCGCGGATCGAGTCCCAGCCGATAGGGAACATCTGCTAATCCTACTAGCTCTCCGGTTTCAGTTGCATCGACTACATACCAATCTGCTGGTTTAACTGTTTTGTTATTCGGAATGAAGATAATTTTGCGCTTCTGAAACTTATTCGAGTCTTGATAACTATAAGCATCTTCGATCGTCCGCGATAGGGGTTCGGTATTTAGAGGTGCAGTTCCTGGCTGTGGCTGGTGTTGAATTGCCACTACCGCCTTAATTTGTTGTCCTTCCCCTCTTTTCCCGACGATCAGTTCTTTGACTACCGTGTTGGGATACCAATATAGTTTACCCTTACCTTTGCTTTCAGCGTTCTTGAGCATCCCATATAGGATATTGTGAGCATCTTTAGGGATGAAACAAACTTCACTCACCCAGCAGTATCCAGAATTTAGTTTGCCATAATAATCTTGAACTTTTTGCCGAAATTCGAGATAACCGCGTGGAAAATACAGTTTGGTGCGTTGAGTCGGACGTTCATCTAGTGCGGATACACCTTGAGCAGAAATTTGTCCGCCTACCCAGTCGGTAATTTCTGTCATGCAGACTGTTTTCCCAGCCAGTAGTCCTTCATAAGCCGTCGCCGTACCGCTCAAACCACCACCCGCGATCGCAATGTCACAGCCGATTGTCCGATCTACAGGCTTGGTTTCAGCCGCAGCCAGGATGGTTGGCGCATAACTTAGTTGCATCGAAACTAAGCCCAATAAAGCGGCTAATGATTTCTTGATTTTCATTTGGATGGTCAATTTAGTAAATGCAGGGTTTAAGACACTTATCGGCGAGCGATACAGATACCCAATCATAGTACACGATCGGCGATCGACTGTCGGTTGAAATACCCGATAAAAAATCGGGGCAATCGATGGATTACCCCGACTTTTATACTCTAGCCCTACTAAATTCCTGCACCGTCTAAAAATTGGCGAATGGCTCGATCTTCCAAATGACAACTTTGGGGGATATTGATTTCTTCAGCCGACGGGGTTTCGATGCCTTGAACGATCGCGTTGCAAGTTTGTTCGACTTGTATCTTCTGAACTTGCTGTTCCAAACCTTCGATTCGATCGACTAATGCCCGAATTACTTGAGCCTCTGTATCCGGTAGACTACCATGTTCTAATGGCCCAACTCGTTCGCCCGCTCGATACAATATCCGCCCAGGAATGCCGACTACCGTACAATCTGATGGTACGTCTCGCAGTACGACAGAACCCGCACCAATTCGCACATTGCTACCGATTTGCAGATTGCCCAATACCTTGGCACCTGCGCCAACGATGACATTTTCCCCTAGTGTCGGGTGACGTTTGCCGATTTCTTTGCCAGTACCACCGAGCGTTACACCTTGATAAATTAAGGCATAATCACCAATAATTGCTGTTTCACCGATGACTACGCCCATGCCATGATCGATAAATACCCCCTTACCGATTGTTGCACCTGGATGAATCTCAATACCTGTAAAAAATCGGGCTAGATGAGAAATAAAGCGCGGGATAAAGGGGATGCCCAAAAGATACAGCCAGTGAGCGAAACGGTGCAGCGATAAGGCTTGGAATCCTGGATAGCAGAAGATAACTTCTAGCCAGTTACGTGCGGCAGGATCTCGATCGAAAATGATGCGGAAGTCGGCAATTAGTTGTGAAAGCACAGCAATTGTTCCAGGATCGCTAAGGAGGCTACTAGGTATTTTAACGGATATCGCTCGATCGATGTCAGTACGGCTAACCCAATCTAGGCTTTAGGCTTTAGGCTTTAGGTTTTAGGCTCGAGCGACAAGATTATTACAGGGTATCCTCACATCTTGCATCGGTCTGAAATCACTATTACTTAGCGTAGCCAGGGTACCCATGAAGGGCACCCCTACACAATTAACCTGTAGGGGTGCCCTTCATGGGTACCCTTAAATCTCTGCTTTTACTAGTCCCGATCTATTAGCGCAAGATGTGAGTTAGTTGATTAAATTCTGACAGTGGCGCGGGTAGCAGCCAGAGCTTCTACTAAACTGCGAACCACAGCAATCATGGCAATCTCATCATTGAGCTTGTTAATTGCCGAACCGACACCAATTCCCGCAGCACCAGCAGAAATTGCTAGTGGTGCAGTGACACTGGATAAACCAGATGCACAAAGTACGGGCACATTAACTGCACGAGAGATTTCATAAGCAGCCGCCAGAGTGGGTGCTGCTTTTTCAATCAAGCCGAGGGTACCTGCGTGAGTGGGTGCGCTGCTGGTACCACCTTCGGTTTGGATGATGTCCGCACCCGCAGCTACTAGAGCTTGCGCTAACTCAACTTGTTTGTCCAAGGTTAAGATGTGAGGAACTGTTACAGATAGGGTAATCTGGGGCAATAAGGCACGGGTAGCTTGAGTTAGTGCCAAAACTTCATCCGCTTCAAATCGGATGCCTTGAGCGTAGAAACTATCGAAGTTACCGATTTCAATCAAGTCAGCACCAGCTTCTACCGCAGCGACGAATAATTGAGGATCGACAGCAGAAACACAGATTGGTAGATTGGTGAGCTGACGTGCCATGCGGACGAGGTTAGCATCAGCCGCAATATCGAGAAATGTCGCACCACCAAGATCGGCTGCTCTGACTACCGCAGCTACTCGATCGCGATCGAAATTATTTAACCCACTGATGACTTTCAGGACTTGGTTACTAGCAAAGGCTGCTTGTAGGCTATTCAACATATCTGAAGAGACGTATAAATGTTTATCTGAACTATTTTGACATCGATCGGTCAATTCCGCCCGATCGGCGATACTAAAGTCCACAAGCTTGGATTAATAAAATAAGTATAATTTTAAATATATCCTCGATTTTGAGCTAAATGCTCGATCGATTAAGAGTCGAGTAATTGCCCTGCTGTTACTGACAAATTTAATTCTTTGTGTGCGATCGATATGTCTTATCCTCCAGCTCCCTGGCATCTTTACGGTAGTGCGGTAGAATCTTTCCATGCGATCGATGTGGACAGAGCCAAACAATTCGTACCTGTAGATTTAGAGATTGTTTCCGTGCTTCCAGGTACAACAGTGGGGAGCGTGTATCTGTCTGTTTACGAGTCGAATTCAACCCTTCAATATCATGAGCTGATTGTAGCTCCGGCTCTGGTACGCTATCAGGGGAAAATTGGGGCGTGGATTTCGCATATTTATGTCGATTCAGCCACATCTGTGGCGGGAGGCAGAAATATTTGGGGATTGCCAAAACAGATGGCTGATTTTAGTTGGAGCGAACGCCAGATAATAGTTTCACAAAATAATAGATCTCTATGTCAAGTCGATCGATCTCAAATAGAATTACCACTTTCCTTCTGGGATAAATTTAAAATTAGTGGTAATGTTTTTGGCGGTTTAGAGCGAGATATTTTATCGTTTCAAGGTGATGTTGAAGCAGAACTAAAATGGCATCCATTTCACCTGAATATTCCTGTTGAAAGTTCCTTTGCTGCGCTCGATCTAGGTAGTCCTTGGTTCACAATTCAATTCGATCGACTTCATCTGACTGCAAATGCTCCATCGATCGTCGGACACTGGACATCTGAAGCAGCCAGCCACCCAAGCGGTTAGAAACCGCTCCTCGGGTTGCAAAGTCCGCCTACGCGGACTAGTTTATTAGTCCGCGTAGGCGGACTTTGCAACACTAGCCACGATTTCAATCGTTGGCATTCTAGTCGCCCAAATCGAACCAGTGGTTAGATAAGAGATCGCGCAAACTCCACCTCGTCAACTAAGTCTAGCAGTGCATTCGAGAATCAGCCGTTGATTTTCGATCGCGTGGGGTTGAATGTCTAGAGCAGATCTGAAGGCTCCGATTGCGGCTAAATAATCACCCAAAGCAGCATGGCATAATCCTAAGCCATGTAGGGCACCAAAATGAACTGGATTGAGTTCGATTGCCTTCTCACAATCAGCGATCGCGCGATCGTAGTCTTGAGTCACAAATCGTAAGACAGCACGTCTATTCCAGGCTTCGGCAAAATCTGGGACAGCATCAACCAAATCGTCTAAAATCGATGTAGCAGCGACTACATCGCCTTCAGCTAGCAATTTTTCGCTCTGTTCGATCTGTTCGAGTGGTATTTTTCCTTTTTGCCAAAACCAGATCCGCCAGAGTTGACTAGTAGCACGTTCTCTAATGCTCAGATCGCTACTTTTCAAATCCAAGAGTAATTTATCAACTAAATTTTGATTCATATCTTTACCCACGATTCTTGTTTTTTAGAGGCTACACCAACGACTCGATCGGGACAGACATTGGGATTCGATCTGTCTAAACACTCAGCTTGCATTAATTAAATTTAGAGCAAATAACAGCAATTGTCATCCATCTATCTACTTCAGTATAGTAGTAAGTATTCCCAGTCAAGATCCCGAAGCGAACAATTTATTACCACAATTTATAATTTCTATGGCTACTTATCCAGGCATTTCGAGCGAAGCTTTCAAACATCCACTCGACCTTCAAGCCGAACAAGCTCTGCGGAGTATTCCAGGTTTTAATCTAGTGGCGAGTAAGTTTGTCGAGTTTATTTACGAGCGTCCTCAACTAGTATACCTAATGGGTAATAGTATTCAAGCAGGCCCCAGACAATATGCGTCTATCTATGGCATGTTTCGGGAATGTGTTCGGGATCTCGATATCTATCCTGAGCCAACATTATTTGTCAGTCAGAATCCACAAGTCAATAGTTATGCAATGGGACAGGAGCATCCATATATTGTCATCAATACAGGATTGTTAGACCTACTCAACGAGGATGAAATCAAAACTGTCCTAGCTCATGAATTAGGACACATTAAATGCGGACATACCATCCTGATTCAAATGGGGATGTGGGTGATGAATGCCGCTTCAGCAATTGGTGAATTAACCTTTGGACTGGGAAATATTGTGAGTAATGGCTTGATAGTTGCTTTTTATGAATGGCGACGCAAAGCTGAACTCTCATCCGATCGAGCGGCACTCTTAGTGATGGAAAATCCCCGCACTGTCATGACAACGATGATGAAAATTGCGGGTGGAAGTAAAAAATATGCCGATGAATGTAGTCTCGAAGAATTTATTAAACAGTCTGAAAGTTATCGTAATTTAGATGAAGATGGACTGAATCAAATTTATAAAGCCTTGATGTATGTGGGCGTAAATGGAATGCTCAGTCATCCATTCCCAGTCGAACGCATTCACTATCTCCAGGAATGGACAGACTCTACCGAGTATCGCGATATTCGTCAGGGTAAGTATCAGCGTGTCTCTGTCGAAGTAGTCAGTACCACGCCAACAGCGAGTGAATCCGAACGCTTGCGCCGCGAGATCGACGAACTCCAACGGGAGATCGATCGCCGGAAATCTCGCGATCGATAGTTGGGTTAGAATATAAAGCAATTTGTATATTGCCATCATCTACGCTCGAACTGGCAAATTGCGGTACCGAAAAATCTATTGTCACTAAATGATCTCTCAAACTGAATATCTCAAGGTACTGCGCCCATTACTTCCAGCAGCAGCTTTTAAGCCCAATTCAAATAAATTATTTATCCTCGCCATCAGTCTCCTCATTTTAGGGCTTGGTTGGGCGATCGCGCGAGATTTGGATCGCTGGTCGATCGGTTGGTTATGGCTATACCTCCCCTTGAGTCTCATCATGGGTAATAGTATCGTAATTTGCCTATTTGCCTCCCATGACATGATGCACGGGAGTACGATCCAGCAGCCCCGATGGAGATATCTGCTCAGTTTCTTGGCTCTATCGCTGCTGTGGATGCCTCCAACCCTATGGAAATCCGTTCACAATCACAAACATCATACCGAAACTAACGCCATCAGTGACCCCGATCGGATGTATCTGGTTGGACAAAATGATACCTGGGGTAAATGGATTCAAAATCTCTTTGTACCGTCTTCACAAGTGAATTGGGCTTTTTTGATGTTGGGGATGGCGACATCCTGGGTAGTCCACACTTTCCGCCATTTAACCTCAATTTTACTATTCAATCATGATGAGGTTGATTTTGTTCCGGCTCCAGTAGTAGTTAGCCCTCAGAAACGACGGACGATCGCAATTGAGTTGGTGGCGATCGTTTTGGTTCATTTAGGTATACTGACTTATCTCAAGTTTAGTATTTTAGCAGTCTTATTGGGCTATGTATTACCCTTGAGTATTGGTTATGCAGGGGTAATGTTTTATATTTATACCAACCATTTCTTGTGCCCGATGACTGATCTCAACGATCCGTTAGTCAATAGTGTATCGTTGAGAATGCCCAAGATTTTCGACCTCTTACACTTCAATTTTTCCTATCACACAGAACATCATTTATTTCCGAGTATTAATTCAGACTACTATCCCCTAGTCCAAGAGTTATTACAAACCCATTACCCAGAATCATATAATTTGATTCCAGCGGGAACAGCATGGAAATTGTTGATGGAAACTCCGCGACATTATCGCGATGAGGTGACTCTGACAGATAGATTCGATCGAGAATCAGTCACTTGTCCCTGTGCTGTCGGTGTCAGAGAATTGGTGCGATCGGATTCATAATTTAAATGTAAATAAACACGATCGATTCTCGATCGGAAGAGCCTAGAGACTAAAGTCTCCGCTCATGATGCAAAGTCCGCCTTCGCGGACTTTGCACTATTAGCCCCGATTTCAATCGATGGCGGTACTCAAACGAAGCAAATATCCTTAAAATAGTTGACAGTCAACTATTTAAAATCTGCATTACCCCGTAAATAATTCACAAGCAATATAGACTGAGGTAAACTGAACTGATTCCAATAACTTTGCCCAACCCCAATCATCGATCTGCTCTACACATTCCTGATACTTTTGAGCATCTACAGGGATTAAAGCTGTCAACATCTCGATCGCGATTTGACTCAATATCTGGGCGATCGCATTAGCTCCTACCAGATCGCCCCCTTTGACTAATTTACTCTTCTTGGCTACTACCTGACAAGCCTCTCTAATCGCCTGTGCAGCAGCTTGTTTTTTGCTAATGTCATTGCTAGCCAATTGGGGAAAATAACGCTCGATCGAGTCCCATTCCGGTCGGAGATTGCGAATTAATAACTCAACTGTATGCAAATATATACCCAGATCGATAATTAGATCTGTCGCTTTTGCCTGTCTAGCCAAAAATAGTCCGCCAGCTAATACCAATTGCGGACAACTATAGTTAAAAGCATCACCGACTTTCCCCCATTTTTGATATAAATCTGCTGTGCTTAGTTGCTGGTAATTGGGATTTACTTGGAGTGATAAACTAACTGGAAAATAACTCGCGATCGTATCTATATCTAATTGCTCGGTGAGGATTTGGGTACGGTTACAGTGATATTGAGTAGATATATTTATGTTTTGATTTGCAAGTTTTTCGAGGATCTTTTCACCATAAGTAGATGGTTCGATACCGATACTCATATCTGTTAATGGTTTCTCCTCAACTGCTAGCCGCTGATACAATTCGCCAAACTGATTTCCGCCTTGGGTGAGCGCAATTAGGGGAATAGAGTAGTTATGTTTATCATCATCAGGTAACGAAAATTCATCGCCCCACATTGTAAATAATAAAGGTGGACTCCAATACTCATTTTGTAGCTCTCTAGCGATCGATTGAATCGCCATCGGACACCATGCACTCTCGCCCAGATGACTGGCTACATCCTCAATCTTTACATCCCAACAATAAGCCAGCAACTCATCAGCCACTCCAAATGGATAAGGCAATCCCGCCATCTGTCCGATTTGGGTATTGACATCAATGTATAAATCTCGTTTGGGTAAAGCTTTTTTCATGCCGCGATCCTGAATGGCGATGCGATCGAGCAATTCTTTCCGCTGCTGAGATTTAAAAAACCACAAGGGATATAATGAACCAATTGCAGTTGTCACAATTTGGATATATCGATCGCTATCGAGGTAGATAATTCGCTGAATCAATGACTCTCGATCGGCTCCTGTCATTGATGCTTGTGGCGGTTGGATTCCTACCCAGAGATCTTTTAGCTGTGCCAGATTAGTTTGGCTACTGAAGTTTTCCCAGCCACCATTGAGCGCGACTAATTCGAGCGCATAGTCCCCCCATTGTTCGAGATAGCGATCGTACTTACTATCCTTTTTACCGCGTCTAACTTCAGGTTCGAGCGTTTTGTGTCGATCGATCGCCAGATCTAATAGTTTATTCAACCGCTGTAATAAGTTATTCGGCGCATCCAACCCATAAAAACTCCGACACTGATAGATAGAATTGAGCGGACTTTCACCTTTTTCTACTGATTTGCCACAAAACCAGATATCCCAAGCTTTCTTACTAATTCCCACTACTGGCTCGCGATCTATTTCACCAGTCGGTTTGGCAAACAAGCTACTCAACTGGAGATCGGCTACCAATTGTTTGACGGGATAGCGATGCTCCGTCCCGCCGATTTCTCGCAATTGTGCCAGTACTACCATCCATCGCAGGTGATCTGCCAATAATTTTGGCACTTGCATTGACTGGTTTTTGTTGGTAGTTGTCGTCATGGGGATAGGAAGTCAGGGAGGGGAGTGACGGGATAAGATGCGATCGTGTTGTTGAGTACAGATAGCAGTGATAACTGAAGATCTGCATGTTTGCAGGAGTTGGATGAACTCGAAGACTACGATCCTCAACGGCTACCAGTAGAGAACGATTATACCCGTGAATTAGTCATCACATATCCACTCAATGGAAATTCTCCCACCCTTGCTCAAGTAGCGGATCTAGAACTCGAATGTATGCGTCCAGTTAAAGATATTCAAGAAAATACCACCGATCGATCGGTGGTATCTAGATTTAAAGAAAAGTTATTGTTAGCTGGAGCTAGGCGTTTTTGTTTTCGTTGCCAAAAATTTCGGTTTTGAAGCTATCAATTTCATCAGTTAGTTCCTTCCGAGTGGAAGCTTGGAGGAGATAACGATATACAAACCAACTAGCGTATCCAATGCCTACTAATTCAAAAGTAGGTGCGAGGAGGGGAATTTCATTCACAGCCGATAGGATTGCTAAAGTCAGCTTAAATCCAATAATAACACCAAGTATTAGTCCAACAATGGTCACGGCACGCTTGTTATTGGCGTAAGCTTGACCTAGATAAGCCGGAAACTCAGCCAGAATGTCCAGAGCTTGTTTTACACCGTCGGGTAAAGTAGCTGTATATGTTTCTGGCATCTGAGTAATAGCTCCATTTGCATTTAATCCTAGCGGATTTGCTGGAATGTCAATGACGGTTGTTTCTACGGTTTGAGTGGATTCTGGTGTATCGCTCATAGTTTATTAATCCTGATTTCAAAATTGACAAGTTAGCAGATAGTAATCGACGTGTGTTGAAAACAGCATTCCACACAATTACTCTTGCCGATTTTATCAGTTGTGGCTAAAGGATGATAGTGTAAGATCCGAAATCTATCTTAGTGATGCCGCCGATGCTGTTTCCGCAAGTTGCAAAATACGCTACCGCCTATGGCAGTGCTAGACAATTATAAACTATAGCCACCCAATCCTAGATCCGTCGATCGACGGATCTAGCTCTAAAATTTACTCACTCAGTGGCACCAACACATAGATACTGTCAGATTGCGGGTAAGGGGAGACTATAATTCTAAATGGCAGCTACTGTAGCTAGTTGACGAGCTGCCATATTGCTAAAATCTTGACTCCAGAGTAACTCACAAGAGTTGTTTGGACTCTCGACTAGTTTCACCTTATGCAACTGTGCGCCAAGTTCGTGAATTGGTTGCTCGATGAGATGTCCGATATAAACGGCGATATTTTCAGCCGTGGGGACAACTTTGGCGAAGTGGGCAATATCTTTATTCAAGAAGGTGTGATCTAGTGGTTCGACAGCATATTTATCGACTAATTCGTGTAATTTGACTAAATCGACAATCATTCCAGTCCGTTTGTCAATTTCCCCTGTGACGGTTACTTCGAGGTGGTAGTTATGTCCGTGTCCATTTACCCGCGCACATTTGCCGTAGATCTCGCTGTTTTGTTCGAGGGTGAGACTATCTAAAGCGAGACGGTGAGCCGCGCTAAAGTGAGTACCAATGGTGAGTGATGCTTCCATGTCTTTACCTGTATATTCTGCGAAGAGTTCGGGATGTTCAAATAACTGAATGCGGACGAGCGGAAGATGGGGAGCTAATTTTTGCCAAATTACCCTAGCAATATTTTCGGTGGTGGGGAGAGTTGTCTGAAATTCTGTCCACGCATCGTTGAGGAAACTATAGTCTAGTTGTCCGGTGACTTCTTTTTTGATGACGTGCTTGACATCCGAGAGGTTTAGTACCATCCCATATTCATCGATATCACCATAGAGAGATATGTACAAAACGTAGTTGTGTCCGTGCCCGTATGGCTGTGCACACAAGCCAAATTGTGCTTGGTTCTCCGCTGCGCTGAGTTCTGGCAACCAATATCGATGGCTAGCCGAAAACTGAGCGCGACGGTTAATAATACATTTCATGAAACTTCACATAACGTTATATTTACTAGGATACTGTGTTTAGAATACGTACAACACAGCTAATTTCGATCGGCACTCTCTACCCTCTACCCTTTACCCTCTACCCTCTACCCTTTACCCTTTACCCTCTACCCTCTACCCTCTACCCTTTACCCTCTACCCTCTACCCTCTACCCCCTACCCCCTACCCTCTAATATTATGGAACGCGGTCTAATGTGGCTCCCGTTGCTCGGAGCATTTATCTGGCTGGCGAGAGCTGGTTCTAACGAATACCAGAAGATTGAAGCTTATAAACGCTGGGCAGTAGGATTCGATCGATGTAAGTATGATATTTATGCAGTGATGGGACTCAAGGATCGAGAGATTAGTTGGGGTAAGCCGACTAAAACCGAACCTAGAGATCTCCAAACATTTAGTCTCGATCGAGTCAAACAGATTCAACTAGTTGTCGATAATAAATCGATCGATTTAGCTAGTTTACCAACCAGTGGTAAGAAAATTAATCTTCAGTTTCAATTTGCCGATGCTGATGACATCAATATTCCTTTTACTGAAGTCCCGATGGCGGCAGAGTGGACTATGTTCTTAAAAAATACGATCGAACCAAGCCAGATCGATCGAGTTTAATCGGGGATATTGGTATTGAGCAGAAATTTTATTGTCAACTTTCAACTTTCAACTTTCAACTGTTTAATCTGCACCAATCATTAACTCGTGAAGATTCCAGAATGGCCCATTAATTGGTGAATAGTCAATTCCTTTAACCCGATTTTTGATAGCTGAGAGTGATAGGGAATTAACTAGATAAATACATGGTAAATTTTCTTGAGTGATTTTTTGAGTCTCGATATAAATTTGACGGCGTTTGGATTCGTTTAATTCTTGTGCAGCTTGAATATAAAGATCGTCAATCTTCTTTTCCCAGTCGGCAACTTTACGCTCGGTAATGGGCGGCTTTCCGGCTTGGGGTTTAAGATTAAATAAATGAGAACCGCCATCTACCGACCAGAAATTTGCCCCATCATTTGGTTCAGCTCCACCAGTAAATCCAATTAATAAACTGTCCCATTGCAGCGAATTGTCAACTCGATCGATCAAGAGACTAAAGGCAATCGGTGTAAAATCTACCTCAATCCCAATTAGAGCTAAATCTTGTTTAATTTGAGTACCTAATGCTTCGCGAATTTTATTTCCCGAATTGGTGATCAAGGTAAATCTCACTGGATTATCTCGATCGTCAATTAGTTTATTTTGTTCGTTATATTTAAACCCAGCTTCTGTAAATAATGATTTCGCTTTTTGAGGACTATAATCGTAAGCAGGTAATCCCTGTTCGCGAGATAAATAATAAGGACTAGGAACAGAAATCGGCGAATCTTGAGGCGCACCTAAACCACGATAGATATTATTAATCATCCGTTGACGATTGATACTATAAGCGATCGCTTGACGAAATTTGACATTATTAAACCATCGCGATTTAATGGGATCGACTAATGGCTTACTGTCTCTTTCACCTTGATTGAGATTGAAAGACATAAAGGTAGTTCCCGTCGATGGGCCACCATTATAAATTTTATATCCACCTTTTTGCTCTTCTTTTTTGAGTAAGGAAAAGAAGTCAGGCGAAACACCATAGGAATCCAAACCGCCCGATCGAAATTGTACCAGCGCAGTATCTGTAGATTCGACTATTTGCCAGATTACTTTCTCAACATAGGGTTGTTGTTTACCTTGTGCATCCTTACGCCAGTAGTAGGGATTCTTTTTAAAAACCAATCGCTCTCCAGGAGTATAGGAATCTAGCGTAAACATCCCATTAGAAACTAAGTCCGTAGGTTTGGTATTAATCCCCCAAGTACTTAAAAATAAAGGTTTACCTTTGTTATCTTTTTGGGTAATACTCGAACGTAGTTTGTGAGCGGGTAGGATGCTAATTCCCAAGGTTCGGAGAAAGGGGGCAAATGGTTCGGGTGTGGTAAATTCGATGCGATTGTCAGCTACTTTTTTAACGGTAGGCAGTTTCCGCTCTTTACCAATTTTCAGAATATCTCGCGTATCAGTAGGGATCTCTTGATTAAAATAGACCTCATTAAAAGTGAAGGCGACATCATCAACTGTCAATGGCGCACCATCAGACCATTTTAAATTTGGTTTGAGGGTAAAAGTAATACTCTTACTATCTGGGGATATCGCCCATGATTCTGCTAATGCTGGTTGGATTTGTCCCTTACCATCTTCAGTAATTAAGCCTTCACCGACATATCCAAAAATATTTGGTGATTCATTACTTAATGCTGGGTTAAAAGTTTTCGGATCGCTGAGAATTGCTGACACTAATTGGTTGTTAGTTTGGTCTGAGGATGAACTAATAATTTGTTGACAACTACTAATCCCGATCGAGATCGTCAGAATGAGTGATAATACCGACCATTGCCATTTAGAAGCTAATATATTTGCTAATATCATTAAAGTTAAGTAAGTTTAGGCTGTTAAATTAATTGATAATTGATAATTGATAATTGATAATTAGGTTTTAAGATGGGGATTTAGACCCCGCTGGGCGAGTTCCCCTAATGGTCGGCTGCTGCCTGCCCAGTTGCCCAGTACCTTAAAAACAATCCACCTAAACGGTGAGGGATTTAAACCCCGATCTTTGTTAAGTATAAATTCAGGAGCGAGTGACTGGTAATTTCACATCGGTGTAGTATGTGGTTAAATAGTATAAGTTTTCGTTTGCATACTTGTACTGAGCGTAGTCGTTGGCGTAGCCTCGCCTCTGGCGATAGTAGCGTCGGGCGGAGAGGATCGAATCTAACAAGTCCAATCTAAACCAAAACTGAGCAAAATCTGCCTGAGTCATCGGTGCGAAATGTCAAACCCTACCCCCCACTTTCCCATATTGTGAACTTGCGCCTTTTAATTCCATTTTTTGACCCAACAGTAAAAGACTGGTCGTTAACGGCAAGATTGATGCGGTGGTTGACTCTTCTGTGGTTGGCGATTGGGATGTTTATCCTATTTTCAGCTTCCTACTATCATGGTGAAGTCGAAAAAAAAGATGGCTTATTTTATTTCAATCGTCAGATTTTTGCAATCTTGATTAGTCTAATTATCTTTAATGCGATCGTTCATTCACCACTACGCAAACTGCTGAAAGTTGCCCAATGGATGCTATTGGGAATTTTGGTATTACTGTTATTGACGGTACTGACCGGGATGGGACAAAATACTATGGGCGCGACTCGGTGGATTGCGATCGGTCCAGTTCAGCTTCAACCATCAGAACTGATCAAGCCCTTTTTAGTCCTCCAAGGAGCGAAACTGTTTGGGCGGTGGGAGCAGTATCCAACTAGAGTGAGGGCGACATGGCTGGGGGTATTTGCGATCGTGTTACTGGCAATTTTAAAACAACCGAATTTGAGTACGACATCTTTGTGTGGGATGGGTTTATGGTCGATCGCTTTTGCCGCTGGATTGCCATTTCGATATCTAGCGGGAACGGCAATTGGTGGGGGACTGGTAGCGGGGATGAGTTTGATGCTCCACTCATACCAACGAGCGCGCATACTCTCTTTTATCAACCCCTGGCAGGATGAACAAGGTGATGGTTTTCAGTTAGTTCAAAGTTTACTCGCGATCGGATCTGGAGGCTTGTGGGGGAATGGATTTGGCTTGTCTCAGCAAAAATTAGACTATTTACCAATTCAGGATACTGATTTTATTTTCTCGGTATTTGCCGAAGAGTTTGGACTAGTCGGTGGCGTACTGCTACTGATGATGGTGATGAGCTATGCCACTTTGGGCTTATTAATCGCCAGCCGGAGCAAAGATCCCGTGCATCGTCTAGTTGCAGTCGGAGCGACGACTTTTATTGTGCTACAATCGCTGTTGAATATTGGTGTTGCTGCTGGTGCTTTACCTACGACTGGTTTACCACTGCCGATGTTTAGTTATGGGGGTAGCTCGATGGTCGCATCATTGATTTTATCAGCACTCTCGATCCGTGTCGCCCGAGAGTCAGCAGCAGCGAAAGTAATTCAGATCGAACTGCGATCGGACAGAAAGCTATGAGCGCGAACCGTACTCTTCATCCCGCCGTCCCCGGAAAGTCAGTCATTTACACGGTGATTAATTTTCCAATTTGAGGTATCCTCTACTGGGTCAGACGTATTTTCACCATGTCCCAAATCACCAAAGCGCAAGCACAACTAGCATTTCTACCACCTAGATTCAATTTGTGGGTATTGCGGCTAGTCACTTGGGTGCTGCCCTACTGGTTAACATACAAACTATACATCACGAAAATCGATGTCACGGATATCGATCGCTTGGTGGAGGTCTATAAACAGTCTCAGATGGGTAAGCTCCGGTTGGTGATGGCTTTTCGTCATCCGAGCAATGACGACTCTTTTTGTATGGGATATCTATTGACAAAAATATTACCTGCTGCTGCTAGAAAGCATCAGATCTCACTCAAATCGCCGCTATTTGCTCACTTTGTTTACGATCGCGGGATTCCATTGTGGGCGGGTAAAATCATTAGCTGGTTTTATCCTCGATTGGGCGGTATTCCCATTCATCCGGGTCGGCTCGATGAGGGATTGACCGCAGCACGAGACTTGCTAGTCAATGGTCAGATGCCGCTAGCAATCGCTCCAGAGGGTGCAGCAAACGGGCACAGCGAACTTGTGAGTCCATTGGCATCAGGAGCCGCTCAAATTGGATTTGGGGCGATGGAGGATTTAGTTAAGGCGGGGAGAGAGGAAGACGTTTTGATCGTCCCGATTGGGATTCAGTATTACTATGTGGACGAGCCGTGGGAGAGGGTAGAGAGCCTGATCTATGAGTTAGAACAGGAATGTGGTTTGACAGTCGATCGACATAACTCAATTGTCGCTATTCGTCAGAGTGATGGACGACCGATGCGAAAATTACTCTACGACAGGGTTTATCGGCTTAGTCAGCATTTGCTGTATCAAATGGAAAATTTTCACGCTCAATTTTATCAATACCCAATTCCCGAACGTCCACCATTAGGAGAAGATATTTCTCGAACGGAAATAGCTCAAAGACTCCAAGATCTGTTAGATTTTACCTTGCAGGTATCGGAAAGTTATTTCAATCTTGCACCCAAAGGTAGCAAAATCGATCGCTGTCGGCGGATCGAGCAAGCTGGGTGGGATTGGATCTATCTGGAAGAATTGACCAATCCAAATAATCTATCTACAGTCAGTCGCAGATTAGCAGATCGGATCGCCACAGAAGCCAATTTGCGGATGTGGCATATCCGAATTGTGGAAAACTTTATCGCTGTAACTGACTCTTATATAAAAGATCGACCGACGATCGAGCGATTTGCGGAAATTACTTTACTACTATGGGATTTAGTCGCTCAGATTAAAGGTGAAAGATCTGCCCAACCGCCGCGAATCGGCAATCGTCGGGTGCAGATGACTATCTGCAATCCGATCCCGCTATCTGATTATTGGGATCGATATCAAAGTGACCCCCGCCAAGCTAGACAAGCGACGATCGATCTCACCCAAGAATTACAAACATCGATGGAAGGGACACTCGATCGCGGCTGGTAGAATCCGGCTCCATTTACCCAACACCACTATTTACCAAAATACTCGGTGGAAGATGTGGGTTGATGGTACTAATCTCCATCATCGATGCCCAATCGACCTCAATAAACATTACAATTTAATTAACAAAATTTAATCAACCTCTCATATTTCTGGCGTTATCCATGACCGTAATTCCGCCATCCTCAGTGTCCCCCATGGCACCATTACTCTCACGGCTGACTGACAAGCTCAATCGCCTCGATCCCTCTCCTGGTCTAGTAGTTCTCCTCCTATCCGTCCTGATTGGGGGTACCGCAGGATTGGGTGTAGTTTTATTTCACTATCTGATCGAGCGATCTCATAGTTTATCTCATGCACTGATCGTCGATAATATCAAGGTGTTTCTGCATATTCAGGGGACTTGGGTGGTTGCACTAGTCCCAATGCTCGGTGGCATCGTCGTCGGACTGATGCGCTGGTACTGGCACGATTTTGGCCCTAATATGAATTCGATGATTGCGGCGACCCAATCGGGTAACAAGGTAACGCCGTGGCGGGGTCTAGTCAAGATGGTGGCGGCTTCAGTATCGCTAGGAACTGGAGCATCACTTGGGCCAGAGGGGCCGAGTGTAGAAATTGGGGCAAACCTGGGGATGTTTTTGGGACAGGCTTTAAACGCTTCTCAGGAACGTCAACGGTTATTACTCGGTGCAGGTGCGGCGGCGGGAATTGCGGCGGGATTTAATGCGCCGATCGCGGGCGTATTTTTCGCGTTAGAGTTGGTATTGGGTACCACCTTTGCAACTTCGTCGGTAAGTGTAGTCGTATTAGCCGCTGTAGTTGCATCGCTGGTCGCTCAAATTGGGCTGGGTGCTCGACCTGCATTTGCTTTACCTGTATATGAAGTCAAGAGTTTATTCGAGTTACCCCTCTATCTATTACTGGGTGGGTTGGCGAGTGTTGTTGCCTTTACATATACTCAAACTGTAGATTTTGCCCGCGAAGCCTTTCAGGGGAATGTCAGTTACTTGTCATGGCTGGGGAAAATCCCCCGTTGGTTGACTCCCGTAATTGGTGGTGGGATCGTCGGAATTGTTGCCTTAAAGTTTCCGCAGGTGAGGGGAATTGGCTATGAAACGATCGAGGCAATGTTGCAAGATGTCCAATTTTCGGTGATTCTGCTCGTCTCAATTTTGGTAATCAAATTGCTGATGACAGCAGTAAGTTTGGGAAGTGGGCTAGTGGGGGGTTTATTTGCTCCCTCAATGTTTTTAGGGGCGACGACGGGAGCAATTTATGGCAAATCTTTAGTATTATTATTCCCTCAGCTCGTCGGTCTGATTGCTGCCCCTCCAGCCTATGCAATGGTGGGAATGGCTGCGGTACTCGCCAGCAGTGCTAGAGCACCTTTAACGGCGATTCTACTCATGTTTGAGCTAACTCGCGATTACCGGATCGTTCTGCCAGTAATGGCTTGTGTGGGCTTGAGTATTTACGCGATCGAACGGATGAACCCCAAATCAAAATCTCCAGATAAATTAGATAAATTAGCTCTGAGTGTTCAACCAGATCGCTATCTAGATCTCCTCCAAAATCTCCAAGTCCGCGATGCGATGGATACTCACTATCTCCGGTTGTCCGATCGCTTAGATATTCTCGCTGCTGGGTTAAAATTGACTCAAAATAATTGCCATAGTGCTTTGGTAATTGACGATCGCCAGGAGTTGCTCGGTATTATTACTCTTCACGATCTGAGTCGGGCAATTTCTCAAGCCGAAGCCTCTTCACAACCGAGTCAATTATTAACTGATAATCTCAGGAGTATTTGTACCAAATATCTATTCTACGCGGACATCGACGAACCGATTATCGAAGCGATCGATCGGATGACAGCCCGAGGATTGCACCAATTACCCGTGATCGACAAATCTCAGCCCGATTTAGTCGTCGGAATTCTCCAACAGGATCGGATCGCTCTCGCCTGTAGTATCGCATCTACCCGTCAAGCTCTGAATAAGTACAAAATTCTCACACCAACATCAACTCCGGCGATCGATCTAGCCGTCAAACAGTTGACAGTTGACAGTTGACAGCTTGCACTGAGCGAAGCCGTTGGCGATAGCCTGCCGTAGGCACAGTGTTGACAGTTGACAAGCAAGTATAAATAACTAGTTTAAAGAGACTCAAATACTGCCGTAAAACCCGCGATTGTGAGACATTCTTCGGTAAATTCATCAGCATCACTGACATCTTCGATCTGATATTCCATGATGCGTCGATCGTCACCATACATTTTTTTGGATGATAGCAAAGTACTTGGATATTTTGCGGCAATATCTTTGAAAGCTTTGCTATTAATACCCCAGTCTTGAGCAGAACACTCGATCTTTACACGCCACATAATTAGGGGTTAGGGATTAGGTTTTAGGGATCTAGGATTGCGGCGATGGGGCGATTTCGATCGCCGCCACCCTATTTTGACGAACAGCATCATTAAACTGTCAACTGCTTGCACTGAGCGAAGCCGAAGTGTCAACTGAATTCTAGCCTGTATTACGCATTCCGGCGGCGATGCCATTGATAGTTAGTAATGCACCGTCGAGGAGTTCCTTCTTGCTATAGCGAGAGTAGATCATTCCCGCTCCACCGTGTTGGCGCAGCCGCTTGAGCAGTGAGACTTGGAGAAATCCTAGTGGCACAATGCTACCATTGCGTAGTTGGATCGAGCGTTGGAGTTCGGGATTGTCATCCAAAAATCTTTCATGTCCAGATATCCGTAGTACCAGATCGCAGACGAGGCGATATTCTTGCGTAATTCGCTCGAATAAGATCTCAAACCGCTCTCGATCTTCTGGCTGGGAGAGTTCCTCCATGTAGTGACGCGCAATTTGGAGATCGACTTTGGAGATCGTCATTTCTACTTTGGAAATAGCCGTGCGGAAAAATGGCCATTTGCGGTAGAAGCCCTGGAGCAGTTCAAAGTTTTCGGTTGGAGATTCGGCGACAAATTCCTCAAGTGCGGCACCAACACCATACCAGGAGGGGAGGAGGAACCGACTTTGCGTCCAACTAAAGACCCAAGGAATGGCGCGGAGACTGGCTAGATCCCGTTTGCCACCGCGACGAGCGGGACGGGAACTGATTTGCAGGTGACTGATTTCATCGATCGGGGTAACTTGATGAAAGAAGTTGACTAGATCGGGGCAATCGTAAACCAGAGCGCGATAGTGCTGACGCGATCGATCTGCGAGATCTTCCATCACCTCGTTCCAAGGTTCGATATCATCGACCCCTCTAGACATCAGGCTAGTCTCGATCACCGCACTGGCTACCTGTTCGAGATTATAGAGTGCGAGTTCGGGGAGCGAGTATTTGGACGCGAGGACTTCGCCCTGTTCGGTAATCTTGATCCGCCCATTGATACTCTGCCCTGGTTGGGCTAAAATCGCCTCGTGGGATGGCCCACCACCTCTACCGACGCTGCCACCTCGTCCGTGGAAAATCCGTAGCTTCACGGCGAATTTCTCAGCGATCGATTGCAGGGCTTTTTGGGCTTTGTGGATTTCCCAATTACTACTGAGGAAGCCAGCATCTTTATTACTGTCGGAGTAGCCCAGCATTACCTCTTGGAGATCGGGGACTAACCCAGGTATGGCAGTGGCTGGAGTTGGATCGTATCCTCCAGTCAAAGCGGCTCGATACAATGGCAACTCAAATAGACACTGCATCACCAGCGGTGCTTTTTTGAGATCTTCGACGGTTTCAAATAAGGGTACTACTTGCAGACTGGTAATCCCCGTAGCCGGATCGTACAAACCCGCTTCTTTAGCTAAGAGCAGCACTTCGAGAATGTCGCTCACATCCCGATTCATACTGATAATGTAAGTTTGGCAGATTTCGGGGCCAAACTCCTGATGGAGTCGGCGCAGCATCCGAAAGGTTTCGACAGTTTCGACGGTTTTGGGGGAGAAGGGGAGTTCGCCAGGAATTAATGGGCGACGGGTTTGGAGTTCGCACACCAACCATGCGACTCGATCGGCTTCCGATAGGTCGTGATAGGATTGGGGCAATACCTGGAGATAATCGGCAATTTCGGCAATCGTATCGGCGTGACGACTGCTCTCTTGGCGGATATCTAGTTGGGCGAGATTAAACCCATAAATTTCTACCTGACAAATTAGAGTTTCCAATGCTTTACAAGTCAATCCCGTTTGCTGCAAGCTCAGTCGGATCAAACCTAACTCTTTGAGGAAATCTGCCCCAGAATGATAGCAGGTATGGAGGTTGAGTTCTGTTTTCGGCAGTTGGAGACTATCCCAATCAGCTACTTGACGAGATCTGTCGAGTGTATTCGACAGCCGCTCGATCATATAAGTAAGCTTGAGTCGATAAGGTTCTTGACGGTAGCGGATTGCCAACTCATCATAGATTTCTGGAAAGTGCGATTTATCCTGTTCGAGGGATTCCAATAACGCTGGTAAAACATTACTCCAATGCAAGGATAAGCTGAGGGAATTAGTCAATCCCCGCACCGATTTGATGTATTTTTTGAGGACTATTCCCCGCTGATAGCAAGCAGTTTGCCAAGTAATTTTGGGCGTAACTGAGGGATTGCCATCCCGATCCGATCCTACCCACGAACCAAACCGACAAAACCGATTACTCGGCGGCGTGAGATGGGGAAAAGATTGTTTTAGAGCTAGACTCAATCGTTGCGACAGTTGGGGAATTGCATCGAATAAAACTTCCTCAAAGTAGTGCAGAGTATAGTCTACCTCATCCAATACGGTTGGCTTGAATTGGTGTAATTCATCTGTCCGCCACCACAATAGGATCTCTTCGAGTAATTGTCCCTCTAGTGCGGTCACTTCCCAAGAAGATTGGATGCCCAAACGCGCCATATCCTCTTCCGCTCGATCGAGTTTTTCGAGAATTTGAGCTACACGTCGTTGTTTATCGCGAATCGTATGCCGCACAATTTCGGTAGGGTGAGCGGTAAATACTAGCCCGATATCCAACTCATCGAATAATCGCTGGATCTGTTGGGGTGGGACTCCTGCTGATTTGAGCAGGGGAAATAGAGCTGTAAATGTACCGCGATCTTTTTGGGGTTGAGCGGAAGCTTGCCAATTTTTTTCGAGCAGCCCTGCGCCTATTGGTGCCACGTTTTCTGACAGGTGGCTAGTTTCGGTGGGGAAGCTCGGTGCTGAATACTGGAGTGACAACTTGAGGGCGAGCTTTTGTTCGCACTGCTCATAGTGTTGCTCGACGATATTAATTAATTGAAAATACAGCGCAAATGCTCTAGCAGCACGAATTGCATCCTTGAGATCGAGTTGTTCGATCAGGTGATGTACCTCTTGCGATAGGGGTTGGGCTGCACTCCCGTCGGACGAACACATCTCCCGTAGTTGGTTGAGCAGATTGACTAAATCCTGTCCGCAAGCATCTCGCAGCACTCGTTCCCAGAGGTCTTCGATTACCTTGAGTCGATGGTTTAGTAGTAAGTTCGCTGGGCTAGAAACCATCAATTCTGGTTCTGAGATGTGGATTAGCGGGTGCATATGACAGTTCTCGCGGTGTAGAGGTGGGAGTGAACTACCCAAGGTGACGCTGTTGTTGACCTTGCGGTGTGACAGCGACTGACCTCGCGATTAAAATTTCTTGCTTGAGAGGCTGTTTACTGACTCAGCCTTCAGCAGCCGCGATCCTTCCCGACCATCGTTTTAAATAAATACAAAATATGTATGTTCGATCGGTTAGGCAGATTCGATCCAGATCGCGATTTAGGTCAGAAACCGATATTATTATACCAAAGATTTGTCCGTTGCCCGATCTGCACCAATGGTAGTAGGGGAACAAAGTCGGGACGAACCAAGTGAAGCACCTTTTTAAGACAGCGACCCAAATCGCTGCTGGGCAACTGGACGGGTTTCCCGACCAGTGGGGAACCCGCCCAATGCTGAGGTTTCCGTCTGGCGACACCGCTCGCCTACAGCGTGCGTTTGGGTCAAGACAGCGCAACCTTGCAGCCAGACAAGACAGGGTGAGGGCGATCCAGATATCGACTCTAGTCGAGAGCGTCCTCAGTACCAGCAGTTACGCTGATGGGAAAATGTAGCACTGGCAATCGATCGCCCCGAAAGATCTCTTCACTCGACAATCCTAACTGTTCGAGCAATCCGCCAGCAGCTTGGGCGGCGACGAGCGTTAGCAACCAAGGTGTCGCAGCGATACTAACGAGTAAAGATGGCGAAATTAGATGAGCTGGTGCGGATGAGACTGATGATGCTGGCATAGTAATAATCTCAAATTTTAACTGAGCGATCGATCGAGGTCTTGTCTCGATGTAGGGGTTTAGATACTGAGCCTGTGGTGCCTCTATCATAATCGAGTTGAGAAGTCTGTGGTTGTCACGATCGATACAGTAAGGCGATCTCCAAGTTCGGGGCGGGAGCGAGATCGATGCTCCGTCTAGAAACAATCGCGGTAAAAGGAGATAACTCGATCGAGATGCGCCTGTAGAGCCAAAATTAGACCTTTCGATCGGTTAAATAAAAAATAACTATTAGCAATGTTAATTGTGATGGGTGGTTGCGGGTAATTTAAGTAGGAGAGTAAGTAAAAAATTAAATAATTCGGAGCGATCTCGATCGAGGAGTACCAAAACAGTCTTCTAGGAACTTTCCACCCTTTGATCAAAAGTACATTACCCCGTCTTCGCTACTTTTTTCTAGTGGCATATTCCAGGCTATGAGTAACAAATTTATATGCTTAATCGATTAAAAAACCTATTTCCAAGGCGTGGTAGTGGAGTGGCAATCGAACTTGGTTCCGAACGGATCAATATTGCCCAACTCCAAAAAAAAGGTGCAGATCTAACACTCAAACATCTATGTTCTGCTGAAGTTCCTGAAGGAATTTTTGAGGAAGGGCGAATTGTCAATCCCCAAGAGCTGGGGGCTTTGATTCGGACGACGCTCGCCGATAACAAAATTAAAGCAACTTATGTTGCTACCTCAGTACCGATGCGGGAAGCGGTGATTAGGTTAATTCCCCTACCAGCCGAACTGAGCGATCGAGAAGTGCGAGATCTGATTCTCAACCAAGAAGCAGCACTATATCTACCATACCCTCGGGAAGAAGTCGATCTCGACTATCAAAAACTCGACCTAATCACAGATGAAGACGGGCTGGATAAAGTGCAAGTGATGCTAGCAGCCACTCGAAAGGAAGTAACCGATAGTTATATCGAGACATTCCAATATGCGGGATTGCAAGTGAAAGTCCTGGAGATTAGCAGCTTTGCAGTACTCAGAACCATCAAAGAACAACTGCGCCAATTTGCACCGCAAGAAGCAGTAGTTTTGATCGATATTGAATATGACTGTACCGAAATTGCGATCGTTGTGAATGGGATTCCTCAATTCAATCGCACCGTACCGATTGGGACTTATCAACTACAAGAAGCTCTGAGCAGTGCGATGAATCTGCCGAGCACTAGAAATTCAGAAATCCTCCAAGATATCACCATCCCCGATATCCCTGTGACAAGTATGAATAATCAGAGCGAAGCTATGACTAGTATCAATCCTGGCATGGCAGCGATGATGCGGATTTTAGCAGAACTAGCCGATGAAGTTCGCCGCAGTATCGAGTTTTATATGAGTCACAACGGTCAACAACTCAAACTCGAACAACTGCTACTCGCTGGCCCTGGCGGTGGATTGGGACAACTCGACCTCTTCTTTACTCAGCGATTGAGTATTCCGACTACCCAAGTCGATCCCATCGGGGGATTGGGTTTAGAGCCAGAAATGGATATACCCATCGGTCAACGCCCTGGACTAGGAGTAGTTCTGGGATTAGGAATGCGCGATCTATAAAAATATGTATAGTCTAGATATCAATTTACTCCGCGAACGGACTGAATCCCAAACAGGTCAACAGGGTGAGTTCATCGACAACACGACGATGACACCGACTGCCAAATATGGCAAAATACCGTTATTTATCGGCATGGGAGCAGCAGTTCTTGCCCTCCTGACGACTGGTGCTGGTTGGCTATTGTTGAATCAGCAGACCGAGCGACTCGAAGCCAAACAGAAAGACTTAGACCAAAAGCTAGGCAGCCTCAAAGTTCAAGATGCACGGCTGCAACAACTGAATGGACAGCTCACCCAAGTCACTGACGAAACCCAATCATTAGCGAGCGTTTTCAATCAGGTTCAGCCCTGGTCGGCGATCCTCCAAGATTTGCGGGAAAGCATCCCTCAGGGCGTTCAGATTGCAAGTGTCAGCCAAAGTGAGGTCAAAGGCGTAGCACCACCAGGTGCTGCACCTGTGGCAGCCCCAGCACCTAGTGGTGGTTTAGTTAACAAAATCTCTACTCCTCCCAATCCCGAAGCTAAGTCTACACCTGCGCCTACTGTTAGCCCTGCGGTAGCTGTCGCTCCAGCTTTTGCTGGGGGCACAGGAGCCGTAGTTCCTGGTGCGGTGGCGACTGTAGCTACCCTTCCTGCGGATATACCCACTGCCAAAATAGACATTACAGGGACAGCCAAATCCTTTGAGGAAGTCAACAATTTCATCCTCACCCTCAAACAATCAGCTTTTTTTAACCCTGATGAAACCCAATTACTCAGTGCTGGTTTGATGCCTGCTGTCGTTTTGACCAAAACAACTCCAGTCAATAGTCCCACCGGAGCGACCGGAACACAAAATAGTTCCGATAAACTGACTCGATTAGAGCTGCCCAAAGTAGTTGAATACAAAATTCAAACCTCACTCAAGCGCATCCCTGCGGCGGATCTGATTCTTGAATTGGATCGCAAAGGAGCCGTTGGTTTGGTAACTCGACTCAGAAGTCTTCAACAACAGCAGGTGATTAAACCATGACATACAGTAGCGATTTAATCGATAGCGATTTAGTAAGCAATACATCTTTTCTGGCTCCGCCAGCATATCCATCAGTCTTTGGCATTACATTTAGCCCGATCGTTAGTGGTCTCTGTGTAGCGGCTGTTGGATTCGGAATTTCTGGATACATATTTATGAGCTATTTGCAACCACAAATAGCTAAAAATCAGGAGCTAGAAACAAAACTAGCTCAAACTCAAGACCAGATACAGCAGCGCAAAGACAACGCTAAAAAAATTGCGATCGCCGAACAAAGTCTCGATCGAGCCAATGCTCAAAAGCAGGTCGTGATTGAACTATTTGCCAATGATAAAAAGTTGGATACATTACTCCTCGACCTAAATAAATTAGTCAATATCCGTCAAGGAGAATTGCAAAAATTTACGCCAGATCTACCTGTTGCTGGCAGTGGTAGTAGTGGTGCTGCCGTTGTCAGTGACGGTTCGTTAGGTACAGCGTTAAATAACAAAATCAAACGTAAAGGAATCAGCATCGAAGTCAAAGGCAACTTCGATCGAGTCCAATCGATCTTACGCACGATCGAAAGATTGGATCAACTACTCCTTGTCAAAGATTTTAAGGCAGAAGTTGATAAAACAGATCTGAAGATGTTAGTAGACGATCGAGGAAGACTGATTCCCCAACCTGAAGCTAGCATCAAAACCTCATTTAAAATCCAAGCTTTGATTCCCTTGAGTCCAGCAGAACAAGCTGCCGCAACCCCACCGCCACCACCACCGAAAAAGTAATTGATTCGGTGACACATCGTTGATAGTTAGATCGAGATATCGCTAGTCTAGATGACGAAATCAGACCGTTCATCTAAATAATCGATCGCTAGCAAATTTAAAAACCCCGTACATATTTTCCTGAAATTGGAGATCTAAAAGTGAGCAAACGTCAACAAATTATTAGTAGTATTGTCATGGGTAGCGCGGTAACAGCATTGTCTGTAACCAATGTCCAGGCATCACAACCCGCCCCAATAGACAAACTAGATCCCAGTAGCAATTTAGTTGCTCAAGCAACACCAACTCAACAGCCGCTCGTCCCCAACCCCAGAATCACGATCGAGAATGCTCCGACAATGCCGCGTGCAATTGCACCACCAGTCGGCGATATCAGTGTATCCAATCTTGATGCCACGATTTCTAATACTGTCGATCTAGGTAGTGACAAGAATATCCCTACTTTGGTGTTAAAAGATGCTCCTGTGCGGGAAGTATTAGAATTACTAGTTCAGAGTTCTGGTTTGAATCTAGCCTACATGGCTAGCAATCCTGATGATAAAAATAATCAGACAGCCGTTGCGCCAAAAGCCGAACCAAAAATTACATTCAATCTTCGTAATGAATCCATCCAAAGTGCATTTAATTATGTACTAAAAATGAGTGGTTATGAAGCCCTTCGAGTTGGGCGGACTATTTTTGTCGGGCCAAAATTACCTGATTCGATTCAGGAAAATGTTGTGCGTACTCTAAGAGTGAATCAGGTTTCGCCAAGTGGTGCTGCTGCATTTCTGGCTTCACATGGTGCGGAAGCAAGACTTCCGCAGGAAACAACGAGAACAGAATCGTTGTTGGTGGGGAAAGTAGAACAAACAACCACTAAAAAAACGATCGAAGTAGGTATTACGAATATTAATACAGCCAATGCTCCCATTCTGTTGAGAGGTCTTGCTGTCAATATTGATGAACGTCTCAACTCAGTCACATTAGTAGGTACAGCACGTAAGGTAGAAATAGCGTCAGCTATGATTAC
>ENA-OFCX01000198-OFCX01000198.1-metagenomes-genome-assembly--contig:-NODE-198-length-33696-cov-20.510567_pt1 | contig 33696 bp, 25 predicted proteins | sample MGYA00153384_OFCX01 | MGnify analysis MGYA00153384
CTGACTCAAACTTCATATCACTAGCTGTGGCTTTCTCCTGAAACCAAATTTCTACGGGTAGTCGGGTTACTAGATCGATGTCAGAAATCGCTGTGATAATGCTTGCTGACTCACCTGTTTTGGTTCACACGGTAGGTTCTAACTCTTTGCTAGCCCAAGTTTGACATCTTTTCTTTCCCCTCTTGACAAACCTCGACTTTTCTTAACTTGTCACAAATCGGGTCACCCGACCAGAGAGGAGCGCGAGACGCTGGTGCAACACATTGCTGGGCACTGGTCGGGGCACTCGACCAGAAGGGGAACCCGCCTAGCACGGAAGGATACACCTCCGCGAGATCGCCTGTCCGCAATTATCAATTATCAATTAATCTAATTAGATCGATCCATAATATTTTCGTCATAGTTATCATCCAGACAACCACGGATCAAAAACATACAACCCGTGCTAGTAGATGGGGCATGGATCGAATTGGGATACGATCGAATATAGTCTCCAGCTCGATAAACCTGCCCATCGATGACTAGTTCCCCTTCCAACATATAAATTTCCTCAATGCCCTGATGTTGATGCAACGGATATATGACTCCCGCCGCTGCCTTGAGTAATGCGGAACTCATCCGATTGGCTCGATCTAGATATAGTAATGCAACTTCTATTCCTGCCGCTCGGTAAGGTCGCCACTTGAGATCTGAGGATCTAAAGGTAACTATGGCTGGAGGAGATGGTTTTGCGGCAGCAGGGAGCGCAGTTGCAATCGGCTCTACACCCAACTGATTTTCCACTGGAAACGCGATGCGATCGAATAACCGATCCTTGAGATCTGCCGACATCGGCATCGTTGGGGCACTATAAGGCATGACTGCTACCGCAGCCTGATAATTTGCCAATTCTTCAGCTAAATCGGGACAATCTATAATTTGAGCTTCTACCCATAGCCGTTCCTCAAGATCGAGCAGATCGAGTGCGTATAGTGGAGCGAGTTCGCAAAAACATCGATGGTCGTTCATGATACATGTGGGGACAGTGGTTGGTTTGGTTTGGTTTAGCCTTGCCTACTAACAACTGATGATGCACTTTCAAAAGCTATTCTTAGTTTACTCAATCCTAGCCGCAACCGTGTTTTGACTGTGCCGAGCGAGAGTCCAGTAGCTGCGGCAATTTGGGTATGGGTTAGACCTTGATAGTAAGCCATTTCAATGACCTGCCGTTGTGGTGGCGGAATTTGACTTAATGCTGCAAGTACTTGTTGTTGTCGTTCGACAATTTCGATCGCTTCAATTGGATCTACGCTGACAGTAGGAAATTCGATCTCTTTGCCAGATGAGATTGCGGCATGAACTTTATTGAGTCGTTGTAATTTCCGCAACCGATCCAAAATTCGACTACGTGCCAAGGTAAAGATCCACTGCTCGACACAACCTTTGCTGAGATCGAACCTGTCGGCAATCTTCCAGATTTGAGCAAATACTTCTAAAACAACTTCTTCACAGTCCTCTACTGAGTTTAGACTCTTCCAGGCAATCGCGTAAATCATCCGAGAATATCGATCGTATAGATCTGATAATGCACTTCGATCCCCCTTGGCGATCTTTGCGAGTAAATGTGCTGCTTCAACCATTGACGCTAATGGACAGAGAATGCTGTAGTAGCTTCAGTTTAGCTCATGGGCAGCAGATATCTAGACCCACTTCAAATTACTTTTGTGTGTCAAAAAAATTCGATCGCTTAGAGATCTAATTTGAAATTAACAGCGTATATCTTTAAACAGTTGACAGCAATTCACTCTTACAGTAGGCAAAGCCCTAGAGTTTACGAGCTATCGAAAAACAGAGATCCATTTTGGCATTGGCAGCGTATAACCATACAGGATTGCAAATTTACCTGCAATATTTTGCAGAGGTTGTAGTCTATCAATGGTCTAGCTAGCAGATTGACTACAGGGATCGATCGGAATTTTTAAGTTTACTTAATCTAACCCAAAGATTCACAGGTCGTACTTATTGTCTAGGCACAAGTAATTTCTATGGTTTATCTATCGAGCGATAACCGCGATCGGATTAGCCCGCATAGTTGGGATTGTCAAAATTGTTTGCAGTAGAATAATCATTTCTGAGGAGATTTAAATGGCAACAAAGAGTGGTACGGCTGGTAGTGATACATTGTTTATCGACAGCGGTAGGAGTGGGGATACACTGCTAGGTTTGGCAGGTGGTGATACTTTAAGTGGCTTGACTGGATCTGGTGGCAATACTTTGGATGGTGGTGATGGTGACGACACGATCTATGCCAATCAAAATGACACAGTAATTGGCGGTGCTGGCGACGATCTGATTTTTGGCGGTCTGGGCGGCAATACTCTCACTGGCGGTGCGGGTCTAGATCTATTTGTGCTATCAGGCATAGATTTACCCAAAACCCCGAACACGATTACTGACTTCAATCCGCTAGATGATACGATCCAAGTCGATCTAGCAACTGGTAGTAAAGCTAGTGATGTGAATACTACGGTAGTTGGTGCTGATACCAGGATCGGCTTTGGTAGTACCCAACTCGCAATTGTCAAAAATGCCAAGTTAACTGCCAATGACATCACAATTGTAGTCGGTGCTAGTACCCCTATGCCGCCGACACCTACACCCACACCTACGCCAACACCTACACCTATACCTACCCCAACGCCCACACCGATCGCTGGGATCGGTTTAGCTCAAAATCTATTGACAACTGACACGACAGTCAAAGGCTTTGGTGTCAGTGCGATCGCTCAGAAAGCGGGTAGTAAAGTCAATGAAATTGGGATCTTCGCAGTTGATGATGCTACGGGTAAAGTCGGCGGTATTACCGTTGGTGCGGCAGGTTATCTCAAAGCTGTTACTGACTCCGCCAGACCAATCTTCGCTAGTTTGGGTGGAACTTTCTTTAGTACCAACAAACGAGAGATTGGATTAGATCCCAATAAAATATATCAATTCTTCCAGGTGCAGGATGGATCGATCGCCGATCTGCAACAACAAATTGCTAGTGGTAAAACACCGACTAATATCCTCTTCTCTCGCCCCGATGCGAGTGGAAATAGCCCGATTAAAGTCACAAATAACAGTACGAATAATGGCTATAAAGTATCAGTTAATAATGATGAACTGGTCTTAAATGTAGCGAAACTAGATGGTGCGACACCAAATATCGCGATCGGTGCTAAATCCCAAGGGTTGGCGCAAGGACGCACGATCGATCTGACTGGCTTTGCAGCTACACCACTCAAGGTAGATATTACCACCACCAGTTCCGCAGGCTATAACAACAACATTGGTTTTTATGCTGTTGAAGATGCGATCGGGACAATCAAACTAGCCAGTGGGACTACACTCAAACCTGGTGATGCCAACTATGCGATTGAAGCGATTAGAAGTGTGGTATTGCAAGCAGGTAAAGCCGATAGTAAGACTAATCAAGATCTAGTTGGCGGTAAACTCTACGCGCCCGTAGTCGTCGCCCAAGGCTCACTAAGTGATTTTGTCAGCAAAAATGTCAATAACAATAGTACTGACCCTAACGCGATTCATGCTTACTTTAATTATCTCGGTGCCAACCCCGACCAACTCGATCATTTCCGCCTACTAGGTAACAATACTTTTGGCGTAGAGGATCTATATGGTGGTGGCGATCGCGATTTCAACGATGTAGTTGTCAATATCAACGTCAAAACAGCTTAAAAGATCCGTTCTGCAACTAGCAGCGTATGTTCGCATAGAGCCACAAATCTATCCACCGTCTAATTACCCATAAGATCTGAATATGTCATTTGCAATTTTTAAGTTTGCGAAACTTAACTGGAAAAAATCGCTAATTTTGGGTGGCATCTCGATCGCCGCGATCGCTGCTGCCACTAGTTTACCTCAATATCTGATGGCTTCCGATCACGATGATGGTGAGGTTGATTTCAAAGGTCGAAGTCTCAATTTGACCGACTTATACGCATTTCGGGAACAAGATCAAAATCCTGGTGCAAATCCCAGCGATCTAGTCTTGGTGATGAATAGCAACCCGCGATCGATCGCCCGCCAGCAATATTTTTTTAGTACCAATGCCCGTTATGAATTTAAACTGACTCGCGTAGCCGACAAGGATGCTACACCCACCGGACAAGAAGATATCACCCTCCGCTTTGAATTTAGTGCGCCCAACGAGCAACAACAGCAACAAATTAAGTTGACTGTCATCAAAGATGGACAAGAAACCTCCGCCACAAATCTCCGCACCACGCCGCTAGGTGCCTCCAGACCAATCGTCAATCAATTGTCATCCGGTGGTACCAAGCTTTCTGTCTTTGCGGGGTTACGCGAAGACCCATTTGTCTTTGATGTCGAACAATTCTTCCGAGTTCGCGCTGGTGCCCTGGGATTCGGTCCCGCAGTTGGCTTTCGTCCACCCGCTCAAGCGGTGGATTCATTCAAAGGTTTTAACGTCAATGCGATCGCTATTCGCATCCCGCAGCAATTTCTCCAAGGTAGCAGTGGTGCCACTACCTACGATATCTGGGAGACGATTTCACTCCGAGATCCAGCTACTGGCAAGTACCAGCAAGTAGAACGCCTTGCCCGTCCCGCCATCAATGAAGGCTTGATCGTCAGCAATGACTTGCTCAATGCCTTCAATAGCGTGCCACCTACCGCCGATCTCAGCCCCGCTGCGGGACCGATTGGCGCAGAAGCTGTCCGCACGCTCAAAGCCTTGGGCAATGATGATGCCAGGACTAATGCTTTATTGGGTGCCTTTCTACCAGATGTGATGCGGATCGATACCACTGGGGCGAGTGGCTATGGTAATGCTCTCAATGCCAAAGGTAGCCCAATTCGCGGACGGCTAATCAAGGATGATGTCATCGACATCACTCTGAGCGTCCTCACCAACGGCAAAATCACTGGCGATAATGCCTCCTACGAGGGCACTCCAGGTAACGCCGCTCAAGGACACAAGCCATTGGAAGCTAGTTTTCCTTATCTAGCATTGCCAAACTAGGTAAACAGTTGACAGTTGACAGCTAGCTTGATGTAGGGTGTGTTCGGCGCAAGCCGTAACGCACCAGTATCTAATAGTTCTAGAGGGATTTTGGACTTTTCGCTAGAGCATAAATCAGCCCTGCCTCCGGTAATAGCCCTACCACTTCTCATACACCAGTTATTTGAGTTGCTGCGGAGATCTTTACCCCACCCTTCGACAAGCTCAGGGACCGCCCCAGCCCTCCCCTTATCAAGGGGAGGGAGCAAGAGCTTCCCCTGCTTGCCGCGCTAGACTGTCTTCGGCGGTGATGGGCTGGGGTTTGGGTTCCGCCCCCCCTTTGCCATATTATGAAATCTGCTCTGCTTACTTCTGTCATATTAGGTGTGATGACCATAGCGTCTCCCAGTTACGCTCAATTTTCTTCATTCCCAGTCAGCTCCGATGCTTGCTCCACCCTGTGCCTCAAGATCGATCTTGGCTCGACCAATAATGACTCTTCTGGCGGTTTTAATAATAGTTTTAATAGTGGTTTCAATACTGGTTTCAATAATAATTCCAGTTCTGGCTCCAGTGGCATCCGGTGGCAGCTTGGAGTGACTTGGCGACTAACGGCACCAGACGTTTCACTAGCCGAAACCGAGCGTGTCAAACGCCAGCTCGAAGACAATCGCAGCTTGATGCTTGCCCTCGCCGAGGCAATTACTCAAAACAAAAATGAACTGGCGAATGGGTTGGCGATCCTGTTGGCTCCTCGACTAGGCTATGGCGATCCTCGCAAACTACTCGCCGATCTCAAAGCAGGATCGATGAATATTGGTTCGGCAAAGATTCAGCTCCAACCAGTAACTACCCCAACGACGATTCCAGTTCCAATCCAGATCCAGCCCAGAACTACCACGGTAATTCCAGCTCCGATCCAGATCCAGCCTGGAGTTACTAATGCTGCGCCTACGTCGATCGAACCTCCTGCAACTATTATTGAGCTACGGTAACATCAATCACTACTCAATCGCCATGCAAATGTCCCTCTTCAAACGATCGTCCCTGCGAAAATGGTGGCTATTCGCGCTACTGGGGATTGGTAGCTCGATCGCATTTGCGGTACTAGCCGCCCCACGCCCCACTTCTGTATGGAAATATCGATTTGGGCGTCCCCCCGTCGGCAGTATTACCAAAAATATCCAACAGGAAATCGCCTTTCATCAACGCATCATTCAACAGCAACCGACAGCCGGACTCGAACGCGCCGCATTGGCTCAAAATTACTTAAAAATGGCGCGGGCAACTGGGGAAAGTAGTTGGTATCTCCTCGCCCAACAGACAGCACAGCAATCGCTCGTGCATTTACCATTTCACAACTATGGCGCAATTCTTGTCCTAGCAAAGATAGCGGCGGCAAAACATGACTTTACCCAATCCTTGGCTCTAGTCAAGCAACTTCCCCCTCAAGCCGAATCCCTCTCGCTGTCAACCACCGCCCATCTAGCTTTAGGCGACACTACTACCGCACGGCAAAAAGCAGACGCAGCAGTCACAAGGATGCCGACACTGAGTAATTTCGCGCTCAGAGCTTTGGTAGAAGTCGCACAGGGACAGGATTCGGCAGCGGTGCGGGATTTCAAAACTGCGATCGCGGCTGAAGAACCGGATGAAGCCGGAAGTTCGGCGTGGGTGCGGACATTATTGGGACGGTTTTATTACAAGCGGGGGCAACTCCAACAGGCGGAGGAGCTATATCAATCCGCCCTAGAAATTTTGCCCAAATACCCGCCAGCATTATTAAATATGGCAGAATTATCCGTTCGGCAGTGGCAAGCCGATCCCACTCAATCTAAGTACCAGACTCGCGCAGTCCAGTTATACGATCGATTTTTTCTCACTACTGGGCAAGCTCCGACGGTTTACGATCACGTTGCCCTCAGAGGATTGGCACGGGTTCAACGGTTGCAAGGAGATACTACCCAAGCTAACCAAACTTGGGAGCGAGCGGTATTGAGATTGCGATCGGATCTCAGTGGTTTTGGGCATCGACGCGAGTTGGCTCAATTATTACTGGAACGCGCACAGGGGAAAGATCGAGAGCAGGCGTTAGCTTTGATGCAGGCAGAAATTAAAATTCGCCAAGATCCCGAAACTTGGGATACGTTGGCGGCTGCATACTTGCAGATGGGACAACCAGAACAGGCACAGGCGGCGATCGAGACAGCCTTAAAGTCAGGGATTCTCGATCCAGGCATAACCGATCGAGCAGCCGTTATCGCTGAAGCTAGGGGGCGATCGGCACAGACCCAAATGTATCGAGAACGAGTTAAGTCGATCGATCCGCTGTTCGATGCTGGAGCTAGACAGGCTCTAGGTTTAGGGGTAGGGTTGTCGGGATTAAACTAACGCTCGTCCGAGCCGACGCAGACGTAACAAAAGTGATGAATTTATCTGAATTTAGGAAATTTACTATGCCTGCTCTCCACATATCTAAAGCTTGGCGAATCGCGCTCTCGTGGGGACTAGGGTTATTAATAGTTTTGTCAGCCGTACCCAGTCAGGCACATTGGGCAGATTTAGCCGTAGCAGATATTCAGATTAGGGAGCGGGATGTCGATCTGAATTTGACAATACCCACGGGGTTAGTCGCTCAGTTTGATGACGATCGCAATCAGCAATTATCAAGCACCGAAATAACTAAACATCAGGTAGAGATACAGCAATTTCTCAATGACAAAATTCGGTTCACAGCAGCAGGGGAAAAAAATAGTACCTTGATGGTGCGTTCTGGTGTCGCCCAAAATTTACCAAGCAATCTCAATGCTACTCCCGACACTCACAGTAGCTTATTATTGCAATATCATTGGGCACAACCGCTAAATCAGTTGCAAGTATATTACGATCTATTCGTACCTGGCGTAACTACTGCACGTTGTCTGGTACAGATATTTCGTAGCGATCGAATTGATAACTTAGTATTTACACCGACAGCAAAAAATGCGGCTTTAATTGAGGCTCCAATCTGGCAACAGATCGGTAGTTTTATTGGTTTGGGTATCGAGCATATTTGGACTGGTTACGATCATATTCTGTTTCTAATTAGTCTATTAATGTTGGGTGGTGGATTGCGTTATTTACTCAAGGTAGTTACAGCATTTAGCATATCTCATTCATTCACCTTATTCCTAGCAGCATTCAATATTATCTCCATTCCTAGTCGCTGGGTAGAAATCGCTATTGCACTTTCGATCGCCTATATTGCCTCAGAAAATTTGTGGCGAAACGAACCGAAAGCTAGATGGCAACTAGCTTTCGGGTTTGGTCTGATTCATGGATTAGGATTTTCTTCTGTTTTGCAAGAGTTGGAATTGCCTCGCACTAATTTGTTAACTTCTCTAGGTAATTTTAGTATTGGGATCGAATTAGGACAATTCGCGATCGTGATAGTTGTTTGTGCACTTCTAGCCTATCTCCGTAAATTTCCCTGGGATTTAACTATTCGGCGGATAATTTCAGTTGGGGTAATTGTGATGAGTTTAATCTGGTTTTGGGAACGAGCTTTTGTGGGCTAGGAATACAAGTATCATTTTCTCGAAAATAGTCGCTAGAGATTGACTTGGTGGGGGTATGCGGCGATTGTCTCTACCAGCCATTGCTCGAACATCTCGGTTAAAATTTGCTGATGCAGCCGCTCGTCTAATTGGGGTTCGATGATTTCTTCGACTTGAATCAGATGGACACCCACCGCTGTGACAATCGGCTCGATTAATTGGGGCGGTTTGGCGGCAAATACTGCTGCGGAAATTTCGGGACGAAGTTGCTTGCGGCTTACTCTACCGATATATCCACCGCGTCGTCTGAGTTCGGGAACTGAAATATATTGATGTGCCACATCAGCAAAACTCAGATCGCCTTCTTGGAGAGAATAAAAAATCTCCATTGCCAAATTGCGGTCTTCCAAAATTACTTCATAGATGATAGCACCACTATAGTCTAGTAGGTTTTGAGCAAACATTTGCTCGACTCTATCGCCAAATAAATGTTGAGCGAGTTTATTCGAGATCAGATTTTGAGTAACCATATCTTCAAAATCATCAATAGAGAGAAATCGATCTCGTAGCCATTTTTGAGTAGCTTCAGCACTCTCCAACTGATTGACGATCCGAAATTTGTCTGCGGCTGCTTGTAACTCTGCAATGGTGGGATTGATTCCAGCTTCTTGGACTTGTCTAGCGATGACTTTACGGCGCAAGATTCCTTGAATTAGTTCGGGAATTTTGCCAGCAATCTTAGCCTCATAAATCAATTCTCGATCGCTAATTTCAGGATCATTATTTATCGACATTACTTACGTTCTAACTTATCTCCGCCATAATTTATATTCAATATCAATTCACTAGAGCGAGCCTAATTCAGATTCCTGGAACCTCTGTATTGGTGCGTTACGGCTTAAAAGCCCAACTATCAACTATCAATTAATTTAACGACTATTACCTAATTTTTTGAATGGATCGAGAATAAAATCGATAATTCTCCGATTGCGAATCACTATCTCGGCGGTTGCTGGTTGACCTGACTTGAATGAGATACAATTGTTTTCATGCTTAATACAAGATTGACTTAATTTAACCTCGATATCATAGCTAGCTGTGGGTGCCCCTTGCGGAAATTGGGTAAGTTTGGAGTTGGGAGCAATCCAAGTTAATTTTCCTCTAACAACATCATAGCTTTCAAAGGGAAATTCATCAAATTTTAGCTTGACATCTTTTTGGATGCTGCTCGAGCGTAAAGATTCGCTCTGAGTAGCGGGAATTTCACCCTTGAATACCAATCCACTGGTATTGGAGGCAATTTCAGCGATTAGTTGTTTAGGTTGAACTACAGCTCCTTCTCGATTGATTGGGAGTTCAAAAATCGTACCGTCGGAATTAGCTTCGATCGTATATTTTTTTAGCTGTCTGGTGAGGAAGTTGTTTTGTGCCCGACTGCGATCAATTTCAGATTTTAAGGCGACAACTTGGCTCTGGATTTCTTTGAGCTGTTGGTCTGTTTTTAGAATAGCAATATTACCACCTTTTGCTAAACTCTTAGAGCTTCGTTGTTGTTCTGTGATCCTTAATTTTGCTTGGGCGATGTCTGACTGAGTTTGATTGTTAGTGCGCTGATAGTTTTCCTGTTCTTCTTTAAGTCTCAGTCTGGCTTGAGCAATATCAGATCGAGCTTGTTGTAATAGCTTTTGATAGTTTTCTTGTTGTTCTTTTACACGAAGTTTCGACTGTTGGAGACTTGCTGATGCTTGAGTAAACAGTTGATTTTTTTCTAAGGCTAAACTGGAAATTTCTTTGGATTTAACTTCGGCAATCGCCCCAGTCTGATAAAGTTGACGGTACCGGAGTGCTTCACTTTGAGCGTCTTTGAGGCGGTTCTGAGTTAGTAAATAATTGGTTTGAGCATCTACTACCCCCTGTTCGGCTTGACGCACCTGGGTGAGTTTTTCAGCCTTTTGGAGATTATAACTAGATTGTCGATCGATTAGAGTTTGTTCGGCTTGATGTAGCTGGGCTAACTTTTCAGCAATTTGGTTGTCAGCATTAGATTCTAGTGCGGAAAGACTTTGTTGTACTTGGGCGATTTGGGATTGCTTTTCTAGTAATTGTGCTTGATTTTGCTGTTGTTGAGCATTTGTCCCTAATCCTACTTGATTTTTCATCAGTAGTAACTGATTGAGACGCTGCTGTTCTCCATCGATTTTAAGTTGATTTTGATAGATTTGTTCGCGAACATTTTTGGAGTCGAGTTCCATAATTGTCTGTCCGGCTTTGACTAGATCGCCCTTTTTTACATAAACTTTGATGACAGCCACACTACCATCGATATCAGCTTCACGTTTGATTGTATCGCCTTTAAATTCCAATCTACCTCTAGCTGTACCAATTTCATCCATCCGATAAAAACACGCCCAAGGGATAAAAATACCTAGAAATAATACTAAAAAATATAATAGCCCCCGCGTCCAAGGTAGGGGCATCATATCGATTAATTCTTTGGCGGAATCCGACCAATCATTTAGTTTACTAAGTGTGGTATTGGCGATCGATGTAAATTGACTAAATGAATTATCCTTAAATACAGAACTAGAACGATCTATTTCTGCCAAGTTATCTTGGTTTGTGAATTTGTAAAATTCTATAATATTATCGCGATTTTCGTTCCGAGAAGAGGCTACGCCAACGACAGTACCTTTACTGATTTCTGATTTAAATGGTTCTTCACCTGAGTCACTATTATTATTGTGATGTACAGCTCGGATTTTGTCAGCGATCGTTAGATCGATATTATCTTTAATAATATATTCTTTTACACATGAATGTAGATTTTCGTTAATATCGCTAGGATTATGATAACTGCTGAGGATAATAACTTTGATCTGTGGATATTTTTCGGTGATGATTCGAGCAGTTTCTATACCATCGAGTCTCGGCATATCGAGATCGAGTAATATAATATCAGGCTCTAAATATTCGAGTTGATCGATCACACTACAACCATCTGCGGCTGTACCAATTATCTGCATATCTCGGTATGGTTGCAGTACCGATTTAAGTTTTTCTCTCACAACACGGAGATCGTCTACTAAGAGGATTTTAATAATCTGTGAACTCTGATTAGCAATCATAGATGATAAATTATTAGCGATCGGGTTATTTTTTTAGATTAGTAATGAATAGTAGATGTATTAAGTTAATTATATCGACATTATTCTTGGATAGTCACGATCTGTTGCTGGTTTAGATGATAGTATTTCCCCCGCTTTGCCATCAGTTGGTGGTGATTACCACTTTCAATTAATACTCCTTTATCTAAAACTAAAATAAGATCGGCGTTTTGGACTGTTGAGAGCCGATGGGCGATGATAATCGTACTGCGATTGCGGCGAATTTTCTCTAGATTAGTTTGAATGATCCGTTCTGATTCGGTATCTAAACTACTAGTTGCTTCATCAAATACTAATAGTCGAGGATTGTTTAACAAGGCTCTAGCAATCGCTAGTCGTTGGCGTTGTCCCCCCGATAACATCCCGCCACCTTCACCAATTTCGGTATCGTAGCGCATCGGCATTTTATTGATAAATTCATCGGCTCCAGCAAGTTCGGCTGCGCGTTGCACTTCGGCTTGACTAGCACCTGGTTTAGCTAGTGTGATATTTTCCTTGACAGTACCACTAAATAAAAAGGTATCCTGATCGACTACCCCCACTTGCGATCGCAGGGAATGTAAGGCAATCGTCGCCAAGTCTTTACCATCGATTTCAATCGCTCCAGTTGTCGGCTGATATAGCCCTAAAATCAGTTTGGAGAGCGTTGTTTTCCCCGATCCACTCCGCCCGACTAGGGCGATCGTTTGCCCTGGTTTAATCTCAAAATTAATGTTCTCCAGTATATTACTTTCGGCATCTTTATTATAGCGAAACGTCACATTTTTAAATTTGACATGACCTTGAAGTTTACCGATCGCTTGACGGTGGGAGTCGCGATCTTCTTCTGGTTTAGCTTCGATCACATCGCACAATCGCTCGACCGCGATCCCAATTTCTTGAAGGCTATTCCACAGTCCAGCCAACCTTTGAAAAGGACTAATTACATTTGCCGAGATCATATTAAATGCAAAGAGTTGACCGATCGTAAACTCACCAGCAATCACTAATGATGCACCGACCCAAATCATTGCCGTGCTACTAATAGTATTAATCGCCGAACTAATAATCTGGATCTTAATCCCCATGATTTGACCGCGATAGTTTTGTTTAATCTCTTTATTCAGCCGCTCTTCCCAATTCCAACGTACGGACTTTTCTACAGACATTGATTTTACCGTCCGTACGCCATTGAGGGCTTCGATTAGATAGCTATTCTCATCATTTGAGGCATTAAAAATCTCCCGCGACATCTTCTTGAGAAAAGGCGTAGAAGCAAAGTTGAGGATCAAGAACGGTGGAATCGATATTAACGTCACTAATGCCAACTTCCAGCTATAGACAAACATCAGTGTGGCGTAGACAAACACTGACATCAGATCTAGTAATACTCCCAAAGATTGCCCAGTGATGAAAGCTTGAATCTTATGATTTTCTTGAATTCGCGAGATAATATCGCCTACATGCCGCGAATCAAAATAACTCAGGGGTAAACTAAAAGTGTGCCGAATAAAGCCAATTACCAACGCAGCATCGATCCGATTAGCGGTTAGTGCCATCAGGTATTGCCTGAGTGCTGTCATCGCAATTTGAAAACCCCCAAAGATCAGCAGTCCGATCCCAAAAGTTGCCAAGCTACTTTCTGACTTGTGAATTACGGCTCGATCCAAAATCAACTGAGTAAAAATCGGTGAAACCAGTCCGAAAATCTGTAAGACGATCGAAGCAATAAAGATTTCGCCAACCACGACCTTATGCGGTTTAACCAGTTGAAATAGTTGCCAAAAATCGGTCGATTTACCTTCAGCTTTTTTGAGTGATAGGGTAGGTTCGATCAATAGACAGTAGCCCGTCCACTGCTGGGTAAATTCGGCAATAGTCAATTTCCGTTGACCGATCGCCGGATCGCCGATAATGATCTGTTGAGGGGTAATTTCAAATACCACTACATAGTGGTTGCCCTCCCAGTGGAGGATTGCTGGGAGTCGTTGGTTAGCTAATCGATCGAGACTAGCCTTGACGGGACGACTATTAAATCCCAAGTTTTCAACAGCATTGGCTAGCCCTTTTAGGGACGCTCCATCACGATTGACATATGCCAACTCGCGCAGCCGATTGATGTTAAACTCTTTGCCCCAATATCGTCCGACCATGACGATGCAGGCGGCACTGCAATCTGAAGCACTCTGTTGGGCATAAAATGGGTAGGTGTGAGTGACTTTTTTCCACCATTGCCCCAGCTTTTGACTGGGAGTAGGAAAATAAGCTTCTTTGAACCGATCGGCAGCCGCTCCAGTCTTAGCTGGGCGAACGGCGGCTGGTTCGGCTGTTACCTCACTCAACGGGCGAATTTGACGAATTTCGGCGGACGATCGCGGCTGCAAAACGCGTTTGGGTGGGTGTAAGGCTGAGGGTTTGGCTTCACCTTTGATCACAGCATCGAGGTGTCGAGCGCGATCTGTCAGGTGGCTCATCATCTGCGGATATGTGCGCCACCAAGACCGCAGATCGTCTCTAGCAATGAATCCGACCAATATTTCATCTCCACCGACAACTAGCGCAGCTTTGGCAACGTAGGGATCGAAGTTGTCATCGGGAAAGAGGGTGCTGGCACCAAAACTTCTGCCCACAGTCAGGGTTGCTAGGCGTTCGCCCTGAAAATCGAATAACCGCACTTTCCCCACCAGGATGATATAAATTCCTGGTTGACTTTCGCAAGAGTGCCAAAAGCTCGCACCTGGGGCGATCGTCAGGAGCTGTATCTGCGTCTGGAGCCGAACGAGATCTGGATCGGCGATTTCTACGCCGAGTACTCGAATGAGTCGTTCCCTTGAGACTGAAGTAATTGTGGAGTTTTGCACCATAAGTGACAAGAAGAATAGTTGAAATAAGTAGCTGTAGGTTGGGTTGAGAGAAGCGAAACCCAACATCCACACAATCGACCTCTGAGTGTGTTGGGTCTCGAGGCTCAACCCAACCTACGCAGCTTGTGTATCCACGGTAGCAACACAAAGAAGTGTCAATCGATCGAGATGTGCCGATCGTACAAGTCGGCGATCGCAATCTGAGATGGTTTCCTCGATGGCGACTGTCGTCGGTCATTATCGATCGCCCGCTCCGCCACTTCGATCTCACCCAGCAACCGATTGATGTGTCTGGCACTAACCTCAATATTAAATTCTTGAGATAGATGCTTGCTCAACCATTGCCCCGTCCAGCGAGAAAATGGATATCCCAAATCTTTGGGACTAGTAGCCACCAATTGCTTGAGTCGCTCTAAATAATCAGTAGTGACAGTTTTGGGCCGACCGATCGGCTGGGATTGCCAATTGTGCGCTTGACCGGACTTAGCCATGAAAATCCAGTGTCTGGCTGTCAGGGGCGAGCAGCTCAATAACCGACAAATTTCCGCTTGGGTTTTACCTTCACTTGCCAAAAGCATAATTTCAATTCGCTGTCGATATTCGGAACTCGTCTCAATTTTTACCTGTTTTTCTAATAATTGACGTTGAAATGTTGTCAAATAATCAGTCAGCGATTGTTTCGGTCTAATCCAGTTGATTTGAGTCATGTATAGATTTTCCAAACTCTTAATCGTGTTACATCCTATCCGATTTTTAGCTCATATTATTTTCTTTTCATTATTTCTTAATTTTTAGACTGAGGCTAGTGGCGGTCTTTATTCTATCTAATCATCGTCTTCACCACCTCAAATTAAATCGTACTACTGGCCTCAGTAATAATGCTGACTTTAGAGTGGCAGCATGACGATAAATATCGATTTTATACTCGTACGGACGGTTAAAAATATCTCTCAGCTACCCAATGTTACAAATAGTAACTAATATTCAATTAGATTGAAATATCTGCTAAAAAGTGTTGTCTGATAACTATTTGCGCGGTGGGACAACCGCTACTGTACGAACGATAATGAGCCTAAATCCAATTTTTACCCTAGATACAGACAATATATTTAAATATTTAGCCGCACTCAAGTATTGTAAAATATCCGATCGAGATTCCAGTAGTATTACAGTCATTGCTGCCAAAAACTTTAATCTCTTGATTAGCCTCAGTGATGGCAGAAACTTGTTAGTCAAGCAAGAAATTCACAACGATTGGGGTCAAAGCAAAGGAGAATTTTGGTCGGCTTGGCAGATCCAAAAAATGCTACAGCAATTTCCAGATTTTGGTGCAAAGATCGAGCCATTTTTACCAGAAATATTACATTTCGATCCGCAGAACTCGATTTTAATAGTTAATTATCTAACCAACTATGGCGATCTGTACGATTACTATGCTAAATCGAGCCTATTTCCAGTCGAGAGCGCCCAAGCGATCGGTCGATTATTAGGCACTATTCACGGACACACATTTCAACAGTCACAATACGAACGCTTTTTTAACGATCCCGATCTCCTGGCGCGACAACAGGATCTAGATCGCCCGTGGATGGCGGATCGTACTATTCGCCGCCTAGCTAGAATTACACCCCAAGTTTTGCAGATGGTACCGCCAGAATGTTGGCAATTTTTTAGACTTTATCAACGTTTTCCTAGTCTATCGCAAGCGATCGCTGAACTGGGCGAGACAATTACGCCCAGTTGTTTGGTACATAACGATCTCAAAATTAATAACATCCTCCTCGATCTAAATTGGGAGCAAGCCAGATCGCCAGTAATTCGCCTCATTGACTGGGAACGCGCGAGTTGGGGCGATCCTGCTAGCGATCTGGGATCGATCTTGGGTAGTTATTTAGAGCTGTGGCTAGAGGGATTAATTGTGAGTAGTAGCTTCAGCATCAATGAGTCATTACAACTCGCTACTACCCCGCTAGAACTAATCCAACCATCTTTAGTGGCGATCGTTAGCTCCTATCTAGACAGCTTTTCGGCGATCTCCACCGCACGTCCAGATGCGATTGAGCGGGCGATCCAATTTGCTGGATTAGCACTAATTCAACGAATTGAAGGCAGTGTTTATGAAGATCGGCTGTTTGGCAATCGCCAGATTATGATGCTACAAGTTGCCAAACAGCTAATTTGTATGCCCCAAGCAGCAATGAATACTTTATTTGGCGATCGTGCTCATCAATTAGTCACTAAATAGTCCTATGTTAGCTATCCAACAGATTTTGACAGAAATAGTCGGAAAAATCGAGATTACGCCAGACTTGACGATCTCCCATCCTGAATATCCGCCACTCGAACTTCCCCCAGCCTTAGTTACTAAACTGCCCCAATTATCGCCTCAATTTCAGTTGAAATGTACGATCGATCGAGTTCAGACTTATCTCCATGACATTTACTTCACTCATCGCCTCATGAGTCTGGCAGAAATCGTCATCGCAGCACGACAGCCGCTACAGGTTAAAAATAACCTCATTGATGGCATCGATATCAATTTTTTCCAGCGGTTGAGGCAAAGTAATACCAGTACTGGTTATTTCGATCGAGATTGGCAAGTCGTCGCCAGCGATGGTGATGAGTTGATTGTCGTCAAAGACGGATTACATTTACACATTCAGCTACATCAACATCTACCGCCCGATTTGAGACAAGCTGAGATTGGCGATGTGGTGCCGATTTATTTACCGCACAATTTAGTCGATCGAGACACTTATATTATTGTTGGTAACGCGGGGATACCCGTTCGAGCCACATCAATCCAGATCTACTTTCATGCTACGCCCGATGCTGCGGTGGCGATTGCCTACCAATTGACTAGCGGCTTAAATACGTTGAATATTCCATTTCAGTTGGCTATTTTGCACGATCCGAGTTTATTTTATCGCTATGATTCCAGCACCCTCTGGCTCTGTTGGGCGGACTATCTGCAAGTACAGCCAGTCTTGGAACGGATTTATCGATCGCATCAGACAGCATTTTCCCCGCAGGTGCCATTATTTAGCAAGCAATTAGCACCAGGATTGGGACTAGTAGAGGTACCAACTAGCTCCGATCCCTTTGGAATCCACAGATGCCGACTCTTGGCAACAGGCTTAGTCACCGCGATGGCACGAGATGAGCCTCAATCTACTCTCAAGTTGGAGACTATTCGTCAGGGGTTCGTGGCTGCTGGAATTGATTGGCAGCAACCACATCTGAGTTTTTCCACAATAAATAGTGACGAGCTTTACACACTCGATTACCTCCGGTAGGCTTCGCCAACGATCCTAATTTTGTTTGGCTAAAACACATATGATTAAGTCTCATAAATGTTGCGATATCGTAACACTAAGATCGGGAATCGCGACTTAATTAGTTTTTAGATAGTAGAATGTCAATTTTAATTACTTTGTAGATAGTAAAAGATCTATACTGAGCTAGTTTTAGTCCTAAGTGTGTAGATTTTATACATAGCATTATGTCCTTTAGATCTAGTCAAATGGGTTGTAGATCGCTGACAGATCTAGCATCATGATTTGTGCGACCCAAAGTCACGACATTTGTGAATGTACCCGTGATTTCAACTAGTAACATAGGAATAAATAGAACATGGCTTTAATTAATATCTCCGATTTAAACCCTGCTGGTAGCGACTTATTTGCAGGTGCTGAGAGCTTCCTAACCGAACTAGATGCGACCGAAACGGTTGCCATTTGCGGTGGTGGTAGTAAAGGTGGCGGTAGCGTTCCCGTCCCAGTTATCCCCGTCGGCGGTGGTGGTCAGATCTTGTTCAGCGGTGGTGGCGGCGGTAAATCCAACAAAGGCGGCAATGGCGTTTTCTTCTACACCAGTGGCTCCCCCATCGGTGTTATTCCTGTCGGTCAGCCCGGACACCATTAATCGATCTTAGAGCCTAGCTGTGGCTACCCGGAAAGTGTTGCGATCGATCCAATTTTTGGGTAGTTACCATTCGATTGTTGAGGATTTTAGAGATAGTGTTATGTCTTTTCGATCGAGCTGTGTGGGTTGTGGATAGATTGTCGATCGATCACAATCATTTGTGATGGAGATATTTACAGATTTAACTGTATCGATTGCTTCATTTTCCACTAACACAGGAGTAAAAAGAACATGTCTTTAATCAAAATCTCTGACTTATCTCAAGGTAACGAAAGCTTCATGACTGAACTCGAAGCAACCGAAACGATCGCCGTTTGCGGCGGTGGTAATGCGCCTGTACCAGTTATCCCCGTCGGTGGTGGTAACGGTCAGATCTTGTTCAGCGGCGGTAACGGCGGCAAGTATGGCAACAATGGTAACTTCTTCTACACCAACGGCGGCTTCGGCGGCGAACAGATCTTGTTCAGCGGCGGTGGCGGCGGTAAGGGCGGCAAGAAGAATAATAATAATAACTTCTTTTACACCAGTGGTACTCCTAATGTTGGTGTTCCTTACTCTGGTCACTAATCCCGTATAGTAGCAGGATGACAGTTGAGAAATTGTGTGTGCACACACAATTTCTCAACTTTTATTTTTACTGGAGCATAGCTGTTGAGATTCGACCTCAGCACAAAAGACGATCGAACCCATTAAAGATTCGATCGGACGATCGCTCAAACGATCGATCGCTAAGATCGGATTTGTTGGGACGGAAAATACACTTCCTACGCGATCGTTATAGTCAATAATATAGGAGTAAGCAAGGCATGGCAATTGAAATTTCTGATTTAGACACTGCCGATCGCAATTTATCTACAGAAACAAGCAGTTTCTTGACCGAACTCCCACTAGCCGAAATTGAATCGATCCGTGGTGGGCGGAGAAACTGTGTGTTCGGGCGCATTGAAATTGCGACTGCTATCTCTATTCCTAGTCCCCAGGTTTCTTTTAATATTGATAGTGGAGATTCTACATCAGGTAGTGGCACGATTCGGATTGCTGGTACTGCTGGCGATCCGAATGGGATTTCATATAGTATTGAGGGCAAAAGTCTCGATCGGGCTGGCAACTTTTTCTACACGAATAATGGCAATGCACCTTTGGGTGGTACGCCAATTCCTGGCTTCCCTGGTGCCTACACTTTTTAACCTGTGTTAACTTAACCTCGATGTCACTATCGATCGATTGTTTGCCGTGATGGGCTAATAATCGATCGATATATTTTTATCGGTCTAAGAGGCCGATGGATCCAATTTCTGGGTAATTATCATTCGATCGTTCGGGATTTTAGAGATAGTATTATGTCTTTTCGATCGAGTTAGATGGGTTGTGCTTCGCTGGGGAATCGAGCATGATTGTTAGGAGATGAAAATCAACAAACAAATTCAAGTTTGTTGGCGGTCAAGTTTTTCAACATATTCAGGAGAAATGTACGATTATGGCTCTGATTACAATCGCTAACTTAAATACTGACTCATTAGTAAGCTCCGACAGCTTTCTAACCGAACTTCAAGCAACCGATAGCAGCCAAGTATTTGGTGGTACTGGTTCTAAGAAAAGTAAAGTTAAAAGCCATGGCGGTTACGGCAATGGCGGTTACGGCTATGGCGGTGACGATGATGACAATAATGGTAAAGGTAAAGGTAAAGGCTATGGGTATGGCTATGGCTATGGTCATGGACATAAAGGTTATGGCGGTGATGACGACTAATTTACTAGGTCGTTAATCAAGCTTCTAGCTTAAACCCTTTCCCTTTAGTAGTGGCACGATCCGGATTGTTGTTACTGGCGATCCTAACAGGATTTCGTACAGTATTGAAGGCAAAAATCTCGCTCGGGCTGGCAACTTTTTCTACACAAACAATGGCAATGCACCTTTGGGTGGTACGCCAATTCTTGGCTTCCTTGGTGCCTACATTTTTTAATCCGAGTTAACTTAACCTCGATGTCACTATCGATCGATTATTAGCCCATCACGGCAAATAATCGATCGATATATTTTTATGGGTCTAAGATGATGTCTGAGAACCTGTGATGACTGGAAATACTCAACTGACGATCGGTCTGGTGTAATATTTGAGTGCTAGGATCGCATCACCGTCGCCTAAAATAATACCGTCACTGTCGTCCCGACATCGACTTGAGTGTCGCTCGATCCAATTTCTGAGTAGTTATCATTCGATCTTTCTGGATTTTAGAGATAGTATTATGTCTTTCTCTAATAGATTTTTTGCTACTACCTTCGCTTGCTGAAAAGACAAAGCATGATTGGACACCTGAGTCGAGGTAACAGCCCCATCCATTAGCAGCAACCAGCAAGCCGACAAATGATCTGAACCTTCCACGTCGGCAGCTTTTGCCAAATCTCGAATAAACATCGTTACTAGGCGTTTATGTTCCCTACAGAAAGCATGAATTGGTGAATTGGGATCGGAGAACTCAGCAGAGGCATTAATAAACATACAACCAAAAAATAACGGAGTTCTAGACCATTGCTCATATACGTCAAACACAGCCAGTAATCGATCGATCGCATTATCTCGGCGAGCGACTTCCCGCATCAGCCAGTTCCGAAATTCCTCATCCTGCTGTCGTAGGCTGGCAAGAATAAGTTCGTCTTTCGACTTGAAATGTCGATAAAGGGTGTTTTTTGCAACACCCGATTCAGCCAAAATTCGATCGATCCCCGTAGCATGAAAACCGTGCTGGCGAAATAGCTGGAGTGCTACACTCACAAGCCGATCCCGAGACTGTTTTGCCATACCGATCTGTCCAATAAAATATTCTTGTTTTAACCCGATCGCGATTGGGTAAAGCCCACGCTCCGCGACCGAGTTAGGATTGTATTATATCTCAAACCAAAGACTAAATCAAAAGCATGATAGAGCCACGAATTATCAACAACTCAAGCCGATTCATAGCAGAATAGCCGCTCTTGGTCGAATTAGACGATTGACTAAAAAACAGATCTGTCCTATATTGTTGCTATCACCTGCTTTGGACGACCGATCGATATGTCATCTATATATCACGACGGAGAAAAAACAGTTCAATCATTGGCTGGGAGGCAGTTTGAAGCAGCACAACTGAGTGGAATGATTCGCCCCACGCTAGTGCTTGCAGCTAAACGCTTTCTAGAATCACAGAGTCTAGCAGTAGCTGGAACTGTCGATGCTGTCGGACGAGTGTGGGCTTGGTTGCTCACTGGTAAGCCAGGTTTTTTGCAAGCCCAGTCGGAGCGGTTGGTTCAAATTAATGCCGATCTGATTCCAGCACCGCTTGATGAAGCATTAAAAGTGGGAACACCTTGTGGCTTATTGACGATTGATTTAGAATCGCGCGTTCGGCTGCGTTTAAATGGAACTGCGGTTCGCACTCACAACGGCAGGATAGAGCTATCTCTGCGGCAAGTTTACTTCAATTGTCCCCAGTACATCCAAAGACGATCGATCCGAACTGCTCGATCTAAACCACAATCGGCGGTAACAATAACAGCAACCGCCCTTACTTCTCCACAGATTGAATGGATTAGTCGAGCAGACACTTTTTTTATCTCAAGTTTTCATCCCGAATCGGATTGTGCAGATACATCACATCGAGGTGGTTTTCCTGGATTCGTGCGAGTTTTCAATTCTAATACGCTGATTTTTCCAGACTATGCGGGTAACAATATGTTCAACACGCTGGGAAATATTCATCTCAACCCATCTACGGGGCTGCTGTTTCTCGACTTTGAAACAGGTGCAACTCTGCAACTAACTGGAAGATCGCAAATTCTGTGGGATGCAGCATCGAAGCAGGAATTTGTGGGAGCGGAGCGGGTAATTCAGTTTCAAGTCGATCGAGTTGTGGATGTTTCAAATGCCACATCCTGGCGGTGGGATTTTGTTGACTACTCACCCTATAATCCCAGCCGTTGAGTGGACTGAAACTTTCTGATTTTGTCTGTAGTAAACTCTTATAGGTAAATATTTTCAAATGAGAACTAAATCCGTCTCTCAAATGGAATAGATGTTTCTATGGGTTAGTTAATAAATTGAGATATTACTAACCGATCGATCGCCGGAATTCGCTCATTGCTGTGCCCGTACCTTTAATTTTGGCAGTTTCGACACATAGCTCGATCGTGTTTTGCATTGAAAAAGTGGGAAAATAACGACTATTTTCACTGACTTGATACTTGCCATCTGCTAACTGATAGATCGTCAATCGATCGTTTTTAAATAGCCATACTTCTGGCACATTGTAAGGGAGAAAATCCAACTCAGACGTATAACTAGTGACATCGATTTCGATCGCCAAATCTGGGGGTGCTAGCTGCCAGTCAATCCGATCTTTCCCTACTACCGCTTGCCAGTTATCGATATAAAAACAGTAATCCGGCTCAATTCCACCCACTTCAGGTAGTTCGAGCGTAATCGGCGTAAAAGCTTCATAATTACGATCTTGACTCTCTAAAATAATTTCTACGATTCTGGCGATTAAATGAGCCTCGCGTCCGTGTCTGGCTAATGGACTCATCAGCAAAATCTCTCCAGCATGATATTTGAGTCGGGGAATCGAGCCGTCGCCCCGACTATCGCGTAGTTGACAATAATCTTGCCAAGTTCCAGGAATTCGCATCACTGCTCCGGGTGGCATTTGAATCCGATCTGTCGAAATAACTGCGTACACGATCGTTCCTCTCGATTATCGTTCAGTTTAATTATAGCTATGTGGATGGTGGGTAAGATGCGAGGATCTACCCACCATGTTTAATGTGCGTTGCCTAAATTAATCTAGTTCATCCCAAACACAATTACTAAACCCAATACTGCGCCAAAGACAATCAAGGCGTAGTTTTGAGCGCGTCCGGTTTCTAGGTATTTCAAACCTTCACCACCAAGTAATGTGGCTAAACCAGTCAGGTTTACGGCACCATCGACGACACGATAATCGACTTCCATTACCTGACGGGCAACTCGGCGTAAACCGATGACGAAGACACTATTGTAAATATCGTCAATATACCATTTGTTGAGTGAGAGATTATAGAGACTGGGAATTTTGGAGGCGATCGCACTCGGATCGATTTTCCGGCTGAGATACATTAGGGATGCTAAAGTAATCCCAATTAGACCGATGCCGACGGAACTACCCGCCATCACTAAAAATTCATTCAAATCGAACTCGGCATGTTCGACGACATGACCAGGAGCAGAAATAAATGCCTCAAAGTAGTTATTAAAAGGCGTTCCAACCAGCCCAATTAAGGCTGAAGGTACTGCGAGGATAACTAGAGGTAAAGTCATGCTCCAAGGGGATTCATGGGGATATGCTGCATGATTTGGACTGTGAGCATCTTCATGGCTGGCATGGTCGTCGTGAGCATCTGCACCACTCGGACGAGCAGCTTCGAGCAGTTGCTTTTGAATCTGCCGATCGTTGCCTCGGAAACTACCCTCAAAGGTCGAGAAATACATGCGAAACATATAAAACGCAGTAATCCCCGCAGTGACAAAACCAACGCCCCACAGGAGCGGATTTGCGGCATAAGTAGCACCGAGAATTTCGTCTTTCGACCAGAAACCAGCGAAGGGGGGAATTCCCGAAATTGCTAAGGTACCGATAAAGAAGGTACTCGCTGTTACGGGCATATGTTTGCGTAAACCACCCATCAGGCGCATGTCTTGAGCTAAGGCGGGGTTGTGTCCGACGACATCTTCCATCCCGTGGATGACGGAACCAGAACCCAAGAACATCATCGCTTTGAAGTAAGCATGAGTCATCAGGTGGAATAAACCAGCAGAGTAAGCACCTACACCCATCGCCATCACCATATAGCCCAGTTGGGACATGGTGGAGTAGGCAAGCCCTTTCTTGATATCATTTTGGGTAATCGCGATCGAGGCTCCCAAGAAGGCAGTAATGGCACCCGTCCAAGCGATCGTATTCATCGCGGTGGGGATACCCTCGAACACAGGATACATCCGCGCAATCAGGAATACTCCCGCCGCTACCATCGTCGCCGCGTGAATCAGAGCAGAAATCGGAGTGGGGCCTTCCATTGCGTCTGGGAGCCAGACATGGAGCGGGAACTGAGCAGATTTGGCAACTGGCCCCATAAATACGAGGATTGCGAATAGTGCGGCTAAACCACCACCAATCGCCCCAGATGCAACCAATTCCTGAAGTCTGTCGCCCATGATTTGGAAGTCAAAACTACCAGTTGCCCAGTAAAGTCCGAGCATCCCTAGCAGTAGCCCAAAGTCGCCGACGCGGTTGGTAACAAATGCTTTTTGACAGGCATCTGCTGCGGCTTTGCGATCGTACCAAAAGCCAATCAGCAGATATGAACACATCCCCACCAATTCCCAGAAGATATACACCTGGACGAGGTTGGGACTGATGACTAAGCCCAGCATTGAGGAACTAAATAGACTCAGATAGGCATAAAATCTGACATACCCAGGATCGTGAGACATATACCCGTGGGTGTAGATCATCACCAATAGGGCAACAGTCGTGACGATAACCAACATGAATGATGTCAGATGATCGATCGTGTAGCCCATATTGAGATGGAAATCACCCGCAGATGCCCATTCAAACGATCGAATGTAGACGGGATGCCCTTGAAACTGACTAACTAGGAGAGCGAACGACATCGAGATCGCCGCACCCATTAAGGACATAATTAGAACTGCATTGATCTCTCGCAGTCCATTAGTAAATTTATTGAGCGAAATCAATCCCAATCCGACTAGCATTGCTCCAGCTAGGGGAAACACTGGAATCAACCAGGCATATTCATATAGTGGTTCCATGTATGTACTTAATTTTAAGGATTGAGAATGGACGAACTAAGTTGACAGTTAACATTTGATTGTTTAATGTCTAATCCATTATGCTTCAACCAGTCGATCTCCGATGTTTAGCTGTCAATTGAGAAACATCCAGACTCGGGTGTTCTATGAGTAATTATACCGATCCCCATCCGTGCGATCCGATCGATACTAGGCATTTACCACCAATCCTAAGAGTGAATTCACTTTTTGGAGTAGTTCAGAAGTAGCGAAACCCTTATTGAGATAGTCACTAGCTCCCAATCGACGAGCTTCTTTGCCCCATTCTGCGGATGCGCGGGAGGAGACGACGAGGATCGGGATCTCGATCTGAGCTTGACGCGCTCGATCGATCAGCGTGAACCCGTCCATATTGGGCATCTCAACATCCGTAATCATCAGATCGGGCAGGGGATTGGTTTGCAGCCAATTCAGGGCTTCTAGTCCATCGTTGCAGGTATGGGTGATAAATCCATAGGTGTTGAGACTAGATTCTAGTCGGCGGCGGATCATCGCAGCATCATCAACGATCAGGATCGTCGGGGTAGACGATTTCGCTGGTGCGGATGCCGCTGGAGTTGCAACGTTTACGGCGTTGGCATAGATGGAGGTACCTGTTACCATCGCTGTCAGCGCGAGCGGATCGAGGACAGAAATCAAGCATCCATCTGGCTGGAGACTGACACCGAGTAATCCGACTGGAGCGATCAACGGACTGGGAAGGGGATTGATTAGCAGTTTAGCTTGTCCAATTAAGTCATCGGCGATCGACCAAATTTCGGGAGTATCTGAAGCTTGGCGCGTCCGAATACATACTGCTGTATCGGGAAATGAACGTTGGGATGGCTTACCTAGAGCTAGATTGCTAGGTTGCCAATAATTATTCAGATCGAAGCCAGGTATTGCCCCGCGCAAATTAGTCAGCATCCAGGTACATCTGCCATTAGCTGCGGTGGGTTCAGTCGTCATCGAATTGAGTAGTGCGGTTTCGAGGACATTATCTGTCGGTAGAGCGATGATGCGATCGCCCACTTGAAAGAGGACACAGGGAATCAGTAGTTGCGGCGCGGGAACGTCGATCGTAAACTTAGTGCCATATCCAGGATAGTTTTCGAGGCTTAATTTGCCGTCGATACTATTAATTTGGGTGACAACTACGTCCATCCCGACACCCCGCCCAGAGACTTCAGTGACGGTGCTACTCGAACTAAATCCAGGTTGACAGAGCACCGCCAACAGCTCGGCATTAGTCCGAGTTTTGTCGATCGCGAAGCCTTGAGATTTAGCGATCTTGTGAATCTGATGGGCATCGATCCCACCCCCATCATCTTCGATCGTCAAGCGATAGAGATTACCCCGCTGTTGGATCGAAATTTGAATTTTGCCTTGGGCTGCTTTCCCAGCAGCTAAACGTTGTGGGGTTGATTCTAAACCATGATCGTAGGCATTTCTCAACAGGTGCAGTAAGGCTGGTTCGAGTTGTTGAACGATCCCCGCATCGAGTTCGATCCGTTCGTTTTCGACAATCAGTTCTGCTGGCTTGCCATAACGGTTGGTGAGGTCGCGTAAAATTGCTTTAGCTCTCAATGTCAGGTTCCGAAATGGTACGAGCCGACTGGTTTCGATGCCGTCTTTGAGTTGTAAGATACTACGATCGAGTGCCTCTAAGCGAATCGCACTTTGATAGGTTGAGGACTCGATTTCTTGCCCTAATTCTGATAGCCTGAGGATGTTTTCGAGTAAGCGGACGATCGTGGTGTAACCTTGGCGATAACGTTCGATCGTGACGTTATTTCCCGATTGCTGCTCGTCACTGAGGTTGCGGAGTAAGGCGTAGTCATCTTGGAGTTGACGCAGCCGAGTTACGAATTGGGAATTTTCGCGGGTAAGAGTGGTTAATTGATGGAGTTGAGATTGGAGTTGAGTAGAAATACTTGTCACCGCCCGCGCTGTCAAGAGGGTTTCAACAACTTGTTGGGCTGATTTGTCGAGTCTTTCGAGCGGTACCGGAATTTGAATCCGTTTGATGGCAACTGGATTTACGGTAGTATTGTCGGCGACAATTGGCGGTAGTACTTCTGATTCTAAAATTGGTACTGGTTCGGCATTGCTGGCGATCGATCGTGCATCAACATCTGGCTCGTCACTCTCGATCGATACATCATTGAAGAAATCGGCTAATAAATCGGGTAAATCTTCGATCGACTCAATCTCAGCATCGACGAGTGGTGATTCGCTGGCATCTGGGCGCAATTTATCGCCGGAATCCTCGAAAAACTCATCAAATACATCGAACGTCTCACTTAGATCGCTACTAATATAATTTGATGTAAATACAGGTTGAATGTCTGCTTTTACATCCTGACTAATAGCTAATGTAGGTGCGGTAAAATCTAGGTTAATTTCTCGACTCTCGGTTTGTAAAGAATCAGGCTGTGTCAATGTAGCAGCTTCATCAAATGCTTCGCCGATCGAAGTATGTGGTACGGGAGTTAAATCCAAGTCACCAATCAGTTCGACCTTATCTATAAATAAATCGTCTAAGATATCGATAAAATCGTTATTAACTGCACTGGCTTCAGCATCATCTAGAAAGAAATTATCTAAGCTATCGACGAGAGCGTTACTAGCTCGATCGATTTCACCGCATTGATTAACTGATGCGGGTTCGCTCTCTTCAGCCACAAAGAAAATATCGATCGAGTCTAATAATTCCCGCTCGGCTGCTATATTTGAGCGGACTGAATCGACTGTAGATTTGACAACGCTCTTGAGTTGAGCTAATCTTTCGATGTCAGTTGCTGCGATTTCACCGCTATTTTTGACACAGGCTTTGAGGAGTTGAAAATATTCAAACCAAACCGATCTCCATAATTGACAATCGGGTTTAGCAATTAGCTCCTGGCAATCTTGAAGTAATATCGTCCAACCCTGAGCCAATTCAATATCTACACCAATTTGAGTCAGTTGGGCGAGTGTTGCTTCCGCAGCACCAATTATCTGCGCGGGAACTAGCCCTAGACTAGGAATCCTTGCCAGAGCCATCTCTAAATCCAGGATTACCAAGTCAAAGCCTTGCTCGGCAAATTCTTGATGTACCTGCTTGAGTTCGTTCCAGTCTGGTAGATATAATTGCTTAACTCGATCGCGTAGTTGGATCGATCTGTTGACAGTCGGCTGAACTTGCTCAATTGCCCGATCGCCAGTCTCCGTAATTTCAATACTACTGCTCAACAGTTCTCCAGCTTCGAGCAGAATTTGAACTAATTCGCCATCGCCAAGGATTGGAGCCTCTTCTAGATACCGCAAATCGGACAGTAGGTCTTCTAATACCATCGCCACCTGGAGCATCGCATCTGCCGATACAGTCACTGCACCACCTTTGATGGTATGGATTGCCCGATAGAGATTTTGGACATCAGCAGTCCACGATCGAGGATTCAATTGTTGGATCGTGCTGAAATAAATATCTAAGTGCTGCTGGGTATCGATAGTAAACATTTCGCGCAGCTCTTGCTGCAATTCGGCTTCGGCTGCTTCGATGGGATTCATCAGTAAATGGGGGTTGGGGGGTTGGGGGGTTGGGGATGGTGTACATACAAGTTATTTGAGTTGCTACGTAGTCCTTTACCCCACCCTAGCCCTCCCCTTATCAAGGGAAGGGAGCAAGAGCCTCTCCCTTGATAAGGGGGGGTTGGGGGGGTAAACCCACTACAAACGAAGTCTAGCTGACTTGTCGGTATGCGGTGGGGGGACTGGGGGCATTGTCGATCCTAAACCTGGGCTAATTGCTTGGGACTTGGAAGATCGATCGCGGTTATTTTGCGTGGTGAGGTATCATTTAAGTTGAAGAATTCGACCATTTGGAGGAGCTTGTTGGCTAAAGTCCCCATCGACTCTACTTGTTGGCGAGTGATACTGGCTTTGGCTTCAGTGGATTGAGCAATTGAGGAGATCGATTGAATTACGATCAGGGTATCGCTAACTACTCGAACGATATCTTGACTGGAACTATTGACTTTTTTACTCATCTGTGCAACTTGCTCGGTGACAGTTTCAATATTGTCAAATGCTTGGCGGGATTTATCGACCTCAGTTGTAAATTTCTGGACGAGTCGATCGATATCGCTGATATCCTGGGTAAGACCAGATGTCACAGTTTGGACTCGATCGGTTTTTTGTTGGAGTGAGGCGAGACTGTAATTGGTATCTGTCGCTAGAGTATTAACTTGCAGGGCGATAGTTTCAAATTCTTTGGCGAGACTGGCAAACTGTTCGGGATCGCGTTCTTGAATCGCCCGACTGGAGAGGGTAGAAACGTTGAGGGCGAGAACGCGGGTGAGTGCGGCAACCCGTTTTTGATCCTTAGAAAATTGCGCGGCTAAGTCTACGAATTCGGTGAGGAGTTCCGAGCGTTTGATAATTTGGACGGTACCTTGTTGGAGTGTCTCAATCCCATCTGCGGTACTCTCGATCGCGGCTTTACCAGATACTACCGCCGATTTAGCCTGTTGTACCGCGATGGCTGTCTCGATCGCTTGTTGTCTAGAGTCGGCTGTGAGCACATTAATATTGTCCATCAGCAATTGCACCGATCGGACTTCGATGGCTTGGGATTGGGCTTGTTGGGTGGTTTCGATTGCTGCTTGTGCCAATTGTCCGGCATCAGTGGTGACTTGCTGTGCGGTATCGACTACGGCGGAGACAATTCGATCGAGTGACTCGATTAAGCGGTTGAGGGTATCAGAAACTAGTCCCGTCGCCCGTTCGTTGACTTGCGCTTGCACTGTCAGATCGCCCTCTTCGAGCGAACAAACTACATCCAAAATATGTCCGACATCTGCTTGTAATAATTCGCTCTCCAATCGAATTTGTTGTTCCTGTTGCAGCCTAGTCTCTACCTCTTGATTGAGTCGATCGTTTGCCTGAATTAGCTCTACTCTCGATACCGCCATCGCTGCCGCTGCTTGTCGATCGCGAATATAATCGCGCACTGCCGACAATACTAATGTCCAACTCGCGAGCAAGATCGGCAAAGTCCCACCAGCAAACACGAGCGAGGCGATCAGTTGTTGTTGATAATTTTCGAGTTCAGTCTGAATCGATCGATCGACTTTCGTTAAAACTAGATTACTCCCATCTCCATAAATTTTCTTCTGGGCGGCATATTCTGCTCCATTCAAGATCGCAGATGCTTCTTTTTGCTTGCCTTGCTCTACCAATTTAAAAGACTTATCTTCCAAATACAGCAACTTATCTGATGCTGTATTTGTTTTGCTGGCCTCTGTCCGTAGTTCAATTGAGATACTACCTAGAAACTTTTTGAAGGTAGCATCGTTTTCGGCAGCAAATTTCTTGTAACGAGCGATCCATTGTGTATCGCCTGTATTTGCTGACATCCTTGCTGACATAGTAAGTGCTTCATCTTGATAAAGCAGGTCGCTACTAATTTTTTGAAGTTCGACACCTTTAACGACAACTGATTGGAAGCTATTGTAGATACTCCAAATATTCCAAGTTGATGCTCCAGTTAGCAAGAGACTTCCTGCGGCAGTCGCAGTAATTGTGCTGACTAAGTTATTTCGTACTAGGTTCTTGATCTGCTGGATGAAGCCTGTCGATCGATCTTGATTTCCTTTGTTCGCGGGGATTTGCTGCTGTTTGCTGTTCATTGCGGATCGGGAATAGGGGTTAGGGAATAGGGGCAAGAGAATCGGGATTAAGGGTTGGGCTAATACCTCAAACCTCAATCGATTGTTAATTTAATCGGTAACTTGCTTCTGCTAAAATCAGCTCGACATCTGGATTGGATGTTGGTACTTCAACAACTAGCTGTGAACTAATAATTGATGTTTTAACTGGTAGTTTAAAGACTTGAATATTACTAATTAGTCCTGCGGATAACTCGTTCATTTGGGTGGAGATCGATCGAGCTGTCTGAGATTGAGCGTCGATTTGCGCTGATAGTGTCGCAATTGCGGAAATCGATCGAGCTGTAGAATCAGCAGAATTGATAATAGTTTGACTAGTTTGCGATACTACTTCACCCGCTTTGACTACTTGTCCGGTGACAGATTGGACTGTAGCAAATACTTCGCGAGTTTGTTTGACACCCAGCGTAAGACTATTTACCAAACTACCTAGTCTTTGCACTTCGCCATCTACATCAGAAACTACGCGGTGAATCTGGCTGTTCCGTTGTTCGAGACTGGCTAATCCTTCATTGGTTTGTTGTGCCAGTTGACTGACTTGTCCAGCGATCGATTCAAATTCCCGCGCTACTGCCTCAAACTGTCTAGGGTCGCGCTGTTCAGCGGCTCTAGCGGCTACTAGGGAGGCGTTGAGCGCGAGGATTTGGGTTTGGGTAGCAATTTCGGTTTGATCGTCTACAAAGCGATCTGAGAGTCCCACAAACTCCCCTAGTGCTTTCATTTGCTGGACGATCCGATCGCTACCCTGTTGTAATACATCAATACCGCGATCGAGTGAGCCGATCGTTGTCTCACCATCGGTTACGACTGTTTGCAGCGATCCCAACGATCGATCTGTGGCGGCTAGCTGAGTGGCGGCATCATTAGCCGATTGACGGACTGTTTGTGTCAATGCCAATACTTGATTCACTGACTCGGTTTGTTCGCTACTACTACGAGCGACAGTAGCAGCAATTTTGTCTTGAAGATGGCTATTGGCTGCTACCTGTTGAGCCTCGATCGATACCTGGGACAAAAGCAGTCCTAATCCCTCCACCAGACGATTCAAGACATCTCCAATCAGTCCGGTAGCTCGCTCATTAACATTTGCACTGACGGTAAAGTCGCCAGTCTCAATTTCGCAAACCACATCCAATAGTTCGCCGATATCTTGTTGTAAGATATCCCGTTCTTCCCTGACGATCTTTTCCTGCTCGCGGTGGTTTTGGGATTCTACTTCTAGAGCTTGGTTGAGATTTAATAAATTCTGTTGGGATTGTTCGATCTCAATTTGAACCGCAAGTCGATCGCGAATATAGTCGCGCACCGCAGCTAAAACGAATGTCCAACTCGCCAATAAGATTGGTAAAGTTATACCCACAAAGACGATCGTCAATAATAATTGCTTTTGGTAGCTTTTAAGATCGGAGTCGATCGTGCGATCGACTTTGGCTAAAACCGCATTATGCAATTGATTATAAATTTGCTTCTGGCTCTGATATTCAGCTCCGTCCAGAATTCGATCTGCTTCTGCTTTCTTCCCTTCACGAGCCAATTTAATTGCTTGAGCTTCCAATCCCAGTAAGATACTAGCTGAAGCATCAGTTTTACTGGCTTCTGTCAGCAGTTCGGCAGGAATACCTGCCAAAAACTTCTTCAGAGCAACGTCCTTTTTAAGGGCAATCTGATTGTAGCGAGTCTCCCATTTTAAATCTCCCGTACTTGCCAGCATCTTGGCTGACATGGTAAGAGCTTCATCTTGATAGATCGATTCGCTACTAATTTTTTGGAGTTCAAATTCTTTGGTAATTGTCGATTGAAAGCTATGATAAATAGTCCAAATATTCCAAGTCGATACCCCAGTCAGCAAGAGACTACCAGCGACTGTGACAGTAATCGTACCGATGAGGTTTGCCCGCACCAACTCTTTAACTTGCTGTAATGGATTCCTCGATCGATTATTTTGTGCTTTGTGCGCTGGGATTGCTGACTGGTTACTGCTCATAATAAAGGAATAGGGGGTAGAGGATCGGGGATAGTGATGAGGTGTGAGCCTGAAGCCTAGCTCTGTGGTTGCCACAAATCTGACGGAATTAGGTCTGGACGCATCATTAGCATCTGCGATGCGGTGGTTGTGCCTGCAAATAAGTCTGGGGGTAAGTCTAGACGAGTACTACTACCGATCGCTCGATCGACTACTAATCCGATATTAGCGATCGATCCGGCTGAGTCATTCAATTTGACTATTACCAAGCGTTCTTTGATGGCATTTTTGACTTTCAATAAGCGTGCAGCTACAATCAGGGGAATAATTTGACCATTATGGTGAACAATCCCCGTCAACAGCGGATCGTAAAATGGTAAATCGAGGATCTGGGATCGATCGATTCGCATGATTTGAGCGACCCAAACGGCGGGAAATACGAGCGTAAATCGCTCGACCTCAGTCAAGATAAATCGATCGGCTAAGACTGTTTGTACAGTGGACGGGGTCTGAGTGGCAATCATGGGAACAGGAGATGAAAGATGGGACAGAAATCGCCGCACGGGCAAGTCAAGACTAATTGACTTCGGTTGAGGTTGATTTACCCCCCTTATAGCAGTACGAAGCTCAGGTTATGCCAGTACAACGACTAGAAGTCGTCGCTACTGATGCAAAGTCCGCCGTCGCGGACTC
>ENA-OFCX01000200-OFCX01000200.1-metagenomes-genome-assembly--contig:-NODE-200-length-33630-cov-5.455934_pt1 | contig 33630 bp, 32 predicted proteins | sample MGYA00153384_OFCX01 | MGnify analysis MGYA00153384
AGTTGGTTAGAATACCGGCCTGTCACGCCGGGGGTCGCGGGTTCGAGCCCCGTCCACTCCGCCAATTATTGAAAAGCCCTAAAATGTGAGTCAAATCAAGGACTTAGCATTTTAGGGTTTTTTCATTCCACCACATCGCTTCACTGTATGCATGCAGTGGTGTCCCTTGTTCAAAGTGCCTAGACCAGATCGGCCCTCGCTGCTCCAGCCGGGGTTGTCTGTCCTGGCCAAGTAATTTCGCACGCGCCGATAGGTTGTTTGATTGCCGATTCATGCTCGAAGGCATTGGGTGGCAAGTTGCCCAGTTTGGAGTGCAGCCGCGCGCTGTTGTAGAAACTGACGATGTAGTCAGCTATGGCGTTTGTGGCCTCGGCGTGGTTGGCGTAGTCGCGCTGCCAGATGCGTTCCATCTTCGGGTTCAGGAAGAAGCGCTCCATCACGGCGTTGTCCCAGCAATTGCCTTTGCGGCTCATGCTGCCGACGAAGCGGTGCTTGGTCAGCAAGGCCTGATGCGCATCGCTGGCGTACTGGCTGCCGCGATCCGAGTGCACGATCAATCCTGGAGCCGGTTGGCGCTGCGCGATGGCCAGTTGCAGTGCCCGGCACACCAGCGTGGCTTGCATGTCCGGCGCCATCGCCCAGCCCACCACCTTGCGTGCAAACAAGTCCAGCACGACCGCCAGATACAGCCAGCTGCTGCGCGTTCGGATGTAGGTGATGTCGGCCACCCACGCCTGGTTGGGCCGCGTCGGGTTGAACTGCCTGTCCAGCACATTGGGCGAAATCGGCAGCGCATGTTTGCTGTCGGTCGTGTGCACGAACTTGCGCTTCCACACTGAGCGCAAGCCGTGCTGACGCATCAAACGGCGCACGCGATAGATGCCGATCACGACACCCCGCGACTCCACCGCCGTGCGCAAACGGCGGCTACCGTAGGCGCCACCGCTGGCGGCAAACGCGGCCTTCAATTGCACGCTGGCTTCGCACACCACGGGCTGGACTCGGCTTCGGCGGCAGGCCGCGTAGTAGCCCGAGCGGCTGACTTCCAACACACGGCACGTCTGCTCCACCGGCACGGCCTTGTCTCGCAGTTGCCGCACGAGCTCAAAGCTCATCGCAGTTCCCGGGGCAACTTGGGGGAAGGGGCTCCCAGCCCTGAGAAGGCCGACGCTATTTTTAAGATCTCGACGTCGCCTCGCAGTTGCTTGTTCTCGGCCTCGAGCTGGCGGATACGCTGATGCTCGGCGGTCAACGGCTTGCCGATACCAGGCTGTCCGATCTGCTCAGCATCGACCTGCGCAAGCCAGCGTCTCACGGCCGTCTCGCCCAGCCTCATGTCCCGGCAGACCTCGCCAACGCTCAGCCCTTGCGTCCGGATCATTTCAACGACTTGCAGCTTGAAGCTCGCGTCGAAGACTCTTCGTTTCGATTTCGTCACGTTTGTTGTCCAGGTGATCTCCACCTATCCGTGTGTGCGAATTCATTAAATCAGGACACAGGTCGAGTGCAGCCGGCGCCGCGCGTCGGCGAACTTTCCCTCCAACGTCGTCTTGGAAACCCCGTCCGTCTTCGGGTTGTGCGCGATCAGCGCGTCGATGATCGCGGCCTGACTGGAGAAGATCGAGTGCGCGCGGCCCGCTTCAGACTTACCCAGCATCAGCTCCAGCATGGCGCCGATGATGTTCAGGTAGGTGCCTTCGGCTCGCTCGCCGGGCAGGGCCATCTTGTCCACCATCGCGCGCAGCGAATCCCGCTCGCCCAACAGGTCGTCCCGCTCGGCCACGATGCCGATGCCCAACTTGCGTTCATGCTCAAGCTCAATTCGCGCCGCGTCGCGGTCAGCCTGCAATGCCCTGAACGAATCCGCGTTGATCGCAGCGTGCGTGCTGCGCTCGATCTCATCGAACAGGAATGCAGGCTTGCTTCCTGGGTGGTACTTCGCCATCCATTCGCGCAGGTCGGTATGCCGCACCGTCAGCTTGGGCCGTGCCACATGCTCGCCAGCGGGAACTGACTTGCCATCCCGGCCGTGTGGAATCTCACCGTGCAGGATCGCGTCGAGAACCTTTTCGGTGTTCGCCTGAAGGCACGGCCACTGCGGAAACTGCCCGGTCTTCGGGATGTGGTCATCGCCCAGCGATTGAAGAATCATCCCCTCGTGCTGGGTCAGGTTGCACCAGCGCAGCGCGGTTTCCACCGATCTGTAGAACGGGCGTTGCAGCGCGTTGCAGCGCGTTGCAGCTTTTGGAATCGTATCCGTCGATCATCAGCGCCCCTTCATTGGGTGCCACGCCAGCCGGTGAAGGTGAACCGGTTTTCGCCCTCGGGGATCAGCCTCGGGCTAGGCGTGGCGAACAAGTCAGGTCGCTGGCGTCATGCAGCGGCCCGAATCGGGATCACGTTGTTCTGGTGCGGCAGTCTAGGCTTGGATGCGCCCCCGGCTAGCTGTGCGTCAGGCCACCTTGAACGGGATCACTTGCGCGCCGTTGCGCAGCGCGTCGAGATAGTTGGCCCACGTCTGCATCATCACGCGTCGTTGCTGCATGAACTCTGCACGGTCGTACGCCATGCCCAACGGGCCGGATTTGCCGTGCGCTAACTGCGCCTCGATCACGCCCTCGTCAATGCCCGGTAGGCGTTCAGCGATCAACGTGCGGGCCATGGCGCGGAACCCGTGCGCCGTCATCTCGTCGTTGGCGTAGCCCATGCGCCGAAGCGCACCGCGCACGGTGTTTTCGGACATGCAGGCCGCCCCGGTCAGCAGCGACGGGAAAACGAACCGCCCGTGCCCCGTGAGTGGCTTTAATCCGGCCAGCAAGGCCAGAGCTTGAGCAGCGAGGGGAACAAGGTGCGGCCGGCCGTGCGTCTTGCCGTAGAGGCCGCGTTTCATCTTGTCGGACGGGATTGTCCACATGCATGTGTCAACGTCGATTTCCAACCACTCCATGGCCCGGATGTTGCCGGGCCGCTGAAACAGCAGCACCGACAGCGCCAGCGCGGCGCGCGTCACGGGATGGCCCGAATAGGCGTCAATGTCACGGAGCAGTTGACCAGCAGGAACCGGATCCTGCACCGCGGCCGCGTGTTTGACTATCGCCGGCTTCAACGCACCGCGCAGATCGCTGGCCGGGTCGCGCTCGCACCGCCCGGTGGCGATGCCGTAGCGGAACACCTGCCCGCTGTATTCGCGCAGAACGTGCGCCATTCGGGCAGCGCCGCGCTTTTCAATCTTTCGCAGCGTGTCCAGCAGCATCGGCGCCGACAGTTCGACCAGCGGCAGCGAGCCGACAAACGGGAACACGTCCTTTTCCAGACAGCGCAGCCACTGCGCCGCATGGTTTTCGTTCCAACCGGGCGACTTGCTATCGTTGATCTCGCGCGCGACAGCTTCGAACGTAGTGACAGCGTTGCGAGTCGCGGCCGGCTTTTCGGCGCGCCTTTTCCGCACGGGATTCGTGCCAGTGCTGGCGGTCTTGCGGGCTTCGTTGCGCGCCACGCGAGCCGCTTTTAACGTCACAGCCGGATAACTGCCCAGCGCGAGCCGGGATTCCTTGCCGGCTGCGTAGAACTTCCAGAACCACGGCTTCGAGCCGGCCGGCGAGATTTCCAGGTACAGGCTTGCGCTGTCGGTGAGCCGCGTCCGTTTGACACCAACGGGGCAGGTGGCGGTCTTGCAGGCTTTGTCGGTGAGCCGCGTCCGTTTGACTTCAACGGGGCAGTCGTCGTTCTTGCAGTCGGCATGGGTGACCATGGCGATCCTCTGCTGGCAGGTGTTTGCCGAGCAAACTGGGAAACAACTCTCGAAATGTGCCCCGGTGGCCGGTTTGTTCCCCGGTATCGCTCGATATGTCCAGAACCTACATGCACCGACATGACGTAAAAAAGGCTCCTAAGTCGTTGATTTACCTAGAAGCCTGAGACGATGTGAAGCGATGTGAAATGACGATTTGGTGGCCCCGACAGGAATCGAACCTGTATCTACCCCTTAGGAGGGGGTTGCACTGTCCATTGTGCGACGGAGCCTTTGCCTCATTTTGCCCGACGCCCGACCCGCCCGCGGCCGACGATCGCGCAGGGCACTGGTCAGCAGCAGCACCGGCACCAGGCCAACGAGCACGATGGCGAGCGACGGCAAGGCGGCCTCCCCCAGACGCTCGTCGCGCGCCAGTTGGTAGGCCACCACGGCGAGCGTGTCGCTGTTGAATGGCCGCAGCACCAGCGTGGCCGGCAACTCCTTCATGACGTCGACAAAAACGAGCAGCGCTGCAGCGGCGGCGGCGCGGCGCAGCAAGGGCACGTGCAGCTCGAGGAACAACCGCAGCCGGCTGGCGCCGAGCACGCGTGCGGTTTCGTCCACCGACAGCGGCAGGCGCGCGTAACCTGCCTGCACCGATTGCAACGCGACCGACGTAAAACGGGCCAGGTAGGCATACATCAAGCCGAACGCGGTGCCGGTCACCAAGCCGGTGACACCCAGTTGCGGCGCGCTGGCCTGTAACCATCCGACCGGCACCAGGATGCCCACGACCAAGACCGCGCCCGGCACCGCGTAGCCCAGAGACACGGCCTGGGCTGCCCAGCGCAGCGCCGGGCCCGGTCGCAAACGCAGCGCCAGCGCCAGCGCCAGCGCGACGCCCGTTGCCAGCACCGCGGCCAGGGCGGCAAGGCGAAAGCTGGTCCAGCTCCACTGCGCGAATCGCGCCAGCGGCAGGCCGAACTCAGAGGTCCGCATCTCTGTTGCCAGCATGTGCAGCAACACCAGCACCGGCAACACAAAGCCCAGCAACACCGGCGTGGCGCACAGGGCCACAGCCGATACGGCGTGCCAGCCGCGCAGCCGGATCACGCCCGCATCCGCCGCGTGCGCAGTCGGCCGGGTCGACGCATACCGCATGCGGGTCTGCGCCCGGCGCTCCATCCACAACAGTGCAGCGACCAGCAACAGCAGCAGCGACGCCAGTTGTGCCGCTGCCGCGCGGTCGTTCATCACCAGCCAGGCTTTGTAGATGCCGGTGGTGAAGGTCTGCAGGCCGAAATAGGCACCGACGCCGTAATCCGCCAGCGTTTCCATCAGCGCCAGCGCAACGCCTCCGGCGAGCGCAGGCCGTGCCATTGGAAGCGCGACTTCAAGCACGCGCCGACGTGTTCCCGCGCCCAGCAGGCGTGCCACTTCCATCAGCGGCGCACCGCGTTCACTGAGTGCGGTGCGGGTCAGCAGGTAAACGTAGGGATACAGGCACAGCACGAACAGCACCGCCGCGCCGCCCAGACTGCGCACGTCGGGCCACAGTGGCCCTCGCGCACCCGTCAGCTCACGCAACATGCTCTGCAACGGGCCGCTGAACTGCAGGAAATCGGTTGCCACATAGGCCAGCACGTAAGCCGGCATCGCCAGCGGCAACAGCAAGGCCCATTCGAACTGGCGCCGCAACGGAAAATCGAACAGCGTCACCAGCGCCGCCGTGGCACCGCCTACGAGGGCCACCCCCGACCCGACGAACAGCATCAACAACAGCGAATTGAGCGCGTACTCGGGCAGCACGGTGTCGATTTGGTGCTGCAGCACCGCCCAACCCGAAGCGTCCATGACGAACCACGACGTGAGCACCCCCAGCACCGGAACGGCCAACAGCAGACAGATCAGCGTGAGCAGTCGAAACATGAAGCGGCAGCGCCGTCCGCAATCGTGTCTGGCCAGGAATGCGAACGATTTCTATTTCTATTGGTGATCGATATCATAGTTCGATGTTTCTCAACCTCGACCGCGTGACGGTGAGCTACCCCAGTGATGCAAGCGGGCAGGCGGCAGTGCAGTCGGTCTCGCTGGCGCTTCGGCTGGGCCAGATCGGCGTGCTGATCGGCCCCTCGGGCTGCGGCAAGACCTCGGTGTTGCGCGCGATTGCCGGATTGGAGCGGTTGGATTCGGGGCGCATATCGATCAATGACGCGATGCTCAGCGACCCCGCAGACCGGATCCATGTGGCGCCAGAGGCCCGTCGGATCGGCATGGTGTTTCAGGATTACGCTTTGTTCCCGCACCTCAGCGTGGCTGACAACGTCGCCTTCGGCATCCGCCATTTGGCCCCAGCACGGCGGCACGAGCGCACCGCCGAGATGCTCGATCTGGTGGGCCTGGCACACGCGGGCGAACGTGCTCCGCACCAGCTGTCGGGCGGACAGCAGCAGCGGGTCGCGCTGGCCCGTGCCCTGGCGCCCGGTCCGCGGCTGTTGCTGTTGGACGAACCTTTTTCCAGCCTGGACGTCGATTTGCGTGAGCGCTTGGCTCAGGAACTGCGAAACATCCTGAAACTGGCGGAAACGACGGCGCTTTTCGTCACGCACGACCAGCTCGAGGCGTTCGCCGTGGGCGACGTGATCGGCGTGATGAACAAGGGCTTGCTGGAGCAGTGGGACGATCCGTATGCGCTCTACCACCGTCCCGCCACGCGCTTCGTGGCGGAATTCATCGGACATGGCGTGTTTGCACCGGCGCAGATCGTGACACGGGCACTGGCGGGCGCGGCCGTCACGCAAAGTGTGGTGCGCACGCCCATCGGCGACTTGCTCGACGCCCAGGAATGCCCGCTGCCCGAGGCCTACCCGGACGGCTTTTGCGACGTTCTGCTGCGCGCGGACGACATCGTGCACGACGATGCCGCGTCGGTTCGGGCGTGCATCGAGCGCAAAACCTTCCGCGGCTCGGAATTTCTCTACACACTCCGGCTTAGAAGCGGCGAGCGGCTGATGGCCCACGTGCCTTCGCACCATGATCACCAGGTCGGCGAATGGATCGGCATCCGCGCCGCGGTCGACCATGTGGTCACATTTGCGCGCAGCCAACCCGCCCTGCCTGTCGCCTGAAGCCGCGGCCAGATCGTTTGCACGTTGGGCGCAGGCGGTCATGGGGCGGTCCGAAGGCGCCGCGACGGCACCTTTGCAAGGTCTGGCAACGTGTCCACGCGAAACATCGAACAAGCTGCAACTTTGCGCCCGACTCGTCACTCCAGATTTTCGGCGCGCAGAATATACTGCCTAATCGATGCTTAAAAGTGACGCAATTCGACGTGTGGGTGGCATATCAAAAGGGGTTTTTGATGGGTACTAAATTGAAGGTTGCGGGCTGGCTCGTGGTCGGAGCGCTCGGTGGGGCGCTTGGGACGATTCAGATCCAGGCGATCGCCCGCAACTCGGTGGCCCAGTTGCCGCTTGAAGAACTGCAACAACTGGCGGCCGTGTTCGGCATGGTCAAAAGCGATTACGTCGAGCCTGTCGACGAGAAAAAGCTGATCACCGACGCCATCGGCGGCATGGTGGCCGGCCTCGATCCGCACTCGCAATATTTCGACAAGAAATCGTTCAAGGAATTCCGCGAAGGAACCACCGGGCGTTTCGTCGGCGTCGGCATCGAGATCGGTATGGAAGACGGCCTGGTCAAGGTGGTGTCACCGATCGAAGGTTCGCCTGCGTTTCGCGCCGGCATCAAGAGTGGCGACCTGATCACCAAGATCGATGACGCGGTGGTCAAGGGCATGACGATGGACCAAGCCGTCAAGCGCATGCGCGGCGAGCCCAGCACCAAGGTGCAATTGACGATCTTTCGCAAGTCTGAAACCCGCAGTTTTCCGGTCACGATCGTGCGCGAAGAGATCCGCCAGCAAAGCGTGCGTTCCAAGGTGATCGAACCCGGCTACGCATGGTTGCGTGTGAGTCAGTTCCAAGACCGCACGGTCGACGACTTCGCTCGCAAGCTCGACGAGATCTACAAGGCCGAGCCCAATCTCAAGGGTCTGGTGCTGGACCTGCGCAATGACCCGGGCGGCTTGCTCGAAGCGTCGGTGGCGATTTCCGCAGCGTTCCTGCCCGCCGATGCGCTGGTGGTGTCGACCAACGGCCAGATCGCAGACTCCAAGTCGGTTTTCAAGGCCTCGCCCGAGTACTACCAGCGTCGCGGTGGTACCGACCCGTTGCGCAAACTGCCTGACGCGGTGAAGCAGGTGCCACTGATCGTGTTGGTCAACGAAGGTTCGGCCTCGGCCAGCGAAATCGTGGCCGGTGCGTTGCAGGACAACAAGCGCGCCATCATCATGGGCGCTCAGACCTTCGGCAAGGGCTCGGTGCAGACCGTGCGCCAGTTGTCTCCCGACACCGCGCTCAAGATCACGACGGCGCGTTACTACACCCCCAGCGGTGCGTCGATTCAGGCCAAGGGAATCGTGCCCGACGTGATGCTCGACGAGACCGCCGAAGGCAACTTGTTCGCCTCGTTGCGAGTTCGCGAGGCTGACCTGGAAAAACACCTGCAAAGCGGTCAGGGCACCGAGCAAAAAAACGAGGCGCGTGAAAAGGCCCGCGAGGAAGCACGCAAGAAGCTCGAGGAAGAAACCTCCAAACGCGCGGCCACGCCGCCGAAGCCCCTGCCCGAGTTCGGTACCCCAGAAGACTTCCAGTTGGCACAGGCCATCAACCGGCTCAAGGGAAAACCGGTGCTGGTCAGCAAGACGCTGGTCGAGCGCAAGCCGGACACCGCCATCAACTGATCTGTCGGCTTCGCTTCGATCCCCGACGCCCGTGCAAGCCACGGGCGTTTTTTCTTGTCCGAAGCGACGGCGATGAATGACGACCAACTGCTGCGCTATTCGCGGCACATCCTGCTCGACGACATCGGCATCGAGGGTCAGCGGCGTCTGTTGGCAGCGCATGCCTTGGTGATTGGCGCCGGCGGGCTGGGTTCACCGGTCGCGTTGTACCTCGGCACCGCAGGCGTGGGCACGCTGACGATCGTTGACGACGATGTCGTGGACCTGACCAACCTGCAACGTCAGATCGCCCACAACCAGTCGCGCATCGGACAACCGAAGGCAGCGTCCGCAGCGCTGTCGATCACGGCGATCAATCCCGACGTGCGAGTGCATGCGGTGCAGGAACGGGTTGGCGGCGCCCGGCTGGACGAGCTGGTGGCACGCGCCGACGTGGTGGTCGATTGCAGCGACAACTTCGCCACCCGGCATGCCGTCAATGCGGCCTGCGTAACGCACGGCCGCCCTCTGGTGTCGGGCGCGGCGATCGGCTTCGACGGACAGATTTCCGTGTACGACAGCCGCGATCCGGCGACGCCTTGCTACGCCTGCATTTTCCCCGACGAGGGCGACTACCGAGAGGCGCGCTGCGCCACGATGGGCGTGTTGGCGCCGCTGGTCGGAATCATCGGCAGCATGCAGGCGACCGAGGCCTTGAAGCTGCTGTCCGGCGTGGGCGATTCGCTCGCCGGGCGGCTGCAGATGCTCGACGCGCGCTCGATGGAGTGGACCCAGATCCGGCTGGCGCGACAGCCTGGCTGCCCGGTGTGCGGCGTGCGCTTGCATGAGCATTGATCGAAGACCGGCCGGCCGCTCGGTCGGCCAACACAGTGAATCAGCCCGGCAAGTGACGACGGCTCGCGCAGTTCGGCGGGTTCGCCGATCGAGCCGGCCAGCCGTTAAGCTTTGTCGATGGACAAACGCACCGAACTGACAGCGCGCAATTTTCCGACTGCCGAGCAAGAAGCCCAGACCGCCCGACCGCCCTCGCGCTACGAAGGGCCTGAAAGCGCTTATGGCCTGGCGTTCACCGACGAGAAATTCCTGCTGCGCGAAGAACTCCGTCCGGTGCGCATGCAATTGGAATTGCTCAAGCCCGAGATGATCCAGAACGAGCAGGACATCCGGTCGACGATTGTCATCTTCGGCAGTGCACGCATCCTCGCGCCCGACGCGGCGACGCGCAACCTCGAGCAGGCCCGGTCGGCCAGCGACCCGGTGCGGCTCAAGCGAGCCGAGACGCAGCAACTGATGTCGGTCTACTACGACGAAGCGCGGCGATTTGCAGCGCTCGTGACCAGCAAATCGCGCGATCTGGAAACGCCGATTTACGTGGTCACCGGCGGTGGCCCGGGCATCATGGAAGCGGGCAACCGCGGCGCCTTCGAAGTGGGCGGCAAGAGCATCGGACTGAACATCGTTCTGCCGCACGAGCAGGAACCGAACCGCTACATCACGCCCGAACTGTGCTTTCAGTTCCACTACTTCGCGCTGCGCAAGATGCACTTCTTGATGCGTTCGATCGCGCTGGTGTGTTTCCCGGGCGGGTTCGGCACGCTCGACGAGTTGTTCGAGGTGATGACGCTGGTGCAAACGGGCAAGTGCCGGCGCCGCCCGATCATGCTGTTCGGTCGCGATTTCTGGAGCCGACTGATCAACTTCGACCTGCTCATCGAGACCGGCATGATCGGGCCGAACGACCTGAGCCTGTTTCACTTCGTCGAGACCGCCGAGCAAGCCTGGGCGGTGCTCGACGCCGAATACGGCTTCGGGCTGCCGGCAACCAGCACTGGCGAATTCGCGGCCGACATCTGACCAGCATCTGCCGACCGCGCCAATCCGCGTCCTGCGCGCCAATCCCCTTGCCCACTGAACAACCATGAGCCGACTCATCAGCCTGATAGGAGCCCCCACCGACATCGGTGCGGGCAGTCGCGGCGCCAGCATGGGACCGGAGGCGCTGCGGGTCGCCGACATCGTCAGCGTGTTGCGCGGCCACGGCCTGGAGGTGCTCGACCGAGGCAACCTGAGCGGACCGGCCAATCCGTGGCTGCCGGCGGTCGATGGCTACCGGCACCTGGCCGAGGTGGTGGCCTGGAACCAAACCGTGCACGACGCCATGCTGGCCGAGTTGCGGCAGGGCCGGCTGCCGATCCTGCTTGGCGGCGACCACTGCCTGGGCATCGGCTCGATCAGCGCGGTGGCGCGCCACTGTCGCGAGTCGGGCAAGAAGCTGCGCGTGCTGTGGCTCGACGCCCACGCCGACTTCAACACCAGCGCGCTGACGCCGAGCGGCAACCTGCACGGCATGCCGGTGGCGTGCCTGTGCGGCTTTGGTCCGCAGGCGCTGATCGAGATCGGCGGCGCGGTGCCGGCCATTGACCCGAGGGTGGTCCGCCAGATCGGCATCCGCAGCGTCGATGCGGGCGAAAAGCGTTTCGTGCACGAGCAAGACCTCGAAGTGTTCGACATGCGCTTCATCGACGAGATGGGCATGCGCCACACGATGGAACTGGCGCTGGCCTCACTGGACGAGCAGACGCACCTGCACGTGAGCTTCGACGTGGACTTTCTCGAGCCGGCCATCGCGCCCGGCGTCGGCACCACGGTGCCCGGCGGCCCGACCTACCGCGAGGCGCAGTTGTGCATGGAGATGATCGCCGACACCGGCAAGCTCGCATCGCTCGACGTGATGGAACTCAACCCCGCGCTGGACGTGCGAAACCGCACCGCCGAACTGGCAGTCGACCTGATTGAAAGTCTGTTCGGTAAAAGCACGTTGATGCGAAAGTAGTCAATGATTCCGCACACGGCATCTGATGCTGCGCACCACATTGGGCACGCGTTCTCGCGCGATGTCGTGTAGACTCACAAAACAGTTATACGCAAGACAGTGGTTGCTCTCGTCCCTACCTGATGCGGTCCTCGCATCAGGCATCGTTAGAAATCCCCCTGATCGATTCTTGAGTGTTGCTGCATGCGCCGCATGTGCGGCGCATTAATTCTTAGATATAGGATCTGTCCATGACGACCCAAACCGGTACCGTGAAGTGGTTCAACGAGAGCAAGGGCTTCGGCTTCATTGCTCAAGACGCAGGCGGCGCCGACCTGTTTGCACACTTCCGTGACATCACGGGCACTGGCTTCAAGACCCTGCTGGAAAATCAGCGCGTCGAATTCGAAGTCAAGCAAGGCCAAAAAGGCCTGCAAGCGGCCAACATCAAGGTGTTGTGACCCCAGGGCTCCGGCCCTGAAAAAAACCGCGGTTTGCCGCGGTTTTTTTTCGGCTGTCCACTTTGCGTCCAGCACGTGGGGTTCGTGGCTGGCGAGTGCCGCGCCAGCGATCCACGGTGCCGCCTCGGACTGGGTTTGCAAACGCGGGGTCTCGCATAAGATCATGCGGGTGATTTGATTCAACAACCAGCCAGTTCGTCCACATGACTGTTGAAGCGCACCCACGACCGCCTGAAGCGCTGTCGGCTGCGTTGATGCTGGACTGGCTGGAGCACAGCCCGCAGTTGTTGGCGCTCAGCGATCTGGGCGGACGTCTGCTGTGGGCCAACCGACGTTTCGTGTCAAACACAGGCTGCCGCGCCGGCGCGCACATCCTGAATATCGTGCCGGCGGGAGCGGACGGCACCGCCGCGCAGCAAGTGCTCACCGCCGCCTTGCGCGATGCCGGCACGGCAGCTTCAGCGACCGCGCAGGTCACGTGGACAGTTCGTGCGCCCAGCGGCGATGAATGTCGGTGGCGCGGCGAGTGCAGGTTGCACGGCTCTTCGTGCCTATGGACCTTGCACGACATCACCGCCGACGCAATGCCTGCCGCCGCGTCGCAAGCTTGCGCCGTCGCACCGTCCAGCGCGTTGCCCGGTCGCTCGGCCGGCTCCGCCAAGAAACCACCCGCCACACTTGAAGCGGCGGACGACTATCTCGATCTGGCCGTCGAACTGGGCCAGATCGGCATCTGGCGCCATGACCTTTCCAGCGGACGGATTCTGTTCAACCAGCAAGCACGCGCCCTGCTCGACATCCCCGAACGCCCGCACGGCTGGCCGATCGAAGAGGTCCGCGCACTCATCCATCCCGACGATCTGCAGCGCGTCGTCGAGGCCGCGCGCGCCGGTTTGACTTCGGCTCAGCCGACCGATATCGCGGCGCGTCACCGCCTCAGCAACGGTGGCTGGCGCGACGTGCTGACCCGTCGGGTCGTGCAGTTCGACGCTCAAGGCGTGCCGTTGGCGTTTGTCGGCGTCGTGCTCGACGTCACCGAGCGCGAGACGCAAAAGCGGCTCGTTAACAACATGGCACTGCGCCTGGAACGCACCGCCGCTGCCGCTGGCGTTGGCGTCTGGAGTCGCGACCTCAAAGATTCCACCGGCGAATGGAGCGCCGTGACTTTCGCGATGGTCGGCCGCGATCCGGCGTTGGGCGTGCCGAGTGAACAGGCGTTCTACGACCAGATCGTGCATCCCGACGACCGGACGCAGTTGGTCGGCACCTGGGCTGAATTGCTGGCAAACCCGGGACACCTGATCGAGCATGAATATCGCGTCATCCACGGGGATGGCAGCCTGCGTTGGCTGCATGACCGGGCCCAGCGCGAATCGTGGAACGGTCGCGACATGGTGTTCGGCGTCACGCTGGACATCACGCAACGCCGGCGCGACGAGGAACTGCTGCACAGCACCACGGAGCGTGCCGCACTCGCCGCCCGCGGCGCCGGCATCGGCACCTGGGAGATGGGATCGGACGGTTCCGAAACGTATTGGGACAACCAGATGTTCAAGTTGCGCGGCCTGGAGCCGCGGGCTGAACCACCCAACCGCGAGGAACGTCTGGCCATGGTGCACCGCGACGATGTCGGCCATGTGCTGGACATGCGCGGCTTCGATGCCAACGCAGTGTCGGCTTACGACTTCCGCGTGCGGTTGCCCAACGGCACCTATCGGTGGCTGGCCTCGCGCTCGTCGCCATTGCTCGACAACCAGGGTCGGGTGATTCGCCGCATCGGCGTCAACTGGGACATCAGCAAGCGCAAGCAGGCCGAACGCGACCGGCGTCGCAAGGTGGTGGCCGAGCGCGAAAGCCGCGCCAAATCAGAATTCCTGGCCCGCATGAGCCACGAATTGCGCACCCCGCTGAATGCCATGCTCGGCTTTTCAGAACTGCTCAGCCTCGAGCTCACCGATGCAATGACGCCGCGACAGCAGTCACACCTGGGCCATGTGCTGACTGCGGGCGGCCATCTGCTGGGCCTGATCGACGATGTGCTCGATCTGTCCAGCCTCGAAGCCGGCAAGCTCAGTCTGGATCTCCAGCCGGTGGATCTGGCCGGCGTGATCGCGCAGGCCATGCCGCTGGTGAGCGCGCTGGCGGAGCGACATCGGGTGTCGCTGCACGACGAGTCGCAAGCGGCCTGGGTGCGCGGCGACCCGAAGCGGCTGCTGCAAATCATGCTGAACCTGCTGTCGAACGCCATCAAGTACAACCGGCCCCGCGGCGACGTGCGCGTGGGCACGCGGGTCGAGGGCCGGGACGTGGCGTTGACAGTCGCCGACACCGGCCGCGGGCTCAGCAAGGAACAGTTGTCGCACCTGTTCGAGCCGTTCAACCGGCTCGGTGTGGAAAGCGAAAACCTGGAAGGCACGGGCATCGGCCTGGCGGTCGTGAAGGCGCTCGTGAACAGCATGGGTGGCAGCATCGAGGTGCACAGCCGACCCGACGAGGGCACGCTGTTCGAACTTCGTTTGCCCTCGGTCGATGCGGCGCGCGCCCGCAAGCCGGTATCGGCGGACAAGCCCACGGCGCGTGCTCGCCCTTCAACGCTTCGGCGCGGACGGCTGCTCTACATCGAGGACAACCCCGTCAACGTCGTGCTGGTCGAGGAACTGGTGGGCATGGTGCCGGGGCTGAGCATCGAATCGGCCATCACCGGGCAGGCCGGTGTCGATCGTGCCCGCAGCCTGCTGCCAGACTTGATTTTGATCGACATGCAGTTGCCCGACTTCGACGGCTTCGAGGTGCTGCGCCGCGTCCGCGCCGATGAACAGACCCACGCGATCCGCTGCATCGCGTTGTCCGCCAATGCGATGCCGGACGACATCGCATTGGCCCTGCGTTCCGGCTTCGACGAATACTGGACCAAGCCGATCGATTTCGAGGCCTTCACCGCCGCCCTGCAGCGGCTGTTCCCAGAGGCCGCGGACGGGGCCTGAGCGCGTCCCGCGCTGGCCCGTGCGAGGGCGCTCAGCCCGCAGCGACCTGCTCGGTCGACAGCAGGCCGCGCTTTTTCAGCATCGGCTGAATGCTGGGCGCCCTGCCCCGGAAGGCTCGGTACGCGGCGCCTGGCTCGACCGTATTGCCCGCGGCATAGATGTGCTGGCGCAGCCGCTCCGCCACCGCAGGATCGAACGGACCACCGGCCTCGGTGAAGGCCTCGAAGCCGTCGGCATCGAGCACCTCGGCCCACAGGTAGACGTAGTAACCGGCGGCGTAGCTCGCGCCTGAGAACAGGTGCTGGAAATGACTCAGCCGGTGGTTCATGCCGACTCCGGACGGCATGCCGATGCGTTCGAGCTCGTCGCGCTCGAAATCGAGCACGTCGGTGGCGCCCAGCGCCCGCGAATGCGCCGCCATGTCGACCAACGCCGACGCGGTGTACCGCACCGTCTCGAAGCCCTGATTGAAATGCTCCGCGGCCTTCAGCCTGGCCACCAGTTCACCGGGTATCGGCTCGCCGGTCAGATGGTGACGTGCATGCCGCTGCAGCACCTCGGGCACGCTCAGCCAGTGCTCGAACAGTTGTGAGGGAAGCTCCACGAAGTCCTGCAAAACCGCCGTGCCCGACAGGCGTTCGTAGGTCACGTTCGACAGCAGTCCGTGCAGTCCATGGCCGAACTCGTGGAACAACGTGCGCGCATCGTCGAAGCTCAGCAGCGTCGGCTGGCCGGGCGCGCCACGCGCGAAGTTGTTGTTGTTGACGACGACCGGCGTGACGGCGGCCGCGCTCGCGGCGCCGGCGCCAGCGTTGCGCGACTGAGGGCGGTAAAGGCTCATCCAGGCGCCGCTTTGCTTGCTGATGCGGGCGTGGTTGTCGTGCAGGAACACGCCGACCTCCTCACCCGCCGGACCGCGCACTTCGTAGGCCTGCACATCGGCGTGGTACATCGTCAGATCGGGGCGCAGCGTGAAACTCAGGCCGAACAGCCGCTGCGCACAATCGAAGGCGGCTTCGACGATGCGTTCGAGCAGGAAATAGGGTTTGATCTGTGCTTCGTCCAGTTCGAATCGCTGCCGCCGCACCAGCTCGGCATAAAAGCGCCAGTCCCAGGCCTGCAACTCGAACGTCTCACCACGCTGGTCACGCACGGCCTCTAACGCCGCCCGCTCCTGCTCGAGCCGCGCCTTGGCCGGCACCCAAACCTGCTGCAGCAGGGCATGCACGGCGGCGGGCGCACCGGCCATCGAATCGGCCAGCGCGTAATCGGCATAGGACGCGAACCCGTGCACGGCCGCCTGCTCCATGCGCAGCGCGAGGATTTCGCGAGCCACCGGGCAGTTGTCGTGCGGGCCCGTGTGCGCACCTCGTTCGGTCCAGGCGCGCCACGCCTGCTCCCGCAGGTCGCGCCGCTGCGAGAAGGTCAGGAACGGCACGATGTGCGAGCGCGACAGCGTCACCACCCCGGCCGCATCGACACCGCGCTCGGCGGCCGCCTGGCGCACCACGGCGCGCACGAACTCCGGCAGCCCTTCCAGGTCGCGCTCGTCGCGCAGTTCCAGGCCGAAGGCAGCCTCGTCGGCCAGCACGTTCTGGGCGAAGCGAGTGGTCAGCTCGGCCAGCCGCTCCATGATCTGGGCGTAACGCGCCTGCTCGGGCGGCGCCAGGCGGGCGCCTGCGCGAACGAAGTCGAAGTGAAAACGCTCGAGCAACCGCACCTGCTCGGCGCTCAGTCCCAGCGCTTGGCGTTTCGCATGCAACGCATCGATGCGGGCAAACAGCGCGCGGTGCATGTACAGCGCGTTGGTGTGCGCGGCGCGCAGCGGTGCGAGCGCTTCTTCGGCCCCCTGCAACGCGGTCGAGGTCTCGCTCAGGCAGAGGTTATCGAACACGCCTTCCACCCGGGCCAACAGGCGCCCGCTGCGGTCCAGCGCGGCGATGGTGTTGTCAAAGGTCGGCACGGCCTCGGCGTTGCCGATCGCATCGATCTCGGCACGCTGCTGCTGAAACGCGACGTCGAAGGCCGGCGCGAAATGCTCGGGCCGGATCCGACCGAACGGCGGCAACCCGAACGGCGCGGTCCATGGCTGCAGCAGTGGATTGTCTGATTCAGGATGCATGGCGAATCCCAGGTTGGACCGTATCGACGGCGGGCGCACCGGCGCGGCTCATCGGCCCGCCTTGATGGCGGCCTCGTCTTTTTCGTCGAAGCGACGGTCACCGCACTTTTCGGCGTAACGGGTGCGCTCGGCCTGAACCGCTTCGACGGACTGATTGAAGATTGGGCGCGCGGCGTTGTACGCATCGACCCGTTGATCGCGTGCCTGGGCCTGCGCGTTGTAGGCGGCCACCGCGTCCGCGCTGGTGCGGTCCAGCGTTGCGAGTTGGGCCTGCAGCGCCGCGCCTTGCAATTCGAGCTCTGCCTTGTCGCGGTCCAGCGCCGCCTGCTGCTGCAGATTCGGTTCGTGGTGGCTGCGCAGCCGCTCTTGCTGGGCCATGCAGTCGCGCAGTTCGGCGCGGGTCAGCAGCGGCAGCCGCGGCGTGCCCTTGCCGGCAGCGTTCTCCTTCGGCTTGTCGGCGGCTTGCGTGACGCCGGCCGGCAACAGGCTCCATGTCAGAGCCAGCGTCAGGCCCAGGAAAGGTGTGACCCACAGCCTGAGGCAATTGGCTTCTTGCACGATGCTCGCCCTCGTGCCCAAGATCACGCCACCCGGCTGGTCGATGGCAATGGCAACGGCAAAGGCGCCAGCAGCGGCGCCGGCACCCGCACCGATGGCGGCACCGACACCGGCTCGCGCAAGGTCACAAACTCCTCGGCCAACGTCGGATGGATGCCCAGCGTGGCATCGAACACGGCCTTGGTGGCGCCGGCCTTCATCGCCACGGCAAAGCCCTGCACGATCTCGCCGGCATCGGGGCCGACCATGTGCAGGCCGACCACCCGATCGCTGGCGACATCGACGATCAGTTTGACCATCGAACGTTCTGTCGAGCCCGACAGGGTGTGTCGCAACGCGCGAAATTCGCTGCGAAAGATCGCCACCTCGCCATGCCTTTCGCGTGCCTGCGCCTCGCTCAGGCCGACCGTGCCGATGCTCGGGTGCGTGAACACCGCCGTCGGAATCAGTTCATAGGACAGGCTGCGCCGACCTTCGCCGAACAGGTGGTCCACCAGCACCATCGCCTCGCCCAGCGCCACCGGCGTGAGCTGCACGCGATCGATCACGTCGCCCAGCGCCCACACGTTCGGCATGCTGGACTGGTAACGCTCGTCGACCACCACGGCGCCGTCGGCGTCGAGCAGCACGCCAGCCTCTTTCAGACCCAGGCCGGCAGTGTTTGGACTGCGGCCGGTGGCATACAGCACGCAGTCGGCCTGCAGCGGCTCGCCTTGCTGCAGGCTCACGTTGAGGCGGCCGTCGCTGCGCTCGATGCGGCTCACGTCGCTGCGGATGCGCAGGTCGACGCCCTTCTTGCGCATTTCTGCCGCGACGAAGTGACGCACCTCGTCGTCGAAGCCGCGCAGTACCTGCTCGCCCCGATAGAGCTGCGTGACCTGCGACCCCAGGCCCTGGAAGATCGACGCGAACTCGCAGGCGATGTAGCCGCCACCGACCACCACCAGCCGGCGCGGAAACTCCGGCAGATCGAAGATCTCGTTCGAGCTGATGACCAGTTCGCGGCCCGGCACGTCGGGCAGGCGCGGCCAGCCGCCGGTGCTGATGAGTATGTTTTTCGCGCGGTACGTCGTGCCGTTGACCTCGACCGCATCGGCCGCGGCCAGCGTGGCGCGGCCGTGCATCACCGCGACACCGGCACTGTGCAGCATCGACGCATAGATGTTGTTCAGCCGCGTGATCTCGCGCGCACGGTTGGTTTTGAGCCGGTGCCAGTCGAGCACTGGCGCCGACCCCTGCCAGCCGTAGCCCTGCGATTCCTCGAAGGATTCGGCGTAATGCGCGGCGAAGCTGTAGAGCTTCTTCGGAATGCAGCCGAGATTCACGCAGGTGCCGCCGAGCGCGGCCATCTCGGCCACCGCGACCCGCGCTCCACGCTGCGCGGCCATGCGCGCCGCACGCACACCGCCGCTTCCAGCACCGATGATGAAAAGATCGAATTCCGCGATGGGCATGGGCAAGCTCCTGGTGAGCCGCAATTTTGCGCTGTCGCGCCGACTTTTCGTCGGCTGCGGACATCCAGGCATCGTCGCGACCGCCCGGCAGGTGATGCGCCTGGGACAATCCGCCGGCCACTGGCAAGGAGCCATCCCATGACTTCAGCGCCGAAGGTCGGCATCGTCGGCTACGGCTATGCCGGCAAGACATTCCATGCGCCGCTGATCGCCGGCGTGCCCGGGTTGCAATGGGTTGGCGTCAGCAGCAGCGACGCGGCCCGCGTTCACGCCGACTGGCCCGGCCTCGACGTGCACGACCCACCCGAGGCACCGATCGCCCGACCCGACAACGACCTGATCGTGATCGTGATCGCGACGCCGAACGCCACGCACCTCGCAGTTGCGCAAGCCGCCCTGCAGGCCGGCAAGCACGTCGTCGTCGACAAGCCGTTCAGGTTGACATTGCTCGAAGCGCAACGACTCGACGCGCTGGTTACCGCGAAGGAACGCCTGCTGTCGGTGTTCCACAACCGCCGCTGGGACGGCGACTTCATCACGGTGCAGCGGCTGATTGCCAGCGGCGAGCTCAATCGGGTCACGCATTTCGAGTCGCATTTCGACCGCATTCGGCCGCTGGTGCGCGCGCGCTGGCGCGAGTCCGCCGAGTCCGTCGCCGGGTTGTGGTTCGACCTCGGCCCACACCTGCTGCACCAGGCGTTGCCGTTGTTCGGCTGGCCGCAGGCGCTTTTCCTGGACGCCGCAACGCTGCGCGACGGCGCGCTGAGCGAAGACTGGTGCATGGCGCACGCTGCACTGCGACCGGCTGCGTGTCACGCTGCACGCCAGCATGTTGCAGGCCGCCTGCGACCTGCGCTGCGCCGTGCACGGCACGCGCGGCATCTGCCTCAAGCTGACCTTGACCGGCAGGAAGACGCACTGAATGCCGGCCGCCGCCCGGCCTGATCGGCGCCTGCCGACTGGGGCATCGACACCGACCGTTCAAGCTTTCAGGCACCACGCGTGACGCGATCTCGGTCGAACCGTGGCCGCTGGCGCGCGGCTGTTACGGCGACCACCACGCCGCACTGGCGCAGGCGATACGCGGCGCGGCAGCGAACCCGGTGCCCCCTGGCAGGCCATGGCGGTGATGGCGCTGATGGCGGTGATCGAACTGGGTCAAACCAGCCAGCGCGAGCATCGGGTTTGTGATGCCAAGCCGCTGCAACAAGGCTAGCTCCCGCCGATCCCGCCCGGTTGAGACGGCCATGCCGTTTCCGGTCCGGCTCACGGCTCCGTTTGCGGTCCCGCGCGTTGCAGCGGGATGTCCGCGGCGAAATTGACATGGCCCGCGAGGCCTGCGTTCGGTCACTCCAGCCCGCGGACCAGCAGTTGCGCCACCAGCGCGTTCAGCCCGCCTTCATGACCAACCGCCCGGTCGTGCAGCGAACGCACCAGCTCGGCCGGCAACTTGCAGGCAAACGGCAGCAGCCCGGCGGCAGCGTCGCGGGTGCGGCGCTCGCGCTTGTCGAGCGCACTGGCAGCACCTTGCGCAAAACGGTCCGGCACGCCGGCGGACTTCATCGTGCCGGCGATCTTCTTGGCCTTGTTCTTCTCCAGATCGGTCTTCTTCATGCTCATGGCGAAATTCTCTGTAAAGATAAACGAGGATTGTGGCCCGCCGGGGCACCGGGGCGGTCAGATCGCCCGCATCGGTCTGGTCTAATCCGCGCTTTCCGAGTGCGTCCCCATGGCCATCAAGGCGACCATCTTCAAAGCCACGCTGCAGATCGCCGACATGGACCGCAGCCTGTACGCCGATCACGCGGTCACGATCGCGCGGCACCCGTCCGAGACCGACGAACGCATGATGATGCGGCTGCTGGCGCTGGCGCTGAACGTGCCGGCCGACGACAAGCAGGGCACGCTCGAATTTGCCAAAGGCTTGTGGGACCCCGACGAGCCCGACCTGTGGCACAAAGACCTGACCGGGCAGTTGATCCATTGGGTCGAAGTCGGCCAGCCCGACGACAAGCGCCTGATGAAGGCCAGCGGGCGCGCCGAACGGGTCAGCGTGCTGTGCTTTAGCCACAGCGCCTCGATCTGGTGGAACGCCATCAAGAGCAAGCTGACCCGTGCGCGAAATCTCGAAGTCTGGCAGATCGATGCCGCCCAGAGCCAGGCGCTGGCCGCGCTGGCGCAGCGCACGATGCAATTGCAGGTGACGGTGCAGGACGGCGCGGTCTGGCTCGGCGACGCGAGCCGCACCGTCGAGATCACCCCGCAGCGGCTCATGCCGCTGTAGAACTGGCAAGCTGGCGACGGCCGCCAATACAGGCACCGGCCTATTTTTCATTCGCGCTGAAAGCACTTACAGCAACCGCAGCACCCGCAGAACCTGCAGGACAGGCAGCACGAGAAGCAAGAGGAGCACGAGCAGGACCTGAAGGATCACAGGATCACGGCACTGCCAGCATTGCAACATCTGCCAGCACCGGCAGCATCTCGAACGAAGCCAGTCCTGTGAAAGCCCGACACCATGCCGATCGACGTTGAACACCTGCCGCCGCGCGGCCGTTTCCAGGCCCACGTGGACGGGCTGATGTGCGTCTGCGATTACCGCCTGTCCGGCGGCGTGATGCACATGATCCACACCGAGGTGCCTGCTGCGCTGCAAGGGCGCGGGGTCGCTGCGGCGCTGGTGAAGGCAGCGTTGGACCATGCGCGCGCTGAATCGCTCAAGGTCGATCCGCAGTGTTCTTACGTCAGCGCCTACATGGCGCGCCATCCGGAGACGGCCGACCTGTTGGTCTGAAACTGCGCTGGTTGCGCACAAGCGCCCCTTTTTTCACCAAGCGGTTCGTCCAGAGCGGCCGTCGTTCCGCGAGGCACCCGAATGAGCACGAACCCATCCGACCCGATCGGCGACGTCGACGCCGCCTCCTTCCCTCGCGGCCCGGATCGTGCCTCCGACCGCGCAACCGATCGCGCAACCGACCGCGCAATCGATCGGGTGGCCGACCATCCAGCCGAACGCACCGCGGACCACACGGCCGATCACGCGGCAGATCACGCGGCCGAGGCCGACGATCCGTATCTGTGGCTCGAGGACGTGCATGGCGAGCGCGCCATGGCGTGGGTGCGCGAGCGCAACGCGGCCACGACGCAGGTTCTGCAGGCGCGCGACGACTTTGCACCGACGCGCGAGCGGCTGCTGCAGATCCTCGATTCGAAGGCGCGCATTCCGGCCGTCACGCGCCGTGGCGCCTGGCTCTACAACCTGTGGCAAGACGATGCGCATCCGCGCGGTTTGTGGCGCCGCACCACGCTGACCAGCTACCGCCAAGTGCAACCTGACTGGCACACCGTGCTCGACCTCGATGCGCTGGGCGCGGCCGAGGGCGAGAACTGGGTCTGGGCCGGTGTCAACAGCCTGGGCGCAAGTTCGCCGCGTTGCCTGGTCTCGCTGTCGCGCGGCGGCGCCGATGCCAGTGTCGTGCGTGAATTCGACCTCGACACGCTGACGTTCGTGGTCGACGGCTTCGAGCTGCCGGAAGCCAAGTCAACGCTCCGCTGGATCGACCTGGACCAGGTCTACGTGGGCACCGATTTCGGGCCCGGCTCGCTGACCGATTCGGGCTATCCGCGCGTCATCAAGCGCTGGCGGCGCGGCACACCGCTGGCCGACGCCGTGACGGTTTTCGAAGGCGATGCCACCGACGTCGCCGCGCACGTCACGGTCGACCGCACGCCCGGCTTTCGGCGCACTGTCTTCGGCCGCCGGCTCGATTTCTTCCACGAGCGGCGCTGGCTGTTGCAGGGCGGGCGGCTGCTCGAGATCGACCTGCCCACCGACGCCGGACTGAGCTTTTGGAACAGCGCGGGCGCGCGGTTCGATCAGGTGCTGATCGAGTTGCGCAGCGACTGGACCGTGGGCCGCCGCGTCCATCGGCGCGGCTCGCTGCTGGCGGCCGACGCGGCCCTGCTTCTCGATCCAAAGCACCGGGCGAAGCGCCGCTTTCACGTGCTGTTCGAGCCCACCGCGACGCGCGCCATGGCGGGCCACGCCACCACCCGCACCTGCGTGCTGGTGCAGGTGCTCGATCAAATCGTCGGCCGGCTGGAGGAATGGCAGCGGCTGCCAAACGGCTACCGGCGCCGGATTGTGGCGACGCCATTGCCCGGCTCGCTGGGCGTGCAGCCGCTGCGCGATGCGCAGCTGGCCACCGACCCGCTGGCCGAGCACTACCTGCTGAGCTACAGCGACTACCTGACGCCCGACACGTTGTACCTGGGCCGCAGCGGCAGCGACCGGCGCGAGCGGCTCAAGTCTGGACCGGCGCACTTCGATGCCCGTGGCATGCGCACCGAGCAATGTTTTGCCATCAGCGCAGACGGTACGCGCGTGCCCTATTTCGTGGTCTGGCCGAGCGGGGCGCGGGCGCTCGAACCGCATCCAACCTTGCTGTACGGATACGGCGGCTTCGAGATCTCGCTGCAACCCGCCTATGCCGCGGCGTTCGGCAGCGCTTGGTGCGCACGCGGCGGGGTGCTGGTGGTGGCCAACATCCGCGGTGGCGGCGAATTCGGGCCGGCCTGGCACCAGGCCGCGCTGAAGGCGCACAAGCACCGCAGCCACGACGACTTCATCGCCGTCGCACAAGACCTCATCGAGCGCGGCATCACGACGCCGCGCCAGCTCGGCATCGAAGGCGGCAGCAACGGCGGGCTGCTCGTCGGTGCGGTCTTCACGCAGCGCCCCGAACTGTTCAATGCCGTGGTCTGCAAGGTGCCGCTGCTCGACATGCGGCGCTATCACCGGCTGCTGGCAGGCGCGTCGTGGATGGCGGAGTACGGCAATCCCGACCTGCCGGCGGATTGGGCCTTCATCGCCAGCTACAGCCCGTACCACAACCTTCGGGCGGATCGGCAGTATCCGAAGGTGCTGTTCACCACCTCGACCCGCGACGACCGCGTGCACCCGGGCCACGCGCGCAAGATGGCCGCGCGCATGCTGTCGATGGGCCATGAAGTGATGTATTTCGAGAACATCGAAGGCGGCCACGGCGGCGCCGCCGACAACGCGCAGCGGGCCGCCATGCAGGCGCTCGAATACAGCTATCTGTGGCAGCAGCTGGCCGGGTGAATGCAGCCACGAGCCGGGCCCAGCGTTGACGGCGGCGCGCCTGGCCGCGACGATGCGGCACTGCTTCTCGACGAGCTGACATGCCGATCCCGACCCCGATTCCGATCAGACGCCGAACCCTGCTGCAGGCGCTGATCGCCCTGGGCGCACTGGCCGCCACGCCGCCGGCGTGGTCGCAGTCCCCAGCGCCGCCGGTGCCGGCGCTGCTGCTGGCGAACGTTTATGCCGGGCAGATCGACCCCACGCTGTACCTGGTGAGCGAGAAACACGACGGCGTGCGCGCGGTCTGGGACGGCCGGACCCTGCGCTTTCGCAGCGGGCGCAGCATCGCCGCGCCGCTGTGGTTCACCGCCCGGCTGCCGGCGCAGCCGTTGGACGGCGAGTTGTGGCTGGGCCGGGGCCGGTTCGAGCAGCTGTCGGGCATCGTCCGCAAGGAGCAGCCGGTCGACGAGGAATGGCGACAGGTGCGCTACATGGTGTTTGAGTTGCCCGGGGGCGAAGGTACCTTTGCGCAGCGTGCGCTGCGCATCCAGTCGGTGGTGGCGCAAGCCGGTTGGCCGATGCTGCAGGCGGTCGAACAAAGTCCCGTCAGCGACCGCGCCTCGCTGCAGCGTCGGCTCACGCAGATCGTGGCGCAGGGTGGCGAGGGCCTGATGCTGCACCTGGCCGACGCACCGTACAGCACCGGGCGCAGCGACGTGTTGCTCAAGCTGAAACCTTATCTGGACACGGAAGCCATCGTCGTCGCGCACCTGCCGGGCAAGGGCAAGTACAGCGGGCAGATGGGCGCGCTGCGGTTGCAGATGCCGGACGGGCGGCGTTTCAACCTGGGCACCGGCTTCAGCGACGCCGAGCGCCGCGAACCGCCCGCGCTGGGCAGCAGCGTCACCTACCGCTATCGCGACCTGACCTCGAACGGGCTGCCGCGCTTTGCCAGCTTCCTGCGCGTGCGCGCGGCGTTGTGAGTCTTGGCCGATCTGCACAACGGCTTCAAGTTCGGTTCGCGGCCGAGTGAAGCTTTGAAGTGGGCGGTGGACGTGGGCGTGGGCGTGGTCCTCGTCCTGCCAGGCAAGACGTCCTGCGCGGTCGCGTGGCGCCCTTGCGACGGGGCGGTTGCGGCCTTCAAGGCACCGGCTGGCCGGTGCCATCGAGCAGAGTCAGGTGCAGGCGCAGGTCGAACTCGAGCTGGTGATAGTCGGGCTCCATGTGCACGCACAGCTGATAAAACGCCTTGTCGTGCTCGCGCACCTTCATGTGCGCCAGCTCGTGCACCACGATCATCTTCAAAAACTCGGGCGCAATGTCCTTGAACAGACTGGCGACCCGGATCTCGCGCTTGGCCTTCAAACGCCCGCCCTGCACGCGCGACACCGTGGTGTGGGTGCCCAGTGCCTGCACCAGCACACGCAGGCGGTGGTCGTAAACCACCTTGTTCAGCGGCTCGGCGTTGCGCAAGTAACGGGCCTTCAACGCCATGGTGTAGTCGTACAGCGCGCGGTCGGTGCGCACGCCGTGCGTGTCGGGGTACTTTTCCGCCAGCATGCCGGCCAGCCGACCCTGCGCCAGCCATCCGTGAACGCGCGCCTGTGTTTCGGTGCCGTAGCCGGACAAATACTTCAGCGGCGGTGGCGACTCGCTCACCGATCTACCCTGTGCACGGAGCGCGCAGGGATTCGCACTGAGAGCGGCCAGGCCTGCTCACCAGACTGCCCTCCGCGCAGAGCGCTTCGGGATTCGCGATTGGGGGCGACCCGGCGCGCTCACCAGTCTGCCCTCCGCGCGGAGCGCTTCGGGATTCGCGCTTCGGGGCGATCCAACGCGCTGATGGAGCGCCTTCGTGCTTCGCAGCGGTACGCGCATTTCAGGCGCCCGGACAGGCTCATCGGCGCGCCGCGCGGTAGGGATCAGAGGCAATCATGTGCCTGAACCATACTGCAGGCCATGCCCGAACCCGACACCGATCCTGTCGCCCTCACCCGCGCCTGGGTCGAACGCGCGGTGGTCGGCTTGAACCTGTGCCCTTTCGCCCGCGCGACCACAGCGAAGGCGAGCCTGCGCTTTGCGGTCTGTCAGGCCGGCGACAGCGAATCGCTGCTCGCCGATCTGTGCACCGAACTCGAACGGCTGGCTGGCGCCGACCCCGCGACGCTCGAGACCACGCTGCTGATTCACCCGCACGTGCTGAACGACTTCACCGAGTTCAACGACTTTCTCGACCGGGCCGACGCGGCGCTGTGCAAGTTGGGTCTGGAAGGTGTGATCCAGCTCGCCAGCTTTCACCCCGACTACCGGTTTGCCGGCACCGAGGCACACGACATCGGTAACGCCACCAACCGCTCGCCCTACCCGACGCTGCACCTGCTGCGCGAGGACAGCATCGACCGCGCAGTGGCGGCGTTTCCCGAGCCGGAAGCCATCTTCGAGGCGAACATCCGCACGCTGGAAGCGCTGGGCAACGAAGGCTGGGCGCGCTTGCAGGCCGAGTGTCGCAGCGACGCGCGGGAAAGCGCCTCGAGCGCTGGACAATCCGCGACGGGTGTCGGCTGAACGGGTCGGCGAGCCGAGTCCATTGGCCGCCGGCTCTGCGTTTGCGCTGTCGACGCAATGCTGCTGAACCGAGCCCTCAGCCTCGCCGGCCAGACCGCGCGGCGCCGCTGCGTACGCGCCACAACTGAAACACCGATGGCTTCAGCTCGCGCCGCATCAGTTGCACCACCTGGCCCTCGCCGAGGCCGTGGCTGAGCAGCAGCGCCATGTAGGGCACCTTCGCGTCCCAGGCCAGCGCGACGATGCCGGCCACTTCGGCGGGCGACAAACGGGGAACGGTCTTGGCCATGCGGTATTTTGACCGCCTGCCTTCGATATCAGTCCGTGCGAACGTTCTCCCGCGCGGGCGCTGGCGCTCCGAGGCGGTCCACGTCGTTCGGCGGTCGCTCACCGTGGACCCATGCTGAACGCGGTTGACACAACGCCGGGTTCGAGCGCGCGCAGATGCCCAACTGGCAGGCGCGCAGGTCTCTCGTCCGGCGACCTGCCCGGCGGCGCGGCCCTATGCTGCGGCATGGTACCGACACAGGCGCTGCCCGAGCCCCCGGACGCCTGGCTCGCTCCGGTGGTGCTCGACATGGAAGCTTCGGGCTTCGGACGCGACAGTTACCCGATCGAGGTCGGCTTTGCGATGCCCGACGGGCGGCTGTACTGCAGCCTGATCCGCCCGGTCACGGGCTGGACGCACTGGGACCCGGCGGCCGAAGCGCTGCACCACATCAGCCGCGTCAACTTACTGCGCCACGGTCGCGACCCGACCACGGTATGCCAGCAACTCAACCACCAGTTGCACGGCATGACGGTCTACAGCGACGGCTGGGCCAACGACTACAGCTGGCTCGGAAAACTGTTTGATGCGGCCGGGCGCGTGCCGTCGTTTCGGCTCGACAACCTGCGCGGCCTGCTGAGCGAACGCCAGGCCGACCACTGGCACGCGACCAAGCAGCAGGTGGCGAACGAGCTGCATTCGAAGCGTCACCGTGCCAGTGCGGACGCCCAGGTGCTGCAGCTCACGTTGCGCAGATTGCACCAGGCTTGCACCTAAAATCTCGGGCTTTCCCGACCGGACCCGATCATGGCAACCATCCTCCAGCAACTGCCTGTCGGACAGAAAGTCGGCATCGCCTTCTCGGGCGGGCTCGACACCAGCGCCGCGCTGCACTGGATGCGCAACAAGGGCGCGGTGCCGTACGCCTACACCGCCAATCTGGGCCAGCCGGACGAGTCCGACTACGACGAGATTCCGCGCAAGGCGCTGGAATACGGCGCCGAGGCCGCCCGGCTGATCGACTGCCGTTCGCAGCTGGTGGCCGAGGGCATCGCCGCGTTGCAAAGCGGCGCATTCCACATCTCCACCGCGGGCGTCACGTACTTCAACACCACGCCGCTGGGGCGTGCCGTGACCGGCACGATGCTGGTGGCCGCGATGCGCGACGACCAGGTGCACATCTGGGGCGACGGCAGCACCTACAAGGGCAACGACATCGAGCGTTTCTACCGCTACGGGCTGCTCGTCAATCCGAACCTGAAGATCTACAAGCCCTGGCTCGACCAGAGCTTCATCGATGAACTCGGCGGGCGCGCCGAGATGTCGGCCTTCATGCAGCAGGCCGGCTTCAAGTACAAGATGTCGTCCGAGAAGGCCTACTCGACCGACTCGAACATGCTGGGCGCAACGCACGAGGCGAAAGACCTCGAGTTCCTGTCGAGCGGCATGAAGATCGTGCAGCCGATCATGGGCGTGGCGTTCTGGCGCGACGAGGTCGAAGTTCGGCGCGAAGAGGTCACGGTGCGCTTCGAGCAGGGCCAGCCGGTGGCGCTGAATGGCAAGTCATTCGACGATGCCGTCGAACTGCTGCTCGAGGCCAACCGCATCGGTGGGCGTCACGGCCTGGGCATGAGCGACCAGATCGAAAATCGCATCATCGAAGCCAAGAGCCGCGGCATCTACGAAGCACCCGGCCTGGCGCTGCTGTTCATCGCCTACGAGCGGCTGATCACGGGCATCCACAACGAAGACACGATCGAGCAGTACCGCGACAACGGCCGCCGGCTCGGCCGGTTGCTCTACCAGGGCCGCTGGTTCGACCCGCAGGCGATCATGCTGCGCGAGACCGCGCAACGCTGGCTGGCACGCGCCATCACCGGCGAGGTGACGATCGAACTGCGCCGTGGCAACGACTATTCGATCCTCGACACCACGTCGCCCAACCTGACCTACCACCCCGAACGGTTGACGATGGAAAGCGGCGCGTCGAGCTTCTCGCCGCAGGACCGCATCGGTCAGCTGACGATGCGCAACCTGGACATCATCGACACCCGCGAAAAGCTGCGCACCTACGCACAGGTGGGCCTGCTGTCGCCGGTCACCGGCTCCACCCTGTTGCGACTCGAATCCGAGGAAGAATGAGCATGACCGACCAGACCAACCAGAACGACCAGAACGACCAGAACGACCAGATTCACGGCACGATCAAAACGCGCGCCAATGTCTACTTCGACGGCAAGTGCGTTTCGCACAGCATCGAACTGGCCGATGGCAAGAAGCTGAGCGTGGGCGTGATCCTGCCGGCGCGCCTGACCTTCAACACCGGCGCGCCCGAGGTGATGGAGTTGGTGGGCGGCGCCTGTCGCGTCAAGCTGGCCGGCAGCGATGCCTGGACCGACTGCGCGGGCGGACAATCGTTCAGCGTGCCAGGACAGTCGTCCTTCGAGATCGAGGTGACGCAGACGTTGCACTACGTCTGCCACTTCGGCTGAGGCGGTTGCCGGCGACTGGAAATCCCTGCCATGGATGTAAGGCCGGCTGGGGCTGCTGGGGCCGCTTTACATCACCACCGGCTCGTGCTCAAGCCGGATCCCGAAGCGTCCGTACACGCTTTCCTGGATCGCACGCGCCAGCGTCATCACCTCCGAGCCGATGGCACCACCGCGGTTCACCAGCACCAGCGCCTGCTTCTCGTACACCGCGGCCTGCCCGACGCTCTTGCCCTTCCAGCCGCAAGCGTCGATCAGCCAGCCCGCGGCCAGCTTGATGCTGCCGTCCGGCAACGGGTAGTGCACCACCTCCGGGTCGCGGCCGATGATGTCGCGGCACTGCTCGGGCGTGACCAGCGGATTCTTGAAGAAGCTGCCGGCATTGCCGATGCGCGCCGGATCGGGCAGCTTGGCGCGACGGATCGCGCAGACCCAGTCGTACATCTGCTGCGCGTCGGGCGACGCCACGCCGCTCTCGCTGATCCTGCGTTCGAGGTCGAGGTAGCCGCGCACCGCACGCCACGGTCGCGGCAGCGCGAAGCGCACGCGCGTGATCAGGCTGCGCCCGCTCAGCGCGTGCTTGAAAACGCTGTCGCGGTAACCGAACCGGCAATCGTCCGGCCCCAGCGTGACGGTCAGACCGGTGATGAGGTCGACCGCATCGAGCGAATCGAACCGGTCCTGCAGTTCCATGCCGTAAGCGCCGATGTTTTGCACCGGCGTGGCGCCCACCGTGCCGGGAATCAGCGCCAGGTTTTCCAGGCCGGGCAAGCCCTGAGCGAGCGTCCAGGCCACGAGTTCGTGCCAGTTTTCACCGGCGCCGGCCTCGACGATCCAGGCGTCGGGGCGCTCCTCGACCAACCGCCGGCCGCGCACTTCGACCTTCAGCACGACCTGCGGCATGTCGTGCGTCAGGATGATGTTGCTGCCGCCACCGAGGATGAACTTGGGCGCGCGGCCGAGCGTCGGGTGGTCGAGCACGCGGCGCACGTCGGCATCGCTGCCGACGCGCACCAGGGTTTGAGCCAGCGCCGGCAATCCGAAGGTGTTGTAGGGCTTGAGGTTCACGCCCGATTCGATTTGCATGGAACAATTTTCGCTCAAGGAAGTGGCTTGAGAACGGGTACGCTTATCGCTCCCGATGGACCAGCCAGAGACCGCGGCGTGGCTCTGGCGTGAGAGCCGGCCTGAGGTGCGCCGGCCTCGGGAGCCCGGCCCTCGCCTCGAACCGAATCCGTTGTCAACACCTCACCAGGTACCGCCATGCCCAGTTTCGACACCGTGCTCGACCCCAACCTCGTCGAGGTGCGCAACGCGGTGGATCAGACCGCCAAGGAGATCGGCACGCGCTTCGATTTCAAGGGCTCGTCGGCCCGCGTCGAGTTGAAGGAGAAAGAGGTCACGCTGTGGGCCGACAGCGACTTCCAGATCGGCCAGGTGATGGACATCCTGATCGCCAAGTTGACCAAGCGAACCGTGGACGTGCGCTTCCTTGACCGCAGCGCGAAGATCGAGAAGATTGGTGGCGACAAGGTCAAGCAGTTGATCGTCGTGAAGAGCGGTGTCGACAGCGAATCGGCCAAGAAGATCCAGACAGCCATCAAACAGAGCAAGCTCAAGGTGCAGGCCGCCATCCAGGGCGACACCGTGCGCGTCACGGGCGTCAAGCGCGACGACCTGCAGGCCGCAATGGCGCTGATCCGCAAGGAAGTGCCCGATGCGCCGCTGTCGTTCGACAACTTCCGCGACTGAGCCGGGCGCCGCATGAAGTTGCGTTGGGTCTTTGTACTGGCGTGGAGCTTGAGCGCCGGCGTGTCGGCCCAGAGCGTCTCGCTCAACGGCAGCCTCGGTGACAAAGCGCTGCTGGTGATCGACGGCACGCCCCACAGCGTGAGGGTCGGCGGCCGCGCTGCGGGTGTCCGCCTGTTGTCGTTGAACGGATCGTCCGCCGAGATCGAAGTTGGCGGTCAGCGCCGCACGCTCGGCCTGGGCGGCACGCAGGTCGACCTGGGCGGCTCGGCCAGCGCCGGCGGCGGATCGCAGATCGTGCTGAGCGCCGGCGACGGCGGCCATTACTTCAGCGACGGCTCAATCAACGGCCGCGCGGTGCGCTTCATGGTCGACACGGGTGCCACGCTGGTGGCGATGAGCCAGACCGAGGCCGAACGCATCGGCGTGAATTTTCGCGGCGGCCAGCGCGGCATGGCGATGACGGCGAACGGCGCCGTGCCCGTGCACCGCGTGACACTGAACGCGCTGCGCGTGGGCGACGTGACGGTCTACAACGTCGACGCGACCGTGGTGCCGCTGCCGATGGACCAGATCCTGCTGGGCAACAGCTTCCTGACGCGCTTCCAGGTGAAGATGGAAAACGACCGGATGACGCTCGACCGCAAGCCTTGATGGAGCCCTCTGGGCCGGCGGACCGGGACACCACGTTTTGCAGTTTGGCCAGCTTGTAGCGCGTGTTTTGAAAGCTCGCCACCGGCAGCCCGAACACTTTTGCGGTTCTTGACACAGCCGCAAGTCCAGTCGATCGCAGCCTGCGCGCTGGCCGCCGCGGTGGTCGCGATCTGCAGGCGCTCCCAAAGCTGCTTCTCCATCAGGCCGATGAAGCCACGGTTCTCCTGCGCCGCACCACCCAGCAGTGGACCGGGCGGCAACATCACGTCACGGCAGAACGGCTCGGCCGTGTCTCGCGCTTTCAGCCCGACTTTCTTGAGCCGCTGGCCGGTTTTGAAGCGGGGCATGTCGCTTTTCGACCAGGAACAGGCCGGCGCCCCAGGCATCCGCGGACGGGTTTTTCTTGGGCGACCACCAGCACCAGGTCGGCATGCAAGCCGTTGGTGCGATGCATAGAAAACCATGCGCGAAAACCTTGCGCCACACGTCGCGATCGACGACGCCCTGCGCGTCCCACTGTGCATGAAACGGCGCGGTCTCCTTGTCGATGGAGCGCATAAAACAGCCGCGAAAGCAAATGCTCACTCGGTCAAGTCGCAGGCGCGCGGCACGGGATTGCGAGGCCGGGCACTTTCGCCGTTTGACGACGTCGTGTGCAGCTTGATGAACGCGGCGCGCGCCGGCATCACCTGCCCGAGCTCGCCGACGACCGGCACCCATGACGCTGGTCCTGCTGCACGGCATGGGCGGCGTGACGAAGATGACGCGGCTGCTCGGCCTGGTCGGCACGCTGCTCTACTGCTGGAAGGCCCAAGCGGATGCGACTGTCATCGATTGCCGTGCGGTGGTGGCCAACCAGCATCACTTCCCAGCCGCCACCGAGCGTGCTGCCGTTCAGGCAGCTGACGACCGGCACGCCCATCGTTTCGATCAACCGGAAGTTCTGCTTGATCCGTTTGCGGCCGGCGCCGACCCCGATCGCGTCGTGGGGCGTTGACTGGCAAACGGACCTGACTGCCGGTGCGATGCAGTTGCTGTGCGGTCGCAAGCAGACCCGCGGCGTGGTGCTGGCGTCGGCCAAGCGCAGTCATAGGTCCAGCGCCGATCTGAAGGCGCTGATGCGGCTGCGCCCAAACGACGCCTGTCGTGTTCACCGGCGAGCCCGGCTCGTCAAGCACCAGCGTGGCGATGCCGTCGTTGAGTTCGCAGCGGTTCGTCTCCATGCGTCAGGTTCATTCAACGATTGTGGCGATGCCCATGCCGCCGCCCCCACACAGAATGGCCAGGCCATATCGCAGGCCGCGGCGAAACAGTCCGTCGATCAGCGTGCCCATGTCGTCGACATGCAGGCGCGCCAGCCACATCGCATTGCGTCCGGCCGGCGTCGGCCCGGTCAGCATGATGGTCGGAGCGGCGCTGTTGAGCGCGGCACACGCGCCCGGTGGAGGACGGCACCTTCGGCCCGCGCGCGGCGCAGGAAAAAAGGTTGGTGCACGTACTGGAGCCGCAGTCGGCCCAGTAGCGACGGCAGTCGCTCGCCTGGATCGCCACTTACCCGAAAGGCAACCATCCGTGGGATACGAAGAAATCCCCAGGCCCGGCGGCACGCCCGACAGTGCGAAGGTCGCCCAGGCGCTGATGGTGACGCCGGCCGTGTCGAGCAAGCCGACGGGCGGTCTGTATCCGCCACCGCAGGCGGTGCTGGTCAACATGGTGACGCAGGCAAAACGGCAACACGGCAATACGGCAACACGACAGCACGAAACACGGTGGTGATACGGCCGGACGGCGGCAGGGCTCGCACACCCTGAGACAACACCCGCGAAGGCGCTGTTAGAGTCGCCGACCCCCAGCCGATCGAGCGCAGCTG
>ENA-OFCX01000201-OFCX01000201.1-metagenomes-genome-assembly--contig:-NODE-201-length-33628-cov-4.970989_pt1 | contig 33628 bp, 26 predicted proteins | sample MGYA00153384_OFCX01 | MGnify analysis MGYA00153384
ATTTTTTCAAGGAAAAAACGGCATCACGCCTTTGTAGCTTTCGCTGATGGGCACATCTTTGGCCAGTCCATTGACAACGTAAACATTCAAGCCCACAGGCGGTGCCAACAGGCCAAAACCAACTGTCATCAGCACCATGATGCCGAACCAGATGGCCACCGATTCGCGTGGCATGCCAAAGTCCAGCCCGATGATCATCGGAAAGAAAATGGGAATGGTCAAAAGCAGCATGGACAGCTCGTCCATCACCGCGCCCAGCACCACGTAAAACAGCAAAATGGCGGTGACAACCATCAAGGGTGACAAGCCCCAACTGCCGACCACTGCCGCCAACTGGTTGGGTACCTGAGTCAAAGCCAACGCCGAGTTCATCAGGTCTGCGCCAATAAAAATAAGAAAAATCATGGCTGAGCTTTCAGCCGTTGCGTAAAAGCATTGCTTGAACTTGGCCCAGGTCAGCTCGCGCTTGAGCAACGCCGCCAGCAGTGTGGCCGCTGCACCCACAGCCGCACGGGCGTTTCACGCTGAGCTTGCCACCAACTACGTTGCGCCACCAGACTGCATTGATACCGAGCGTTTCTGCCGAGAGCTTTGGCAACGTGGTCAACTGTTCGGGCTCATCGCCGATACACGGGAGATCGTAGATAACGCCGCGAGCGCCGCGCTTTGGCGTCATGTCGTAACCGAAGAAACACATTTCAGCGCGAGCGAAATCGGTCGTGTCGCGACGCTTGCCAGTGACGCATGGACGCTTGCGCATCGCCACGGTATGCCCATTGCAAGTCTTGCGAGCTTGACGACCGGCAACGACAATTTGGCGTTATTTGCACGCTGCGCGCAGCGCATGCAAAGCCTGCTTAAACGCCACGGCGGTATCACGCAACCTGAGATCGCATCGCAATTGATTTCGATGCTCGACACGTTGCAACCGTTACTGCCGTCGCGCATCGTACTCACGCCAGCATTCGCCTCGTATCCGGCGCAGGCGCGTTTACTGTCGAAGCTGTCTGAGCTCGGCGTTGAAGTGACGGCGTGGAGGGCAACAGCGAACAAATCTACTTTAACTGTCGCTTACCGCTTTGCCGATGAAACACAGGAAATACGTGCGGCCATTGCGTGGGCGGCAAGCGCCGCTCAAGGCAGTATCGCCATCGTCGTGCCCGATCTATCATCCCGTCGCGACGTGTGGCTCGCGGCGTTGCGCGATCAGCTCAATCCCGATCAATGGTGGCTCAATCCTGGGACTGATCGTGATCAGTTCAATCTTTCGGTAGGCTTAGCGCTCGGCGAATATCCGCATGTTTCAAGCTTGCTCACCGTGCTGCGCGCAACGTTAGCTGAGCTCGACACCGAATCAATTGGGCAAGCGCTCGCGCACCCGCGTTGGGGGCGCACCGCCGCGTCCTTGGCTCAGATCGAACGACACCAATGGACGCTGCTGGAGCGCGGCATGGATCGCTCGACGATCAGCGATTGGTTGGACGTTTTGCCGCCTGCGGTAGCGACATTCGTGAGGCGTGACGGTGCCGACAAACGTGCCACACGAGTGTCGTACGCCACAACAATATTGGACGCAACGCGCGCATTCACCGAACACGCGATGATCGCGCAAAGCGACCTGTTCCAGCTTGATGAGGCGTGGGCCAAGTTGATGCGAGGCTGGACTGAATCGGATCGTTGGTTGCCGCCGATTTCTTGGCGTCAGGCCATCGGCGAAGTGGCGCAACTCGCAAACGAGCAGACGTTTCAGCCACGCGCGGGGAAAGCGCGAATTCAAGTGATGGGTCTGCTCGAATCAGCCGGTGTGCCGTTCGCTGCGGCGTGGATAACGGGGTTCACCGATCGCGTGTTGCCCGAGTCGTTCAAACCCAATCCGATGTTGCCGCGAGCGTGGCAGACGGCACAAAACATAGGGCTCGGCTCACGCGATGAAATCCGCCGACGCGCCAGCGCGCTGTGGTCGAACTGGAACGCGCTTTCTGGGTCGCGATGCGTGTCGTTCGCGAGCGAAATTGAAACAGGCGAACAGCGCATCAGTCCTCTGGCGGAAGCGTTGGTCGTTGAAAATCGCGTCGCTCCGATATCAGTGCAGTGTTCGCCAAACTTCGTCCTGTCAAAGCACGTTGACGAAGTGCTACCCATCGTCAATGACGCCGTCGAGCCAGAGCCGCGCCCGCTGTCCGCTGGCGATATTGAACGACAAGCGCACTGCCCCAGAAAAGCCGTCGCATCATTCATGCGCTTGAAAGAATGGCCCGAGCACGTCGTCGGCATTTCGCCGCGCGTCCGTGGCACGTTGGTGCATGAAGTCATGGCCGCTATCGGCGATGCCAGAATGCGCGGCATTGTCGAAGGCGGTGGCGAACCTGACGCTGCCGTGCTGCGCGCCTTGGCCGCCGATGCATTCACGCATGCAGCAACCATCGAGGCAGAAAAGCGTCCGCGAATTCCCGCCGCCGTGTGGGACATCGAGCGCGCTCGCCTGTTGCCCTTGATCGATCAAGTGCTCGCGCTCGACGCCGCACGTAACGGCTTTCGCGTGATCGCGGTGGAAGAGGAGGTGAAGACCACGCTCTTCGATGCAGCGTTAAAACTGCGCGTGGATCGCGTTGATGATTACGCTGCGGCTGGCAACGACGATGATCGTTATGGTGTGGTGTTCGACTACAAAACGGGCAGCGCGGCCCGCTCCGATTGGTTTGCAGAAAACACGTCCGGTCGCCTTGCCGCGCCGCAGCTGCCGCTGTATTTGTTTGCCCTGCACGCCATCATGCCGCCTGACGCGCCACGATTGGGCGCGCTCGGCTACATCGTCATTTCTGACGACGACGTGAAGTTTGTCGGCCTTGGTGCTGACCCTGCTTTTGCCGCAAAAAAGACGGCCAAAGGCGAGCCGGAATGGTTTGATCTGACAATGCAATGGCGGGATCAATTGACGCAGCTCGTCAACGAAGTTAAAACCGGCGTCGCCGAGGTTGCCCCGCTTAAAGGTCGCGCGACCTGTCGCTATTGCCACGCCGCAGCGTTCTGTCGTGAGCCGTGGTCGTTGTCAGGGTCGGGCGCGGTGGCGTCTGACGATGCGCCGCTCGACGTGGGGCGCGTTTAGTGTCAAACGCCTCACCCTACGACTTGCGCTCGGATCGGCACGCGCGCGAGCAAGCGCTCGACGCGAGTGAATCGTTCATCGTCCAAGCCCCCGCAGGATCGGGAAAAACCGAGCTGTTGATTCAACGCTTGTTGACGGTGCTGGCCAATGCCGATCATCCCTCAGAAGTGTTGGCGATTACGTTTACCAACAAGGCCGCAGGCGAGATGCGAGAACGGTTGCATAGTGCTCTGACCGCCGCCAGCATTCCGGCTTCGGACAATCTCTCGCCATTGGAAGTCACGCGCCGCAATCTCGCAGCCCTTGTGCTCAGGCGCGATCAGGAGCGTGGCTGGCATTTGCTGGCGGACATGAGCGCGGTGTTGATCGACACGTTTGATGCCTTTTGTGCGCGGATCACATCGCGTGCGCCGCTGGTGACCGTGGCTGCTGCGGGCGCGCTCGCGGGCATTGCGGAATCGCTCACGCCGTTTTACCGAGAGGCCGCGCGGGACGCGTTATTCGACACCGACATTGGCGAATCGAGTGACGTGCTGCTGACACTCGCAGCCAATCGCGTGGACGACGTGATTGACTTGATCGCTAATCTGCTCGGTCGACGCTCGCAATGGTTGGGTGAAGCAGTTGACACGTCCGATGAGGCTATCACGCGGCACACCTCAAGGCTATTGCGCGATGTTCGGCAAGCGCTTGAGGCCGTGTCGGCAAACCTCAATTCAGCGCATCAACAGGACGCAGAAAAACTGCTCGAATTTACCGCGACGAGCTTGTTGCTCGCTGACAAAGGTGAGATCGCGGCGGATCGAGCGGCGGCGGCGATGGACTGGTCATCCGGCGCGCGCGTTCGTAGTGTTGCCACGTGGCGCACGCTCGGCGCGATGCTGCTCACCGGCACCGGTGAACTCCGCAAACCGGGTGGCGTTAACAAGTCCTCAGGCTTCCCGAAAAGTGACGATAAAGACTTCACTAATATCAGTCCACAAAAGCGCATCGAAGCTAAAGAGCGCATGCAGTCGCTGCTCGATGAGATGGTCAACGAGCCCGCGTTTTTGCGCGCTTTGGGCAAGACGCGGCACTTGCCCACGAGTGCTGCGATCAAGGAACATGCGCCGCTGTTGAAGGCGACGCTGATCGTGCTGCGACTTGCTGCGGCTAACCTGATTCTGCTGCTGCGTGAGCACGGCGTGACTGATTTTGGCGGCGTTGCCAACGCAGCGCTTCATGTGCTCTGCGAAGCACGTGAGGACGTGATGGCCGGGCTCGACGCGCGACTGAAACATGTGCTGGTTGACGAAGTGCAAGACACCAGCCCGGCGCAATTTGCACTGCTTTCCGCGTTGGTCGCCGATTGGTCGACAGGCGATGGCCGCACGCTTTTTTTGGTCGGCGATCCAATGCAGTCCATCTACGGATTTCGCGATGCGGACGTTGGTTTGTTCGCGTTGGCGCAAACGCATGGTGTGAGCGACGTGCGCCTTCAGCAACTGACGCTGTCGGCAAACTATCGCTCACGGCCCGCCGTGGTTGATTGGGTGAACGTCGAGCTGGCACGCGTGTTCAGCCACGTTGGTGCATGGGAGCAGAGCGTCGTGACGTTTGAGCCTGCGGTGGCAACACGCGATGCAAATGCGCAAGCGACCGTGCGTCGACTTGCCTTCGCCGATGCGACTGATGAAGCGCAAGGCATCGCGCAACGAGCCACGCTGTTGCAGAAGCAAGCGACGGAGGAAACTATTGCTGTTTTGGTACGAAGCCGTTCGCATGCTGACGCCATCATCGCTGCCTTTGCTGAGCACAACGTAGCCTTCGTCGCACGAGAATTTGCACGCTGGACGGAGCGCGAAACGATTCGCGATTTGCTCTCATTAAGCTATGCCATCGCACACCCTTCAGATCGGCTCGCGCTGTTCTCGGTGTTGCGCAGTCCTTGGATTGGCGCGACGCTTGCGACGTTGTCGGTGCTTGCTGCTTATCTTGATGGCGAAGGCGTGCGTGCGTCGCCATGGCGTGCGCTGGCCCCCGAAGTATCCTGGCAAACGGTGCTGCCAGCGGACGAGCTTGAGCGAATCAACATCGCGTTCACAGCATTCAGCGTCGCAGAAGCGCGAGCGTGGCTGTCACCGCTGTCTCAGCGCGTGAATGCTGCGTGGCAATCATTGGGAGGGGCGGCGACCTGCGTCGATGACGACGCGCGCGAAGATGCCGATGCGTTTTTCGCGTGGTTAGAGGTTCACGCCACAGGGGGGCAGTTGCCGCCGCGACACATCGTGGACACCTTGCTCACCGTCGAGCGACGCTCGTTTTCGTCCGCTCATGCGTCGGGAAATGCCGTTGAAATTCTGACCATTCACAAAGCAAAAGGGCTTGAGTGGGATCACGTTTTTTTGCCGGGGATTGATCGCAAGCAGCGTGGCGATACACGGGATTTGGCGCAGTGGCGATTCACCACGGACGATAACCGTGAGGAGGGCGATGTTGCCAATCGCTCGGTGTTGGTCGTGGCGCGCGATTCGCGCAAAAAACTTGAAGGTAGCGTATACGAATACGTCAGCCAGCACACGTCGGCCGCGCGCTCAGCAGAGGTGAAACGACTGCTCTACGTTGCCGTCACTCGCGCCAAAACGACGTTGACGTTGACCCGCTGCAACGCAGCAAAAGTGCCGTCGACCGACAGTTTCTCGGCGTTGCTCGGCGATGCGTCGGATGAGCAGTTTGAATCGCCCGAGCCGGTTGCGGACAAGCGGCTGCGGCTAGAAAAATCGTTGACGCGATGGAGCAATATCCAAACATCTGACAACAGCCCTGCAGGAGCGGCCCTAGCCGCGAAAAACGTGGCATCCGAATCCACCGATGATCGCGGCCAAGGCCGCCCCTACACGGCAGCGATTCAATCACCCGCCTACCGAGCCGCAGCCGTTAACGCTGAGCTACTGGTGCCGCAATCGCAACTGACCGCTCGCGCTGAGGGCGTCGTCGGTCACCTACTGTTTGAAGGCTTGGCCGCGAGCATCGGCGCGGGTTCGAGGGCGTTTTGTCCCAACGAGTATGCCGTTAAACAGATGCTGCTCAGCGAAAGCGCCGACGAGCCGGGCGCGGCGCACATCGCCGCGCGTCTCACCGCATGGTTCAAATCCGCCGCCCAGCGCGACAACGTTCAGTTCTTGTTTTCTAGCGCACACACTGACGCCGCCAATGAACTCACGCTGGTCGCAACCCATCACGATTTGCTCCGTGTCGACCGAACCTTCGTCACGCCGCAAGGCGAGCGTTGGCTGGTTGACTTCAAGTTCAGCCAACCCCGTGACGCTGGCGCGCTTGCAGCAGAGGTGGAGCGCTATCAGCCGCAGTTGCGTCAGTATGCAGCGCTACTGAAAAATCTCGATGAATCGCGAGGTTCCGCGCGTCCAGTTCGTGCTGCGCTGTACTTTCCGTGGCTCGATGTTTTGCACGAAGTATCGAAATAGCTTTTCGCTGAATTTGCCACTACACTTGGGCGTGAGACGCATTTGGCAAAAAGTCGACTATTGCGTTTATCGCGCGCAAACCTCAGCAAAATATGGTGTAGGGCGATTAGCTGTGTGCAAAAAGGAGCACATTGGGCACAACTTCGTTCGCGAAGATTCCGAATAAAATCATGGCTTTCCAGTGTCACTGTGTTCAATGCCCTATTCGTTGACCTCCCGCCCGAGTCTTGGCCGCGACTTGCATCCCCATGCTTTTGCGCCGCGCCCCACAGCGGTCACGATCGGCAATTTTGACGGCGTGCATCGCGGTCATCAGGCCATGCTCGACGTCGTGGTTCAAGCGGCAAAACAGCGCGATCTGACGCCAGCAGCCATCACTTTCGCCCCGGCACCCGGAGTCTACTTTGCGCGGCTCTCAGGCAAAACGCCACCGATCCAATTGCAGCGTTTGCGTGACAAACTGGTCTGCCTGTGGGCCGTTGGTATTCAGCACATTCAGCTGTTGCGCTTCAATGCATTGATGGCCGCGATGTCGCCCGACGCGTTCTGCGATCGGGTTCTAAAAGCGGGTCTCGACGCAAAATGGCTGATCGTCGGCGACGATTTTCGCTATGGCAAAGGCCGCGCTGGTAACGTGACCACGCTGCATGCTTGGTGTGCCGCGAACGCCGTTGAGTGTTACGTGATGCCCGCCGTTAAGGCCAAGGACGTGCGTTTTTCGTCAACCCTTGTGCGCGACTGCCTGCGCGACGGCGATATGGTGACGGCCGCCGCCATTCTCGGTCGTCCGTATCGAATTTCCGGCAAAGTGGCGCACGGCGACAAGCTGGGCCGCACGATAGGATTTCCCACAATAAACGTGCCGCTCTGGTCGCCGTTGCCACTCTCAGGCGTCTTTGCGGTGCGCGTGCATGGCATTGATGTGGCCGGTGGTCTGCCAGTCATGGGTGCCGCCAGCGTCGGTGTGCGCCCCACCGTCAAGACCCACGGCAAGCCGCTGCTGGAGGTGTTTTTGATGGATTTTCAGGGCGATCTTTATGGTCGGCGCGTCGTCGTTGAATTTGTTGCACGCATTCGAGCGGAGGAAAAATTTGACTCACTCGAAATCATGACCGCGCAGATGCATCGCGACATCAACGCGGTGCGTGCGGTATTTGCTTAAACCAGAGGTCGTGCAGTGACGTTATTGATCGCCCCCACGCCTGAAGGCCTCACCGAAGACGTTCACGCGCTTCTAGCACGGGCGCATGAAAGCGCGTCGCTTGCGGACGGGATGGCGTTTGCTGAGCAGGCGTTTGCATTGGCCACAGACAAAGCCCGTCGTCGCGACATGGCTGCCTCCGCCCACGTGTTGGGCTATTTTCTGCATCGCGCGGGTGCTATCGCGCGCCTGCTGAAAATGGGCGAGATCGTCTTGCCGTGGATGCGCGATGAAGCGATGCTCCGTGCGTACGGCGAAATGCTGCGCTGGGTGGGCTTGGCGGCGTGTGATTCTGGGGAGTTTGTTTGCGCCATTAAATACGCGACCGAGGGCTTTGATCACGCGGAAGCGTCTGGCGATCAGCGGCAACGGGTGCTCGCCTACAGCTTGCTCGGAAGCTGTTTTGAGCGAACCGGAGATTCGTTGCAGGGCGAGCGGCTGATGCGTGACGCGCTAGCACTGGCGCGAGCATTAAACGAGTGGTATCCGTTGCTCGCCACGCTGAATAACTTAGCCGCAATCCTAATCGGCAAATATTACTCATTGCGCGACAGCGCTGCGGATCATGAAGCGCACGACGCGCTGAATGCGTCGCTGCCGATTGCGCGCGAAGTAAAACTTTTGGTGCCTGCCTTAAACGATCCGTACTTTGTGGCGTTTGCTGATGGCAATCTGGGCGAAATCTTGGTGCACTTGGGTCAGTTTGAGGAGGCTGAAGCGCTGCTGCACAAAGCGCTGGCCGAGTCGCAGACATTGGGTTTTGACGCGGTCGCCTCGCGCGTGCTCTGCTCGATTGCTGAAATGCATCTGGCCCGCGGTGACACCAACAGCGCACATCACTTGCTGAGTGATTTGGTGGCCGACTCGGCAACGGCGCAGACCGTATCGACAGCGCTGCGCGCCTACTACGCGCTATATCTGGCCTATCGCAGCAGTGGCGATTGCAGCGAAGCGCTGCGCGCGTTGGAGACCTTCCGGCGCATCGAAAATCAGCGCAACTTACAGCAGTTGAAAGCACGCTCTGATTTGATGGTGACGCGCTTAGAGGCCGACGAGAGCGAGCGCAAAGGCTTAGCGCGCGCCTACGGCATCGCCGAGGCCCACGCCTCGCGCGCCGTTGAACTTGAACGCTTGGCGCTTGAGGATGAATTGACAGGGCTCGGCAATCGGCGCGCGCTCGACCTGTCCTTGCCTGATATGGTGAATGCATCGCGAGAGCGCAAACAGGCGCTCGCGGTGGTTGTGCTGGACTTGGATCACTTCAAGCGCATCAATGACGTTTTTGGACACGCTATTGGTGACAAAGTGTTGGTGCAAGTCGCAATACTGTTACGCGAGCACAGTCGGCCTGAAGATCGAGTGACGCGGGTGGGCGGTGAGGAATTTGTTCACGTTATGCCCAATGTCGCGAGCGCTGACGCGTTTGCAATCTGCGAGCGACTGCGCCTTCGTGTGTCGGATTTTCAATGGGGTGCGATTGCGCCAAACCTCACCGTCACACTGAGCGCGGGTATCGCGTGCGCGCCGGAATACGACGCGGCGTCGCTGCTGGAACGTGCCGATTTGGCGATGTATCGCGCTAAGCGGGCCGGGCGCAATCGGGTTGCGGTGGCGGCATCGCTCTCTTTATGAAGCAAGCCGTAGCAAAGTGCGAGACAATAGGCGAATGGTTACAAGGCTCTCTCTACGGCATCCCGCGCTCTGCGTGACGAAAACACTCGCCCGGCAAACGCGGCACTATCGAATTAGCGGCTGACCTCAGCTCGTCAGCGCGCAAAGCTTGCGCGCCCGCCGTCGCCCCTGCGCACGCGGGAGTCCAGTGAATCTCGGTTGCAATCGAAGACGCTGGTTCCCTGCTGTTGTGGGGACGGCGATTTCCCGATTGCCGCCTGACATCGATCTCACATGAACACTAAAACCGACAAGCCGGACAACAAGTCCACTCTGAATCTCACCGACACGCCCTTCCCGATGCGTGGCAATATGGCGGCCCGCGAGCCGAAATGGGTGGCCGAGTGGATCGAGAAAAAGCTCTACCACGCGATCCGCGCCAAGGCGAAAGCAGAAGGCCGTCTGATGTGGCTGCTGCACGACGGCCCGCCGTACGCCAACGGTGACATCCACATCGGTCACGCGGTCAACAAAATCCTTAAGGACATCGTCGTCAAGTCGAAACTGATGGCGGGTTTTGACGCACCGTATGTGCCCGGCTGGGATTGCCACGGCATGCCGATCGAAATCCAGATCGAGAAGAAATACGGCAAGGGCCTGCCGCCTCAGGAAGTGCAGGCGAAAAGCCGCGCTTACGCCGCTGAGCAGATCGTGAAGCAGAAGCAGGATTTCATGCGACTGGGCGTGCTCGGTGAATGGGAGAACCCCTACACCACGATGAACCCGCGCAACGAGGCGGACGAAATCCGTGCGCTGCGCAAGATCTTTGATGCGGGTTATGTGTTCCGAGGACTCAAGCCAGTGAACTGGTGCTTCGATTGCGGCTCGGCGCTGGCTGAGGCTGAAGTGGAGTATCAGGACAAGGTTGACGTCGCGGTGGACGTGGGTTTTGCATTTTGCGAGAACGACAAACTGGCCAAAGCGTTTGGTCTTGCCAAGTTGCCGCACGAGACCGGCTTTCTCGTCATCTGGACGACCACGCCGTGGACGTTGCCCGCCAATCAGGCGCTCAACGTTCACCCGGAGTTTGAATATGCATTGGTTGAAACCAACGATTTCGACCGACCGCTGCTGTTGCTTGCCGCTGAGCGTGTTGTCGCGTGCCTTTCAGCGTGGAACATTCAGGGCCGCGTCATCGCCACCTGCAAAGGAGCAGCGCTAGATCACATCGCATTCGCGCATCCGTTTTATGAACGCCTTTCGCCGATCTATTTGGCGGAATACGTCACGCTCGACACCGGCACAGGTATCGTGCATTCGTCGCCGGCCTACGGCATCGAAGACTTTTTGTCGTGCCGCGCGAATGGCGTGAAAGACACTGACGTGTTGACGCCCGTGATGGGCGATGGCAAATACGCGGAATCGCTGCCGGAATTCGGTGGTTTGTCGATCTGGGACGCAAACCCGAAAATCGTCGAGCACATGCGCAGCAAGGGCACGCTGTTCAAGGCCGAGAAATTCACACACAGCTACATGCACTGCTGGCGGCACCGCACGCCGATCATCTATCGGGCGACCAATCAGTGGTTTGCGGGGATGGATATAGCGCCAAAATCGGGCGGCGAATCGTTACGTGAGACGGCGCTCAAAGCCGTGGACGCAACCCAATTCTTCCCAGCCTGGGGCAAAGCACGCTTGCACGCCATGATCGCCAATCGTCCCGACTGGACGCTGTCCCGTCAACGCCAATGGGGCGTGCCGATGGCGTTCTTCGTGCATCGCGAAACGGGTGTGTTGCATCCGCGTACCAGCGAATTGCTGGAAGCGGTCGCCAAGCGCGTAGAGAAGGGTGGCATCGAAGCCTGGCAGACACTTGACCCCGTCGACTTGCTAGGTGAAGAGGCCAAGGATTACGTCAAGAACCCGGACACGCTCGACGTGTGGTTCGACTCTGGCACCACGCATGAGACCGTGCTGCGCGGCTCGCACGCGGCCCAGAGCAAGTTCCCGGCGGACATGTATCTCGAAGGCTCGGACCAGCATCGTGGCTGGTTCCATTCGTCACTACTAACTAGCTCGATGATCAACGGCCGCGCGCCGTACGATCAATTGCTGACGCATGGCTTCGTCGTCGATCAAAACGGCCGCAAGATGAGCAAATCGCTCGGCAACGTCGTTGCGCCGCAAAAAGTGTGCGACTCGCTGGGCGCGGACATTCTGAGACTGTGGGTCGCCGCGACGGATTATTCGGGCGAGCTCGCGCTGTCCGACGAAATCCTCAAACGCGTGACGGAAACCTATCGTCGCATCCGCAACACCCTGCGCTTTTTGCTGGCGAACACGTCAGATTTCGATGCGACGAAAGACCTCGTCCCGCTCGAAGCAATGAGCGAGATTGACCGTTACGCGGTAGCGATGACGCGCGAGATGGCGGCAAAGGTCGTCGCTGCCTACGAGCGCTACGAATTCCACGTCGTGATGCAGTTGCTTCAAGGTTTTTGTACCGAAGAGCTGGGCGGCTTTTACCTAGACGTGCTCAAGGATCGCCTCTACACCGCAGGCAGCACCAGCCACGCGCGCCGCTCAGCGCAAAGCGCGCTGCATCACATCACGCAACAGCTCGTGCGCCTCATGGCACCGGTGCTTTCGTTCACGGCTGAAGAGATCTGGGCGACGCTGAATCCGGGCAAGGATGTGACCGAGGCAAGCGTGTTTTTTGAGACCTGGAAAGAGCCGTTGCCTGCGCCGTCTGATGAGGCGGTGCTACTCACCCGTTGGGCGCTGCTTCGCGATGTGCGTGCGGTGGCATCCAAGGCCATCGAAGATGTGCGAACCGCAGGGGGCGTCGGCTCCAGTTTGCAAGCTGAAATCGTGATCGAGGCACCAGCGGCGACGTTCGCTGAACTAGCGCGTCTCGGCGACGACCTGAAGTTCGTCTTCATCACGTCGCAGGCAACGGCGAAGGAGGGGGCGGAATTGAAAGTCACAGTCGCCCCAAGCACCGCCACCAAATGCGAACGTTGCTGGCACTATCGCAGTGATGTGGGCATCGACGCCAACCGCCCCGGATTCTGCGCACGTTGCATCAACAACCTGTACGGCGCAGGCGAGACGAGGGCGTTCGCGTGATGACTTCGTCGGTACAGCTTTTCGAGAAAACGACCATTTTACAAGGGCTAAACCGGCATTTACGTAACTATCGACTTAAGTCGATTTGCAAGATTAGCCCCTATGTAGTAACGGTTTTGCGAAATAGCTGTAGGTCGAATGCGCATGTTCTAGTAGGTTGGCGCATTTGGCAAATTCGCCGTGCCCACCAAGCCGTAGCGTCCGCAGCCATGGTGGGCAGAGGGCTGCCCACCCTACCAGCCGCTGCCGCGTCATGAGCGCCGTGCTAGCCCGCCGCTGGATTGGCCTCATCCTCGTGATCATCGTGCTGGACCAGATCACCAAGCTCTACTTCCACAGCAATTTCCGCCCCGGCGAACGGCTCAACGTGCTGCCGTTCTTCGACTGGATTCTCACCTACAACACCGGTGCAGCATTCAGCTTCCTCGCCGACGCAGGCGGCTGGCAACGCTGGTTTTTCATCGCACTGGCGCTCATTGTGAGCGGCTGGTGCTGGCGTTGGCTCAACCGCGAAGTCGATCCCCGCGTGCAGCTCGCGCTGGCCCTCATCATCGGCGGGGCCATCGGCAACGTGATCGACCGCATCTGGCTAGGCAAAGTCATCGACTTCATCCTCGTCTACTGGGCCCCGTGGAACTACTATTACCCGGCCTTTAATGTTGCCGACAGCGCGATTACTATTGGCGCTGTGCTGATGTTGTGGTCCGCGTTTTTTGGCAACAAATCGGTCAACGACTAACGCCTGTTTGGTCCCCCCTCCCTCGGGGAGAGGGTTAGAGCCTGCCCCGGCGGAGGCTGGGGGTGAGGTTGGCCCACTCACTCAAGCCCTACATTTTTTTAAGTCGCAGCCATGCCACCCACCCCAATCACCTTCCAACCGAAATCCGTCATCCTCGCCAACCCGCGCGGCTTCTGCGCAGGCGTTGACCGCGCGATTGCCATCGTTGACCGCGCGCTCGAAAAATTCGGCGCACCGATCTACGTCCGCCATGAAGTCGTCCACAACAAGCACGTGGTCGACGACCTTAAATCACGCGGCGCGATTTTCGTCGAAGAACTGAAAGACGTGCCCGATCTGCCAGGCGGCGCCGTCGTCATCTATTCCGCCCACGGCGTGTCCAAAGCACTGCAAGCCGAGGCCGCAGAACGCAAATTCCGCGTGTTCGACGCCACCTGCCCGCTAGTCACCAAAGTCCACGTAGAAGTCGCCAAACTGCGCAAACAAGGCACAGAAATCATCATGATCGGCCACGAGGGCCATCCTGAAGTCGAAGGCACCATGGGGCAAGCTACCGAAGGCATCTTTCTCGTCGAACACGAAGAAGACGTCTTGGCGCTAGCTGCATCCGGCAAGATTCGCGACCCAGAAAAGGTCGCGTTCGTCACACAGACCACGCTATCGGTAGACGACACCGCCAAGGTGGTCGAATCGCTACAAAAAGCCTTTCCCGATATCCGCCCGCCACGCAAAGACGACATTTGCTACGCCACCACGAACCGGCAGAACGCGGTGAAGGAAATCGCGCCGAATGTGGATGTGTTCATCGTAGTTGGCTCAAAGGCCAGCTCGAATGCGAATCGGCTGCGCGAGGTGGCGGAGCGGTTGGGTGCGGCAGCCTACCTAGTCGACGATGCGGCCAGCATAGACCGCACCTGGCTTAAGCCCTCTGGTCAAATCGCCGTGACCGCAGGTGCGTCAACCCCGGAGCACTTAGTTGACAATGTGCTTCGACAGCTGGCGCTTTGGGGGCACGAAGGTTTAATCGTGGCCGGCGGCGAAAGTGAAAACGTGGAATTTCGACTGCCGGCGGCTTTGTTGGATTGAGTGCGACATTTCGCAAGCCCAGACGAACGCCACCACCAAGGGCCGCATCGTTCGCAGTTGGTTCTCGCTCAATAGAGCGTTGATGCTATGCCACTAACTGTCCAAGCCCTGCCGTAGGCAAGGACGATATTGGCTGTGCCACCACCGATGGTCAGAATGCTGTGCTCAGGGTTCTGCGTCGCGGGCATCGCAAGCGTCCTGAGTCGGTGAATCCGCACCTTTCGTCTGGCGACATTAGTCAGGTTGCGGCATCGATACCAAAATTAGAGTATGCGCAAACAAACCGGCTTTACTTTGCTTGAGTTGATGATCACGATATCAGTGTTCGCCATCCTTGCCGCTATTGCAGTTCCCAACTTGCAGGAATTCTTAGTTCGTACGCAACGGCAACAGGTTGTCAGCGATCTCACTTCTGCAATCGCCGTGGCCCGATCCGAGGCGGTCAAGCGCGCACTGCCCGTCACTCTGGCTGGCAAGACATCAGGATCGCGAGCGCTGCAAGACGGCTGGCAAATCTTCACTGACCCTGCGCGGTCTGGAGTCTATTCGGCGTCGGCGGGCAGCGTGACAACCTTAATATCTGAGCAGACAGCGTATCCGGCGAACCAGCTTTTGGTCGGTCGAGACGCTTCCCCTCAGTTGACGGATGCGGGAGCGGAGTACTTGCAATTCGATTCTTTAGGCAGAATCTCTACCTTGACCGGATCAAATGGTTCATACGGAATTACCGTAGTCGTGCAGCGAAACGGCGTCGACAAGATCAAGTCAGCGCTGTGTATCGGTTGGGCCGGACGGGTTCGACTTGTCAATGACAAAGCAAACAGCGATAGTGGAGCGTGCGAGGGATGATGCTCAAAAGCAATTTATGCAGACAACGCGGGCTGTCGCTGGTCGAGGTATTGGTGACGATGGTCATCGTCGCCATTGGACTGTTGGGAATCGCGGGGCTGCAACTGTCGTCGCTCAAACTCGGCTTGATTGCAGAGAATCGTTCCACGGCGGTGATCGTTGTTTCAACGCTGCTAGATCGAATGCGTTCAAACATCAGCAATGTGTCGTCTTATGCAATTGCGTACGGTGCTTCCGCACCCACTGGCACGACGCAGGCTGACGTTGATGTCGCACAATTCAAGACGCAGATTGGGGCTTTTCTTCCCAACGGTGATGCGCGTGTAACGATTGCCCAAGGCGACGTCACCAGCTGTGTCGTTCCTGCGACCGCAAAATGCTGGGATGTGCGTGTGGAGCTTCGCTGGGACGAAAGCAACGCGAGGGCCGGTCAGGCGGGGGCAGCGCAGAAGTTTATGGATGTTTCAACACGCTTATGAATCAATTTTCCGGATCAAGGTCAATCCGGGCGAGGACACGCCCCATAACTCAACGCGGCATGACGCTGATTGAGTTGATGATCGCGATGACGCTGGCACTGGCTATTGTCGCCGCAGTAAGCTACGTCTACATTCAAGGTAAAACCGGCTTTATGGTGTCGGATTCGCGCGCTCGGTTGCAAGAAAACGCGCGCCTAGCGTTTAGCCTCGTGTCGCGAGACATTATGTCGGGTGGTTACTTTGGTTGTTTTAAGCCGAGAATCAATACGCTATCCGGTACGCCGTTTTCGTCAATTTATTTGACCGCCGCGCAACCGGTTATGACATCGAACACGAGCTGGCTAGAGTTGGATGGAGACCAGACGAACGCGTCCCGTCAGATCGATCCGGGGCTGGCTATCCGTGGTTACGATGACGGCGGTGGTTGGCCCGTTTCACCGACGTTGAGCGCGAAGCGGTTTGCCGGAACGGACACGTTGGTCATCCTGAAGGGCGGCGAGGACGCCCGTCACCTTGTCTCCGCGCCAACTGATGATGACACCATCATCAACGTTACCTCGCCGATGACTGGGGTCACTCAAAACAACGAGGCACCGCTCATGGTAATTTCGAACTGCACGACGGGCGAAATTATCAAGCCGACCATTCGGCTGGGCGGAACAAGGTTTGTGGTGGATAACACGCTGAACGAAAATGAAAATGGCACCAAAGACGCATTCGTAGGCAAACTTCATTTTGGCCAAGATTACGGAGTAGCCTCGATGTTGACCACGTTCGAGCCCGTTACTTACTACGTTGCGGAGTCGAAAGGTAAGGACGGGGTGCTTGTGCCTAGCCTGCATCGTTTGGGCGTACAGCGGTCCAGAGCTTCGGCGAACAACGGGCTGTGGGCAACCTCCGGCGGATCGGTAGTTGTCGAGGGCATAGAGCGCTTACAAATTCGCTACTTTATTCAGGGTGCATCGGAAGGCACGAGCAACGGCCCGCTTACAGCCGCTGCGGTCACTGCGGCCAGTGCATGGCGAAGTCTGGTTGCTGTGCAGGTTGAATTTACCGTGGTCAGCGACGACGATGGCTTACGTACTGCGACGACCACGCAGACGGTAGGCGGCAATAGCGTCACTGATCGAAAGCTTCGGCTAACCTCTTCATTTACCGTCAATGTGCGCGTACCTAAGGATTGATCTTATGTCTTCTAAGCAGACGCTTTCACGGGCCGCGCGAACAGCAGGTTTTTCGCTGGTTGTTGTGTTGCTAATAATGGTGGCACTCAGTATGGTGGGAATTGCTTCACTGCGCGGTGTTTCGCTGCAAGAAAAAATGGCTGGAAATCTTTATTTTCGAGCTGTTGCGTTGGCGGAATCTGAATCAGCGCTGCGCGCGACGGTAGCCAAGCTGGACTCTCTAGTCGGGCTCGGCGTCGGCGTAGCGCTGCCTGCTGACGCAGCAGATGCGGATTGGAAAACAATGATCCAGACGGGCTCTAATACGGCGTACTGGGCCGCGTCGGGGACATGGTCGAATACGTCGACAAGAGCCGCAATGTCGCAGTCTGCTAGCGGCATGACTGTAAACGCAACAACTGAACAATTGATGCCTGCGAGCCCGTTAATGCGGAATTGTGAGGCCAAGTTGACTGGGGCAGGATCAGCGTGTGATGCACTTTTTACTCGCATGACTTCGCGCGTCGAAGACACAGCGACTGGGGCATCAGTTGTCGTCCAACAGTTCTGGACTTATCCGCCCCAGAACTGATCCCATCGGAAATTTGCCACGTTTTCTGCCCTTTGTCTCCAAGTTGGAGTTGTCGTTATGAAGCTTTATCAGACCAAACTTTTTTTTAGTACTGCCTTTGCTGCGTTGGTCGTGTTCGCCGTTCCGTCTGCGCTACATGCACAAATCGCGCAAGCGCCGCTGTTACAGGCGCAAACGGTTCCTCCTCTAGTTTTGCTCACCGTAGGTCGCGATGAAAAACTATTTAATGCGGCGTACAACGACTATAGCGACATCAACGGTGACGGGATAATCGACGTTGGTTACAAGCCAAACATTCAGTATTTCGGATATTTTGACTCGTATAAATGCTACAACTACAACAGCGGAAATTCCCGATTTGAACCCGCTGCGGTGTCAAGCAACAAAAAGTGTTCAGGGAATTGGAGCGGCGATTTCCTAAATTACATCACCACCTCGAGAATCGACGCGCTCCGAAGGGTCATGTACGGAGGTCGCCGTAGCACCGACACCGCAACTTTGACAGTGCTAGAGCGAAGCTTCATTCCTCAAGATGCTCACACGTGGGGCCGCGAGTACGACTCTGCCGTCGATACGTACAGCATTAGCGACTACACGCCGCTTGCGCAACCGACCACAGGCACGCGACACTTTTTTGCAAATACATCTCGTAATGGAAACCGCAACGATCCCTTGATGCGCGTACTGCTAAACCGCAGTGAGCGCATATACAACTGGGTGGCAAAAGAGGGTCCTGTAGCAGATAACGTATTGGACGGATCCGGCGCAACGGTGACCCCTACCGACTACATCGTCCGCGTGGTGGCATGCGTCGTCGGTTTACTTGAGGCTGAATGCAAGGGCTATCCGGCATCGGCACCTACCTCGTATAAGCCGACGGGCGTGTTGCATGACTATGGCGAAAATCGCTCGATCGCTTTTGGCCTCTTAAGCGGCTCCTACGCGAATCAGCGTGCTGGCGGTGTTTTGCGCAAGAACGTCAGCTATTTTGACGACGAAGTCAACCTAACTACGGGGGTGTTTTCTGCGACTGTCACCGGCTTGGTACACCACTTGGATCGGTTCCAGATTGCTCAATGGGGCCCAGGTTATCCGGGCGGATGCGCCGCAGGAAACTGTAAGGATTACGGTAGCCCAACAGCCGAGATGATGTACGAAGGTCTACGTTATTTTGGCGGTGGAACCGGAGCGACCAGCATATTCGACTACGCGGACGCCGGTAGCGTGGACAACACGTTGGGACTTAAGCGTGCTTCTTGGAAAAACCCGTACGCAACGGTCGCAAGTGGCGGTGGAGGCTTCCCCTATTGTGCCAAGCCAGTTCAAATGGTGTTTAGCGATGTCTATCCGAGTTATGACAGCGATCAATTGCCGGGCTCTTCATTCGCGACATTCTCTGCACCCGCGTCTCCTTCAACTCTGTCCAGCTTAAACGTGACGACCTTGGCAAGTGCGATTTCGTCTGCTGAGGGCATCGGGGGTCGGTACTTCATAGGCGAAAGTCTGGATAACACGCCCAATACCGATTTGGCGCCCACGCTCAAAACAGTAACTTCGCTCGCACGAATTCGCGGTCTTGCTCCTGCCGAACCCACGCGGGGCGGCAGTTATTATTCCGCGAGCGTTGCCCGATTCGGTAAAGTTAACGACGTTAATGCCGCCACCAACGCTCAAAAGGTAACGCACTACTCGATTGCACTTTCTGCGCCGCTTCCAAAGCTATCGTTTAAGGTCAATGGCGCAAACGTAGCATTAATTCCCTTTGCTCAGAGCGTCGGAGGATGCGATTTCGGCGACTTTAACGCGACTACGCGCCCCATGCAGAACCGCATTGCAGCGTTTTACATTGACCGCATTGTGAATGTGCCAGGATTCGCCACAGACCCCGGCGCGACCACAGGAAACGGCGGGCGACCGTTTGGCAGATTTAGGGTGAGCTACGAGGACAACATTGAGGGAACAGACAATGACATGGACTCAATTGCGACCTACACGTTTTCTGTCAATACGGCCAATCAACTTACGATCACGATCACCAGTGACTTTGCTGCGGGATGCATAACGCAGCACATGGGTTTCATCCTGTCTGGATCAACGCTGGACGGCGCTTATCTTGGCGTGCGCGACCGCGATGGCGGCTGCGAAACGAGCCCGCTAAATGATGCTGCCAACTCGGTCGACCCCGGGAAGTGCGTAAATGGCCTAGGTTTCGCGTATTCCCGCACGTTCAGTATTGCAACCGCAGGTTCGGTGGTGGACGCAAACATTCCGCGCGACCCGCTTTTTTATGCGGCGAAATGGGGTGGGCCCGGCGTTGACGACCTCAGTGGAGCACCGGCGACGGAGACCTTAGTCAACGGACTGGCATCTGTTCCCGGTTACTACTACGTTAATGATCCCCAAAAGCTTCGTGCTCAGCTCTCCGCAGCATTTTCCGAGATTTCGCGTCAAGGATCGCCGACGACCGCAGCGGTTGCGACAGGCTCGTTCGTGCGTATCGATAGTGCGTTGTTCCTGCCGGGGTACAGATCAGAAAAATTAGCCGCCGCTGACGCTGAAGCGGGAGATGTGAACCCGGTGACAGGTAGCCTCGTTTGGGACGGAACATTGGAAGCCCGCAAGTTTGATGTGGTTGGAAACAACATTAATTTGTCGCTTAAATGGCGGGTGACGAACAGTAGCTTCCCCGCTGTCAATGCGTTGACAAAAACTACGACGCGCAGGGTGTACACGAAAATTGGCTCAAACAATTCGCAACTGTTCGTTCCCGCGAACCTTGACGACAATCTTCGCAATAAGTTGGGGACAGCTGCCGCACAGACCTTGCTCGGTTCTTATCTAACTTCGACGCTCGGGACGACTGCTAGCGCCACACAAAAACGCGATGAAGCGGCAGACCAGATCGCGCTCTACATTCTGGGAAATCGTGCGCTCGAACAGAGAAAGGGGGGCTCTCTTCGAAATCGTCGGGCTTTGTTGGGCGATATCGTGAATTCGACACCTACATACCAAGGGCCGACCGATGGAGGTTGGGGTGCGTATTCGAGCTCAATGAGCGAGGCCACGAGTTACGGAGCGTTTGCAAAGGCAAAGGTCAACGCACCCACGCTGTACGTCGGAGCTAACGACGGAATGCTTCACGCGTTCGATGGAGCATCAGGTGACGAGCGATGGGCGTTTATCCCGCAAGCTTCGCAGGTCTATCTTCCCAATCTCGCCGATCCTGGCTACTCCCATCGCTACTATGTTGATGGTCAGTTGACGGTTTCGGACGCGCACTTTGGTGGCTCTTGGAAGTCAATTTTGGTGGGCGCGCTTGGAGCAGGTGGAAAGTCGGTATTTGGAATCAACGTGACAGATCCGAGAAATCCTACTGTCTTGTGGGAATTCGCGCACCAGGATCTTGGTTTTCTACTCTCTAGACCGCAGATCGTGCGTCTACAAGATGGAACTTGGGTGGCAATCTTTGCTAACGGATACGAGAGCGCGCGACCGGTTCTGGGCGTTCCGAAAACAGTCGGACGAATGTTTATCGTGCGTCTGTCAGACGGGGCATCGTTGGGCGACGTGGCGAAACTCACGGTTGCCGACCAAGGCGTGATTAACGGGTTGGGGGCACCCGCAATTCGTCTTCGTGATGGGATCGCTGACAGCGCTTGGGTAGGGGATCTCGCTGGGAATTTGTGGAAATACAATTTAGGTCTCGGCGTGACAGCTGCGACCGCCGATTCGGTGAAAGTTGCCTACAACGGCAGCCCGTTGTTTACGGCGGTAATTGCAGGCATCAAACAGCCAATTACCGCCGAGCCAAGTATTGTTCCTTTCTTCGAGGGTGGCCAGATGATTGTGTTTGGTACGGGAAAGTACTTTGAAATCACCGATCTCACCACGACCAGCGCTCAGTCAATGTACGGCGTTTGGGATACGTCTTCATGGAGCGGTTTAAGTCGCAGTAATTTAGGGGGCGCTTCGATATCGACCAGCGGTGATTACCGAACGTTTGCAGGCGCAGGCTCGTGGTGGGGGGAAGCGACACCGAAGCGTGGATGGTATGCAGATCTCCCTATCACTGGGGAGAGGGTAGTCGCGCCCTTGTCGACTTTGTTTGGTTTGAGTATCGTGTCTTCGCTAGTCGCAAATTCCGCAGATCAATGCGTAATTGACAAAGATGGCGTGTTGATGGCTCTCGACCCGTACACCGGCGGTAACCCCCCTCAGTCTGTATTCGATGTCAATAAGGATGGACAAATAGACGCAGCAGACAAGGTCGCTGGCACGGTTATAGGGGGTGTTCGCCTAACCGATCCAGTGAGTCTCGTTGCCGTCAACGCTGGCGGAACTGCGATTGGGTACAACGCTAAAGGCGAAGCTGTCATCGCGTTGAAGGGCGATAAGATTCAATCACGTCGAAGCTGGCGTCTCGTAAGGTAAGGCTATGAAGTCATACGCAAAAAGGCACCGGCTCGCACGGGGCAACCTGCAACGAGCGTTCACTTTAATTGAGGTTATGATCGTTGTGGCGATCATCGGTATTTTGGCGGCGGTCGCGTACCCTTCCTACACGGAATACGTCGAGCGGGGTCGACGAAACGATGCCAAGAGCGTGCTTCTTGAGGCAGCCCAGTTCATGGAGCGTCGGTTCACCGAGAGCAGAACCTATGTCGGAACCACGCTACCCGCGCCCTTCCAGAAATCTCCGCGTGAAGGCGCGGGCTGGTACCTTCTTACGCTTAGTAACTTGGGCGTAACGACGTATGCCGTCACGGCGACGCCCATATCGACTTGGACGCCGAAAAAGTGTGGTGCGCTCACACTAAATCAGGTAGGTGCACAATCGGTAAGCACGTTAGACTCAGTCTCGGATTGTTGGAATCGGTAAAGATACTAGCGAAAGCCCAAAATCCGGTACTCACTGTTAGATATGTGAGATATGACGACGCTCACCATAGTTGCAGCAGGTTCGCGTTGTTGTCAAACAAATTTTGGGCTTGACGCGCGTATCCCGCTGCCAGGTGATTTAAGTTTTCTCGAACAAGAGATGTGTCTGATAGAGCGATGCGCGCGAAGCGAACGTAATGAACTGTTGCATGAAATGAGCTAATTTCCGTAACGACGGCGCGATGTGTATCCAGAACGATTTACGACTCGCCTATTCGGTAACGGATCAGGGCTAGGTTTTCTGCAATTCGTGGCAATTCTTCTGCGGGCGCAGAACAAAGGCGCAGAATTCTGTCGTAGGCTGCGGCCGCCTCTATCATTTGACCCATATGCTGCGCCTCGCAGGACGCGAAACAAAGCTCGTCAACCGCTCTCCAACCGTAGGCTGATGCGTCGTACATGCTGGTCCAGACGGGCAGGACGCTCGCCATAGCTTGTCGTGACAACTCGATGGCCACGTCGAACTGTCCGTGGTGGCGGGCGATTACTGCAAGCTCCAAAGCAGGCTCAGCTCGCGACGAATCTAAATTAAGTGCTGCTCTAAAGTGTTGTTCGGCCCTCACTTCATTAAGTTCAATGAGGCATCGCCCTGCACCCCAATAGGATTGCCAGACGTCGTCAACTTCACATTCTTCAGCCAAGGCGGCATCGGCCGAAAGTTCGAACATAGCCGCTGCTGCTGCTAGGTTACGGCGACTTTCCAGTGTAAGAGCAGAAAAGTAGCGTTCACGAAATCCACCGGGCTTCATGGTCGACGCTTCTAAGTGTGAGAGGTCTGCCAGCCACACACTTTCTTGCCTGTGGCGATAACCGTCATGCCCGTATAGTACATATGCGCTGTCCTCAGCCTCACGAGGTTCTCTAAACGTCACCGTATCGCAGATCAAGTATTCGTGACGCGCTCCCGCCCAAGCCGCAATAGACTCCAACGGTGCGATCACTAGTTTACGAAAATGCCAATCCTCGTCGACGGCCCACCAATGACGAATCGTAGGAACACTAATTCGAGCCCGCCACGCGTCGGGATCACGGACGATCACAGTTTCGTCTGCGTCGACAAACAATAAGTTGGCACGATCATCTCCGACGACAGCTCTAGCAAGATTTACAGCTTGATTGCGATGCAACGCGAAGTCATCTGCCCATCGCCGCTGTGACAGCAGACCGGGTATGCCTCGTAACGTATCGGAAACAATCTTGATCGTCTCGTCTTGGCTACCCGTGTCCACGATTGCCCAGTGGGTTATGTACGGTCGAACTGACGATAAGCAGCGGGCTATCGTTTTAGCCTCATCTCGAACAATCATCGATAAGCAGATGGGTCGAGTCAACGTCGAATCGCAATGGCTGAACATATTTATCGCGCAAATTTGCCCGCTCATCGCTTGGTCCGGCAACAATCGGTGTTGTACGATACCCTATCGACGTTCATTATTCAAGGGAAGATTCGGAGCATGAGTCCTACAGACAACACTTTACGCGCTCGTCCACTCAGTCCCCCAGCAAAATTCGGTACGAAAGTTGCTGCTGCTGTTGTCCTTACCGAATTGATGTGTTCAGCAGTTCATGCGGTCGGCAACACGACGCCGTTGCCCACTCAGTCTGATCGGGTTTCTGTCGAAATGTGCGCCACTTCTGCTTTTCGAAAAAATCACGTGAACGCGTGCGAGGAGTCGGAAGCTGCTAATTTGGCTAGACCTCGGGCGAGCGCGCGCGCCTCTGTTGTTCCAGCTGGAAGCGTACCAACTACTAGTCCGAATTATCGAAGCGCAGGAAAATTGGCGATTGCAAAGTAATCTGGCGGCGGCAATTCTCCGAGAGGCGTGTTTGCCCTTCTCGCGCATGATGTGTGGATTTTCTGCACTTAACCCGCTCTTTTCTTCGGCGTAACATCCAAAATCGCGCTCCGCTGCCAATCCTCGCCCAGTTCCGTTGCGACGGCGATTACCCATAGCTCATCGTCGACTTTCAGTTGAGACACGCCTGTGGCATGCCCCGCATCGTAAGGCGCGATCAGCCACGGCGTCTCGTCCTTTTGGAACTTTATGGCGGGCAAATGCTGAGTGCTTGACATATTCTGGGCAATTTGCGCCTCGGCAAAGTTGCAGAGCACTTCGCAGCCGGTCATGACGGTGCCTTCGGTGTCTTCGATCCAACGTACGGCTGCAACGGTCCACGGCTCAGCCTCGCTGCCGCGCAGACATAAAAGGGAACCCACGCACAGGAGCGGCTCGCTGAGTTCGAAACGCAGCAAGAACCCCCCATCGCTGTGGTTGACAACGCAGGACGGGTGGCTGGTGAACGTAGAGGTGCCTCGCCCAGCAGTACCCGGCTTCGCCTTCATCTGCGCTTGTAGCGCGCTCCAGCACTCAATAAAGCCAACCACGACGATGATGCTGTCGGCGCGTCCCACGCGAGGAATGGACCGGGCGTTGCTGTACCCAAACTCACGCATGGCCCGACGCACAAAATCCTGCATTTCCTGTGTTGACAATCCAACTTGTAGCGCCGATTGAAGCAGCGACTCGTAGACGTCATTGGGCGAATGTCTTGATGGCGGTGTCGCCAGTTCGCGCATCGTGAACGCTGCGTCTTGAGCATTGATGTAGAGCGGTGCGACGGGCTCCCACATGGCGGGAACGCGTGCGAACGGCATCGGTGGAACGTCGCTCAATAGGTCAGCAGCCGCCAGTCCGGATCCCGCATGTGTTGGTGACGACATGGTGAAGCTAGACGTTTTGCAGAGAATGCCGACGAGCCTTACCGCAACTGGCAAACGGCCTGGCGCGAGGGACAAAGGGTTTAGCCACGCCATAAGCCAAAGCTGCAGCACTTGATTGGTGAGTGCGGCGCGATTGGTGCGATCCGGAAACCGGTCCGAGATAATGTAGCCGGTCAACGCATAGATGGTACGCCAGAAGCCGGGCGGTGGCGCACAAAACCCAAGATTGCAGCCGGCGTAAATCCGCGCCAGTACGCGCAGCGCGGTTTCAATCGCCTTTGACGAGAGCAGGGTGGTTTTGTACAGCGCAATGGGGTGCGATTGGCCCAGTCCGGCTTTGTGCCACATGGTTTTTGCTAAGTGCAAATAGGCGTTCAAGGCTTGCCGTGCCTGCGCCGGCAGCGGGTGTGATGCATTCCAAAAGTCAGCCTCTAGCGTGTCCCACAGCGGGTCGCCCAGCAGCCGTGCCACCACATCAAATTCACCTGGGGCGACGGCATACACAGCGTCTCGCAACGGCTTTGCGAGATGTTCTCCTTGGGGCGCTGGATTCATCAGAGATTATTCATTAGGGACAATCCCCCTTTCGTCGTTCCTGCGAAGGCAGGAATCCAGCGACTTTGCGATTTTGGCTTTGATCGTCGAATGCTCGAGAGACGCTGGGCCCCTGCCTTCGCAGGGGCGACGATTGGAAATAACGCAAATGAATATTCTCGGTTCATTGGATAAACATCTCAGTTTAGTAATTCTGGTGCAAATCAGTCGTTAGCTATTATTTAACATAATATAAATTCCCGAACATTTCGTTGTAACGATCAACGTGCGGCGGAACAATCTCGGATCGCTTCAATCGCCGCCTCAAGGCGGATAATCGGTGTCAAGAATCCATCTTCCACTCGTTCACGAGCTTGCCTGTTCACCGGTGGGCCAATTACTTTCGAGAAACCAAGTTTATCGGCTTCCACGACGCGAAGTGCACTTCCTATGACAGGACGAACTTCACCGCCCAGTCCGAGTTCTCCAAAGACCACAACATCCGCCGGGATGGCTATCCCCGATAGCGACGACCAAATAGCAGCGACGATTGCCAAGTCCGCCGCTGGCTCGGTGACGCGGAGGCCACCGACGACGTTCACAAACACGTCGAACCCGCCCAGTTGGCATCCCAAATGCCGATTCATCACGGCGAGCAACATCGCCAGTCGCTGACCATCAAAGCCGGTACACACGCGCCTTGGATTGCCTCCTGTACGATCAACGAGTGCTTGAACCTGCACCAGCAACGGCCTTGATCCTTCAATGGCGGCGAACACGGCGTTGCCTGGAGAAATTTCTTGGCCGCGCGCCAGAAATAGTGCCGATGGATTGCTCACGCCACGCAGCCCATCTTCGAGCATCGCGAACACGCCGATTTCGTTGGCCGCGCCGTAGCGGTTTTTGAGCGCCCGGATAATACGAATATTTGACCCCGGCTCGCCTTCAAAATATATGACGGTATCAACCAAATGTTCCAGCACACGTGGCCCGGCGATTGCGCCTTCCTTGGTGACATGACCGACCAATATCGTTGCGGTACCGGTGCGCTTGGCCAAACGCGTTAACTCAGCCGCACATTCACGAACCTGCACCACCGATCCGGGGGCGGATGAAAAAGCTTCGCTAAACAGCGTCTGGATCGAGTCGATGACAACGACTTTGGGATTCAGTGCGCCTATCTGCTCAACAATCGCGTCAAGCGAGGTCTCGGCCAGCATGTTAATTTCGGACAGATCGAGCCCGAGACGTGTGCCACGCGCCGCCACTTGCGCGGGGGATTCCTCGCCAGACACGTAAAGGGTTGTCATCTGGCCGGACAGCGCGGCAATGGCTTGCAACGTCAAAGTTGATTTGCCGATGCCAGGATCACCACCGATAAGCGTAACTCCGCCAGGCACCAATCCGCCGCCTAGTGCCCTGTCAAATTCGGGTAGACCCGACGGCCAGCGGCGCTCCGATCCGGGCTGTACTTCTGAGAGCTTGACCACCCGAGCCGTCGACGACACGGCTGTCGTCGCCCTGCTCGTCGATTGTCTCGATTCCTCTAGCGTGTTCCAAGCGCCGCATGCCGAGCATTGGCCTTGCCACTTGCTAGCAGTCGCACCACAGTCGCGACAGACAAATGTGATCTTGGACTTGGCGATAATTTAACCTTTTAAATCAATTATCTATCAGTGTTATCTTACAAACAACATTAAGTAACGAGGCGCACGAATCAGGCGTGTGCACGACCAAACGCGTGATAGCGAAGTCCAGCGGCGCGTGCAGCAGCCACGTTAAACACGCTTCGTCCGTCAAACACAATAGGCGTGCGCATTGTATTGGCTACGTCGATTGGATTTGCGAACATAAACTCTTTCCACTCGGTAGCCACCAGCAGCACGTCGGCACCAGACAGCGCTTGCATAGCCGTAGGTACCGTCGAGAATTGACTGAACGACGCCAGTTCAGCGCGGCCGGTGTGTTCAGCTTGCGGGTCGTAGGCGCGGACCGTGAATCCCGCGTTGAGCAGCTTTTGCGCCATGACAATCGCTGGTGCTTCGCGCACATCGTCGGTGTCCGGTTTGAACGCCATGCCCCAAAGTGCGATAACGGTATCAGCGGGATTTCGACCTTCCCTTTGCATGAGGGCCATCAGTTGGTCGGCCATCAATTCGCGTTGATGAACGTTAATTTGCGCTGCCGCGTCCGAGATGCGCATGGTGGATCCCGCCGCCTCGCCCTGCTTCACGAGCGACGTCACATCTTTTGGAAAACACGACCCGCCATAGCCGCAGCCGGAATTCAAGAACTTTTGGCCGATACGCGGATCAAGCGCCATCGCATCGCGCACGGAATCAATGCAGGCTCCGGTGGCATCTGCCAGATTCGCCAACTCGTTCATGAACGAAATACGAACTGCCAACATCGCGTTCGCCGCGTATTTGGCCAACTCCGCTGACTCAACTGACATCACTAGCGTTCGGTCAGCGCTGAGTTTTAGCGGCGCATAAATCTCACGCAACTGCGCCTCAGCATGCGCGTCGCCCACTCCGAACACCGTGCGCTGTGGCTCCATGAAATCCTTCAGCGCATGGCCTTCAGCAAGGAATTCGGGGTTGGACGCAACGCGGAATGAAACGGGGCGCGCTACTTTTTGGGCGGCGCTTTTAAGCCGAGCTGCGAGCTTTTGTCCGGTACCGACCGGCACCGTCGATTTGGTTACGATCAAACTGTTGTTCGGTGCATGGGCGGCAATGGTGTCGGCTGCGGCCAAAAGGTACGACAAATCGCTCGATCCGTCTTCCAGTGGCGGCGTTCCAACAGCTAAAAATTGCACTTCGCCGTGTCTGGCTGCATCGGCTGGATCGCTGGTAAAACGCAGGCGTCCTTTCGCCAGCTCTTCCGTAAGCAAATCATCCATGCCAGGTTCGTAAAACGGCGTCTTTCCCTTTGCCAATGCTTGAAGCCGATGGACAAGCAACTCGGCACACACCACGTCGTGCCCCAGATTGGCCAAGCAACTTGCCTGAACCAGACCTACATAACCCGCGCCGTATACAGATATTTTCATATTGTGTGTTTGATGATTAATCTATTGCCCCAGCGGCGTCGCGCGGAAGCTTTCCCACTCGTTGCAACCTGGACATTTCCAGTAATACCGAGGGGCTCTGAAGCCGCAGTGGCCGCAGTGAAATCCCGGCGTTTTCTCTGTTGCGTTACGCAGCAATTGCGCAACGTCTTTCATCGTCCCGGCCGCTTTGGCTTCGTGCTGGTCGCTTTCAAGCTCCAGCAAGCGTGCCACTTCGCGAGCGGAGGGTTGACTGCGCAAAGCGCGCGTCAAACGGACTAGCGCCTCATCGCGGCCTTCAATTATCATCGACGCGTCAACCAATCGCGACAACCCTAAGGAGGTTGACACTTCATTTTGTGCAGCGGCGAGTTGCTCCACAGCCTCTTGTGGTTTACCCAGTCTTTCGAACAACCCAACAATGCCATCAGTGATCAAAACCGTCAGCTCTGAACGTGTTCGCTGAAGCTCCTGAAGCGCCGCCAGCGCTGCGGGCTGGTCGTCCGCTTTCATCGCAGCGCGAAACGCGATAAGTGGCACGCGCGCGCTATTGCGATTGGACTCAAGCGCATCTGCCAGTTGGCTCTGCACTTGTTTCTGATCGTTAGCCGCTAGCGCTAATTCAGCGAGCTCGCAGTGGTATTGCGCGATAAATCGACCTTGCGGTTCGCCGCTTAATCGTTGAATTCGCTTGCGAGCCGCAATGGCTTTAGTCCAAGCTTTTTCCTGTTCGAGGACCGAGGCGAGCTTGGTAACGGCCTCGGCTTCGTAGGCCGAACCCGTTAATTGCTCGTACACATTTTCTGCGCGATCAAACAAGCCGGCCGAATGAAAATCCTGCGCCAGCTCGAACAGCGCGAGCTCGCGCTTTTCCTTCGGCAAATCATGGCGATCCACCAGCGATTGGTGAATGCTGGTCGCCTCCCCTACTCTGCCCTGGCGACGAAACAGGCTGCCAAGTGCCAGTTGCAAGTCCAGCGCATGCGGGTCGCGGCGCGACACATCGACAAAGCTTTCAACGGCTTTGTCATGTTGCTCGCGGAGTAAAAAATTAAGGCCGCGAAAGTACGCGGAAGGCAACGCTCTAGCGTCACGCAATACGTAGCGAATATCAACGCGCGCAGCAAACCATCCGAGCGCAAAACAGCCCAGTGGGATCAGCAGCCACCATGCCTCAAATTCCACGCGATGCCTCGAAAGCCAACAACGCGACCTCAGGCATTCGCGCCTAGGCCCACGTCCATACCCATTTGATCCACGCGTTCGCGCAGTTCTTTGCCTGCTTTGAAGTGCGGCACATTTTTGGCAGGGACGACGACTTGGTCGCCGGATTTGGGGTTTCGCCCTACGCGGGGCGGGCGGTACGACAGTGCAAAGCTGCCGAAACCGCGGACTTCTACCCGGGAACCCTCTGAGAGAGCATCCCCGATGGCGTCCAAAATCAGACGAACCGCCAGCTCAGTATCGCGGGCCATCAAATGGGGAAAGCGCTCCGAGAGTCGTGCTACTAGGCTTGAACGCGTCATCGCTGCCCCTCATTTTTTGTTTTGATTCGCGGTCACTTTTGTGAACCGCGATCTCTGAACTGGCTAGTTCTATTTTTGCGAGAAGCCGAGTGGCTCCTCGCAACTTACGCGGACTACTCTGGCTTGCCGTCTTGCTTCGCTTTAAGCAACGCGCCGAGACCCGCCAAACCCGCACTGGTGTTGCCACCGGAAGCAGGCTCATCCTTAGCATGCTGACGCACCGCTTCGGTCTCGTCCGCCGAGTCTTTCGCTTTGATCGACAAGCTGATGTTGCGTGTTTTGCGATCCACGTTGATGATCATGACTTCAACCGTTTCGCCCTCTTTTACGTGGCTACGGATGTCTTCAACGCGATCACGTGAAACCTCAGAGGCGCGCAAGTACCCTTCAACGTCGTCAGCCAACTGGATGACGGCTCCCTTGGCTTCAGTCGACTTCACGGTGCCGGTAACAATCGCACCCTTGTCGTTGATGCCAACGTAGTTGTTGAACGGATCGCCATCAAGCTGCTTGATGCCCAGTGAAATACGCTCACGCTCAACGTCGATGCCGAGCACAGCGGCTTCCAGCTCTTGACCCTTTTTGAAGTCACGCACAGCGGTTTCGCCGGGCACGTTCCAGGACAGGTCCGAGAGGTGAATCAGACCGTCAATGCCGCCTGGCAAACCAATAAACACGCCAAAGTCAGTGATTGACTTGATCGCGCCGGAGACTTTATCGCCCTTCTTGTAGTTGGCGGCAAACTCGTCCCACGGATTGGCCTGGCACTGCTTGATACCGAGCGAAATACGACGACGATCTTCGTCGATCTCAAGGATCATGACTTCAACTTCGTCACCCAAGGACACGACTTTGGACGGGCTGACGTTCTTGTTAGTCCAGTCCATTTCGCTGACGTGCACGAGGCCTTCGATGCCTGCGTCGATCTCAACGAATGCGCCATAGTCAGTGATATTGGTGACTTTGCCGAACAAGCGCGTACCTTGTGGGTAGCGACGGGCCAGACCGACCCACGGATCTTCGCCCAATTGCTTGAGGCCGAGCGAAACACGGTTTTTCTCTTGATCGAACTTAAGAACCTTGGCCGAAACTTCCTGACCCACGGTAAGCACTTCCGATGGGTGCTTGACGCGACGCCAAGCCAGATCGGTGATGTGCAACAGGCCGTCGATACCGCCTAAATCGACGAATGCGCCATAGTCGGTAATATTTTTAACGGTACCGGTGACCGTTGAGCCCTCTTTAAGCGTGGACAGCAACTCGTCGCGCTGGGCGCCCATCGACACTTCAAGCACGGCACGGCGACTGACCACCACGTTGTTGCGCTTTTTGTCGAGCTTGATGACTTTAAAGTCGAGCTCTTTGCCTTCGTAAGGACTGGTGTCCTTGATGGGACGCATATCCACCAGTGAGCCTGGCAGGAAGGCGCGAACGCCGTGCGTCATGACGGTCAAGCCGCCTTTGACCTTGCCAACGACCATGCCAGAGACGATGTCGCCCTGGTTCATTGCGTTCTCAAGGAAATACCACGAGGCCAGGCGCTTGGCTTTGTCACGGGAAAGCTTGGTTTCACCGAAGCCGTTTTCGATGGCTTCGATCGCTACCTGGATGAAGTCACCTGCGGCAACTTCAATTTCGCCACGGTCGTTTTTGAATTCTTCAATCGGGATATAAGCCTCCGATTTAAGGCCCGCGTTGACAACTACAACGTTGTAGTCCACGCGCACGACTTCTGCCGTGATGACTTCGCCCAAGCGCATTTCCTTACGGACAAGGCTCTCTTCAAACAGATCGGCGAAGCTGATATTTTCTTCAGACATTAAGTAACTTTCGGTGTGCTCTCGCCGCAGCGATATTGCTTTGGAGTAGAGGTTAGGTTGATGATTGGATGAAGCATTGCTTGCTTCGTCCCCGTGCCTTCTGGTTCGCTTGACACAACTATGAACGCAAATGCCAGAGCTTCAAAATCGCTGCCGCCGTCTCGTTCGGACCGTGTGCTGCGTTGTCGATCACGATGGCGTCCGGCGCAGGTTTGAGCGGCGCGATTTCGCGGGATTTATCCTGCCAATCGCGTCGCCGAATCTGTGCTTCGACGTCAGGTTGCACGTACGCTCGAATTGTTTCAAGCTGGCTAACCATTGTAGGGGATTTTCCCTTGTCAATCAACTGCTTAGCGGATCGGGTCTCACCTGCCGTCAGTCGCTGTCTGGCGACTTGCGCGACGCGGCGTTCGGCACGCACGTGGGCGGTGGCAGTCAGGTAAATTTTCAGCGCCGCGTCGGGGAAAACGATGGTACCCATGTCGCGACCGTCGGCCACCAGTCCGGGCGCAGCGGCGAAATCCCGCTGCCGCTGCATCAGGGCAGCGCGGACTTGTGGGACCGCAGACAGGGTAGAAGCGGCCATTCCGACCGCTTCCGAGCGAATCACCGCAGTGGCATCTACACCGTCCAGCCAGACTTCCTCGCCAAAAAATTTAAGAGAAAGTGCTTTAGCTTGTTCTTCTAATTTATTGATTTCATTAAAATTTATGTTGCGCGACAAGCAAGCCTGAGCATGGGTACGATAGATCGCGCCCGAATCCAGCAAATGAAATCCCAGCGCCTTCGCCAGCAGCCGTGCGATGGTGCCTTTGCCCGATGCAACCGGGCCGTCGATGGTAATGATGTGCACTTTCATCGCATCCAAACGGATACAGCTTTGGTGAGAAACGCTTTTCTTATATGGGCATAGATCGGATTTACCGCATTTATCGACTTATCGACAAATCGCCGCTCAGTCCTCGCGCGGTGGGAGTTATAGGAAAAAGTCATGACCGCCGTACGCAGTTTGAGATGCGCCGATTTTAGGTGCGACGTATCGTTTCAGCGTGGCCAAAACGCAAAACGCCGGGATTTCCCGGCGTTTGCGTGGTTACCGTTCGGCTGGCGCAAGCCAGCGCGACGCGGTCTATTTTTTCTTTTCGGCGGCTGCCTGCTTGGCGATGATCTTGTCTTTGATCTTGTCGTACACGTCCTGCGTCAGAATTTTCTTGTTGACGAGATCGTCTTTGCCGTTGTACGGACGGCCTTTAACGATGGCTGCTGAGCGCGCGTCGCCAATGCCGTCTAGGGTCGCCAGCTGTTTGGCGGTCGCGCTGTTGATGTCCATCGGCGCAACTGCGGGAGCGGATTTGGCATCGGCTGGAGCGGCTTTTGCCGCAGGCGTCGCGGTGGCTGTGGCAACGTCTTTCTTCACCTGTTTGTCGTCGAGCGCGAATGTCGGTGCGGCTAGGATGGCGGCGCGAGCAGTGCGGTGAGGATGCGTTTTATTGAGCTTTTTTCTCCGATTGCAGTTATTGGGGGGTTGGGCCTAGTGTCGTGTCACGTTAAAAATGACGGTCTATCGCGCCGCCATCGGTGTGCACGGCTAGGCGCAAAATGCAGCTCATGCCGGGG
>ENA-OFCX01000203-OFCX01000203.1-metagenomes-genome-assembly--contig:-NODE-203-length-33459-cov-6.226949_pt1 | contig 33459 bp, 31 predicted proteins | sample MGYA00153384_OFCX01 | MGnify analysis MGYA00153384
CGCGGGACCTGCACAAATCGCCCGATGGCGCGCTGACCGCCCGCTGATGGGCTCATGGTGCGGGTCTACGACCGCCCGTTGCTTCGCTCCTCGGCGCGGGCTGAAGGGGCAAGTTAGCCCGATTTGGCTCGTCCGCGGTTGACACGCGCCGGCAACACATAGAGGAACTGCGCAAGCGCATTTGCAAACTCAAGACACTTTTCTGCTTCCGCGGTGGTTGGCATCTCCGTGTTTTCGTCAGCGTGGCGTTCATCATTCGCGCCAAGGCGAATTTCGTGAGCCCAAGTACCCATCTCCAAAGTTATCAAATGATCTTCGGCAGCCTTGTCGATGCGCTTATACAAAGACCCTTCTTTGTACCCCCGGTCTTTCAGCATCGCATCGATAGCGCTAGCCGTCAGCATGACGGCACCAGACGGCGCATGAATGCTCGATATCGCCTGCTTTAGGAATTCACGTGCTCGTTGTGGAACTGTGTCTGATACTTCGGCCCTTTGTGGCCATTGGTCTGTAATGTCGAAATAGTCCATATGTCTGTTGGGATCGTGTGCACTGACCGCCAATACAACGCCACCGCAGTTAGCGCACGAGTAAGCCCCCCACATTCGCAGATTCTTTTGATCGAAGCTCGTTGTACTCTGATGCCATCGTCCAGACATCGTCGGTTTCGCGATGTTGCAGTGATGACACCGCTCTAGAACAAGATATTTGCCATGTTTCATGGCCTAAACCCTCACGCAATCCACAAAATAATGCTCACCCGCTTTGTCATGCTCCATGACGAGGCCGTGCACGTCGGTATCAAACCCAGGAAGAAGCGTGTTGAACTCACGCGCAAACTTGAGGTACTGCACAATGGTCTTGTTAAACCGCTCACCCGGAATCAGCAGCGGAATGCCCGGTGGATAGGGCGTCACGAGCATTGCGGTGATGCGGCCTTCCAGTTCATCGATTGGCACGCGATCCACGGTGCGGTGCGCCAAATGTTCAAACGCATCGGACGGTTTCATCGCGGCTTCCATCGGTGACAAATACATCTCGGTGGTCACGCGGGCGATGTCGTACTTGCGGTAGACGCCGTGAATGCGTTGCGCCAGATCGCGCAGGCCGACGCGCTCATACTCGGGATGCTTGACCACAAATTCCGGCATGACTTTCCACAGCGGCTGGTTCTGGTCGTAGTCGGTCTTGAACTGTTGCAACTCGGTCACCAACGTGTTCCATCGACCTTTGGTGATGCCGATAGTGAACATCACGAAAAAGCTGTAAAGCCCGGTTTTCTCAACCACCACTCCGTGCTCTGCGAGGTACTTGGTGACCAGCGATGCAGGGATGCCAGCTTCAGCAAATTTGCCGTTGATATCGAGCCCCGGCGTGACAATCGTTGCCTTGATCGGGTCGAGCATGTTGAAGCCCTCCTCGATCTGACCGAAACCGTGCCACTCGTCGTCTGGCTTCAAAAACCATTCATCGCGCTGGCCCACGCCAACATGGTCAAATCCCGACGGCCCCCACGTCGTGAACCACCAGTCCTGACCAAATTCGTTGTCCACCTTCGCCATCGCGCGGCGGAAATCAAGTGCTTCGGAAATACTTTCTTCCACCAATGCGCCGCCACCGGGCTGCTCCATCATCGCTGCGGCCACGTCGCAACTGGCGATGATGGCGTACTGCGGTGACGTGCTGGTGTGCATCAAGTACGCCTCGTTGAAGCGCGTGAAATCGAGCTTCAGATTCTCTGCGTCCTGCACCAGAATTTGTGACGCCTGCGACAAACCGGCGAGCAGTTTGTGCGTGCTTTGCGTGGCAAACACGGTGGAGTCCTTGCACGGTTTGCGGCCCGGCCCAATCGCGTGCATGTCCTGATAGAACGGATGAAACGCCGCATGCGGCAACCACGCCTCATCGAAGTGCAGGTTCTCGACGTAGCCTTCTAATTCCCGCTTGATGGTCTCCACGTTGTAGAGCACGCCGTCATAGGTGCTCTGCGTGATGGTCATCACGCGCGGCTTGGCCGTTTTGTCTTTCACCAGCGGATGCGCGTCGATCTTTTTCTGGATCGATTCAATCGAAAACTGGTCGCGCGTGATCGGGCCGATGATGCCGAAATGATTGCGCGTGGGCTGCAAGAAAATAGGTATCGTTCCAGTCATCATGATCGCGTGCAGGATGCTCTTGTGGCAGTTGCGATCCACCAGCACGATATCGTCGCGCGCCACGTTGGCGTGCCACACGATCTTGTTTGATGTGCTGGTGCCGTTAGTCACAAAAAACAGATGATCCGCACCGAAGATGCGCGCTGCATTGCGCTCTGAGGCGGCAACCGGCCCGGTGTGATCGAGCAGTTGGCCCAACTCTTCAACCGCATTGCACACGTCTGCGCGCAGCATGTTTTCACCAAAAAACTGGTGGAACATTTGCCCAACGGGGCTCTTCAAAAACGCCACACCGCCCGAGTGGCCGGGGCAATGCCATGAGTACGAACCGTCGTTCGCGTAGTCGAGCAATTCCTTGAAAAACGGCGGTGCCAGCGAGCCTAGATATTTGTTCGCTTCGCGCAGGATGTTGCGAGCGACAAAATCCGGCGTGTCCTCAAACATGTGAATAAAGCCATGCAGCTCACGCAAAATATCGTTGGGCAAGTGCTGCGACGTGCGCGTTTCGCCGAACAGAAATATTGGCACATCAGCATTTCGTCGGCGTGTCGCCTCAATAAATTTGCGCAGATCGTGAACGGCTTGGCTCTCCACGCCGTCCTCGTTCACCTCTTCATCGTCAATTGACACGACAAAGGCCGACGCGCGAGCCGCCTGATTGGCCACCATACCGACGTCAACATAGGTGAATCCGCCAACCACCTCCATATCCTGTTCTTCGAGCGCCTTGGCTAGTGCGCGGATACCTAGCCCCGAGGCGGATTCGGCGCGCCAGTCTTCGTCGATGATGATGACGGGAAAACGAAATTTCATGGATGCGGCCTTGCAATGAATGGGCGAATATCGAGGAGCACGAATGCTACATAAACCCGCTTGCAAACGTGGATTAATGCGGGTTTCAGCGATTGTTGCAGCGCGATATACTTAGCCCCTAATCACTCCGCGTTTGCGACGCAAGCGTCTGTAATTGATCATGAAGCCGTTTGTATTCCCGGCGCTCCGCTCGCTGCTCCCGTTGTTTCACGCGTCAGCCATGCCAGCCAGCAGCAGCGCGCGCCTCGCGACCGAGCTGCGCACTGTCGCGCAGGCAGCCACGCTGATTGAAGCCGCCAATACACCCCATGCGGCTGATTCGTCTGGCCCGCGCATCCGCGAAATTCCCTACAACTACACCAGTTTTTCAGATCGCGAAATCGTCATTCGTCTGCTCGGTGATGATGCATGGGACATTCTGCAATCGCTGCGCGGCGAGAGGAAAACGGGTCGTAGCGCGCGCATGCTGTTTGAAGTGCTGGGTGACATCTGGGTGGTGGAACGCAACCCGTATCTGCAGGACGACTTGATCGACAATCCGCGCCGTCGCGCGATGTTGATCGAGGCGCTGCGCCATCGTCTAGGTGAGGTCGAAAAGCGTCGGAATGTCGATGTGGCCGATGCTGAAGGTGAGGCGCGCAAAGCAAAGGTCGGCGAACTGGTCGCGCGTGCCGCAAAGGCGGTAGACCGCTTCGAGAAGCAGTTTCGCGACACTTGGGATTTGCGCAAGCGCATACTCAAGGTGCTGGGCAAAGTCACGCACAAAGACAACATTACGTTTGACGGACTGGCGCGCGTTTCACATGTGACCGATGCGACAGACTGGCGTGTGGAGTATCCTTTTGTGGTGCTGCATCCAGACACCGAGGCGGAGGTCGTGGGCCTTGTCAATGGTTGCATCGAACTGGGCTTGACCATCATTCCGCGCGGCGGCGGAACTGGCTATACGGGCGGTGCGATTCCGCTCACGAAAACGTCGGCCGTCATCAATACCGAAAAACTTGAAACGTATAGCGCGGTTCGCTTTGAGGTATTGCCCGGTAACGCAAACAACGGCGAGCCGTTCGGCGTGATCGAATGCGAGGCGGGGGTGGTGACTCGCCGCGCGATGGAAGCCGCTGAAGATGCGGGCCTCGTGTGGGCGTGCGACCCGACCAGCGCGGACGCGAGCTGCATTGGCGGCAATATTGCGATGAACGCGGGCGGCAAGAAGGCCGTGCTGTGGGGCACAGCACTCGATAACCTGTTGCAATGGCGGATGGTCACACCGCAGGGCGAATGGCTCGAAGTGACGCGCATGGATCACAATCTTGGCAAGATTCACGACGCCAATCACGCCACGTTTCGTCTGCAATATTTCGACGCGAAGCTTGATCGCAGCAAGATGTTGCGTGAAGAGACGCTGATTATTCCGGGGCCGAGCTTCCGCAAAATTGGCTTGGGCAAAGACGTCACCGACAAGTTTTTGAGTGGCCTGCCGGGCATTCAAAAAGAAGGCTGCGACGGCCTGATCACCTGGTCGAAGTGGGTGCTGCACAAAATGCCGCCGCACACGCGCACCGTGTGCATGGAGTTTTTTGGCCAGGTGCGCGATTCGGTACCCGCCATTGTTGAGGTCAAAAATTTCCTCGACGCGCTGCCCAAGCATGGAGGCGCACGGGTGATGCTTTCCGGCCTTGAACATCTTGACGAGCGCTACGTCAAAGCCGTCGGCTACGCAACCAAAGCCAAGCGCCACGGTCGTCCCAAAATGGTGTTAATCGGCGACATCGTGGGTGACGACGAGAACGAGGTCGCAAAAGCCGCCTCCGAAGTGGTGCGCATCTGCAATGCGCGTGGCGCCGAAGGCTTCGTGGCGGTCAGCAGCGAAGCGCGTAAAAAATTCTGGTTGGACCGCGCTCGCACCGCAGCGATTGCCAAGCACACCAACGCGTTCAAGCTCAATGAAGACGTGGTGATTCCGCTGCCGCGCATGGGGGACTATTGCGACGGCATTGAGCGCATCAACATTGAGTTGTCTACCAAGAATAAGCTCGCGCTGTGTGTTGAGTTGGAGAAGTTTTTCGCGGGTGCGATGCCACAACATCGTTATGAAGAGTACGGTGTGTCGACCGAGTTGCTTGCTGAAAAAGTGGGTGAAGCGCGAGCGTTGATTGCAGAGGTTCGCGTCAAGTGGAGCGGATATTTGACGACACTGAATGCCGTTCGCCCTGAGCTCGTCGAAGGGTTGTCTGTGGTGGAGAAAGGCTTCGACGAGCTCAGCCCAAACGGTGAAAGCCAAGCCCTGTTCCGCAAACTGCAATCGCACGAAATCCGCGTGTCATGGCGCACCGAAATCAAGGCACCCCTCGAAGATATTTTCGCGGGCGAAGCGTTAAAGCCCATCGTTGATCGCTTCAACGCGATTCACAAGGAAGTGCTGCGTGGTCGCGTGTGGGCTGCGTTACACATGCACGCTGGTGACGGTAATGTTCACACGAACTTGCCTGTCAATAGTGACAACTACGAGATGCTGCAGGAAGCGAATACGGCGGTGGCGCGCATCATGAAACTGGCCCGTTCGCTCGACGGCGTGATCTCGGGCGAGCACGGCATTGGCCTCACCAAGCTTGAGTTTTTGACGGATGATGAGATCGGCCCATTCCAGCGCTACAAACAAAAGGTAGACCCCGAAGGCCGCTTCAACAAGGGCAAATTGATGCCCGGTGGCGATCTGCGTTATGCGTACACGCCGTCGTTCGGCCTGCTGGGTAGCGAGTCGTTGATCTTGGAGGCCAGTGACATCGGCGCGATCAGCGATTCGGTGAAGGACTGCCTGCGCTGCGGCAAATGCAAACCGGTGTGTGCGACGCATGTGCCGCGCGCGAACCTGCTGTATTCGCCGCGCAACAAAATTCTGGCGACGGGTTTGCTGATCGAAGCGTTCCTATACGAAGAGCAAACGCGACGCGGCATTTCGCTCAGGCATTGGGACGAGCTCGCAGATGTCGCCGACCACTGCACCGTGTGTCACAAATGCGTGAACCCATGCCCGGTGGATATCGATTTCGGCAACGTGTCGATGGCAATGCGTAATCTCTTACGCAAGGAGGGCAAAAAGAAATTCAACCCCGGCACTGCGATTGCGATGGTGCTGCTCAATGCGCGCGATCCGGCCACGGTGAACATGTTGAAGCGCACCGTTGTCAACATCGGCTACGCCGCACAGCGCCTAGCGCACAAGGCAGCCAAACGCTTCGGCTTGATCGGTTCGCAGACCAAGCGGCCTCCGAGCACCACGGGTGGCGCGCCCGCGATCAAGGCGCAGGTGATTCACTTCATCAACAAGCCGATGCCTGGCGGATTGCCCAAGCAAACCGCTCGCAAACTGCTTGATATCGAAGACGACAAAGTGGTGCCGATCATCCGCAATCCGAAGATGAATTCGGACGATCAGGAAGCCGTTTTTTACTTCCCTGGTTGCGGTTCAGAACGGTTGTTTTCGCAAGTCGGACTGGCTACTCAAGCGATGCTCTGGCATGTTGGCGCGCAAACGGTGTTGCCGCCGGGCTATCTGTGCTGCGGCTACCCACAAACCGCGAGTGGCAATCACGACAAAGGCCAAGAGATCATCACCGATAACCGCGTCCTGTTTCACCGCATGGCCAACACGTTGAATTACTTGGACATCAAGACCGTAATTGTGAGCTGCGGCACCTGCATGGATCAGTTGGAAAAGTATGAATTCGAGAAGATTTTCCCCGGCTCGCGGCTGCTCGACATTCACGAATATCTGCTGGAAAAGGGCGTGAGGCTTGAGGGCGTGAACGGCACGCGCTACATGTATCACGACCCCTGTCATTCGCCGATGAAGACCTATCAGCCGATGAAGGTTGTCAACGAGTTGATGAACCAGAAAGTCGATCTGAACGAACGCTGCTGCGGCGAGAGCGGCACGCTCGCAGTCACGCGACCTGACATCTCAACGCAAGTGCGTTTTCGCAAAGAAGCGGAGATGAAAAAGGGCGCGGACAAACTGCGCGCCATTCCCGTCAAATCCGCGTCGGGCGTGAACGAAAAATTCGAAGGCGACGTGAAGATTCTCACGAGTTGCCCGTCGTGCCTTCAAGGCTTGTCCCGCTTCGATGATGACAGCGACACCAAGGCGGACTACATTGTGGTCGAACTCGCCAAGCACTTGCTCGGCGACCAGTGGATGCCCGAATATGTCGCGCGGGCGAACAATGGTGGGATCGAGCGCGTCTTAGTGTGATTTTTCAGCCGTCGTGACAGCGCAAGCCTGATGCTGATGCCGCTACAGCTATTGTCTGAAACGCTTGTTTTGTCTGGGCTGGGGCCGGGTATTAGCCCTAAGTCGCAAATCAACAAAAGCGGCACGATGCCCATATCAGATGCGGCTTTCGCTAAAAAGCTGATGCGCTCAATCGTCGTGGCGGCTGTCGTTCGTGACAATCAAAAAGTGCCCGTATGGAGCGCGTCGGAAGTTGTAGCGAGCAGGCGTTCTGACGTCTATCCCGCCTCGTAGGCAATGTGCCCAGCGGTGATCGTTGCTCTCACCAAACCGGGCAATTCGTAGCCGAGGAAAGGCGAATTTTTGCCAGCACTTTTGAGTGATGCTTTGGTGATGATCCGATAGGCACCGGGATCAAACACGCAGACGTCGGCAACGGAGTCCACTGCGATTCGGCCGGCGGTCAGGCCCGCCGCGTCGGCCGCATGATGCGTGATTCGGCCGAGCGCTTCCATCATCGGTAACTTCGCCGATTCGGCAAAACGGATCGTCAATGACAACAGGGTCTCCAGCCCCGTTGCACCGGGCGCCGCTTCGGCAAATGGCACTTGCTTGGCTCCCTCGGGCCGTGGCGTGTGATCGGAGACGATGGCGTCGATAGTGCCGTCGATTACCCCGGCGCGCAGCGCATCGCGATCGCGCGAAGTGCGCAGCGGCGGCGACAGCCGATAGTTGGAATCGAAGTGGCCGATGTCGAGATCAATCAGGTGCAGATGATTGATGGCGACGTCGGCGGTAACGTTGATGCCGTTCAGTTTCGCCGCGCGAATCAGCGCCACGCCTTCAGCGGTAGACACACGGCACACGTGCAGATGAACGCCGGTCACACGCGCGAGTTCGAGGTGTGTGGCGAGCGCGATGATTTCAGCGCTCGATGGAATACCGCCCAAACCAAGACGCGAGGCGACTTCTCCTTCGTGCGCCACACCGTTGTTGGCGAGATGCACGTCTTCCGGTTGCAGCCAGACTGAGAGGTCAAACGTGGCGGCGTATTGCATCGCGCGCAACAAGACCTGCGTGTCCGCCACGGCCCGATCCGCCTGCGCGAAGCCGATACATCCCGCCTGCGCAAGCTTCGACAACTCTGCGAGCTGCACGCCAGCGAGATCCTTGGTGAGCGCGCCGAGCGGATACAAATGCGTTGAATGAAACGATTGCGCGCGCAGTCGCAACATGTCGACCAAGCCAGGTTCATCGAGCACAGGATCGGTGTCCGGCGAGCAGACCATGCTGGTCACTCCGCCTGCCGCTGCGGCTGCGATTTCGGTTGTCAACGTGCCGCGTTTCACATGCACCGCTAGGTCTACGAGACCGGGCGCGACGATACAACCGTCGGCGTTAATTTCCCTCTTACTTGCCCAATCTGCGGGTTGATCGCCTATCGCTACAACTTTGCCGGCGGCGATGAATATGTCGGCGATCACGTCAAATTTCGATGCCGGATCAATCACGCGGCCTTTGCGAATGGCTATCTTCAACGCGTGGCTCCAGCTAGGATCGCCATCACCGCCATGCGGATGGCGATGCCATACGTGACCTGCGGCAAGATGACCGACTGACTGCCATCGGCCACCGCAGAATCAATCTCGACACCACGATTCATCGGGCCGGGATGCAGCACGATAGCGTCCGGTTTGGCCAGTGCGAGTTTCTGTGGCGTCAATCCGTAGCGTGAAAAATATTCACTGGCTGAAGGCAGCAACGCGCCCGTCATGCGCTCGTTTTGCAGCCGCAACATGGTCACCACGTCCACGCCTTTGAGCCCCTCTTCGAGCGAGGTGAACACGCGAACGCCAAGCCGTTCAATATCCGCAGGCAACAACGTGCGCGGGCCGATCACGCGCACTTCGGGCACGCCGAGTGTCGTCAGCGCGTGGATCTGCGAACGCGCAACGCGGGAATGCAACACGTCACCAACGATGGCGACCGTAAGTCGGGTGAAGTCTTTCTTGTAACGACGAATGGTGAACACGTCGAGCAAGCCCTGCGTCGGATGTTCATGGCGACCATCGCCCGCATTCACCACATGCACATGAGGTGCTGCGTGTTGGGCAATCAGGAACGGCGCGCCGCTCTCGCTGTGGCGCACGACGAACATGTCGGCATGCATCGCAGTGAGATTCGCCATGGTGTCAAGAATCGTTTCGCCCTTGTTGGTGCTGGAGCGCTGCACGTCGAGGCTCACCACATCGGCCGACAAACGCTTCGCCGCGATCTCGAATGTGGTGCGGGTGCGCGTTGAATTTTCGAAGAAGACATTGAAGATGGATTTGCCACGCAGCAGCGGCACCACTTTTACTTCGCGCTCGTTGATGCCGACGAAACTCTCGGCCGTATCTAGGATGCGTTCGATGATGCGTTTCGGTAGGCCTTCAATGGCAAGCAAATGATGCAGGTCGCCGTTGCCGTTCAGCTGCAAATTTTTCTTGGACAGCATCAGCGTGCCGTCCACGGTTCAGTCGTCAACGCAAATTTTCCATTGTCATTTTTGCTCAACGCCAGCATCAAGTCAGTCGCCACGATTAGTGGCACGCCGACATAATCCGCAGCAATTGGCAGTTCACGACCTCCTCTATCTACCAATACCGCAAGCTGCACGGAGGCTGGCCGACCGTAGTCAAACAGTGTATTCACCGCCGCGCGAATCGAGCGTCCGGTGAACAACACATCGTCAACGATCACGATATGCGCGCCTTCAACGGAGAACGGAATTTGTGTGCTGCGAATATTGCTCTTAAGCCCGCTGGTGGACAGATCATCGCGATAAAACGACACATCGATGTAGCCCACTTCGTGCTCGCCATCCAACTCCGCTTTGAGTCGATCGGCGAGCCACGCGCCACCGGAAAATACGCCGACCAGTTTCGCATCAAACGCGATGCTGAACGCCATCTGCGCTTTTAAATCGGCGAACAGCGCTTCGGCATCGGGAAGAACGTTGGTCATACTCATTGCTGACAGTCTCTATCTATCGTCGCCCCTGCTGCGGCTGCGGCCCAGTGACTTTTGACGGCGCTACAAAGCAGAGGACAAGTCACTGGGTTCCTGCCTTCGCAGGAACGACGAAATGATGGCTTGTGTCGTCCACTACCCATGATGCGATTCAGCCTCAATCACCATCGGCCCCTCCACAAAAAAGCGGCGCAGTATCTGCGCCGCTGCTTCGGCGTCAATCGCCTGCTTTTTCTTCTGCCCGGTAAGCCTGGTGCCCGACAGCGCGCGTGCCGCATCGACGCTGGTGTAGCGCTCGTCCACCAGATGCGCGGGCAGCGCAAAACGCCCGGTGAGTTGTCGCGCAAACTTTTCGCAGCGAGCGGTCATTGCGTGCGCTTTGCCATCGGGATGCGCCGGGCGACCGACAATAAACGCGTTCGGCATCCAGTCTTTAACCAGCGGCGCAATCGCTGCAAACCGCGCTTCGTCGTTGGTCGCATCAATGGCCATCAGCGGGTTGGCAGTCGCAGTCAAATCGTTGCCAATGGCCACACCAATTCTGCGTGCACCAAAGTCAAACGCCAGAAACGTGTTGCTCTTCACGCGTGGCCCGCGAGATGCGACAACGCAAACTTTGAGATGCCCAGACGTTTTATCGCGGCGTCAACCAAACCTTCGGCCGGCGTCGCGAACAACAAATCTGCATCGGCAGGCACGATGAGCCACGCGTTCGCCGCGATCTCTTCTTCAAGCTGCCCCGCCTCCCACCCGGCATAGCCGAGCGTGAGCAGCCATTCGCGCGGGCCGCTGCCGTTGGCCACGGCCTCTAGGATGTCTTTTGAGGTAGTCAACGAAAGCTCATCGCTGACCGAGATTGATGAGTTCCACGAGCCGTGCGAGCGGTGCAATACAAAGCCATGCTCCACGCTGACCGGGCCGCCGAAATGCACTTTTCGTTGCGAGAGCGCCAAGTCTGAAACTACGATTTCTATTTGCTCGAACAGCGTATCCATCGTCAGCGCCGTGGGCCGGTTGACCACCACGCCCAACGCGCCATCTTCGTTGTGCTCGCACACATAGGTGACCGTGCCCTTGAAATTGGGGTCAACCATGGCGGGCATGGCAATCAGGAAGTGACCTGCGAGGCAACTGGAATCCATGGCAACAATTCTACGTGGGCGACCGTTGGCACATCGTCCGTAGAGAACGCCAAGGCGCGCTGGCAAAATGGCAGCCATGAAGTACCCCGCCGCCCTGTTCTGGTTTCGCCGCGATTTGCGCGCATTTGACAATGCTGCGCTGCACGCTGCGCTGACCAACGCCGAACGTGTCCATTGCGTTTTCGTATTTGACCGCGACATCCTCGACTCGCTACAAGACAAGCTGGATCGCCGCGTTGAATTCATCTGGGAAAGCGTCGCGGAACTTCGTGCAGCGCTTGAGGCATTGGGCGGCGCGCTGCATGTGATTTACGACACGGCGCGCGACGCGATCCCGAAGCTCGCACAGTCCTTGAATGTGGATGCGGTGTTCACCAATCACGACTACGAGCCGCAGGCCATTGCGCGCGACGCGCACGTGGCGGCGATGCTGAAGACGAAGGGCATCTCGTTCGAGACGCGCAAGGATCATGTGATTTTTGAGAAGGACGAAGTGCTGACCGGTTCAGGCAAGTTTTTCTCGGTGTTCACGCCTTATAAAAATGCGTGGCTGAAGCGGGTTGAAGCGTTTTATGTGAAGCCATATCCGATTGAGGCGCATCGGGCGATGTTCGACACCCTCTCCTTGGGGGAGGGGGGCGCGGCACACGGCCCCACGTCGAAAAGCGCGACCGATATGCCCTCTCTCGAAGTTATGGGCTTCAAACCCACCAACCTGAAAGCCCTAAATTTCCCCACAGGCGCATCAGGCGGTGAAAAACTGTTCACCGAATTTCTCGAACGCATCGACCGTTACGCCGACACGCGCAACTTTCCCGCCGTCAAAGGCCCATCGTATTTGTCCACCCATCTGCGCTTCGGCACCGTGTCCATTCGTGGGCTTGCCGCGACCGCGTGGCAGCGCTGGCAGGAAGGCTCACGCGGGGCGGAGGTGTGGTTGTCAGAGCTCATCTGGCGCGACTTCTACGTTCACATCCTGCATCACAATCCGCGCGTCACGGACGGCGCGTTCAAACCCGAATACAACGCCATCCGCTGGAGCAACGACCCGGCGCGATTTGCCGCATGGTGCGAGGGCCGCACCGGCTATCCATTGGTCGACGCTGCGATGCGCCAGTTGAACAAGACCGGCTACATGCACAACCGATTGCGCATGGTTGCCGCTAGTTTTTTGACTAAAGATTTGCTCATCGATTGGCGCTGGGGCGAGAAATATTTCGCTGAAAGACTCAACGACTTCGACCTGTCCGCCAACAACGGCGGCTGGCAATGGGCGGCATCCACCGGCTGCGACGCGCAACCGTATTTCCGCATCTTCAACCCTACAACGCAAAGCCAGAATTTCGACGAGCAGGGTGCGTTCATCAGGAAGTACGTGCCCGAGGTGGCGAAGCTTTCGAACAAAGATATTCATGCGCCGTGGCTCACAGCGCCGGTGGAGCAACGGGCGCGTGATTTTGTGCCGGGGCGTGACTATCCGTTGCCTGTGGTCGATCATGCGGAGGCACGGTTGGCGACGCTGGCGGAATTCAAGCGAGCGCTTGGCTCAAAGATTCCTCCCGCAGACAGGTAGGGTGTGCGCCAGAGCGCGCACCACGGTGACCATTCATGACGGTTGTTTAAGCAATCGCGGTGCGCATTTTGCTGCGTACCCTACGCGCTATGATCCTGCCCAACATTACGAAGAGAAATCCGCATGAAATCCCTAGAAAATCGCGTCGTACTCGTCACCGGCTCCACCAGCGGCATTGGCCTGGCGATGGCGCGTCGCTTCGCCGAAGCGGGCGCGGAGGTGGTGATGAACGGCTTCGGAGATCCCGCTGAAATTGATCGTTCGCGCGAGGAGATTGCCGAGTCATCGAAGACGCGGGTGCATTACATCCCCGCTGATCTGTCGAAGGGCGCAGAGGCGCAAATGCTGGTCAAGCAAACCATCGCGATCTGCGGGCGCATCGACGTGCTGGTAAACAACGCGGGTATTCAGCATGTGTCGCCGATTCAGGACTTCCCGGATGACAAATGGGACGCGGTGATCGCCATCAATTTGTCGAGCGCCTTTCACACCAGCAAAATCGCGCTCGCCGACATGCAAACGCGCGGCTGGGGCCGCATCATCAACGTCGCCTCCGCGCACGGTCTGGTCGCCTCGCCGAACAAGAGCGCGTACGTCGCCGCCAAGCACGGCATCATCGGCCTGACCAAGGTGACCGCGTTAGAAAACGCCAAGACTCTGATCACCTGCAATGCCATCTGCCCCGGCTGGGTCGACACGCCGCTGGTGCGCAAGCAGATTGAAGTGCGCGCCGCCGCTGAAAAAATTTCAGTAGATGCCGCAACCGTCGCGCTGGTCGGAGAAAAGCAGCCGAGTGAACGCTTTGTCACACCGGAACATCTCGCCGAACTGGCGTTGTTTTTAACCACCGATGCGGGTGGTTCGATCACAGGCAGCGCGTACACGATGGATGGCGGTTGGACGGCGCAATAGACGCGACTGACGGCGCGACACGTGCGTCCGCGCGCTTGGTCATCGACACCAACGTCCTCGTCTCTGCCCTGATTTTCAAGGATTCGCGCCACCTGCCGCTGCGCGAAGCGTGGCAGCAAAAGCGCATCACGCCACTCATGTCCATCAACACCTACCGAGAACTAAAGCACGTTCTCGGCTACCCGATGTTCAAGCTCGAAGACCATGAAATCTCCGAGGCTGTCGCGCTGCTCGGCCCTTACATCGAGTGGGTTGCGATTGACGCCGACCGTACCGCCACACTCCCCAAGTGCAGTGACCGCGACGATCAAAAGTTCTTGCACGTGGCGCTCTGCGGTGACGCCCATGCGCTGCTTAGCTACGACCGTGCGCTTTTGAAGATGAAAAGAAAGCTGCCATTTCCGGTATTCACACCCGAGGCTTGGGCAGATACAGCTTTTAGCTGAGACCCTTATTTTACATGGGCTACATGTAGTTTTACGTCAAAGTCGCAAAGCGGCAAAATGTGCGCCAAGCTCTTTAAAAGTAAACCTTTCCGGATAGAGCTGTATCAAGTGTAGCGGTGCTTTTTACGTGCGTTTGCCCCGCAGAACGGGGCTGCCGCAATGCGTTACGCGACCAATAAATCGGCCACCGCGCACGCCACCACCTGTGTGGCGCGACGCATGTCCTCCAGCAATACATTCTCGTCCGCCCGTTTGGCGTTCGACTCCGGCACTGTGCGCGGTCCGGAGCCATACAGCACGACAGGAATGCCCGCTTCGCCATACAGGCGCGCGTCGGTGTACAGCGGCACGCCAATCGCTGGGATCGGCACGCCGAACACGCGTTCGCCGTGCTTCTGCAACGCCGCGACCAGTTTTTCTTGACCGGCAACGGGCTTCATCGCGTGGGCCAACAGAATGCGTTTGATCTCGACGCGGATGCCGGTTCGGCCAGCGACGGCACCTTCGATCATCGCTCGCACCTCTGCTTCGACCGTTCCCGGATTTTCTTCGGGGATCATGCGCCGATCCATCTTGAGCACGACTTTGCCGGGCACGACGTTGGTGTTGGTGCCGCCATTGATCTGGCCGACCAACATCGTCGGTGAACCAATGCCAACGACTCTAGATTTGATCTTGCCGAGGTCGGGCAACTTGCCGTAAATCGCATTGAGGATGGCGTTCGCGGCTTGCAACGCATCGTCGCCCGTCTCAGGCATTGAGCCGTGGGTGGCCGTGCCATGCACGGTGACCTCAAACTGCAAGCAGCCATTGTGCGCCGTGACGACGGCGTAGCTAAAGCTTGCGCCGATGACGTAATCGGGTTTAGTTGCGTTGATATCAAGCAGATAACCGGGGCCCAGCAGCCCGCCAAATTCTTCGTCATAGGTGAAGTGCAATTCAACCGTACCGTTGAATTTTGCACCCGCCATTTCTGCGGCCCGCAACGCGTCGAGCGCAAAGGTGAAGCTCGCGATGTCGCTCTTGCTCACCGCCACGCCGCGCCCGTACATGCGCCCGTCCTTAACCTCCCCGCCATACGGATCAAACGACCAGCCGTCGCCCGGTGGCACCACGTCGCCATGTGCATTGAGCGCGATGGTCGGGCCACCGCTGCCGAACGTATGACGCACGATGAGATTGGTCACCGACATCATGCCGTAGTCGCGCACGCGTTGTTCGGGTACCGCAAAACGCTCAACGCGGTAGCCCTTTGCGGTCAACAATTCCGCCGCTTTTTCCGCAGGTGGATTGTTGTTTCCCGGTGGCGTGTCCGACGGTACGCGCACGATTTGGCGCAAAAATTCAATCTGCTCGGCGTAGTGTGCGTCGATGTGTTGGGCGATGCTGTCTTGTGTGTTCATAATTTAGGATCGTTGCACTCGCTGCGCTTTGCTGGCACTGAACGCGGGTGCTTGAAAATGCTCGAAAAAATGTAGCAATACTTCGGTTGCGACTTCGGCATCTTCTGCGGTCATCGTCTCGTCCGGATGATGGCTGATGCCGTTGTTGCCGCAGCGGACGAAGAGCATCGCCATCGGTGCGACAGCGGGGAACACCATCGCGTCGTGCCCTGCGCCGCTAGCCAAGTACCGGGGCTTGATGCCTTGCGCCGCGATGGCCGCTTCAAACTGTTTTTGCAACGTTGGATCGCACGGCGCAGCGTCGGCGTCGTAGAGCGTTTCAATGCGCAATTCCACTCGGCGTTGAGCTGCAATCGCAGGCAGTTCAGCGGCGATTGCAGCCAGTGCGACAGCACGAATCCTGTCATCGCCAGAACGCACGTCAATGGTGAATTCCACGTCCTGCGGAATCACATTGATCGCGCCGGGTTTGACCGAGAGCTTGCCGACGGTGCCGACGAGGCCCGCGGTGTTGCTGCAGAACGTCTCGACAAATAGAATCATTTCTGCGGCTGCGGCGAGCGCATCTTGACGTGCGCCCATCGGCACCGTGCCCGCATGACCGGCAAGTCCCGTCACATTGAGCAGCAAACGCGTCGCACCCGCGATGGCAGTCACCACGCCGACAGCGAGCCCTTCGTTGAGCAGTACCGGGCCTTGCTCGATATGCGATTCAACGAACGCCACCACCTCGCCGTGGGGCTCTGCACGACGATCCAGCTCGCTCCAAAGGCTCGCGTCACCCCCGAAATCGTTGATGGCCTGACGCAGGGTCACGCCGTCAGCATCAGCCTTGTCAAGCCACGCCGGATCAAACTTGCCAACCATGGCTTTGCTGCCGATCAGGGTCGCCGGAAAGCGCACGCCTTCTTCGTCGCAGAAGCCAACGACTTCGAGTGCGTACGGCAATCGCAAGCCTCGCCGGTTCAATTCCTTGACGCACGCAATGGGCGAAAGAATGCCGAACAAACCGTCGTACTTTCCGGCGTTTCTGACGCTGTCCTGATGCGAGCCCGTCATGACCACCGGCGCAAACGGTACGCCCGCTTCGTAGCGTCCAACGATGTTGCCGAGCGGGTCGAAATCTGCCGTCATGCCGGCGTCGCGCATCAGTGCAATCAGGTAGTGGCCCGCCTGTTTGTGCGCTTTCGATAGGTAAGTACGCGTGATACGCGGCGGGTCTTCGGTGAAGCTTGCCAGCAAGTCGGCTTGCTTGAGAATGTCAGTGCCGAATTTCATGTTGGTGAATCCGGATGCGCCGCGCGCCAGTGCCGCGCGATGTCAATGCGACGCGCGACCCACACCCGATCATGTTTTTCGACGTGATCGAGAAATTTCATCAAGCCAGCCAGCCGACCGGGTTTGCCGAGGATGCGACAGTGCATGCCGACGCTCATCATCTTGGGCAACTCTTCGCCTTCGGAATAGAGCACGTCGAAGGTGTCGATCAGATATTGCGCGAAATCCTGACCGTTGGTGAAGCCCGCCGCGGAAGAAAACTTCATGTCATTGGTATCGAGCGAATACGGCACGATCAGTTGCCGGGAAATCGTGCTGTCGCGCATCACAACGGGCAGATAAAATGGAAGATCGTCGCCGTAATAATCACTGTCGTATTCATAGCCGCCGTGGGCAATGACGAGTCGCTTGGTGTTCGGGCTGTCGCGCCCGGCGTACCACCCGTGGGGCCACTGGCCACCGGTCATGTCCCGGATCATTTGCGTGCCCAGCGCCATGTATTGCTTTTCGCGCTCCTCGCCAATGTGTTGGTAATGAATCCAGCGCAGCCCGTGGCAGGCGATTTCGTGACCCAGCTCACAGAAAGCTCGCGTCGCCTCTTGGTTGTGTTTCAGCGCCCACGCCGCTGCAAAAACCGTGAGCGGTAAATTGCGTTTGGCGAACTCACGAAGGATGCGCCACACGCCGACGCGTGAGCCATATTCGTACATCGATTCCATGGACAGATGGCGCGCCTCAAAGGGTTGTGCAAACGCAATTTCCGACAGGAATGTTTCCGATGTTGGATCGCCGTGCAGCACGGAATTTTCTGCGCCTTCTTCGTAGTTCAAGACGAAATTGATCGCGATCTTGGCGCGGTTCGGCCACTGCGCATGCGGCGGATTGCGGCCATAGCCGGTCAGGTCGCGCGGGTATTCGGGGGTCCAGGGCATAAAGTCTCTTTGTTTAGTCTCTAAGTCTAGCGAGCCATGCGCGATCCACACAGTTCTCGCCGTTTATGAGGCCTATTTGTGGTCGCTGCTGCGCGCATTCCAGCAGCCGTCGGCAAAGCGCCCCTGGGCGAAGCTGACGAAAGCGAGCACTTTGACTGGCACCCGTTTCGGTGACGGAAAAACCGCATGCAGCTCCTGATCGGGTTGCGCAAAATTTTTCAGCAACTTCACGACTTCGTCAGTGCGCAGCGACTCGGCAGCGACATAACGCGGCAACGCAACAATGCCCAGCGCGTCACGACACGCCGCGAGCACCGCAGACAAATTATCAGACCGCAACGGCCCACGCACATTCGCTGAAGCCCGCACGGGTGACCGCTGCGCTCGGGGTGCGCGCTGCAGATCCATCGCGCTGTCAGGTGACTACGATTTTGAGTTGATGATTGAGGAGCGGGCGGTTGGCGCCCAGTTTAAGTTGCCGTATCTTCATATCGTCGTCAACAATTCCTACCCCGGCCTGATTCGTCAAAGTCAACGCGGCTTTGAGCTGGACTATTGCGTGCAGCTCGCGTTCGACAATATCAACACGCCGGAGAGTGAGACGCTGGCGCGCTCGCGCGGTGTGGATCACGTAAAAGTAGTTGAGGGCTTGGGGTGCAAGGCCTTTCGCGTGCATAAGCAAGAAGAGATTGCACCCGCAATCAAACAAGCGGACGCATGCATGGCCGTGCATCGCGTGCGTGTGGTGATCGAAATCATGCTGGAGCGCGTGACTAACATCGCAATGGCTACCGAGATCAATAACGTGATCGAATTTGAAGAAATCACGGATCGCAAAGCCGACGCGCCGACCTCGGTGATGGCGATGCTGGATTAACGCAAGGGCACGCCTATAAATTCATTGTTCGGGCGAACTGCGGAGTTGCCCGATGCCAATGCGTTGCGCGCGCAACAGAATCCTCATGTATCAGGGCGTACATTCCGGTTACTACGCGCCGCGCGCCTTGCATTTCATCCCGAAAAATGAATGTCTAGAAATGCCCTCAACTGAAAATTTCATATGCCAAAGTTCGCTGCTAACCTCACCTTTCTGTTCACTGAACTGCCGTTTATGGAGCGCTTCACTGCGGCTGCCAACGCGGGCTTCAAGGCCGTTGAATACATGGCCCCGTACCCGTATCCTGCCGAAGCTTTGGCAGCCGCACTGAAGGCCAACGGACTCGTCCAAGCCCTATTCAATCTGCCCGCTGGCGACTGGGACAACGGCGAGCGGGGCATGGCGTGCATTCCGGGGCGGGAAGCCGAGTTCAAGGTGGGCGTTACCAAAGCAATTGCATACGCGCAAGCGCTGGACTGCAAGAAGATCAACTGCCTTTCGGGGAAATTGTCGCCCGATGTCTCGCGCGAAACCGCTTCGGCCACGATGATCGGTAATCTTAAATACGCGGCTGCCGAACTCAAGCGCGAAGGCATCATGCTGGTGACCGAGCCGATCAATTCGTTTGATATCCCGGGCTATTTCATCAATCACACCCATGAGGCGTTGGCCATTTTGGACGCCGTGGACTCGGACAATCTGTTCATCCAATACGATGTGTATCACGCGCAACGCATGGAAGGTGAGCTGGGCAGCACACTCAAAAACTATCTATCTCGTATCGGCCACATTCAAATCGCCGATAACCCCGGTCGCAACGAACCGGGCAGCGGTGAGATTAACTATGCGTGGGTGCTCAAACACATTGACGCCATTGGCTACGACGACTGGATTGGTTGCGAGTACAAGCCCAAAACGACGACCGTTGAGGGGTTGGGTTGGATGAAAACGTTTCGGTAAATTTTCTCCACGCGCCCAAATGCAGGATCGGCGCAAGCCGCGATTGGGTCTGCAACGCAAGATTTTCGCGGCTCGCGCCGCTCCTGCAAAAATCGCTGCGTACAGCCACAAACATGACGGAATTAAACACATGACGACCCCGCTCAATCTTGGCTTTATCGGTCTCGGCATCATGGGCGCGCCGATGGCGATCCATCTTCGCGCGGCGGGCCACAGATTGCACGTGAACACGCGAAGCAAGCTTCCCGACGCGCTGCGCAACGCACGCGCAGTGGCCTGCGCTGACGCGGCAGAGGTCGCAACCCACGCTGACATCATTTTCACTATGCTGCCGGACACGCCGGATGTGGAGAAAGTGTTGTTCGGGCAAGGCGGCATCGCGTCAGGCTTAAGCGCAGGCAAAACCGTGGTGGATATGAGCTCCATCGATCCAATGGCGATCAAGGAATTTGCCAAGCAGATCAACGCGCTCGGTTGTGACTATCTCGACGCGCCGGGGTCGGGCGGCGAAGTGGGCGCGAAAGCGGCGACGCTAACGACCATGGTTGGCGGCTCGCAGACGGCGTTTGACCACGTCAAACCGCTGTTCGATTTGCTGGGCAAAAACATCACATTGATCGGCGGCAACGGCGACGGTTAAACCTGCAAAGTGGCCAATCAAATCATTATGGCACTCAACATTGCAGCGGTGGCGAAGGCGCTGGTGTTTGCGTCGCAGGCCGGTGCCGATCCGGCCAAAGTGCGGCAAGCGCTGATGAGCGGTTTCGCCGCATCGCGCATCCTTGAAGTTCATAGCGAGCGGATGATTAAGCGCTCCTTCAATCCGGGCTTTCGCATTGCCTTGCATCAAAAGTATTTGAATTTGGCGCTGCAAGGAGCGCGAACGCTAGGCGCTGCATTGCCGCAAACAGCAAGCGCGGCACAGCTGATGAATGCGTGCGCTGATTGAGTCGGGCATACTCTTCACATCCATCGCTGCGCTCTCCTTGAACCTGTTTTTTAATGGTGCGAGTGGCGATGCCAGTGCTGCAATTAATACGGCGATGCAGCCGGATGCGCACTAAATTTCGGCAAGGCAATGATTGACCAACCCAAACTTTTCGCCATACCGGCGCAGGTCGGAATCCACCCCCTCAACCACGTTGACGATCTGTACCGGGGGTGGGCTCCGGCCTGCGCCGGGGTGGCGATCTGATTAACCTCCAGCTAGCACGTACACACAATGCCAACACTCAATCAAATCAATCAATTCGCACTTGCCGAATTCTCCGTAACATTTGGTGCGGTGTACGAGCATTCGCCATGGATCGCCGAGCGTGCGTTTGCGATTAAGCCTCTCGCGGGTTTTGCCTCTCGCGCAGCGGTGCATGCAGCGCTGGTAGCCACCGTGCAATCGGCCAGCGAGTCCGAAAAACTTACGCTGATCAATTCACACCCGGAACTCGCAGGCAAGGACGCAGCATCAGGCACGCTCACCAGCGAATCCAGGAACGAGCAAGCCGGTGCGGGCCTCACTGCGATGACGGCGGCACTCGTCGCAGAACTGCGCCAACACAACGCTGTCTATCGCGCAAAGTTCGGCTTTCCGTTCATCATCGCGGTGCGCAACAACACGCAGGCTGCGATCTTCGCCGCCATCATCTCGCGCTTAAAAAACACCGGCGGTATGGAATTCAACAACAACCTGATGCAGGTCGGCGAGATCGCTCGCTTGCGTCTGCTCGACCTCATCACGGAGTAACAACGTATGGGAAAACTCTCCACCCACATTCTCGACACCGTTCACGGAGGGCCCGCAGCGAATGTGGCCGTCGAACTTTACTCAATGGATGACGCTACGCCGAAGCTTCTCGTCACCACACGCACTAACGCCGATGGCCGCACTGACGCACCGCTGCTTAAAGATGCTGAGGTAAAGCGCGGTCGCTATCGTCTCGTCTTTCACATCGGCGAACACTTTCGCAGCACTGGTATGAAGCTGCCCGACCCGGCGTTTGTGGACGTGGTGCCGATTGATTTTGGTATCGCCGAGGACGGCGGCAACTATCACGTGCCGCTGGTGTGCTCACCGTGGACGTATTCAACGTATCGGGGGAGCTAGTCGATGGAGTCCTACATTTTCGACTGGATGAATCTGCTGCTCCGCTGGCTGCACGTGATCGGCGGCATCGCGTGGATTGGCTCATCCTTTTACTTTGTGTTTCTCGACAGCAGCTTAGTGAAACCGACCGATCCCGCGCTCAAGGAAAAAGGCGTCGACGGCGAGCTATGGGCCGTTCACGGCGGCGGTTTTTACAACCCGCAAAAGTACATGGTCGCACCGAAACAGTTGCCCGAACATTTGCACTGGTTTTATTGGGAAAGTTACTGGACGTGGATGAGTGGTTTCGCGCTGTTCGTGGTGATGTACTTGTTCAACGCGCAAACATTTCTCATCGACAAAAACGTGTTCGCGTGGGGCTCGTCTGCTGCGGCCATCGCCGCGTCGCTCGTGTATCTAGTCATGGGCTGGGTGGTGTACGACGGCATTTGCCGCGTGTTCGGGGAGAAGAAGAATGGCGATTTGATCGTCGGTATTCTGGTGTTCGTCTACGTGATCGTGGCCACCTACATCGCCTGTCATTTGTTCGCAGGCCGCGCGGCGTTTCTGCTCACCGGCGCGATGCTCGCCACCGCGATGAGCGCGAACGTTGCAATGGTGATCATTCCCGGGCAACGCAAAACAGTCGCCGCGATGAAGGCAGGCACCACCCCCGATCCGATCCACCCGATACGCGCAAAACAGCGCAGCGTTCACAACACCTACTTCACGTTGCCGGTGCTGTTCGCGATGCTGTCAAACCACTACAGCATGACCTACAGCGCGCCGCTCAACTGGCTGGTGCTGGTGCTCATCATGTTGGCGGGCGTTTTTATCCGGCAGTTCTTTGTGGTGAAACTGAAAGGGAAAATTCAGTATCAATGGTTTGCTGCGGGCTCGGCAATTCTTGCAGGTGTGGCCATTTGGATTGCGCCCGCGCCGCAGCCCGCAGTTGCGATAGCCGCAACACCGAAGTTCGCGGAGATTCAGGGCATCGTCGAGCAGCGCTGCGCGATGTGCCACAACGCGCAAGTCATCTCAAAAAACGTTCAACTGCACACGCGGGAATTGATTGTAAAAAACGCGCAGGCGATGTATCAGCAGGCGGTGGTGACCCGAATCATGCCGATGGCTAATTCCACGCAGATCACCGAGGAGGAGCGTGCCAAACTCGGCGCGTGGGTGACGGCGGGGGCGAAGGCGGATTAACGCCGCGCGCGTTAAGCGCGCGACTGTTTCCACTGATTTGGCTTTGCGGTATCGCATTTGCCTACCGAATGTTGCCGTCGATGGCGGCTAGTACATCGTTGGCCATAACTCGCACTTCAACGGCAACGTCTAACAAGGCGTCGTTGTCTCCGGCCGCTGCGCGCAGCGCTAAGGCAAATGGTTGCAAGAAGCCCGAAGATTGACTGCGTTCCATCAAGGTGGCTAGTTGAGTCGTCAGTCCCATCGCGTGACATTCAAAGCACTGTTCTTTTAGCTGATCGAAAGCCAGTTGATCGCCGTTGCGAGCGCGCTCGGCCAAGGCATACAAAGAGTGAAGGGCAAGATCAATATTGCCCAACCAGCAATGTGCTTGCAGCCGCAGGTTATCGTGAACATGCCCGTTGTGTGGGATAGCATCAAGTTGTAGCGCTCGCCTGAAAAGCGCAGAGGCTTCGTCAGAACGACCTTGAGTAGCGAGTAATCTGGCCAGATTCGCTGTAGTGAATGGCCCCTCTGCATCTAGTTTGATCGCAGTTAGATAGCATTGTTCGGCCTCCGCAAAGCGTTTCATCTGATCCTGCAGCAGGTTGCCGAGCATCATCCACGACCTTGCCGACTTCGGGTCAAGTTCACTGGCTTTCCGGTACGCCGATTCCGCCTCATCAAACCGGTTGAGTTTGTGGGCGAATAGATCGCCAAGTCCGAGCCATGGCGAAACCAACTTTGGATCTAGTTCAGAAGACTTCCTATAGGAGTGCTCGGCTTCATCGTATCGTTCCGGAAATTCGCTCAACACGTCACCCAATCGTCGCCAGGGGTGGGCATCTTTCAGATCCCTATCAATTGAATGCCGACATGCTGTCTCAACGTTTGCATCTTGATGTCTGTTTGCAAGTAGCGTGAGAGCCAAGTAAAAAGCTTGCGGGTCTGACTCGAACCGATTCAACATCTGTGTCAACGCTTCACTGGAATCTGGGCAGTCCGCAAAGAACTCTCCTTTTGTAACAGCTCGCTGTACTACGTCGATCGTTTCGGAAGAGTAATGTTCGAGTAACTGTTCTCTTTTCGATGCGATTGATCGACGTAGTTCCTTGACTTGTTCAAGCGAAAAATGTTTCAACTCTCGGGCAATCTGTTCCTTTTCTGACAGCGTCAGGTGTAGTACTCCCGCGACGTCTTCGGCCCAAGCGAACTGCCCCTCATCCGTTTTGGCGATCTGCTTCAGCTCCCCGCGTAAGGCATCAAGGCGTTTCGTATATTCGAATGATGTCGTGTAACCCGCGTCCTCGCCCGCTAAATCAAACAAGTCTCCAAAAGCTGGGCCTCGCCGAGCTTGCTGAAATACGGCGTAGTCGAGCAGACGGCGATCTTCCGCGTCACGTGGCATGGCTCGAGCAACAGCTCGCGAATACTCAAGTTCCGGCGCTTCGCAGTGGCGTCCATCACGATGTTCATTCCATCGCGAGCGTGCCAACCCATGCAGTTCCTGTGTCGAGTACCAGAGCCGCATGAACTCCACAAGCCAACCTACGCGCGAACGCGCGCCACGTGGCGCGTTACGCATGAGGTACCAGATGTTAAAAAAGCGCTCGCTGGCCTGAAACCCTTGGCGCTTCGTTCCGCTCACTGCTGTTTTTTCGACGAGCCCCTCCTGCTCCAGACGAGATAGCTGAGCGCTGACCGAACTAACTGGCAGCGCCGCAGCACTTGCCAGTGACTTTGCCGCAATCGGGGCCCAATGCTCCATTACGTGCGCGAGGACTTTTCGAGGTTGATCTGCCAACACTTCTAGCCTGGCCTTGTAAAGTGGCGTCATTAGGTCGAGTAACCGTTCAAGGTCGGCGCGGAGGTTGTCTCGCCCACCAACGGCGAACAGCTCATAGAGCATGACAGTCGTGCGGGGATTCCCGCCTGTGAGTTGCCGCATTGCCTGCAAGCGCTCCGGCCGCTCAGTGAGCATGCGTGCGACCTCAGTCACAGCCGCGTCAGAACTGAGACCACGGCCGACACCGAAAACGCGCGCCATAGCAAGTATGGCGTCTTGCATTTCCGCTAGCGTGAGTGGACGCAGCTCGATGAGTTGAAAAAAGTCCAGAAATGCATCGCTGTACAGACCCTGCGCTTCTAGGGGTTGGTAACTACCTCCAAGCCACAGGAAATGGGGCGAGTGCAGCAGGGCCCTGCGTACGCGCCAAAGCGCTGATGCGCCACCATCGTTCTCCGCCGCCTTGCTTGTACCCCCTGACGCGAGGTTAGCAAACAGTAGGTCAGTGCTGTCTACGAGGAGCAACAGGCGACGACTGTTGCGATCACACCACTGATGCAACCAAGCCAAGCTCGACTCTTCGCGCTCCGATTCGGGCGAGCTCAATATTCGGGAAAGTTGTGCGTCAATTTCTTCGGCGGGGTGGTGTTTGCGTTCCAGTGCATCGGCAAGAGCACCGATGACATTGATCCACAGCTCGGCGGGGGTGCTTACTGTGTATTGTTCTTCAGGAAATCGCAGCGGCACCCATGAACCACTTAGCTCGACGTCATCGTCCACTGCCAGCGCGACACGTTGCAGCAGCGTTGACTTGCCCATACCGCGTTGACCGGTAATGAGCAGATGTTGAGGCGCGACTGTCGGAGACGATGTTCTTAAAACCTGCAAAATGGTTTCTAGCTCGCGATGACGAGCGACGAATATCGCGCGCAGTTCATCTGGGCTCCATAAATGAGGGTTGTATTTGGCAGCAGCAGCGATTCCGTTGCCGCTACCCCACGCTGGTTGGACGGGTCGCGCGGGAGTTTCAGACATGATTTCTGCCCCAGTAGTCGCGCAACAGAAACGACAGGAATTTGAACCGCCCGGTATCGTCCAGCGGGCCGATATAGCCTTCTTCTTGTAGCTTGCCCAAAACAGCCTGCTGACGTTCTGCACGCGTGTCGGGGTTTGAGTCCAACTTGGACAGCCGACTATGCAGTTGGCGTTGTGTTAACCCGGTGTGATTTTTTGCTAATGCAGTCAGAATAAGGTTTGCAAACAGAAGATCAGACCCTTCTAGATCGCGCTTGATTCGCTCTTCCCAGTGAACGAACCGCGAGCGCGCGGACAGCAATCTTTCATAAGCATCGTCGACATCTTCGCTAGTCAAAGACATTGTTGTTTCGCCAGTAGTCGAAACCTCGGCTTCATCTTGGCGATCGCGGGCGACTTGCATCGTTTGATCAAGTAGCAAACAAAGATAGAAGGGCGAAAGCCATCCGACCCGCTTGCATAGATGCTTTGCGACATCATCGGTAAGCGATGAGTTGCTACGCAGAGCAAATGTCTTGACCATTTCATGCGCTGCGAGCGGCTTGAATGGCCCGATGGGATATTCGTAACAGTCGTTGAATTGAGCGGTTAGGCCATATTTCGCCAGCAACGCGTTAAGACCGATGGAGCCAGTGAAGAGGAACCGGCACGCTACATTGGGTTTGACCCGCCACGCGCGTAACCAAGCCAGTAGTGCCTCGGCTGCGAGGCGATTACTTTCCAGCAGCTTTTGAAGGCAAACGGAAAATTCATCAATAAAGATGAGTGCCGGAGCGTTGGTCAATCGCTCTTGCAGCGCCGTCGCCGACTTGTACCAAGGCTGAGTCGCGACTGCCTGCAATTCGATGCCAGCGCCCAAGCCGCCGGGCCCTTTAAGCTCAATTTTTTTCACGATCGCGAGCCAGTTTTTTGCATGTGCCCCTAAGCCGCCGATGTACCCCTTCACTGATGCGTCGGGAAAGTGGGCGTCAATCTGATGGATGAACGCTTGGGCAGTCTCGACGCCTTGCACGTCGACATGTTCGGCCAAAAGTCCTTTTTCTAGCGCCTCTTCGCGTAAGCGGTTAACAATCGACGACTTGCCAAGCCGCCGAGGTCCGCTGGCTACGACGTGGTCGTTTTGCAGATACCGCCATAAGTCGGCACATTCAGACTTCCGGTCAAAAAAGTCATCTCCGGTAGCAATGGCTCCTAGTTTCATTTAGGCGTCCTATCGTTTGGATACATTAGTGTATTGATACAATTTTGTTGCGTATCGTAGTTGATGAGAAAAAGTTTGTCAACGCTGACAACGAGGTCGCGAGAGCAATGCCAGCGACAAGCGCGGAACCTTTGGTGAAAACACTTAAGACGTCGCCCCGTGCATCATGCCAATGAGCAACGCGACGCACATCACCGCGGAAGAGCGGGCGAAAATTGGCGCCTGGGTGACGGCGGGCGCGAAGGCGGATTAAGGATCAGCTTTTTAACAAAACGCTGTCTCATAAGGGGCTAATCGCTGGTTTTAGCAATAATTGACTATCGCAAGATTGACCACTCAGCCCAGATAGAACGGGGCTCACAGCCAAAAGCTGATACGCAATTGTTTAGTCAGCGTCGCACCGCAGGCGCTTCAATCAGCAAGCCCTAGCGTCGCGTAGCAGCAAAAAGCGCTAACGACCCAGAAAAAACTACGAGCCAACAACCCGCACACTCGCGCTGATCGAGCCCACATTGCCGCGTTGATCTCGCCAGCGCGCGTTGAAATTGCCGGTCTGCTTGATCGCCACGACGAACGCCCGAAACGGATTCGCTGTTAGCACGTTCATCGAGCGCGCGGTGAACACCGGCTACCCTTCAAAATCAAGCGACAGAAAAAAGGACAATATCGATGGTTGTCAAATATACGTCTAAACCCAATATGAATAGGCCTTACAGCCAAAAGTTGTTAGCTAAAGATTACCGTTTTATTGCCATTTAAAAGCACGCGATGTTGTGCATGCCATTTCACGGCGCGGGCGAGTGCCGTGCATTCAAGGTCGCTGCCCGTCACGGTGAGTGCTTCGGCACTCATCGAGTGGTTTACGCGCGCAACGTCCTGCTCGATGATCGGGCCTTCGTCGAGATCGGTGGTCACGTAATGTGCCGTCGCACCAATCAGCTTGACACCGCGGTCATACGCCTGAAAGTAGGGCCGCGCGCCTTTGAAGCTTGGCAAAAATGAGTGGTGAATGTTGATCGCACGACCTTCGAGATGCGCACACAGCTCGGGCGAAAGCACCTGCATGTAGCGCGCGAGGACGACGAGATCAATCTGCTTTTTGCTGATGATTTCGCGAATTTTTGCTTCTTGCTGCGCCTTGGTGTCAGCGGTGACTGGCAGGTGAAAAAACGGAATGTTGTAGCTGGCGGCGAGCTGGTAATAGTCGGCGTGGTTGCTGACGATGGCCGGGATGTCAATCGGGAGTTGGCCGCTCTTGTGACGGAACAGCAAATCGTTCAGACAATGCCCCTGCTTCGACACCATCAGCATCGTGCGCACACGCGTCGCCATCGCGAAAAAATTCGCCTGCATAGACAGGGTATGTGCGGTGGATTCAAACCGCTCGGTTAAGGCAGCCGCAGTCAAACCAGCCTCGGCGCTTTCGAACTGCACACGCATGAAAAAGCGGTCGCTGCCAACGTCGTTGAACTGTGCCGCCTCAAGAATATTTGCGCCCTGCTCGACGAGAAAACCCGAGACGCGATGCACGATGCCGGGTCGGTCGGGGCAGGAAAGGGAGAGGACGAATTGCGGCTTTAAAGTCATGGATAAGTCTTTAGATAATTCCGGGCCGACGCAGCATTTGCCAGCGGCAAAAGGCAGCAATAGTTTTGCCATCAGTGATGCGATTGTCGGCAATCATGGCGGCGATTTCGTCGGGCGTCGCGGCGAACAGTTCGAGAAATTCATCCTGATCGAGCTTCGCGTCGCCTTGCACCAAACCGTTGGCGTGAAACAGGTGAATCACCTCGTCCGCGTAGGCGATCAGCGGATGCATGTGGCCCAACGTATGCCACGAGCGCGCCCAATAGCCGGTCTCTTCTTTCAGCTCGCGCTGCGCTGCGACCAGTGGGTTCTCGCCCACGTCCAGCTTGCCCGCCGGGAACTCGATCATCACCTTGCCCATCGGGTAGCGATACTGCCGTTCCAGCAGCAGTGTGCCGTCTTCGAACTCTGCGACGATGCACGCTGCACCAGGATGCTTGATGTATTCGCGCACGCCCGGATTGCCGTTCGGCAACGTCACCTTGTCGCGCACGACGTGCAGTAGTTTGCCCTTGAAAATCTCTTCGCTGGAAACAAAGGTCTCGGCGAGATGCGCGTCGTCTTTCTCCGTCATACCCAATCCCGGTTGATCAGGAAATCGGTGTACAGCGCGTGCTCAGGTGTGCCGGGTGTCGGCTTGTGATCGTAGCGCCAACTCACCAGCGGCGGCATGCTCATCAGGAAGGCCTCGGTGCGACCATTCGACTGCAAGCCGAAGTGCGTCCCGCGATCCCAGACGAGATTGAATTCGACGTATCGCCCGCGCCGGTAGAGCTGCCAGTCGCGTTGCGACGTACCGTACGGCATCTCGTGGCGACGCTGCAAAATCGGGATGTAAGCGGGCACAAAATGCTCAGCTACCAAGCGCATTAGCGCAAAGTTTTGTGCAAATCCAAAGGCGCTGAAGTCATCGAAAAAAGTACCGCCAATGCCGCGCGGCTCCTGTCGATGCTTAAGATAAAAATAGTCATCGCATTGCTTTTTGAAGCGCGGATAAACGTCATCGCCAAACGGATCGCACGCCGCCTTGGCCTGGCTATGCCAATGCACGGCGTCCTCGCTGAAACCGTAATAAGGCGTCAAATCCATGCCGCCGCCGAACCACGCAACGGGCTCGCCTTCGGGCGGCGTAGCAATCAGAAAGCGCACGTTCATGTGGGTGGTCGGTGCATACGGATTCAATGGATGAATCACCAACGACACACCCATCGCTTCAAACCTGGCGCCTGCTAGCTCGGGTCTGGTTGCGGTCGCTGAAGGTGGCAATCTCGCACCGAACACGTGAGAAAAATTGACGCCGCCGCGCTCAATCACCCGTCCGCCTTCAATCAGGCGCGAAATCCCGCCTCCGCCTTCAGGCCGTTGCCATTCATCGCGAATGAAGGTGCCACCGTCCACGGTTTGCAGCGCTGTGACGATGTCGTCTTGCAGCTTGAGTAGAAAAGTGCGGACGTCGGTGACGTCCTCTCGCGTGACCGGTGTTGACGCTTTGTCGTTCATCGCTTGATCGCTCTCCAGCCGATATCACGACGCATTTGCATGCCATCGAACGCAATGCCGTCGGCCAATTCATAAGCACGCTGCTGCGCAATTTTTACGTTGTCGCCAAGTGCGGTCACGCACAACACGCGACCGCCTGCGGTCACAACCTGCCCGTCATTCAACACCGTGCCCGCATGGAACACGCGTGCGTCGTCGGCAGCGGCAGGCAGCCCGCGAATCACATCGCCTTTGCGCGGATTGTCCGGATAGCCGCGCGCAGCCATCACCACACCCAACGCCACACGACGATCCCATTCCGCCTCTGCTTTGTCAAGCGTGCCATTGATGCCGTGCTCAACGAGGTCAACCAGATCGGTTTTCAAACGCATCATGATCGGCTGTGTCTCAGGGTCACCAAAACGACAGTTGAACTCAACCGTCTTCGGATCGCCCGCTTCGTTGATCATCACCCCCGCATACAAAAAGCCGGTGTAAGTGATGCCGTCTTTCGCCATGCCGCTGACTGTGGGCAAAATGATCTCGCGCATGATGCGCGCATGCAGCGCAGGCGTCACCACGGGCGCGGGCGAATACGCACCCATACCGCCGGTGTTGGGGCCAAGGTCGCCATCGAGTAGTCGCTTGTAATCCTGACTGGAGGCCATGGTCAGTACATTTTTGCCGTCGACCATGACAATGAAGCTGGCCTCTTCGCCCGGCATAAATTCTTCTATGACCACGCGTGCGCCCGCTGCGCCGAACGCGTTGTCCGCCAGCATCATGTCGATGGCTGCGTGTGCTTCGGCAAGCGTCATGGCGACGACGACGCCTTTGCCCGCAGCCAAACCATCAGCCTTGATCACAATCGGCGCGCCGTTGGCTTCAACGAAATCGTGCGCTGTTTGCGCATCGGTAAAGCTTTCGTACGCAGCAGTCGGAATGCCATGGCGCGCCATGAACGACTTGGCAAAATCCTTCGATGACTCTAGCTGCGCAGCGGCTTTAGTTGGGCCAAAAATGCGCAATCCTTCCGCGCGAAATGCGTCCACCACACCCGCAGCCAGCGGCGCTTCCGGGCCGACCACTGTCATCGCCACCTTCTCATTTTTTGCGAGTGCGACCCATTGTTCAACCGTGCTCGCCATCGCGTTTTCGCAATTCGGCTCGGCAAGTGTTCCGGGGTTGCCGGGGGCGACGATCACGTTTTGCACGCGCGGGCTAAGGGCTAACTTCCAAGCGAGAGCATGCTCTCTGCCGCCGCCGCCGATGACTAATACTTTCAAACACTGTCCCCGTCTAAATGTAGGAGCGGCTCTGCCGCGACCCGGTCTGCGTTGCTGTGCAGGTTGCGGCAGAGCCGCTCCTACAAGGCGATTTAATGTCGGAAATGGCGAACGCCGGTGGTCACCATAGCCACGCCACGCTCGTTGGCCGCGTTGATCACCTCCTCATCACGCATGCTGCCGCCGGGCTGAATCACAGCGATTGCACCGACGTCAATCAACACATCCAGACCATCGCGAAACGGGAAGAACGCGTCGCTTGCCGCAACCGATCCCTCAAGCGACAAGCCCGCATGTTCGGCCTTGATCGCGGCGATTCGCGCCGAGTCAACGCGGCTCATTTGCCCCGCACCGATGCCAAGCGTGCGTCCGTCTTTGGCGAAAACGATGGCGTTCGATTTAACAAACTGCGCCACCTGCCAGACGAACTGCATATCTTTAAGTTGTTGCGCAGTGGGTACCAGCTTCGTCACCACTTTCAGCGATGCAGCATCAAGCCTGTGCGCGTCTGCGCTTTGCACCAGCAGGCCGCCGCCGATGCGCTTTATCTCCAGTGCGTTGGCGCTCTCGAACAAGCTTTTTATCGGCACCGCGAGCACACGCACGTTGACTTTTTTGGACAACAATTCCAGCGCGTCTGGCGTGTATGCGGGCGCTATCAGCACTTCCAGGAATTGCTTGGCCACCGCTTCGGCGCAGGCCACATCAACCTCGCGATTAAAGGCGATGATGCCACCAAATGCCGAGGTTGGATCAGTTGCCAGCGCGCGCTCGTACGCGACCAGCGGGGTGTCGCCCAGCGCCACACCACACGGGTTCGCGTGCTTCACGATCACGCAGCAGGTGTCATCAAACGCACGCACGCAATCCCACGCGGCATCAGCGTCGCCGACGTTGTTGTAGGAAAGCTCTTTGCCTTGCAACTGTGTGTATTTCGACAACGATCCGGCGGCAGGCGTTTCATCGCGGTAAAAAGCCGCGCTCTGATGCGGGTTCTCGCCGTAGCGCATGTCCTGCGCCTTCGTCCACTGCATCGTCAACACATCGGGGTAGGCACGCGGCTCGCCGTCGAGTTCGCGACAGGTCAGGAAGTTGCCGATGGCGCCGTCGTAGGCGGCGGTATGGGTGAACGCTTTTTTCGCCAGCGCGAAACGCGTCTTACGCGATAACTCACCTGCGCTGGTTTTCATCTCGGCTGCAAGCGCTGCGTAGTCGGCAGCATCGACCACAATGGCCACGCCTTCCCAGTTTTTTGCTGCAGCACGCACCATGGTCGGCCCGCCGATGTCGATGTTTTCAATTGCATCTTCCAGCGAGCACCCCGGCTTGGCAACAGTTTCGCGGAACGGATAAAGATTCACTACAACCAGATCAATCAACGGAATGTTCGCGGCTTCAACCGCGCTCATGTGTTCTGACAACAAACGATTGGCGAGGATGCCGCCATGCACTTTGGGGTGCAGCGTTTTCACGCGACCATCGAGCATTTCCGGGAATCCGGTGTAATCGCCGACGTCAATGACCTTTAAGCTAGCGCCGCGAATCAACTTTGCGGTGCCTCCGGTCGAGAGCAGTTCAACACCGTGCGCCGCTAGCGATTGCGCGAATTCGAGCAGGCCGGATTTGTCGGAAACAGAAAGTAGTGCCCGGGTAATCTTTCGATTCATGAATCAGTCTTGCGCCAGTTTGATCTTGTGCTTGTCGAGCTTGGCGCGCAGGGTGTTGCGGTTGATGCCGAGCATCGAGGCCGCCTCCGACTGATTGCCTTTGGTGCGAATCAATACATCAGAAATCAGCGACTTTTCTACGCTGCCGATCACCAGCTCGTACAAATTGTCGGCAGGCTCGCCGTCTAGTTTGGCCAGATAGTCGCTGAGCGAATGACCGACCGCTTCGGCAATGGCAGCGTGGCCGTTCAGTTTGGGACGTTTCATTGTTGTTGTTCTTTGGTTGAGTGTTGTTCTTGGAATGCGCTATTTACTTTTTTCCAAACCGACGAAGGCCGGTATCCACGCCCGCAGCCCAATCAACGTCGGAATTAAGGCGTGAACCCCGGCCTTCGCCGGGGTGGCTAGTCGCTAA
>ENA-OFCX01000205-OFCX01000205.1-metagenomes-genome-assembly--contig:-NODE-205-length-33398-cov-5.657559_pt1 | contig 33398 bp, 28 predicted proteins | sample MGYA00153384_OFCX01 | MGnify analysis MGYA00153384
CGTTCGCCGCCAGCCATTGCGTGATCGGCTCGTCGACCACCGTCTTCATGTTGGCCGGCACCACCGGCAGCTTGAAGCGGCGCGCGCCGAACTGGATCGAGGCATCGCATTCGCTGCGGCTGTCGACCCGGCACTTGCGGGGCAGCAGCAACACGTTGTCGTAATCGAATATTTCCACCTGAGCCGCTCCCCGAACCGGTGGTCGGGCCGCGATGGTGTGCGGGCCGGCCGAAAAAGCGGGCCGTCAAGTGCGGCCCGCGTTCCAAGTCTACGCGGCCGGGTCAGCCTCCTAAAATGCCGCAATGACAGCGCATTCCTCGGGCCACGGCCCGGCACCCCACGACGACGATTCAATCCCGGTCTTCGAGGAAAACGAGGCCGGCAGACCGGCGCCGGTCGCAGTCGGTACCGCTCCCGAGCCATCGGGGCTGCTGCGCGGGCTCAACCCCGAGCAGCTCGCGGCAGTCACCCTGCCCGCGCGCCCGGCGCTGATCCTGGCCGGCGCCGGATCGGGCAAGACGCGTGTGCTGACCACCCGCATCGCCTGGCTGATCCAGACCGGACAACTGTCGCCCGGCGGCGTGATGGCGGTGACGTTCACGAACAAGGCGGCCAAGGAGATGCTGACGCGGCTGGGCGCAATGCTGCCGCTGCCGGTGCGCGGCATGTGGGTCGGCACCTTCCACGGCCTGTGCAACCGCTTCCTGCGCGCGCACTGGAAACTGGCCGCGCTGCCGCAGGGTTTCCAGATCCTCGACACCGCCGATCAGCTGTCGGCCGTCAAGCGCATCGTCAAGGCGATGAACCTGGACGAAGAGCGCTTCGTGCCCAAGCAGGTCAGCTGGTTCATCGCGGCGCAAAAAGAAGAAGGGCTGCGCCCGAAGGACATCGACGTGCGCGACGAGCAGACGCGCGTGCTGGTGCAGGTTTACCAGGCCTACGAAGACCAGTGCCAGCGCGAAGGCGTGGTCGACTTCGCCGAGCTGATGCTGCGCACCTTCGAGCTGATGCGCGACAACCAGGCGCTGCGCGAGCACTACCAGCGGCGCTTCCGGCACATCCTGGTCGACGAGTTCCAGGACACCAACAAGCTGCAGTACGCCTGGCTGAAGATGTTCGCCGGGCCGCCCGCGCCGGCCGGACCGGGTGGCCCCGGGGGCTGCGCCGTGTTCGCGGTCGGTGACGACGACCAGAGCATCTACGCGTTCCGCGGCGCGCAGGTCGGCAACATGGCCGACTTCGAACGGCAGTTCCAGGTGCAGCAGGTGATCAAGCTCGAGCGCAACTACCGCTCGTTCGGCAACATTCTCGATGCCGCCAACGAGCTGATCGCGCACAACACGCGCCGCCTGGGCAAGAACCTCAGCACCGACGCCGGCCCCGGCGAGCCGGTGCGGGTGCGCGAGTCGCCCAGTGATTTCGCCGAGGCGCAGTGGTTCGTCGAAGAAGCGCAGCAGCTGCACCGCGAGGGCACCCAACGCAGCAGCATCGCGCTGCTGTACCGAAGCAACGCACAAAGCCGCGTGATGGAAAGCGCGCTGTTCAACGCCGGCATGCCGTACAAGGTCTACGGCGGCCTGCGCTTTTTCGAGCGCGCCGAGGTCAAGCACGCGCTGAGCTACCTGCGCCTGATCGAGAACCCGAACGACGACACCAGCTTTCTGCGCGTCGTCAACTTCCCGACCCGCGGCATCGGAGGCCGCAGCATCGAGCTGCTGCAAGACGCCGCGCGCGCCAGCGGCCGCAGCCTGGTGCAAAGCGTGGGCGCGCTGGGCGGCAAGGCCGGCGCCAACCTGCAGGCCTTCGTCGCCAAGATCGACGCAATGCGCGACGCCACGCTGGGCCAGACGCTGCGCGAGATCATCGAGCACATGCTGCACGCCAGCGGCCTGGTCGAGTTCTACAAGACCGACAAGGAAGGCAAGGACCGGCTCGAGAACCTGGAGGAACTGGTCAACGCGGCGGAAGGCTTCGTCACGCAGGAAGGCTTCGGCAAGGACGCGGTGGCGCTGCCGGTCGACGAGCACGGCGGCGCCGGGCCGCAGCCGGGCGATCTGAGCGAAGGCACGCCCCGCGCGCTGGCAGCCGTCGACCTGACGCCCGACGCCGAGACCGGCGAAATCATGTCGCCGCTGGCCGCCTTTTTGACGCACGCTTCGCTGGAGGCCGGCGACAACCAGGCGCAGGCCGGGCAGGACGCGATCCAGCTGATGACGGTGCACTCGGCCAAGGGACTCGAGTTCGACTGCGTGTTCATCACCGGGCTGGAAGAAGGCCTGTTCCCGCACGAGAACTCGGCCAACGACGCCGACGGACTCGAGGAAGAACGGCGCCTGATGTATGTGGCGATCACGCGCGCCCGCAAGCGGCTGTATCTCAGCTTCGCGCAGACCCGCATGCTGCACGGCCAGACCCGCTACAACATCAAGAGCCGTTTCTTCGACGAGTTGCCCGAAGGCGCGCTGAAGTGGATCACGCCGCGCAACCAGGGCTTCGGCTCGGGATTCGCGCGCGACTACCAGGCGGCGTGGGCGAAGGGCTCGGGGCTGCAGTCGATCGTCGGTGCCGGCGACGTGCCGGCCCGCCCGCCGGCCTTCGGCGCCGGTCCGAAAACCAGCAGCCATGGCCTGCGCTCGGGTCAGGGCGTGTTCCATGCCAAGTTCGGCGAGGGTGTCATCGTGATGCTGGAAGGCCGCGGCGACGACGCCCGTGCGCAGGTCAACTTCGGCCGCCACGGCATGAAGTGGCTGGCGCTGTCGGTGGCCAAGCTGACGCCGGTCGACTGAACAGGCCGGAACGAACCGCGATGACCGCTGGTCCCAGCCGAGCGACGCGCAGCGTCGCCGCACAGGCTCGCCCTGGCCCGCGCTGCCGTTTCGTGCGGCCCTTCGATGGGCGCTGCCCGGGCGGCCTGCTCGACCGCGCCGGGTTCATTCGCAGCTCACGAGAAACAAACGCCGGGCTGCTCCAGGTGTTTCTCTTCCCCTCGGGGATGCGGACGCCGCAAGGCTTCGGCCTTGGGGGCGCTCGTGAGACACCCGCGCCGGGCAGCGCCAGGTGTTTCTCCTTCCCCTCGGGGGACGGACGCCGCAACGTGGCGGCCTTGAGGTTGCTCATGACCAGCAGGCGCCGGGCCGCGCCAGGTTTTTCGCCTCTCCCTCGGGGCCGCTTTCGTGCCTGAACGCGACCGTGCCGGTGCCTGAGACCACGCCGCTGCTGGAACTGCGCGGCGTCACGAAAAACTTCGCCGGCGTGCCGGCCCTGAGCGAGGTGTCGCTGGCGCTGCGCGCCGGCGAGGTGCACGCGCTGATCGGCGAAAACGGCGCCGGCAAATCGACCCTGATCAACGTGCTGAGCGGCGCCTTCGAGGCCGATGCGGGCGAGTTGCGCTGGCGCGGCGAGCCCGTGCGGTTCGCCTCGCCGCTGCACGCTGCACGGCGCGGGCTCGCCGTGGTGCACCAGGAGTCACAGCTGATCGGCTCGATGACGGGGCTCGACAACCTCTACCTCGGCGAGCCGTTTCCGACCGTGGCGCGCACGCCGTGGATTGCACTGGCCGCGATGCGCCGCCGTGCCGACCAGGCGTGGCGGTCGCTCGGCCTGGTGGGCGTGGTGCTGCCGCTGGACGCACTGGTGGCCGAGCTGTCGGCCACCCAGCGCACCTGGCTGGCGCTGCTGCGCTGCATGATGAGCAGGGCGGACCAGCGCGGATCGGAGATGCAGGTGCACCCGAAGCGCGGGCATGGGAAATGTGAGCCTGAGATTCGCGAGCCCGGGATGCGTGAGCCCGAGAGGCGCGAGTCCGAGATGCATGAGACCGACATGCGCGGTCCCGGGGAGTGTGCGCCGATGTGCGGTCCCGAGATTCTCGTGCTCGACGAGCCGACCGCGGCGCTGACCAGCCGCGATGCCCAGCAGTTGCTCGGCCTGGTCGATGCGCTGCGCCGGCGCGGCACGGCCGTGCTGTATGTGTCGCACCGGCTCGACGAGGTGCTGCAGATTGCCGACCGCATCACGGTGCTGCGCAACGGTCGCCGCGTCGTTGTGCTGGACGCGGCACAGCAGACCCAAGCCGGCCTGGTCGAAGCGATGTCGGGGCAGGGTAACGCCGGTCTCAACGCCGGTCTTAACGTCGGTCATAACGCCGGTCATGTGGCGGCACGGGCTGCCGCGACGCACGGACCGGCCCTGCTCGAGCTGCGCGACCTCGCCACGGTCGACGGGCGGGTGCGCTCGGTCAGCCTGACGGTGCACGAGGGCGAACTGCTCGGCGTCTATGGGCTGGCGGGTTCGGGTCGCACGGAACTGCTGGAAACGCTGGTCGGGCTGCGTGCGCGGCGGGCCGGCGCGATGCGGCTCGTTGGTGTCGATTACCGCCCCGACGGCCCGCGCCAGGCCGCACGGCGCGGCGTGGTGTTGATTCCCGAAGACCGTCGCGCCGACGCGCTGGTGCCCGGCATGCGGGTCCGCGAGAACCTGACACTGCCGTTCCTGCGCCGGTTGGCGCGTGCCGGCTGGATCGACCGCGCGGGCGAACGGCAGCAGGCGCTGGTGTCGATGCGCGCGCTCGACATCAAGGCCACCGGGCCCGAACAGACCATCGCCGAACTGAGCGGCGGCAACCAGCAGAAGGTGGTGTTCGCGCGCGCGCTGGCGATGGCGCCGAAGCTGCTGGTGTGCGACGAGCCGACCCAGGCCGTCGATGTGGCGACGCGGCGCGCCATCCATGCGCTGCTGCAGCGGCAGCGCTCGGGCGGCGGCGCGGTGTTGCTGGTGACTTCCGACCTCGGCGAGATGCTGGAGCTGGCCGACCGCATCGTGGTGCTGCGCGAAGGCCGCAGCGTGGCGACGCTCGACAACCGCGGCCTTGCCAGCGCCGACGTGCTGCGCTGGTGTTTCGGCACCGCGGATCTGGTTGCGCCGCCGGTGCCTGCGAAGGTGGCGGCGTGAGCGCCCTCAGCGGTCGCGCCGCGCTGCTGCGCGGCCTGCGCACCTGTGCGACGGTGGCAGCGCTGGGGCTGATCTGCGTGGTCTTTGCGGTGCTCAGCCCCGACGCCTTTGCCACCTGGGGCAACGCGGTCAACGTCAGCCGCCAGATCGCCTTCCTGGTGCTGATCGCGGTTGGCGCGACCTTCGTGATGGCGGCCGGCGAGTTCGACCTGTCGGTCGGCGCGATGGCGAGTTTCGGCGGCGTGTTGGCCGCGCAGCTGGCGGTGGCCGGCGTGCCGTTGCCGCTGGCCGTGCTGCTGACGCTGGCGACTGCCGGGGTGTTCGGCATGTTCAACGGCTGGCTGATCGGCCGCTTCGGCGTGCTGTCTTTCATCACCACGCTGGCCACCGGCACGATGCTGGCCGGCTTCACGTTCTGGCTGACCGGCGGCTCGACCGTGTTCGAAAAGATCCCGGCCGGCTTCACCTGGATGGGCCGCGCCGTGCTGGCCGGCATTCCGGCGCCGTCGTGGCTGATGCTCGTCGTGGTCGCGCTGGCCTGGGCCGTGATGCACCGCACCACCTTCGGCCGCCAGCTGTATGCGGTGGGCGGCAACCCGCGCGCGGCGCGGCTGGCGGGTGTCGGCGTGCGCTCACACAAGGTGGCCGCATTCGGCTTGTGCGCGCTGGTCGCGGCGGGCGCCGGCGTGCTGCTGGCCTCGCGCCTCGGCTCGGCCCACCCGACCGGCGGCAACGGCCTGTTTCTGCCGGCCTACGCGGCCGCCTTCCTGGGCATGACGGCGGTGCGCGGCGGCGTGCCCAACGTGCTCGGGTCGCTGCTCGGCGCCGCCACGCTGGGCATTCTGGCGAACGGCCTGACGATCCTGAACATGCCGTCGTTTCTGCAGGATGTCGTGACCGGCGCCATCGTCGTGCTGGCCGTGGTGTTCCAGAAGATCGGCAACCCGTCGGCCCGTTGACATGCAGCCGTCGCGCGCCAGCCTGATCGCCAGCCTCGACATCGGCAGCTCGGCCGTCAAGGCCGGCCTGGTGTCGGCCGACGGCCGCCTGCACCACGTGTGCAGCGTGGCCTATCCAACCTCGAACCTGCCGGCCGGGGAACAGCACGCCGACGATTGGTGGCGCGCCTTCGTCGCGGTGCTGCAGGGTTGGTGGAGCGCCGGCGTTCATGCCGACTCGATCGCAGCGCTGACCTTCAGCGGCCAGATGCAGGACCTGGTCACGCTCGATGCGCAGGGTGAACCGGTGCGGCCGGCGATCTTGTATTCGGACGCACGCGCCGGCGCCGCGGCGCTCGAGATCGAACAGCGGCTGGGTCGCGACGAGATTCACCGCGTCACGCGCAACCCGTTCAACGGCGCGTCGGTGTTGCCGAAGCTGCTGCACTTGCGCACGCAGGAAAGCCCCGCGTGGGCCCGCATCCGCCGCATCGCGGTGGGCGCCAAAGACCACGTCATCGGCCGGCTGACCGGTCGCCACGTCACCGACCCGACCACCGCCGCCACCACCGGCCTGTACGACATCGAGCGCGGCGCTTGGGCGACCGATTGGCTGGCCACGCTCGGCCTGGATGCGGCGCTGCTGCCCGAGTTGCTGGACGCCGGTGCGCGGGCCGGCGGCGTGACGGCCGCAGCCGCCGCCAGCACTGGGCTGAGGCTCGATTGCCCGGTGCTGTGCGGCCTCGGCGACGCGGCGGCCACCACGCTGGGCGCGGGCTTGGTCGATGCGTCGCAGTGTTATGCCTACCTCGGCACCTCGGGCTGGGTGGCGCGCGTGTCGGACCGCTGGAACGCGCCCGGCGTGCCGCTGTTCGTGCTGCCTTATTTGGACGAACCGCGGCTACCCGAAGCGCGGCTGGACGAACCGCAGCTGGACAAAGCGCAGCCGGACAAAGCGCGGCTGCACGCGCCGCAGCCGGATGCCGCGCGGCCCGGCGCGCGCCCGCCCGATCCCCGGCAACTGGATGAAGTGCGGTGGGGTGAAGCAGTTGAAGAAGGACGTGGACAAGGCCGTGGCGACGGGCTTGGCGCAGAGCGTGGCGAAGGGTTCGATGAAAGGCGTGGCGCACGGCGGCTCGCCGCGCCGCGTCGCATCCTGATCGGCCCGGTGTCGAACGCCGGGCTGGTGCACCGCTGGGCGCTGGGGCTGCTCGATGCAGCCGACAGTGCCAGCGACGAGCAGCGCTACGCCGCCTTCGAGCGCGAGGTGGCCGCGGCGCTGCCCGATCCGCGACTGCTGTTTCTGCCGTACCTCGCCAGCGAGCGTCTGCCGGTCGCGACCGACGGGCCGCAAGGCACCGTGACGGGGATGAGCGCTGCGACGACGCGCGCGCAGTTGATGCGCGCGGCGCTGGAAGGCGTGTCGCTGTCGCTGCGCTGGTCGATGGAGCTGCTGCAGGCGCAGCCGGCCGCCGAACTGGTGGTGGTCGGCGGCGCCACGCGCAGCGCGGTGTGGATGCAGACCCTGGCCGACGTGTTCGACACGCCGCTGCGGGTGCCGGCGCAGGCCGACATGCTGGCCTGCCTGGGCGCGGCGGCCACGGCCGCGGTCGCGCTGGGATGGTGCGACCGCGTCGAGGCGTTCGTGCTTCGGCCGGCCGACGGCTCGGTGTTCTACATGCCCGACCCGGACGCGGCGGCGTCGATGCGCCACAAGTCGGTCGCGTTCAGGCGCCTGCAGGCGGCCGTGGCCGGTCTGGCCGCAACCGGGCAATGACGACAGGGCAACGATCGCCAGAGAGGGCGGGCAACAGAGCAATCGCAAAATAACCAGCGGCACCGACGACGACCTTCGATGACCGCCGACGACCGCCGACGACCGCCGCCGACCGCCGCCGGCCGGGCACGAATGACCGCAAAATCCATCTCCGCGGGCGAGCATGCCTGCGCTGTCCAACCAGGAGTACCCATGCCCCGTTCCACCGTCGTCAATTTCCAGCGCCGCCTGCTGGTGGCCGCCACCGCCGGCCTGGCGCTTGCCGCGACGCGCCTTGCACAGGCGCAGGGCCAGACCATCACGCTGATCACGCCGTACCAGCAGTCGGTGACGACCAACGAGATGCTCAACACGCTGGCCGAGCTGGCCGGCAAGAAGGGCTGGAAGGCCAACATCATCGACACCAAGGGCGACTTCGGCCAGATGGCCAGCCGCATGGAAGACGCGGTGGCCGCCAAGACCGGCGCCATCGTCATCGTCAGTGCCGACCCGAACCAGGTGAAGGCGCAGATCGAGGCTGCCGCGGCCAAGGGCATCCCGGTGTTCGGCTGCGATTCGGGCTACATCTCCGGCATGGTGATGAACGCGACCAGCGACAACACCGCGATGTCGGCGTCGATCACGCAGCACCTGTTCAAGGCGATCAAGGACAAGGGCACGCTGGTGGTGTTCACGCACCGACCGCACCCGGGCGTGCTCAAGCGCACGGTGGAACTGGACGCGCAGCTGAAGAAGAACCCCGCCATCAGGGTGCTGAGCGAGCAGCACGTGCAGGTGCCGGGCCCGATCGAGAGCGCGCGCAAGTCGATGGAAAGCATCCTGCTCGCGAATCCGAAAGTAGGCTCGATCAGCGCGGTGTGGGCGGCGTGGGACGAGCCGGCCATCGGCGCCACGCAGGCGATCCAGGCGGCTGGCCGCGACGAGATCGTCGTCACCGGCATCGACGGCACCAGCCAGGCCACCACTCTCATCAAAATGGGTTCTCCGCTGATCGGCTCGATGCAGCAGAACTTTCGCGGCATGGCCGAGCTGGTGGTGGCGCAGATCGAAGCCAGCTTCGCCGGCAAGAAGCCGAGCGCGACCGAGACGTATGCGCCGGCCAGGTTGATCACGGAGTAAGCCGGTCGAATCGGCGCAGGCGTCTGCCGGGCTTTTGGGGCGCCGTTGCCGGCAGCGCCTCGCCGTGCGAATCTGCGCCCGGCCCCGGGTGGCTCAGCCGCAGCTCCAGGCCGGCGCTGCGCCCTCGATCAACCATGCGCGCTGCGGCGTCCATCACACCAGCAGGCGCGCCGTCGTCAGTCCGCCAGGCCAGCGCGGCGCCGTTCGCGGCAGGCCGCGGCCGCTCAGAGCCCGACGTCGTCGATCTCGCGGTACAGGTCGCGCATCCACATCTTGACGCGCTGGCGGTCCATCAGCCCGAGACCGCCGCCTTCGCCGTCCTTGGCCTTCCAGAAGCTGCTGCTGGCCGAATCGATCTTGTTGATGACGCCGTCGTGCAGCTTTTTCACGGTGATGACGCGCGCGCCCAGCTGCTGTGCGCGGGCCTGCTCGCCGCTTTGCTCGAGCACGTGGAAATCGTTGCCGCGCACCTGGTTGCGCACCAGCACGTAACGCAGCCCGGTGCCGAAGCGGTCGAGCAGCTTGCGCAGCAGTTCGACCGAATCCTTTCCCGAATCCATCACGTGCCAGTAATGGATCGCCAGGCCGGTCTCGTCGGCCAGGGTGAGCACGCCCGAGTCGTCCATCCAGCGCACCAGCGGCTCGTGGGTCTGCGCCGCCAGGTCAACCAGGATGCGCCGTTCAGGCACCTCGACAGCTGCCTCGACGATCGCGTCGAGCGCCTCGTAGCGGTCGACCAGCACCGGCGACGCGTAGCCGGCATAAAAGCGCATCAGCGCGCCGTGCGAACGGTCGGTGTCGAAGCCGAGGAACGGGATGTGGCGATCGATCATGTACTGCGCCAGCACGCGCGCCATCAGCGATTTGCCGACGCCACCTTTTTCGCCGCCGACAAAATGAATGTTCGTCATCGATGTGTTCCGTCTGGAGTGATGGGTTCGGGCCGGCTGCGCCATTTGGCGGGGCGGTCGAGGTCGACCGGGCCGGTGCCGTCGCGCGGATTGCGCATTTTGCGGCCAGTGCGGTGAGCGACGCGGGCGGCGTCGATGCCGGTGCGCGCGGGCGGACTGCGCTGCGGCCTTCGCGTTCCGGCGTCACGCCGTCGACAGAACGGCCCGGCATGCCCGGTGCACGCACCGATGCGGGGTTTGGGACACGGGCAACGTGCCCGTGGCGTTTCTCAGCCGCGCCCGATGTAGGGCATCTGGGTCGCCATGACCGTCATGAACTGCACGTTGGCCTGCAGCGGCAGGCTGGCCATGTGCACCACGGCGTTGGCCACGTGCACGACGTCCATGCGCGGCTCGACCATCGTCTGCCCGTTGGCCTGCAGGATGCCGGCCGCCATGCGCGTGGTCATCTCGGTGGCGGCATTGCCGATGTCGATCTGCCCGCAGGCGATGTCGAACGGCCGACCGTCCAGCGACGTCGACTTGGTCAGCCCGGTGATGGCGTGCTTGGTGGCGGTGTACGGTGCGGTGAATGGGCGCGGCGCGTGCGCCGAGATCGAGCCGTTGTTGATGATGCGGCCGCCGCGCGGCGTCTGATTCTTCATCAACCGGAATGCCTGCTGCGTGCACAGGAACGGCCCGGTCAGGTTGACGTCGACGACCGCCTTCCATTGCTCGAAAGTGATCTCGTCGAGCCCGATCGCGGGTGCGCCGGTGCCGGCGTTGTTGAACAGCAGGTCGAGCCGGCCGAAGGCGGCGCGCGTGGTCTCGAACAGTGCTGCCACCGCAGCCGGGTCGCTCACGTCGCACGATACGGCCAGCGTGTGCGGCGCCCGGTCGCCGGCCTGGCGCACCGTCTCGGCCAAGGCCTCGCCACGGCGCCCGACCAGCACCACGTGATAGCCCGCCGCCAGCAGCGCCAACGCGCTGGCGCGCCCGATGCCGCTGCCGGCGCCTGTGACCATTGCTACTTTCATCGATCTGCCTGTGGTTTGTGGGTGGGCCGCCTCAAGCCACGGCGGGCTCGATGCCGAAGCAATCGGCGTAGGTGTCGTACAGCGACACGTAAAACACCGTGGACAACATCAGGCCGGCCGGCGTCGCGGCGACCAGCATCAGTTGCGGCTGGCCGAGCAACGCGAAGAACAGGTTCGACAACAGGCCGAACACCAGCACCACGGCGACCCAGCCCAGGCTGTAGACGGCGAAGGCGCCTTTGTTGCGCCAGCAGGCCAGCGTGCTGGAAAACAGCGCCTGTGCGGCGCTCTGCCCGGCAAAGTGCACGAGCGCCGGCGCGTGCCAGAACGGCAACGACAACAGGCCGGCCAGACCGAAGCGCAGCGCCAGCCCGAGCTTGAGTCGGGGGTCGCTCAGCAACGCAAGCTGTTCTTCCTGGGTGGCCTTGCCGGCGGCCATCGTTTCCATCAGCGCGTCGAGTGCGCCGCCGTCGACCAGATCGCTCAGCCACATGATGAGCAGCGTGGCGGCGGCATAAGCAACGCAGAGCTTGAGCAGCGCCACGGTGCGTGTGCGTTCGCCGCGCAGCGCTTGCACGAACACCTTGGGCGTCGGGAACTCGCCTTGGCGCACGCTGCGGCTGGCCATCATGAAGCCGAGCGTGACCACCGGCAACGCGGCCAGCAGCAACACCGAGCCGATGCCCGGCAACAAGGCGACCAGGAATGCGGCGAACAGGAACACCGCGAACAGACCGGCAAACGCCAACGGCTGGCGAAAGAACAGCCGGAAGGCGTTGCGCACCCACGCAATGCCCTGGCGGGCCGGAATCTGCTGCAGTTTCATGGCGCGTCGACCAGGGCAAGGGCGGGGTGCCAGGGCGCTTCGATGCGGGCGCGCAGCACTCGCTCGAAGTGCCCGGGATCGTGGGCGGTCAGCACGCTGGCGTCGCGCGGCAGGTGCTGGTCCCACAGGCGCGAAATCCAAAAGCGCAGCGCGGCCGCGCGCAGCAGCGCTGGCATCAGCCGCTGCTCGGTACCGGTGAGGGTGCGCTGGCTGGCATAGGCATCGACCAGCGCAGTGGCCCGGTCTTCGGCCAGGCGGCCGGAGTCGAGGTCGATGCACCAATCGTTCAGGCACACGGCGATGTCGAACAGCAACACATCGTCGCCGGCGAAATAGAAGTCGAACACGCCGGTCAGTTCGTGGCCCTCGAACATCGCGTTGTCGCGGAACAGGTCGGCATGCACAGCGCCGCGCGGCAGCGCGGCCCACGCCGGCGTTGTCGCCAGGTGCTGCTGGAAAACCAGTTCGGTCTGGATCAGCTCCGCCTGAGCAGTTGAAAGAAAGGGCAACACCACCGGTACGGTCCGCGCCCACCAGTCGAGGCCGCGCAGGTGCGGCTGGTGCAGCGCAAAGTCGGCGCCGGCCAGGTGCATGCGCGCCAGCACGCGGCCAAGCGCGGCGCAATGCTGCGTGTCCGGTGCGAGCTGGTGCTGACCACGCAGCCGGTTGACCAGCGCGGCCGGCTTGCCGCCGACCGCGTGCAGCAACCCGCCCCGCGCGTCGGCTTGCGGCTCCGGCACCGGCAAGCCGCGGCGTGCCAGGTGCTGCATCAGCCGCAGGTAATAAGGCAACTGTTCTGCCGTCAGCCGCTCGAACAGCGTCAGCACATAGCGGCCGCGACCAATGTCGACGAAATAGTTGGTGTTTTCGATGCCGCCGCGGATGCCCTGCAGGCCGGTCAGTTCGCCCAACCCCAGGTTGGCCACCAGGCGGGTGGCGTCGTCGAACGAGACTTCCGTGTAGACCGCCATGGATCGTCGCAGCGCGGTGTTCAGAACGACATCAGATTCCAGACGCGCTTGCCGGCCGCGCCGCGCGTGCTGGAGGCACCTTCGGAGACGTCGCGCCAGCCGTCGGCCGTGATGATCTCGTAGGCCGGGCGGCCCCCCTTGGGCTGCACCACCATGCGCGTCGTCTGACCGCGCACGCGCAACTCGTCGATGCGCACCGATTCGTCTTCCACCACGGTGCGCTGAACCGCCGGTTCGGTCCCAGCCGTCGCCGTCGCCGTCGCCGCCGCTGTTTGCTGGGCCAGGCAGGGCGCACACAAGGCGGTCAGCAACGACGTCATCATGAATTTCATCCGACTGATTTTAGGGGGTGCTCACAAGCCCTTCCTTCACAATCTGGCGATGACTGAAAAGACCTTGCTGCTGGTCGACGGCTCGAGTTATTTGTACCGTGCTTTCCACGCCATGCCGGACCTGCGCAGCCCCGACGGCTTCCCGACCGGCGCGATCCACGGCGTGGCGGCGATGATGCGGCTGCTGCGCAAACAGCACCCGGCCGAGCATGCCGCGTGCGTGTTCGATGCTCCCGGCCCGACCTTTCGCAACGACCTGTACGGCGAGTACAAGGCGCAGCGCAGCGCGATGCCCGAGGCGCTGGTGCAGCAAATCGCGCCGATCCACGCCGCCGTCAGATTGCTCGGCTGGCCGGTGCTGATGGTGCCGGGTATCGAGGCCGACGACGTCATCGGCACGCTGGCTGAAGTGGCCGTGCGCAGCGGGCACCGCGTGATGATCTCGACCGGCGACAAGGACCTGGCGCAACTGGTCAACGATCACGTCACCCTGATCAACACGATGAGCAACGAGCGGCTCGACGTGGCCGGCGTGCTCGCCAAGTTCGGCGTGCTGCCGGGCGCGGTGGTCGACTACCTGACGCTGATGGGCGATTCGGTCGACAACGTGCCCGGCGTCGACAAGGTCGGCCCGAAGACGGCCGCGCGCTGGATTGCCGAGCACGGCTCGCTGCAAGGCGTGATGGCGGCGGCGTCGGGCATCAAGGGCGTGGCCGGCGAGAACCTGCGCCGCGCGCTCGAATGGCTGCCGCGGGGCAGGCAACTGGTGACGGTGCTGACCGATTGCGACCTGGCCGGCCACGTGCGCGGCTGGCCCGAGCTCGACGCGCTGGCGCTCAGCCCGGAGGACCACGCCGGGCTGGTGGAGTTCTACACACGCTACGGCTTCAAGACCTGGCTGAAGCAGGAACTGGCGACACCGCCGGACGCTGCGCCGCCGACGCCGGTCGCGCCCGACAGCGTCGCGGTCGAGGCACCGACCGTGCCCGTCGAGCGGCAGCACAGCACGGTGCTCGACCTCGACGCGCTCGATGCGTTGATCGCGCGCGTTGCTGCCGTTCCGCTGACGGCGATTCACCTCGACGCCGACTCGCCCGACGGCATGCACGCGCAGATCGTCGGCATTTCGCTGTCGGTGCGTCCGTCCGAGGCCGCTTACGTGCCGCTGCGCCATGGTTATCCCGGCGCGGCCGACCAGTTGCCGGCCGATCTCGTGCTGACGCGGCTGCGGCCGTGGCTGCAAGACCCGGCCGCCGCCAAGATCGCCCACAACGTCAAGCACGACACGCACCTCTGGGCCAACGCCGGCGTCGAAGTGCGCGGTTATGTGCACGACACGATGCTGCAGAGCTATGTGCTGGAAGCCCACAAGCCGCACGGTCTGTCGAACCTGGCGCTGCGCCATCTCGGCCGCACAGCCGTCGAGCGCGAAGCGTTGTGCGGCAAGGGCGCCGGCCAGATCCCTTTCGCGCAGGTCGAGATCGGCCAGGCCAGCGCCTATTCGTGCGACAGCAGCGACATGGTGCGGCAGGTGCACGACCGGTTGTGGCCGCAGATCCAGGCCGACGCCGGCCTGCTCGACGTCTACCAGCGCATCGAGTTGCCGACCGCCGACCTGTTGTGTCGCATCGAGCGCACCGGCGTGCTGATCGACCCGGCCCTGCTGGCGCGCCAGAGCCGCGAGCTGGCCGAGCGCATGCTGACGCTGGAAGGCGAGGCCTTCGCTCTGGCCGGGCAACCGTTCAACCTGGGCAGCCCGAAGCAGATCGGCGAGATCCTGTTCGGCAAGCTCGGTCTGCCGGTCAAGAAAAAGACCGCCAGCGGCGCGCCCAGCACCGACGAAGAGGTGCTGGCAGAACTGGCGGCCGACTACCCGCTGCCGGCGCGATTGCTCGAGCACCGCAGCCTGTCCAAGCTGAAGGGCACCTACACCGACAAGCTGCCGCTGATGATCAACCCGGCCACCGGCAGGCTGCACACCAATTACGCACAGGCGGTGGCGGTGACCGGCCGGCTGTCGAGCAACGACCCGAACCTGCAAAACATCCCGATCCGCACGCTGGAAGGCCGGCGCGTGCGCGAAGCCTTCATCGCGCCCCCTGGCCACCACATCCTGAGCGCCGACTATTCGCAGATCGAGCTGCGCATCATGGCCCACATGTCCGGCGACCCCGGCCTGCTGCACGCGTTCTCGGAAGGCATCGACGTGCACCGCGCCACCGCCAGCGAGGTGTTCGGGGTGAAGGTGCCCGAGGTCTCGAACGAGCAGCGGCGCTTTGCCAAGGTGATCAACTTCGGGCTGATCTACGGCATGGGCGCGTTCGGGCTGGCCAGCAACCTCGGCATCGAACAGCAAGCGGCGCGCGATTACATCGAGCGCTATTTCACGCGCTTTGCCGGCGTCAAGCGCTACATGGACGACACCAAGGCGTCGGCTCGCGCGCACGGTTATGTGCAGACGCTGTTCGGCCGGCGCGTCTACCTGCCCGAGATCAACGGCGGCAACGGCCCGCGCAAGGCTGGCGCCGAGCGGCAGGCGATCAATGCGCCGATGCAGGGTTCTGCGGCCGATCTGATCAAACTGGCGATGCTCGCGGTGCAGGCCGTGCTGGATCAGCAGCAGCGCGCCACCCGCATCGTCATGCAGGTGCACGACGAACTGGTGTTCGAGGTGCCCGACGCCGAACTGGCCTGGGCGCGCACCGAGGTGCCGCGCGTGATGGCGTCGGTGGCCGAGTTGAAGGTGCCTTTGCTGGCCGAGGTCGGCGTCGGCGCCAACTGGGACCAGGCTCATTGACCGGCATGCAGCGGGTCAAGTCGGTCGGCGGGCAGCGCCGGCCGCCCCACAGTGACGAACGCCGGCTACTGAGCTGACTTCAAACCTTTATAAACTCGGCACATGCAAAGTTTCGTGATGCCGGCGCTGCTCAATCGCGAGCGCGCCATCCTGGAATTCAACCGCCGCGTGCTGGCGCAGGCCCAGCGAGCCGATGTGCCGTTGCTCGAGCGTTTGCGTTATGTGTGCATCGTGTCGTCGAACCTGGACGAATTTTTCGAGGTCCGCTATGCCGACTACATCGAGGCGGCGCGCCGGCCCGATGCGGGCGTGTCGAGCCGCGATCTCGAATTGGTGGGCGCGGCTGCCCATGCGCTGATCGACGAGCAATACGCCGTCTTCAACGACGAGGTGATGCCGTTGCTGCAGCAACAAGGCATCGTGATCCGGAACCACGCCAGCCGCAACGAGGCACAGCGGCGCTGGGTCAACCAGTTCTTCCAAAAACAGGTGCGGCCGCTGCTGGTGCCGGTCGGGCTCGACCCGTCGCACCCGTTCCCGCAGGTGGCGAACAAGTCGCTCAACTTCATCGCCCGGCTGGGCGGCAAGGATGCCTTCGGGCGCGCCAACACGATCGCCATCGTCAAGGTGCCGCGCGTGTTGCCGCGGGTGATGCGGCTGCCGCCGGCGGTAAGCGACGGACAGCAGGTGTTCGTGCTGCTCACCAGCGTGATCCGCGCCCACCTCGAGGAGCTGTTCCACGGCCGTGAGGTCGAAGCGTTCTCGCAGTTCCGCGTCACGCGCGATTCCGACCTCGAGGTCGACGAGGCGGACGTCACCAACCTGCGCCAGGCATTGCGCAGCGGCTTGACGACGCGTCACTTCGGGCAGGCGGTGCGGCTCGAGGTGGTCAGCACCTGTCCGGTCGAGCTGTCGACCTTTTTGTTGCGCCAGTTCGGCCTGCCGGCGGCGGCGTTGTACCCGGTCAATGGTCCGGTCAATCTGGTGCGGTTGAACCAGCTGATCGACCAGGCCGACGCGCCGAAGCTGCGGTTTCCGCCGTTCGAGCCGATGTGGCCACTGGGCCGGCTGCCGCACCAGCGCTCGGTGTTCGCGGTGCTGCGCGAGTGCGACGTGCTGCTGCACCAGCCGTTCGAATCCTTCGACCCGGTGGTGCAACTGCTGCGCGAGGCGGTCTACGACCCCGATGTGCTGGCGATCAAGCAAACCATCTACCGCACCGGCAGCGAGTCGCCGCTGATGGATTTGCTGATCGAAGGCGCGCGCCAGGGCAAGGAAGTGATGTGCGTGGTGGAGCTCAAGGCGCGCTTCGACGAAGAAGCCAACATCAACTGGGCCGAGCGGCTCGAAGCCGTCGGCGTGCAGGTGGTGTACGGCATCGTCGGACTCAAGACGCACGCCAAGCTGCTGCTGGTGACGCGTCGCGAGGAAGGCCGCCTGCGGCGCTATGCGCACCTGTCGACCGGCAACTACAACCTGAAGTCTGCGCGGCTCTACACCGACCTGGGTTACCTGACGGCCGATGCCGAGCTGACGGCTGACGCCGACGCGGTGTTCCAGCAACTCGCCAGCCTGGGTCGCACGCGGCCGCTGCGCCGGCTGTTGCAGGCGCCTTTCACGCTGCACCGACAGATGCTGGCGCACATCGACAAGGTGGCGCAGGCCGCACGCGATGGCCAGCCGGCGCGCATCGTCGTGAAGGTCAATGCGCTGACCGATGTGCCGCTGATCGAGGCGCTGGTGCGTGCCGGGCAGGCCGGAGCCGACATCGACCTGATCGTGCGCGGCGCCTGCATGCTGGCGCCCGGCCTGCCCGGCGTGACCGATCGCATCCGCGTGCGTTCGGTGGTGGGGCGCTTTCTCGAACACTCCCGGGTGAGTTATTTCCGCTGGGGGCCGTCCGTGGACGACGAGGCGCTGTTCCTGTCGAGCGCCGACTGGATGGGGCGCAACATGCTCGGCCGCATCGAGGTGGCCTGGCCGCTGCGCGACCCGCTGCTGCGCCAGCGCGTCATCGATGAATGCCTGGTGCCCTACTTGCACGACACACAAGATGCCTGGGTGCTTGCCAGCGACGGAAGCTACCGCCGCGTCGGCACGGAAGGCCCGAGTGCGCAGCAGGCGCTGATGCGCAAGTACGGAGGCGACGCCTGATGGACTTGATTTTGTGGCGTCACGCGGAAGCCCACGAGGCCGACGCCGGGCAGGACGACCTGCAGCGCGCCTTGACGACCAAGGGAGAACGCCAGGCCGAGCGCATGGCCGCGTGGCTGAACCAGCGGCTGGCACATTCGACACGCGTCTTGTCGAGCCCGGCGCTGCGCTGCCAGCAGACCGTCAAGGCGCTGGGTCGCAAGCCCAAGACGCTCGACGAGCTGGCACCCGATGGCAGCGGCGAGGCGCTGCTGAAAGCGGCACGTTGGCCCGATTCGACCGCGCCGGTGCTGATCGTCGGGCACCAACCCACGTTGGGCCTGGTGGCGGCTTTCCTGGTGACCGACAACCCGCAGCCGTGGGTCATCAAGAAAGGCGCTGTGTGGTGGCTGCGCTGCCGCGATCGCCAGGGCACGTCGCAGGTGCTCGTGCAGGCGGTGCAGAACCCCGACTGCCTGTAAAGAGCCGTGCTACCGCGGTCAGCGGTGTTGTTTGTTTAAGGCGACCGGAGGCTGATGCGCTGATGCGCTGATGCGCGCCGTGGCTCCGGCTCAACGCCGGATTTCCAGGCGAATCGCGCCGCCGCGATCCCACTGCACGACCTCTTCGTTCAGCAGGTGCAGCGTGCGCGGATGCGATTCGGCCCAGCCCTCGGGAAAGCCGAGCGCGGCCTGCTGCCCGCTGGCTTTCAACGCCAGTGCCTTGGCATCGACCTCGCCGCGGGCATGGCATTTGATGACACCCAGCCGCAGGCACAGCACCTGCCAGGCGAAATCGTTCTGAGCCAGTTGGGTTTCGACCTTGCGCAGCCCGCCGCGCTGACCCAGCACCAGATCGCCGATGCGACGCAGCTGACTTTGCGAGAAGCCCGCCGCATCGACGTGCGCCAACAGGTAGGCGCTGTGCCGATGGTGGTCGTGGTGCGACACCATCATGCCGATCTCGTGCAGCGCGCAGGCCCACAGAAGTTCGCGCCTCGCCTCGCTCAGCGCCTTGGGCTGCACGCTGGCGTACAACGCTTCGGCGACACGGCTGACGCGCGCGGCGTGTTGCGTGTCGACCAAATAGCGGCGCTGCAGTTCGCGCACCGAGGCATCGCGCACGTCGTGCCCGTCCTGCGGCAACTGCGTGGCCTGCAGCCGCTCGTCGAGGTCGAAGATCACGCCCTGGCGCAACGCCCCGCGGGCCGGTTGCAACGAGGCGATGTCGAAGTGCATCGCCAGCGTGTACAGGATCGCCAGCCCACCGGCGATCACGACGCGGCGTTCTTCCTTCAGCCCCGGCAGCGCGAGCTTGTCGACGCGGCCGGCCTGCAGGCAGCGATCCATCAGCCAGCGCAGCCCGTCGGGCGTGATGTGGCCGTCGGTCACGCCGCTGGCGGCCAGCAGTTGCGACACCGCGCTGACGGTGCCGGACGAGCCGAGCGCTTCCTGCCAGTGTTGCGAGCCGAACGCCTCGAGCGTGTCTTCGAGTTCCGCGCCGGCGGCGATCTGCGCTTCGCGAAAGGCGCTTTCCGTGAAGCGGCCGTCGCCGAAATACTTCATCGACAGGCTGACGCTGCCGACCCGAAACGATTCGGCGCGCAGCGGTTTGCGTCCGTGGCCGAGGATGATTTCGGTCGAACGCCCGCCGATGTCGATCACCAGCCGCGGCAGGGTCGACGGCTGCAGCCGCGCCACCCCGGCAAAGATCAGCCGCGCCTCCTCGCGCCCAGAAATGACCTCGATCGGCTGGCCGAGCACGGTCTGGGCGCGCGCCAGAAAGGCATCGCGGTTGCGCGCTTCGCGCAGGGTCTGGGTGGCCACCGCCCTCACCTGCGAGCCGGCGTACCCTTTCAGCCGCTGTGCGAACCGCCCGAGGCAGGCCAGGCCGCGCTGCGCGGCCTCTTCCGTCAGCAGGCCGTTGTTGTCCAGACCGGCACCGAGCCGCACGGTTTCCTTCAGGTAATCGACCCGCCGGTAACGGCCGTGCAGCACCTGACCGATTTCGAGCCGAAAGCTGTTCGAGCCGATGTCGATGGCGGCCAGCTGGCCGGGGAAGCGACTGTCCGAGCCGGCGGTTGCGGGTGGGTTCTGAGCCATGCGCGAATTGTCGCGGCAATCAAGGCGCGGGCTCAGCACATCGCCCGAGCACCGGGTGCCGTCGAAGCATCAGCGAACCACCAGCACCGGCAAGGTCGAGTGGGTCAGCACCTTCTGCGTTTCGCTGCCCAGCAACAGCGCCGAGACGCCGCGCCGGCCGTGCGAGGCCATCACCAGCAGGTCGCATTTCATGCGGTCGGCGTGTTCGACGATCGCTTCCCAGGGATGCATGGCCTCGACCGTGTGGGCTTCGCACGCGACGCCGGCCGCGGCACAAGCCGCCACCACCACCTGCACGCGTTGTTGCGCGATGCGCTCCTGGGCGTCGAAGAATTCCTGCGGCGGCGTGGGCTGCATTTCAGAGATGGTGCTGTACGGAAACGGCTCCTTCACGCTGATCGCGCAGACGCGCGCGCCCAGCGTCTGGGCCAGGCGGATGGCGCTGTCGACGGCTTTGGCCGTGATGTCGGACCCGTCGGTCGGAACGAGGATGTTTTTGTACATGGTGGTTCTCCTGTGGTGGGCGGCTTGTGCCGCCCTGGCGTCTTGAGTGTTCCCCGCCTCACCCGGCGTGCGCTTGAGTCGGCTCAAGCGCCGCTTTCACGGCGGGTCCGCGCAAGGCAACGGTGCCCTGCCGCGCCAAACGCCAACGCACAACATTCGGGCGATGAAAGCATCGCAGCCAGCGCGCGACGAATCGCACGATGACCAGCACGATGAACAGCACGACGAATCGCAATCTTTCACTGCGCGTCGTGACCGGCAGACCCGCGTGCGTCAACCTTGCGCGATGGGCCGTGCCGGGTCGGCCGACCATTCGCTCCACGAGCCCGGGTAAAGCATCGAGCCGGCCAACCCGGCGTGTTCCATCGCCAGCAGGTTGTGGCAGGCGGTGACGCCCGACCCGCATGAATGCATGACCTCGGCGGCAGGCGTATGGCGGCCGTACAGCGCGTGGAATTCGCGCTTGAGTTGCTCGAGCGGCTTGAAGCGACCGTCGGGTGCCAGGTTGTCCTTGAAGAACCGGTTCGTCGCGCCGGGGATGTGGCCGGCCGCCGCGTCGAGCGGTTCGACTTCGCCACGAAAGCGCTCGCCCGCGCGCGCATCGATCAGCGGCCAGCGTCCGGTTCGACGCGCCACGCCATCGGCGTCGATCTGCGCCGTGAGCGCCGGTCGCAGCGGGTAAGGCGTGACGGGCTGCATCGCGGTCGGCTGGCTCGACAACGCGCCGCCCGAGGCCTGCCAGGCGGCCACACCACCGTCCAGCACGGCGACCTCCGCGTGGCCCATCCAGCGCAGCATCCACCAGACCCTGGCGGCGTACATGCCGCCCTGTGCGTCGAGTGCTACGACCAAGCGGCCCGGCAGCAAGCCGATGCGACCCAGCGTGGCTGCGAAATCGGCGTGATTCGGCAGCGGGTGGCGGCCGTTGCGGCCGGTGCGGGTGCCGCACAGGTCGCCGTCCAGGTGCAGGTAGACGGCGCCGGGCAGGTGTCCGGCGAGGTGACTGCGGCGTCCGGCCGCGGCGTCGGTCAGGTCGAAGCTGGCATCGATGATCAGCGGCGCCGGCCCGGTGCCGATCAGGGCCAGCAACTGTTCGGCAGGGATCAAGGTCATGGCGTTCACGATTCGCTGGGAGTCTTCGCAGTGTCGCCGGGCACGGCCCGGCTGCGCAGCAACGTGGCGGCCAGGCCCGCGCCCACCACCAGCAGCATGCCGACCAGCGAGCTGGCGTGCACCGGATCGTCGAACAGCCAGATGCCGTAGCCGAATGAATAGGCGATGCCCAGGTACTGCAGACTGGCATTGACCAGCGTGCCACCGGTGCTGTAGGCGCGCGTCATCATCATCTGCGCCACGGTGGCCAGCACGCCCACCGCCAGCAGCAGCGCCGCGCCGCGAAGGGTGTGCCCGTGCAGGCCGCTCCACAGCGCCGTGGCGGCGCCGACGGCCAGGCCGCCGAGCGAAAAATAGAACACGATGCGGTATTCGGGCTCGCCCGCGCGCCCGAGCGCGGTGACCTGCAGGTAAGCCGTGGCAGCCAACATGCCCGACAACAGACCCACCAGGCCGTACCAGAGCTGTTCCTGGGCAAGAGTCGGTTGCAGGATCAGCGATACGCCGGCGAAGCCGAGCAACACGGTGCCGATCAGCCGCCCATCGACGCGCGCGGTGCCCAGCATCACGGCGCCCCCGACCAGGAACAGCGCCATCCACACCGACGACATGTAATTCAAGGTGATCGCGGTCGCCAAAGGCAGTTTGCCGATCGAATAGAACCACAGGCTGAGCGCCATCACGCCGCTCAGGCTGCGCCAGAAGTGCATTGCCGGCACGCGCGTGGCCAGCGTGCCGCGCTGCCAGCGGGTCCAGAAAAGCAGCATCACGGCGCCGATCGCGCCGCGGTACATCACGATTTCTCCCGCGCCGTATTGCGCCGACGCCAGCTTGACGCACACGCCCATCGTCGCGAACAGCAGCGATGCGATCACCATCAGCCACGACGACGACATCTACGCGCCGACGGGCATGTGCATGGCCTGGCGGTACCAGGCGTGGAACTGCTCCATGCCGTCTTCCATCGGACTCTGGTACGGCCCGGCCTCGTGGTCGCCGCGCGCGTGCAGTGCGGCGCGGCCCTGGTCCATGCGCAGCGCGATCTCGTCGTCCTCGACACATGTTTCCAGGTACGCGGCCTGCTGCGTGGCGACGTAGTCACGCTCGAAGGCAAACACGTCCTCGGGGTAGTAGAACTCGACCACGTTGGTGGTCTTGCGCGGTCCGCGCGGGTACAGCGTCGAGACCACCAGCACGTTCGGATACCACTCGATCATCACGCCCGGGTAGTAGGTCAGCCAGATCGCGCCGTGCCGGGGCGGCACGCCGTTTTGATAACGCAGCACCTCGTCATGCCACTGGCGGTAGACCTCGGAGCCGGCCCGACCGAGCGCCTCGCCCTGGCTGTCGGACGCCACGCCCACCACCTGCACCGAGTAGTCGCGGCCCATCTCCCAGCGCAGGTCGTCGGTGGTGACGAAGTTGCCCAGCCCGGGGTGGAACGGGCCGACGTGGTAATCCTCCAGGTAGACCTCGATGAAGGTTTTCCAGTTGTAGTCGCACTCGTGCATGTGGACCCGGTCCAGCACATGGCCGCTGAAGTCGAGTTCGGCACGCGGCCCCAGGCCGGCCATGTCGGCCTCGATGTCGCGGCCGTTGTCTTCGAATACGAGCCCGTTCCAACTGCGCGTGCGGTAATTCTTCAGGTGCAGGCAGGGTGACTCGTCGAAATGCGGCGCACCGATCAAATGGCCTTTCAGGTCGTAGGTCCAGCGGTGCAGCGGGCAGACGATCGAACTGTCGGTGTTGCCGCGGCCGTGCAGGATCAGCGCCTGCCGGTGCCGGCAGACGTTCGAGATCAGATCGACGCCTTGCGGGTTGCGCACCAGCGCGCGCCCGTCGCCCTCTTGCGGCAGCGTGTAGAAATCGCCGCTGTTCGGCACCGCCAGCTGGTGTCCGAGGTAGCGCGGACCGTGTCGGAAGATCGTCGCCATCTCGCGCGCGAACAAGGCGTCGTCGAAATAGGTCGAGGCCGGCAGCGGCAGGTCGATGCGGCCCAGGGACGCAGGCAAGGACGACAAATCGGGCCGCACGGGGCTGTCGGACATGGCCGGGAATCTCCAGAGCTTTGAGGGGACTTCAAGGCGGTCGAACACATCGATTCGAGACGGTATCCAACGCGGTCGACGTGCCGGCGTGGACGCCGGCCGCCGGTGCTTCAATGGCGGCTTTAGAACCGCTCCATGTTTCGCAACAGGCGTCGTCTGACTGCCCATAACCTAAAGGAATTGTAGGTTGCGCCGCTGTACGGTCAGGGCACTTGCGGGACGGTTTGGCGGCCAATGCCCTCGGCTTGATGACTGGGCTTCGAGACCGTGCGAGGCCGACCTGCGGCGCAGCCCCGCGGGGCGCGCGCTGCGCGACCAGTGGCGCTTCAAGCCGAATAGCCGGGCTGACTACAATCGAAGTTTGCGTCAACACATGGCCAAGACACCTCCACCAGCCCCGCCGGCGATTGCGCCTGCCAGCTACGAAGACGCATTGTCCGAGCTGGAACGGCTGGTGGCCGCCATGGAAGGTGGTCAGTTGCCGCTTGACCGGCTGCTCGACAACTACCAGCGCGGCGCCGAGTTGCTGACGCTGTGCCGTTCGCGGCTGGAGGCGGTCGAACAGCAGGTGAAGGTGCTCGAGGACGGGCAATTGAAGTCCTGGTCGGCGTCATGAAGGCCGCGAGCGGGGTGGGGCGGTGACGGCGGCGTTCGACCGCTGGTCGGCCGCCCGGCTCGACGAAGTCGAGCTAGCGCTCGACCGCTGGGTGAGCGCTGATGCGCCGGCCGGGCTGGGCCTGGCAATGCGCTACGGCGTGCTCGACGGCGGCAAGCGGCTGCGGCCGCTGTTGGTGTTGGCGGCGAGCGATGCCGTGCACGGTCTGGAGCCGGCGGCGTTGCGAGCGGCCTGCGCGGTCGAGCTGATCCATGCGTATTCGCTGGTGCACGACGACATGCCGTGCATGGACGACGACGTGTTGCGGCGAGGCAAGCCCACCGTTCACGTGCAGTACGGCGAGGCGCAGGCCATGTTGGCTGGCGACGCGATGCAGGCACTGGCGTTCGAAGTATTGACCCCTTGCGAGGAAGCCGGGTCCGGCGCGAACGACATGCCGCCGGCCTTGCAGGCTCGCTTGTGCGGCTTGCTCGCACGCTCTGCAGGCGGCCTGGGCATGGCCGGCGGGCAGGCCATCGACCTGGCCAGCATTGGCAAGCCGCTCGACGAATCGCAATTGCGCGACATGCACCGCCGCAAGACTGGCGCACTGCTGCGCGCCAGCGTGCTGATGGGCGCCGCCTGCGGCCACACCGAGGCGGTGGCGTGGCAGGCGCTGTCGGCCTACGGCGAGGCGATCGGTCTGGCGTTCCAGGTGGTCGACGATGTGCTCGACGTCACACAGGCCTCTGAAACGTTGGGCAAGACCGCCGGCAAGGACCTGGATGCCAACAAGCCCACTTACGTCAGCGTGCTCGGGCTGGACGCCGCCATGCGCCACGCGCGCGATTTGCGTGACCAGGCGCAGGCGGCGCTGGTACGCAGCGGATTGCAGGACACCACCTGGTTGAGCCTGCTGGCCGACAAGGTCGTCGAAAGAGACAGCTGAAACCGATGAAACAACACCAACTACTGCAAACCATTGCCAACCCGGCCGACCTCAAGCGCCTGTCGCGGCTCGAACTCAAGCAACTGGCCGGCGAGTTGCGCGACTTCCTGCTGCACAGCGTCTCGCAAACCGGCGGCCACCTGTCGAGCAACCTGGGCACGGTCGAACTGACGATCGCGCTGCACCACGTCTACGACACGCCGCACGACCGCGTTGTCTGGGACGTCGGCCACCAGACCTACCCGCACAAGATCCTCACTGGACGGCGCGAGCGCATGTCCACGCTGAAGCAGTGGGGCGGCATCTCAGGCTTCCCGCGGCGTGAAGAGAGCGAGTACGACACTTTCGGCACGGCCCACTCGTCGACCTCGATCTCGGCCGCACTGGGCATGGCGGTGGCGGCCCGTTTGAAGGGCGAAAGCCGCCGCTCGGTGGCTGTCATCGGCGACGGCGCGATGACCGCCGGCATGGCCTTCGAGGCGCTCAATAACGCCGGCGTGGCGCAGGTCGACATGCTGGTGATCCTGAACGACAACGACATGTCGATCTCGCCGCCGGTGGGCGCGCTCAACCGCTACCTGGCGCGGCTGCTGAGCGGCAAGTTCTACGCTGCCGCGCGCGACACCGCCAAGACCGTGCTGAAAGGCGCGCCGCCGCTGCTGGAACTGGCCCGCCGGCTCGAGGAACACGCGAAAGGCATGGTCGTGCCAGGCACGATTTTTGAAGAATTCGGCTTCAACTATGTCGGCCCGATCGACGGCCACGACCTGGACACCCTGATCGGCACGCTGGAGAACCTGCGCGACCTGAAGGGACCGCAGTTCCTGCACGTCGTCACGAAAAAGGGCTACGGCTACAAGCTGGCCGAGAACGATCCGGTGGCCTACCACGGCCCCGGAAAGTTCAACCCGGCCATCGGCCTCACCGTGCCGACCACGCCGCCCAAAATCAGTTACACGCAGGTGTTCGGCCAGTGGTTGTGCGACATGGCGGCCAAGGACGAACGCTTGGTCGCCATCACGCCCGCCATGCGCGAAGGCTCCGGCATGGTCGAGTTCGAGCAGCGCTTTCCGAAGCGCTTCTTCGACGTCGGCATCGCCGAACAGCACGCCGTGACGTTCGCCGGCGGACTGGCCTGCGAAGGCCTCAAGCCGGTGGTGGCGATCTATTCCACGTTCCTGCAGCGCGGCTACGACCAGCTGATCCACGACATCGCTATCCAGGACCTGCCGGTCGTGTTCGCGCTCGACCGTGCCGGGCTGGTCGGTGCCGACGGTGCGACGCATGCCGGAGCCTATGACATCGCCTTCCTGCGCTGTATTCCGAACCTGAGCGTGATGACACCGTCGGACGAGAACGAATGCCGGCAGCTGCTCTACACCGCGTTTTGTCAGGACCACCCGACCGCCGTGCGCTACCCGCGCGGCAGCGGCGCCGGCGTGGCGATTCAGCAGGAAATGACGCAGATCGCCCTCGGCACCGGCGAGGTGCGCCGGCAGGGGCAGCGCGTCGCGATCCTGGCTTTCGGCACCCTGCTCCATGCGGCGCTGGCGGCGGCCGAGAAGCTCGACGCCACGGTGGCGAATATGCGCTTCGTCAAGCCGCTGGACGTCGCGCTGGTGTGCGAGCTGGCGCGCAGCCACGACGCCATCGTGACCGTCGAGGACAGCTGCCTGATGGGCGGTGCCGGCAGCGCGGTACTTGAAGCACTGGCCGCCGCCGGGCTGGCCGTTCCGGTGCTGAACCTCGGCCTGCCGGACCGCTTCGTCGAACACGGCGATCCGGCCAAGCTGCATGCGTTGTGCGGTCTCGACGCGGCCGGCATCGAGCAATCGATCATCAAACGCTTCGGAGCCAAGCCGGCGCTCGTGCGCACCGCGGTCAACCATTGAAGCCGGGTGAACCCCGCGTGCAAACCCCGACCGCCGACGCGTTGGTCGATAGCTGTCATCCTGCGGGCCTTGATTCACCGACCACAGGCCTGCGAGCTTCGGCGCCACCGCGCCGATCGACGCCATCTCCCATGAGCAACCTGAAAGACGCGCTGTACATTCCCGACACCCAGAGCGAGCGCGACCAGCGCCATCTGGCGATCCAGCGCGTCGGCGTGCGCGGCGTGCGTTACCCGATCGAGTTGCGCATCGGCTCGTCGACGCTGCCGACGGTGGCGCACTGGGACCTCGACGTGGCACTGCCGGCTGAGCAAAAGGGCACCCACATGTCGCGCTTCGTGGCGTGGCTGGATGCGCTGGATGGGCCGCTCGATGTGGCCAGCCTGCGCACCGGCTTGATCGCCATGCTCGACAAGTTGCACGCCACCGAGGGACGGATCGAGGCTCGCTTTCCGTTCTTCCTGCGCAAGCGCGCGCCCGTCTCGGGGCTGGAAAGCCTGCTCGAGTACCAGGGCCGCTGGATCGCCGAGGCGCGTAATGGCCGGACCATCATCCGCGCCGAAGTGACGGTGCCGGTGAAGTCGCTGTGCCCGTGCTCGAAGGAGATCTCGGACTACGGCGCCCACAACCAGCGATCGCACGTCGTGATCGACGTCGAACTGCTGCACGAGATCGGCTGGCAGGAACTGGTGCGCTTCGCCGAAGACTCGGCCTCGTGCGAGATCTGGCCGATGCTCAAGCGCGCCGACGAGAAATGGGTCACCGAGCGGGCCTATGAAAACCCCAAGTTCGTCGAAGACCTGGTGCGCGACGTGGCGTTGCGACTGAACGCCGATGCCCGCATCGGGTGCTACGTGGTCGACGTCGAGAATTTCGAGTCGATCCATGCCCACAGCGCCGTGGCGCGCATCGAACGGCGTTGAAGCGACGCATCGGCGCGGCGCTTCGGTTCAGCGGGGCTCGTCGCTTTCGTTGATCTCCAGCGTGAGCCCGAGTTGTGCCGGATCGCCGCGCCCGCGCCGCACCAGCACGGGTGACTCGCCGGTCAGGTCGATCACGGTGGTCGGCTGGCGGGGGCACGCGCCGGCATCCACCACCGCTTGCAGCGCCTTCTGGAAATGGTCGCGGATCTCGCCCGGGTCGTTCATCGGCTCGGTCTCGCCGGCCACGATCAGCGTCGTCGCCAGCAGCGGCTGCCCCAGCAACTCAAGCAGGCTTTGCGTGACCGCATGGTCCGGCACGCGCAGGCCGATGGTGCGGCGCGACGGGTGCGACAGCCGCCGCGGCAGTTCCTTGGTGGCTTCCAGGATGAATGTGAACGGCCCGGGCGTGCCGAGTTTGACGAGCCGGAATTGCTGGTTGTCGACGCGTGCGTAGCTGGCGAGTTCGCTCAGGTCGCGGCACAGCAGGGTCAGGTGGTGCTTGTCGTCGATGCCGCGCACGCGCCGAAGCCGCTCGGCGGCGGCCCTGTCGTCGAGACGGCAGACCAGCGCGTAGCTCGAATCGGTCGGGATGGCAGCGATGCCGCCCGATTGCAGGATCTGCGCGGCCTGCTTGAGCAGTCGCGCCTGCGGATTCTGCGGGTGCACTTCGAAATATTGGGACATGCCCGATTGTCACGGGCACCGTCGCGATGCTGCGCTGCGTAAGCCGCGCTGGGCCTACGCACTACGCAGGTCGGTGCACGCGTGCTTCCAGCGCCTCCCACACCGGCGTCAGGTGGCCGGGCAGGGCGGGCAGGGTGCCCAGATCGGTGTGGCTTTCAGTGGGGCTGTGAAAGTCGCTGCCGCGCGAGGCGTACAGACCGAATTCGAGCGCCGTGTCGGCGTATCGCAGGGCCTCGGCCGCGCTGTGGCTGCCGGTGACCACCTCGACACCCTGGCCGCCCAGCGCCTTGAACTCGCTGAACAACGCGTACTCCTCGTTGGCAGTGAACCTGTAGCGCGCCGGGTGCGCGATGATGGCCAGCCCGCCGGCGCCGGTGATCCAATCGACCGCGTTGCGCAGCGTCGCCCAGCGGTGCGGCACGTAGCCCGGCTTGCCTTCCACCAGGTATTTGCGAAACACCTCGTGGGTGTCGCCGCAGACACCGCTGTCGACCAGGTGCCGGGCGAAATGCGTGCGCGAGATCAGGTCGGGATTGCTGACATATTTCAGCGCGCCGTCGAACGCGCCGGCAATGCCCGCGCGCGCCAACCCGTCGGCCATTTCCAGCGCGCGTTCTCGCCGACCGCCGCGCGTGGCCTGCAAACCTGCCAGCAAGATCGGGTCGTCGGCATCGAAGCCGAGCCCGACGATGTGCACCGTGGTGTCGGCAAACGTGACCGAGACCTCGGCGCCGGTCAGGTAGGGCAATCCGATGGCGAGCGCGGCTGCGCGTGCCCGCGCCACACCTCCCGTCTCGTCGTGGTCGGTCAATGCCCACAGCTGCACGCCGTTGGCCTTCGCACGCGCCGCCAGTTCCTCCGGTTGCAACGTTCCATCGGACACGCGGGAGTGGCAATGCAGGTCGGCGTTCATCCAGGCGGTTGGTTCGTTCACTCCAGAATTGTAGGGATTCAACCGATCAGCTGCCCGAGCCGCAAACGCAGCACACGGTCACAGCGGCGCGCCAGCGACTCGTCGTGGGTGGCGAGCACGAACGCCATGCCCTGGTCGCGCGCCAGGCCGAGCATCAGCTCGAACACGCCGTCGGCGGTCTCGCGGTCGAGGTTGCCGGTGGGTTCGTCGGCCAGCACGCAGGCCGGCTGACCGGCCAGCGCGCGGGCGATCGCCACGCGCTGCCGTTCGCCGCCCGACAGCTGCGACGGCCGGTGCGTCACGCGCCCTGCCAGCCCGACACGGGCCAGCACGTTGCGCGCCTGCTCGCGCGCCTGCGCCGACGGCTGGCGGCGGATGCGCAGCGGCATCGCCACGTTGTCGAGGGCGTTGAACTCGGGCAGCAGGTGGTGAAACTGGTAGACGAAGCCCAGCTGCCGATTGCGCCAGACGCCTTGCTCGGCCGGGCTCATCGGCGCGAAATCGCGGCCGAGCAGGTGCACGCTGCCGCGCGTCGGCGCCTCCAGGCCGCCCAGCAAGTGCAGCAGCGTGCTCTTGCCCGACCCCGACGCGCCGACGATGGCGATCGTCTCGCCGCGCATCACCTGCAGGTTCACGCCTTGCAACACCGCCACGTCGAGCCGGTCGGCGCCAGAGCCTTCGGTGAAGCGCTTGTGCAGGCCCACGGCCTGGATCACTGGGCCTGCCGGGTCACCCGAAAATCGCCGGGCCGCCCCAAGATTTTCGGCCCCCCCCGGGGGACGGGCGCCGCTTGCAGTGACCTGGGGGTCGTCACTCATAACGCAGCGCCTCGGCGGGTTGCACGCGGCTGGCGCGCCAGCTCGGGTAGACCGTGGCGACGAACGACAGCAGCAGCGAGATCAGCACGATCGGCACGATGTCGCTGCGTTGCGGATCGCTCGGCATGCGGCTGATCAGGTAGACGCTGCCGGGCAGGAAGCTGACGCTGAAGGCGCGCTCGATGGCCGGCACGATGACGTCGACATTGAGCGCCACCAGCAGGCCCAGCGCCTCGGCCGAGCCATAGCGCTGCAAGGTGTAATAACCCTGCAAGCTCAATACAAAGCCAACGAACAAGCCGGAAACTGCAATGATGGCCAGCGAGTAATTGCCCAGAAAGTGGATTTGATCGCCCAGCAGGCGCAGGCGTGCCAGCGTTGCGGGGAGCATGCCCAGCAAGCGCAAAAACAGGTGAGTTGCCTGCCCCAGGGCTGCCAGTTGCTGGCGAGTCCACAGTCCCAATGCAGCCACTGCTTTCATGCGTGACCTCCGAAATCTTGCTCCAGGCTGGGGGCTGGATAGTGAAACGGCACCGGCCCCTGTGGACGCGCATGAATAAATTGCTGCACCAGAGGATCTGGGTTCTGGCGCACTTCGTCAGGCGTGCCCTGCGCGGCAATGCCGCCTGCCCCCAAAATCACGACGTGATCGGCAACATGGAGCGTTTCTTCCACATCGTGAGAGACCAAGATACTGGTCAGGCCCAAAGCATCATTGAGCGTTCGGATCAAGCGCGCAGCCGTGCCTAAAGAAATTGGGTCCAGGCCTGCAAAGGGCTCGTCATACATCACCAATTCAGGGTCCAGTGCAATAGCGCGTGCCAGCGCAACGCGGCGTGCCATGCCGCCGGAGACCTGACTGGGCATCAAATCGCGCGCGCCACGCAGCCCAACGGCATGCAGTTTCATGAGCACGATGTCGCGCACCATGTCTTCGGACAGCTTGGTGTGCTCTCGCAAGGGAAAAGCGACGTTATCCAGCACGCTCATGTCCGTAAACAAGGCGCCAAACTGAAACAGCATGCCCATTCGCCGGCGCATGGCATACAGTTGCTGCGCACCCATGTGCCCCACATCCTGGCCATTGACCAGCACCTGACCTTGCTGCGCACGCTCTTGCCCGCCAATCAGGCGCAACACGGTCGTCTTGCCACCGCCAGAGGCGCCCATCAACGCCGTAACCTTGCCACGCGGCACCTGCAGGGAGACATCGCGCAAGATGGTGCGTTCACCATAGCCAAAGCTAACGTTGCGCAGCTCCACAAAAGGGGCAGGAATACTCATGCGTTGCAAATTTCAAAAAAATCGAGGGAAAGCACTATTGTGCAGACAAGCCCTGCTTTGCGCCCCTTATCTGCGCAGATAAACATACACAACTGTATGTTTACCTTCGCATCTGATGTGCATGCTGCCGAAAAATATAGCTATAAGTGCTTATTTAACAGACATCCAGACCCAATTGAGCTCAAAAACGCGCAACCGCGGTCGCAGCATTTTTACAACATGTTTTGCAGGAAGGCCTGCGTGCGCTCGTGCTGCGGATTGGCAAAGAAGGCTTCGGCTGTCGCCTGCTCGACAATGTTGCCGCCATCCATAAAGATCACGCGGTTGGCCACCTCGCGGGCAAAGCCCATTTCATGGGTCACCACCAGCATGGTCATGCGGTCCTGTGCCAGCTCGCGCATGGTGCGCAGCACTTCGCCAGTAAGTTCTGGGTCGAGCGCCGAGGTGGGCTCATCAAACAGCATGATGTCCGGATCCATGGCCAGCGCACGGGCAATCGCCACGCGCTGCTTTTGCCCGCCGGACAGACGGTTGGGATAGGCATCGCGCTTTTCCAGCAGGCCGACTTTCTTGAGCAGAGCCTCGGCCTTGGGCACGATCTCGCTGCGCTTGATCTTCTGCACCAGCATGGGCGCTTCAATGATGTTTTCCAGCACGGTGAGGTGCGGAAACAGATTGAAGGACTGAAACACCATGCCCATCTTGTGTCCGATTTTGCGAATCTGCGCATCCGAGACGTACTGTGCTTTGCCTGATGCATCGTTTTGCGCCAGCACTTCGCCCTCGACAATGACGGTGCCGCTGTCGATCGTCTCCAGGTGGTTCAGGCAGCGCAAGAACGTGCTCTTGCCCGAGCCGGAGGGGCCAATCACGGCCACCACTTCGCCACGCATCAGGTCCAGCGATACACCGCGCAGCACTTCATTGCCGCTGCCAACTCGAGCACAGTGGAAAAACTGCTGGGTTTACTCGAGCAACTGGCCCAGACGGTTCACGGGATTGGACTGTTGCGTGAACTCTCGAGCCGCTCAAAAGACCTGATTGTGTCTTTTGGCGAGCGACTCAGTGCGCCACTGATGGCTTTGGCACTCGAGGGGCAAGGTGTACGCGCTCTGGACCTAACAGGAGGTCAGGCCGGACTGGTCACAAACGATGACTTTGGCAATGCCCGCCCACTGCCGGAAGCGTACACCCGCATCCCTGATCGGCTCGAGGGGCTGTTTCAACAGAACATCACTCCAGTGGTGACGGGCTTTATTGGTGAAACGCTCAAAGGCGTCATCACTACGCTGGGACGCGGCGGCAGCGATTACACCGCGACGATCATCGGCGCGGCGCTCGGCGCAGATGAGGTCTGGACGTGGAAAGACGTCGACGGCGTGATGACCAGCGATCCGCGCATCGTGCCTGAGGCGCAGAACCTCGAGTTCCTGAGTTACGCCGAAATCATGGAAATGGCGTATTTCGGCGCGAAAGTGCTGCATCCGCTGGCGGTCACACCATTGCAAGAGCGCGGCATTCCGCTGCGCGTCAAATCGGCTGCCGATCCGAGCTTCGCGGGCACATTGGTGACCGCCAACGCCACGCCGCTAAAAAACGTCGTCAAAGCCGTGACCGCCGTGCGGCACGCTTGCATCATCGACATTGGCGGCGCGGGCATGGTCGGCGCAGCCGATGTCACCGCGCAGATCTTCAACATCCTCGCCAGCCTCGAGGTTGGTGCGGTGATGATCTCGCAGAGCAGCAGCATGGCCAACATCTCCTTGGTCGTGCAGCAAAACGACGGCAAGCGCACGCTCGAGG
>ENA-OFCX01000206-OFCX01000206.1-metagenomes-genome-assembly--contig:-NODE-206-length-33388-cov-4.319083_pt1 | contig 33388 bp, 30 predicted proteins | sample MGYA00153384_OFCX01 | MGnify analysis MGYA00153384
CCACGACAACAGGAATCACAATCCTGGACTCTACCAACTGAGCTACAGCCACCGCTATAAATAAATTATATCCGAGCCGCCAGTTTGCTCCGACTTGAGCGCCGGAGGCAGGTTACCTTGCAGGGGCACTGGCAGCAGAAGTCAAGGCCGTTTTGTCCACCTTGAACCGCGACTTCAGCGAGGCAAAGTAGGCCTGGGATTCTGCATCTGCCCAAGCCTGCGTGTACTGGGCCATGCCCTGGCGAGGATCGGAGGCCGCAGGGTCACGTCCGAGTATCTTGGTGAGCTTCACGACTGCATAGCCTTGTGCTGCCAAGTTGACACCCACGTAGCTCGGCAAAGTGACGGTCGGTGCCCTCAAAATGGCATCGACGATCTGTCTCGGCAGTTCGCGAGACTGAGCGCGCGAGACCACCAGAGCGGGATAAGTAAGCGCGGTCTGTGGAGACTTTTGCAATGCTGTCAGCCGCTCTTCGCCGGCTTTTCTGGCCGATGAGGCCGCCTGCTCGGCCACTACGTTGTCACGCACCGTCATGCTCACCTCGACCAGTGGCAGCTGATGCGCCGGAGCGTGCTGGACGATTCGCCCCGAGACCAGCTGGTTCGCGCCGACCTCGATGGCTTCGGTGTTGCGCTTGTTGGTGAGCGAGTCGCTGCCAAACAGGCTCTCAAGGAACTTGCGGTTGTTCAACGGCGTGGAGACATTGGCGGCAGGGGTGCGCACCACGCCCTGCACAGAGCGCAATTCCAGTTTGAACTTTTCGGCCACCGGCTTGAGGCTGTCAGGCTGCTCGAACACCATGTTCGTGAATTCAACCGCGAGCTCCGCGTAGCGCCTTTGAGCCAGCTGCTTGCGCACCTCTTCCAACAGCTCGGGGCGCGCCGCCTCAAAGCTGCGCGTTTCGCCGCCGCGCTTGTCGGTCAGCTGAATGATGTGGTAGCCAAAATCGCTTTCGACCACACCGCTTATCTCGCTCTTCTTTAATTTGAAGGCGGCATCTTCAAACGGCTTGACCATCGCTCCGCGAGCGAAGAAGTCCAAATCGCCGCCGCTTTGTGCCGATCCCGGATCCTCCGAGTTCTTGCGCGCCAGATCCGCGAAGGATAACGGGGCCTTATTCAAATCCGCAAGCAACGCTTCAGCCCTGACCTTGGCTTTGGCCCTATCGGCTGAGTCGGTGTTTTTGTCGGCCTTAATCAGTATGTGGCTGGCACGGCGCTCTTCGGGCACCGAGTAACGAGCCTGGTTCTCGGCGTAATACTTGCGCAGATCGTCCTCGCTTGCAGTCAAGGAACTCTTGACCGCCTCGAGATCGAGCATGACGTACTCGATCGATGCCTGCTCGGGCGCCTGAAACTGTGTCGAGTGTTTTGGGTCTTTGTAATAGGTTTCCAGGTCGGCATCGGAAGGATTCACCTGGGACAGGAAATCTTTGGGGTCAAAGCGCTGGACCTGAACCTCGCGCTGCTCGAACAACGCGTCGAGTGCCGCGCTCGCGGCCGCCGCAGGCGCTACGGCAGTGCCCGTCAAGCCCGCTACCACCTGTCGCATCGACAGGTCTTGACGCAGCCGTTGCGCCAAAACTTCGGACGACAAGCCTTGCGCCGCGAGGGCATCCTTGTTGGCACTACCGTCCGGATTTCGCAGGAAAGCAAACTGCGGGTCGGACGCGAATATTTTTTGGAGTCGGTCGTCCGTGATGACAAGGTGCATTTTGTCTGCAGCATGCAGCATGACCCGTTCGCGCACGAGCGCCTCAAGCGACTGCGCGCGCAGTTCCGCGCTGTCCAGCAGTGCGTTGTCCACATTGGGCATCTGGCGACGCAGGCGTTCCGCTTGCTCACGGTGCGCCGCATCCCACTCAGCTTGGCTGATTTTTTTGCCCGCCACACTGGCGACGGTCGTGTTGCCACCCTGCGAATTTCGGCTGTAACCTTCAAGCCCCAGGAACACGAATGACGGGATGATCAGAAGAATCAGAACTCCCAGGAAAATTCGGGTGTGCTTGCGTACGAAATCGAACATTGGGAACCTCTGAAGAACGGTCACGCGACGAACACGACGCGGCAGGAAAATCGCCTTGTTTCAGGCAGTGAAGCGGCGTGTTTGCACTCAATCTCGAGGCCGTAAACAAAAAAGGCGAACCCTGGTTCGCCTTTTTTTCTGCTGGCTGAATTTTAACCGATGAAAAGAAGCGCAAGCAGCGCAGGATCTGCAACATGGTGGGTGCTGAGGGGCTCGAACCCCCGACCTACGCCGTGTAAAGGCGCCGCTCTGCCAACTGAGCTAAGCACCCTTGTTCATGCCGCACCAAACTAAGCCGGCGCCGCGCCGCTGCCAGTTACTTGACTGCATCTCGCAAAGCCTTGCCGGGCCGAAACTTCGGTACCTTGACGGCTTTAATCTTAATTGCCGCACCAGTGCGAGGATTACGTCCGGCCCGAGCAGCACGCTTGTTCACGCTGAACGTTCCAAAACCGACCAGCGATACAGAACTATTCTTCTTCAAAGTGGCCTTGACGCCACCTATCAACGCATCCAGGGCACGCGTGGCAGCCGCCTTTGAAATATCTGCTTGCACCGCAATGTACTCGATCAATTCGGTCTTGTTCACGCGGTTCCTCGAGACTTGCGGTTTTAATTTTTCGCCTGTTAAACCCCAATTTTTGGGCAACAACAATGCTTATTTATTACAGCCGCCGGCCTTGGCTATGTCAAGCAAAAGTCTTGTCCAACGACGTAAGAGCCTGGAAATCGGGCGCCACATTCAAGTGCGAAACGAGCCTGAAGAACGCCTTGCGCGCTTCGGCGCCTACTGCCCTCAGTGCCTCAACCCGAGCTTCAGCTACCACGGGCCGTGCCTGTTCGCCACCGAGCTGGCCAACGCCAAAAAGCCCTGGCGTATTTAGCCCGTTTACAGCCCAACTACAGCCCACGCGATGCGATGACGCCGCTGGACGAACTGGCCAGCCTGCCCGGCGCGGCGAACTTCCTGCGGCCCGGTGTGACGCTGCTGGAGTAGCAGCAACTGGCGCGGGCACTGACCGATGTGCAGCCCGTCGAGGAATTGGACGATGCCCGCCAAACGCTGTTCAGAGGGCAGCCGCACGCACAGGCAAACAAGGCCGGACGCGCGCACACAGGCAGGGGCTGGGCACATGTAAACGATGGCTGATGCGCACCGGCACGACCCCTGGACAACGTGAGTACAGGTTGACCACGGCCCGCGCCTTCACCCACGTGCCCACAACCCTCGACCACAGTACTGACAGCCAAAACCCGGGCCCGAATACGCTGGCCAGATTTACAACGGTTCGTCTCGCTACGCGTCGTCGATCTCAGCGCAATACAGACACATACCCGGATTGGAAAAGAATGAAGACACAAAAATCTTATTCACCGGGAATCGCGTGATTCGAGGCAACATGCACGCTTATGAACCGCGAATAAACAGTCATTCACCCGCTGCGACACGCTTCGCCCGCTGCAGTGGGCCGTTGTGCAACACCAGAGCGACACCGGCCACGGTGAGCGCCATGCCTACCAGCATCGATGGCGTCAGCGCTTCGCCGAACAGCACCCACGCCAGCAGCGCGGTACAGGCGGGAACCAGATAGAAAAGGCTCGTGACCCGGGTTGCGGCCCCGCGTTGCAAAAGCACATAGAGCAGCGAGCTGCCGCCCAGGGTCAGCATCAATACAGACCAGGCCAGCGCGCCGATCAGTTGCGGGTGCCACGCCAACACACCGCTTTCGAACCAGGTCAACGGCCACGTGACCAGCAGCGCTGCGAGCAGCTGCACAGTGCTGGCCGTGCGCACATCGCAGGGCGCGACGTAACGCTTCTGGTACAGCGTGCCGATCGTGATGCTGAGCAGCGCGAAGATTGCCAAGCCCAGGTTCCAAGCAGTGATCTCGCCGGTACCGAGCTTGCGCCACACGACCAGCGTCAAACCCGCCAAGCCGACAAACAAGCCCAGCCATTGCTGCCGCGAAACTCCAGCGTCGGCGGTGGTCTCGTCGGTCGTTCGTGAAGCCAGCCACAAGGCAGTCAGCACCGGTTGCAGGCTGACCAGCAATGCGACCGTGCCGGCGCCAATGCCCGCCTTCACGGCAGCCCACACGCCACCCAGGTAGCCGGCGTGCATGAACACGCCACAGACCATCAAATGAACCCATTGCCGCGCGTCGCGTGGCCAGGCCGGACGGCTCAGCGCAACCCAGATTCCGAAGCACAGCAGCGACAACGCGTAGCGCATCGACAGAAACGTCAAAGGGGGTGCGTGCGGCATGCCGTAGCGCGCGACGATGAAGCCGGTGCTCCAGATCAGCACGAAGGAAACCGGCAGGGCGCGCGCCCAGGCGCGCGGGGCGTCGCTCACTGGGCTAGCGCGCTTTTGCACGTATTTCGGGCAGCGCCTTCTGGAGGTAATACACCATGGACCAGATGGTCAGCACGGCCGAGGCATAGATCAGCCAAGTGCCCCAAACCTGCGTGTCGATGATTCCGAACAATGTGTCGTGATAAAGCAGAAACGGAATCGCCACCATTTGAACCACGGTCTTGATCTTGCCCACCATGTGCACCGCCACGCTGCGCGAGGCGCCGATTTGCGCCATCCATTCGCGCAAGGCCGAGATGGCGATCTCGCGCCCGATGATGACCAGCGCCACCAACGCATGCAGCCGGTTCAGTTGCACAAGCACCAGCAAGGCCGCGCAAACCAGAAACTTGTCGGCCACCGGGTCCAGAAAAGCACCGAACGACGAAGTCATCTTCAGTCGGCGTGCCAGGTAGCCGTCGGCCCAGTCGGTCAGCGCCACCACCACGAAAAGTACCGTGGCCAGAAGGTTTTGAGCGCGTGGCTCGAGCTGGATGTAGAACACGCCGACGATCAACGGGATGGAGACGATGCGCGCCCAGGTCAGCAGCGTCGGCAAGTTGAAAAACATACTCAGATTGTGCCGAACTTCAGCCCGCGCGCTGCGGCAATCTCACAGTTCGAGCAGGCGCGGCTTGAATTTGCGTTCGTCGTTGAACAGAAAAGTCTGGACGAACTTCCACGGGCGCGAAAGGCGCGACACATTACCGAACGGCGCGGCGCGATGCAGCGCGTCGATCGCAATCTGCACGGTGTCCTGGGCCTGCCCAGGGCGACGCAGCACCTCGATGCGGCGAATGCTGCCGTCGCCGTTGAGTTCGACTTCGAGGACCGGGATCGCCAACAGCACATCGGGCGCAGTTCCTCGGTACGAGGTCGACGGGTTGGCCGCCATCAACCGCTGCGCGGCTTGGGCGCGCACGTCGCTCCAACTGTGCACCGGCGCCGGAGCACCCAGCGGCAACGGAACAACCGCGCGCGTTGTCGGCGAAGCCGCACTCTCTGACACTGACCGTACCGGAGTGGCGATGTCGGATCGCGCACTGGCCCGGTTGCCCCCGACAGCCGGCTCGTCGGGGGGCGACGAACAACCGGCGTACAAAGCCATGAGCAAGACGCACACCGCCGAGCGGAGTCCGTCGACCGGCAGGCGGCGTTCAGTGAAGCGCACGACTTCAGTGAAATACACGACCTTAGTGAAGCGCACGGTAAATGTCCTCCGCGAGCTGCTTCGAAATTCCGTCGACCTTGAGCAGGTCGTCGACGCTGGCCTGACCGACGCCCCGCGCTCCGCCGAAGCGTTGGAGCAGTTTGGCTCGTTTCTTGGGCCCGACGCCCGGGATTTCCTCGAGCTGACTTGCGCCGGTGCGCACGCTGGCGCGGCGTGCGCGCATGCCCGTGATGGCGAAGCGATGCGCCTCGTCGCGAATCTGCGCCACCAACATCAGCGCCGCCGAGTCCTTGCCCAGACCGATCTTCGGCCGGCCATCGGCAAACACCAATTCTTCCAGGCCCACCTTGCGCCCTTCGCCCTTTTCGACCCCGACGATGCGCGACAGTTCGACGCCGAGCGCCTCGAACACTGCGCGAGCCACACCGACCTGCCCGATGCCGCCGTCGACCAGCACCAAGTCGGGCAGCTTCGACACGGCGGACATTTCGCCGGCCCGCTGCGCCACCTTTTCGGCCTCGACCAGCTTGCCGTAGCGACGCGTCAGCACCTGCCGCATCGCCGCATAGTCGTCGCCACCCGTGATGCCGTCGATGTTGTAGCGGCGGTATTGAGCGCTTTGCATCTTGTGGCCCTCGAACACCACGCACGAAGCCTGCGTCGCCTCGCCGGCGGTGTGGCTGATGTCGAAGCATTCGATGCGAAACCGCTCCAGATGCTCGACGGTGAGGTCCAAGGCGTCGACCAAAGCGCGCGTGCGCGCTTGCTGCGAGCCCTCCTCGGCCAACAAACGAGCCAGCTTGATCTGCGCGCCCTGGATGCACATGTCCAGCCAGGCACGACGCGCCTCGCGCGGCTGGTGCTGCACCGTGACCTTGACACCGCTGTGCACGCCCAGCGCATCGATCAGCGCCTTGTCGACCGGATGGCTCAGCACCAGCAGCGGCGGCACGCCGCCTTCGAGGTAATGCTGCGAGATGAAGGCTTCGAGCACCTGCACTTCGGCAGAGTGTCCAGCGGCCGGCGTCGCATCGACATCGGGCACGTCGAGCGCCGTGGCGTCTTCCACGTGCACCGGGAAAAAGGGGCGGTCGCCCAGGTGCCGGCCGCCGCGCACCATCGCCAGGTTGACGCAGGCGCGCCCGCCTTCGACGCGCACCGCCAGGATGTCCGCGTCCTTGGTCGTGACGCCGGTGTTGTCTTCAACCGACTGCTTGTGCAGCACACGCGACAGCGCGCCCAACTGATTGCGCACTTCGGTGGCCTGCTCGAACTGCAGGGCCTCGGCGTGCTCCAACATCCGGCGCTGCAGAGTGATCATCACCTCCTGCTGCTCGCCCATCAGGAAACGTTCGGCGTTCTGCACGTCACGCGCGTAGTCCTCGGGCGAAATGTGGCTCACGCACGGCCCGGAGCAGCGTTTGATCTGGTACAGCAGGCAGGGCCGCGTGCGATTGGCAAACACCGTGTCTTCGCAGGTGCGCAGCCGGAACACCTTCTGCAGCATCTGGATCGATTCCTTGACGGCCCACGCGCTCGGGTACGGGCCGAAATAGCGGTGCCGCTGGTCGACCGCGCCGCGGTAGTAGGCCATGCGGGGAAACCTCGCGGGGAGTGCCGAGCTGCCCGCGGCGCCGGGCCCGGTAATCTTCAGGTACGGATAGCTCTTGTCGTCGCGGAACAGGATGTTGTAGCGGGGATTGAGTGCCTTGATGAGGTTGTTTTCGAGCAGCAGCGCCTCGGCCTCGGACCGCACCACCGTGGTCTCGAGCCGGCAAATCTTGCCCACCATGTGGCCGATGCGCGTGCCACCGTGGTTTTTTTGAAAGTAGTTCGAGACGCGCTTTTTCAGGTCTCGCGCTTTGCCGACGTACAGCACGGCGTCGCTGGCATCGAAGTACCGATATACGCCGGGCAACCCAGGCAGCGCCGCCACATCGGCGAGCAACTGGGCCCGCGCGGCGTCCGCAGGGACCGGAACCTCGGTGGGTGTGTCGTTGGAGATTCCGGTGCGCGTGTCGCCGCGGACGTCGCCAGGGACGTCGCCAGGGACATCGCCAGGGACATCGCCAAGGACGTCGCCAGGGACATCACCAGAGATATCTCCAGAGATGTCGCCAGAGAGATCGCCAGAGTCAGCATCCCGCTGCGGAATTTTGGCGCCTTCGGTCATTGCTCGCGATTGTGCCGCCCAGCAGTCGGCCATGTCACGACATTGGCGCCGTCGACAATGCGGGCCATGGCTGGCCTGCAGTGGGACCTGTTCTGCCGCGTGATCGACAACCACGGTGACCTGGGAGTGTGCTGGCGCCTCGCTGCCGACCTTGCCAAGCGCGGAGAAACGGTGCGCCTGTGGACCGACGATGCCAGCGCGCTGGTGTGGATGGCACCGTCCGGCGTGCTTGGCGTGTCGGTGCACCGGTGGCAGGACGCCACCGGCGCAGCCGGCGACGTCGTCGTCGAGGCGTTCGGCTGTGATCCGCCCGCGCGGTTCGTGCAACGCATGGCCGCCGGGCGGCAACCGCCGCCGTTGTGGCTCAACCTCGAGTACCTCAGCGCCGAGGATTACGTCCGCCGCAGCCACGGGCTGCCCTCGCCGCAACTGGCCGGGCCCGGCGTGGGCCTGACCAAGTGGTTCTACTACCCCGGTTTCGTGGCCGGAACGGGTGGGCTGCTGCGCGAATCGGACCTGTGGTCACGCCGTCAGGGTTTCGACGCTGAAGCCTGGCTGCCATCCCTTGGCGCGGTCGCCCAAGAAGGCGAGCAATGCGTCAGCCTGTTTTGCTACGACAACCCGGCCATGCCCGATCTGCTCGACGCATTCGCCCGTGCGCAGACGCCGACGCTGCTGCTGTGCACACCCGGCCCGGCCTGGACGCAGGTCGACGCGCTGCTGGGGCCGAGCCATCGCCGCGGCGCCCTTCGCGCGTGGCCCCTGCCTTTGCTGACCCAGGTCGACTACGACCACCTGCTGTGGTCATGCGATCTCAACTTCGTGCGCGGTGAAGATTCTTTCGTGCGTGCGCAATGGGCCGGTGTGCCGTTCGTCTGGCAAGCCTATCGCCAACCAGAAGGTCGCCACGCTGTGAAGGTACAGGCCTTTTTGGACGCTTTTTTAGACTCCCTTCTGGTCTCCGTTTCGGACTCAAGTTCGGCCGCTGCAGCGCCATCTTTGGCGCAACCGCTGCGCCGCATCCATGCGCGCTGGAACGGGCTGGGCGGCGCCGGGTGGCAATGGCCCGAGCCGGCAGCCTGGCGATCGCACGCCGCAGGCTGGCGCGACACGCTGCTCGCACAAGACGATCTCAGCACCCAGATGCTTCGTTTCGTCGAGGAACGACGTTAGCATCAGTAGTTTTGCGCCGTCCAGCCAGTCTTGGACAACGCCGCCCGATCGGGCCTTCCCGCGTCGAATGTGACGCAACGCATACGGAACTCTTCATGAAGATCGCTCAGGAAATTCGCGCCGGCAACGTCATCATGCACGGCAAGGACCCGATGGTCGTGCTCCGGACCGAATACAGCCGAGGTGGCCGCAACTCGGCCACCGTGCGCCTCAAACTCAAGAGCCTGCTCAGCAATTCGGGCACCGAGGTGGTCTTCAAGGCCGACGACAAGATGGACCAGGTCATCCTCGACAAGAAAGAATGCACGTATTCCTACTTCGCCGACCCGATGTACGCTTTCATGGACGCCGACTACAACCAGTTCGAGGTCGAAACGGAGAACATGGGCGACGCCATTCAGTACCTGGAAGACGCGATGCCGGTCGAAGTGGTGTTCTACGACGGCAAGGCCATTTCGGTCGAACTGCCCACCAGCCTGGTGCGCGAGATCACCGAGACCGAACCCGCCGTCAAAGGCGACACCTCGGGCAAGGTCCTGAAAACCGCCAAGCTGGCCACCGGCATGACGATCTCGGTGCCGCTGTTCGTGCAGACCGGCGACAAGGTCGAAATCGACACCCGCACTCACGAATACCGCAAGCGCGTCTGAGCGTCGCGCCTTCACAAGCACCAGGGCGCCACGGGGCGCCCTTTTGCATTTTTAGCGCGATCATCATTGCCATGACCTTCGATTTTTCAACCGTCGGTGCCCCGTTTCGCATGCAACCCGGGATGCGCCGTTTGGCCCCCGGCGCGATGCAACTCACCCCGAACCGCATCGGCGACCGGGCCTTCCGGGAAAAGTTGGCGGTGCTGTTCAGCCACGCCGGCCAGGCGCTGCTGAGCCAGCCCGACTTCGACGCTGCGCCTGTGCTGCAGGCCCTGTGCCAGCAGGCGGCGGCCGAGCACCCGCAGGCGTGGTGTGAGTTACCGCGACCCCTGGGTCGTCCCGGCTGGACGGCCGGTGCGCTGGGATGGTCGGTGGTGGACGACGCCGTCGAGCCGGCAGCGCTTGCCGGACCGCCTGAAATCGGCGACTGTCTGCGCGGCCTGCCGCCGCAGCAACGCCTGCCCGGGCTGCTCAGCCTGGCCTTTGCCGAGGACTTTGCCGTCATCGACGGCGCCACGGCCCGCATCCCTTGGCTGGCCGTCTGCCTGCCGTCGCACTGGGCGCCCGAGGAAAAGATCGGCCGTCATTTCGGCGAGGTGCACGCGCCGGTCGCCGACAACCGGTTGCTGCTCGATGCCGGCGCGCAATTGGCAAGTTTGGTGACGGGCAACGATCGCTGGGAGCGCTTCGTCTGGACGATCACGCGCCAGACCCGCCTGCACACTCACCCGAAGCGCTGCGACCCGACGCCCTGGCCGGTCCACGGCAGCGCCGAGGCGCTCGCCGCACAAGCCCAGTTCCGCACCGAGCGGCAGACCTTCATTCCGCTGCCCGCGCATCGGCTCGCCGTGTTCACGATCCTGGTCGGGCTCGAGCCGTTGGCTGTTGCTGTGCGGACCGCCGGCCAGGCCCGGCAACTGCACGACGCGTTGGCCAGCATGTCGGCGGCCGTGCTGGCCTACCGCGGACTGACAGATGCGAGGGATCGGTTGCTGCAGTGGCTGGGCGCGCGGGCTGCTGCCGAATCGTCACCACCGTGAGGGCTGGCGCCTGGCTGGCCGCCAGCGGACTCCCGGAGCGCTGGCAAGGCCGACCGCAGTTCGTGATGTTGCAAGACGGTTTCGGGCTGGGCCGCGATTTCCTGGCCACCTGGCAGGCCTGGCTCGACGACGAGCAGCGCTGCGACTGCCTGCACGTGATCGCAATCGAAGCGCATCCTCCCGCTGCGACCGCTCTGGCTGCGGCCCTGCCGAGCGGCGCCAGCACCCCGTTGATGCAGGCGCTGGTGGCGGCCTGGCCGGTGCTGACACCCGGCCTGCATCGCATGAGCTTCGAGGGCGGGCGGCTCCAGTTGCTGCTCGCACTGGGCGCGACCGAGGCCTGGCTGCGCGACCTGGTGGCGTGCGTCGATGCCTTTTGGCTGCCTGCCTTCTGGCCCACAAGCTGCGACCAACCGCCGTCCGACTCGGCATCGCGCCGATTCAAGCGGCTGGCCCGGCTGGCTGCGGCCGATGCCACGCTGGTGGCCGCCGGCTTGTCAGCGGCCGAGCGACACGGACTCGTGAGTGCGGGCTTCGTGCGCGATGGAATCCGCGCCGCGCCCGACCGCCCCGACGATCTCACACTGGCCCGCTACGCGCCGCCGTTCGTGCCGCGCCGGGCGGCGGCGCGCGGCACCACTCTCGCCGCCGAACGCAGCGCCGTGATCGTCGGCGCCGGCCTGGCTGGCTGTGCGGCCGCCTGGGCGCTGGCCGAGCAGGGCTGGCAAAGCCGCGTGCTCGATCGCCAGGAAGCGCCCGCGCAAGAGGGCTCGGGCAACCCCGCCGGACTGTTTCACGGCATCGTCAACGCGTGGGACGGCGCCCATGCCCGCTACAACCGCAGTGCGGCACTTGAAGCGCAGAAGGCGGTGCGGATCGCGATCCACGAACACGGGGCGGCTGGCGCGGTGCGAGGCCTGTTGCGGCTCGAGACCGCGACCGCTGACGTGTCGGTGATGGCCGCGCAACTAAAGCATCTGCGGTTGCCGGTCGGCTATGTCGAAGCGGTCAGTGCCGCACGGGCCAGCGAACTTTGCGGCATGTCGATCCGGCAGCCGGCCTGGTTTTATCCGGGCGGAGGCTGGGTGCAGCCGGGCGGTCTGGCGCGGTCGTATCTGCAGCGCGCCGCCGGGCGGGTCATTTTTCGCGGTGGCGTGTCGGTGCACCGGCTCGAACGACGCGGCGCGCAGTGGGCACTGCTGGACGAACACGGGCGGCTGATCGAGCAGGCCGGCACGGTGGTGCTGGCCAATGCCGCCGATTCGGTTCGATTGCTGGCACGGCCCGACTGGCCGCTCGAAGCCGTGCGTGGGCAAATCAGCATGCGATCTCTCGAGCCGAGAACGCCAGTCGCCGCGTCGACACGACACGTTGAGTGGGAGATGCCCACTTTGCCATTGACCGGCGCCGGCTACCTGATACCGGCGCATGACGGTCTGGCCGTCTTCGGCGCGACGTCGCAAGCGGGCGACGCGGACGGTTCGGTGCGCCTCGACGACCACGCGGCCAATCTTGCGCAGTTGTCCCGACTGACGGGGCTGGATGTCCGAATCGACGTGAACGCTTTGCTGGGGCGCACCGGCTGGCGCCACCTCAGTTCCGACAGGTTGCCGATCATCGGCGGCGTGCCGCGTTCGGAACACCCGTCTCAACCGGGGTGGGCTGCTCGGCACGCTGAACAAACATCGCGGCTGGATCAACCCCGGCTGGTGCCCCGCGAACCGGGCCTGTACGTGTGCAGCGCCTTCGGATCGCGTGGCATCACCTGGTCGGCGCTCAGCGGTCAGGTGCTGGCGGCATGGGTAACGGGGTCGCCGGTGCCGGTGGAATCGGCATTGGCCGATGCGGTCGATCCGGCGAGATTCATCAGCCGCATCGCGCGACGCCGTGTTGCGGTGGTCTGACGCAGGCGGTGGCCGCCAGACGAAACTCCATGCGTCGTGAGCGACGGCAGATCAGAGCGGGGCTGGCGCGTCGGTAGACGCGCGGCCAGCGTCTTCTCCCGCAGCGACTTCCTGCCCCGGCTCGTCCTCAGGCCCACCGTCTACCTTTCGACCGGCTTTTTCCTTGACCTTTTCTTCTTTCTTCTTCTTCTTGGCCAACTCGCGTTGGCGCTTTTCAAACGAATAGTTGGGTTTGGCCATGGGCCGTCCTTCCGGTAGGGTGCAGTGATCGAAACGAGATTCTTGAGGTTACGCGCTTTTGACACGCACCCCGGGCAGGCTGCATCAGAAAGTGAGTGTCCTGACGCCGGCGGGTGTTCCCAGCAAACAGACGCTGGCGCGGTGGCGCGCAAAGATGCCGACCGTGACGACGCCAGGCCACTGGTTGATCTCGGTCTCGAGTGCCAGCGGGTCGGCGAAATCGAGGCCTCGCACATCCAGAATGTGGCCGCCGTTGTCGGTCGCTGGCCCTCGGCGCAGTGTCGCGTCGCCACCGAGAGCCCGGAAGCGGCGACTGATCTGCGCCGCCGCCATGGGCACCACCTCGACCGGCAGCGCAAAGGCGCCGAGCCGGCTCACGTATTTGCTTTCGTCGGCGATGCAGATGAAACGCGCGGCGATGTCGGCGACGATCTTTTCGCGCGTGAGTGCCGCACCGCCACCCTTGATCATGTGGCCGTGGTGGTCGATCTGGTCGGCGCCATCGATGTAGACGGCAATTCCGACCTGGGTGGCGATGTCGATCACCTCGATGCCGTGCGCGCGCAACCGCGCGCTGCTGGCCACGCTGCTCGACACCGCCCCGGCAATGCGGCCCTTCATCTCGGCGAGTGCATCGATGAAGCGGTTCACGGTGGAACCGGTGCCGACCCCGACCACGCTGCCAGGTTCCACGTAGTCCAGCGCGGCGCGACCAACCAGCGTCTTCAGTTCATCCTGATGCATGGCTTGCCCTCGCCTTTGAGACAATCGTGATTATCCAGCCCACCGCGCTCTCGCCGCAAAGCTCAACGCCGCCCGTATCGTCCCCGCATGCCGCTGTTCCCCTACGCCTTGGCCCGCCCGTTCCTGTTCGGGCTCGATGCCGAACAGGCCCATGACCTGACGCTGGGCGCGTTGGCACGCGTTCAGCATTCGCCGCTGGTGTGCGTCGTGGCGCAGGCACGTATCGATGACCCGGTCACGGTGGCCGGGTTGCGGTTTCCGAACCGCATCGGACTGGCGGCCGGCCTGGACAAGAATGGCTGCTGCATCGACGGACTGGGTGCGATGGGTTTCGGTTTCATCGAGGTCGGCACCGTGACGCCGAAGCCGCAGCCGGGCAATGCCAAGCCGCGCATGTACAGGTTGCCTGAAGCGCGGGCACTGATCAACCGGCTGGGCTTCAACAACGACGGGCTGGACGCCTTCCTGGCGCACGTGCAGCGTGCCGGTTTTCGCCGCAAGGGCGGCATGCTCGGCCTCAACATCGGCAAGAACGCGAGCACGCCGATCGAACGCGCCGCCGACGACTACCTGCTGTGCCTGGACGGTGTGTACCCGCACGCCGACTATGTCGCCGTCAACATCTCCAGCCCGAACACTCAGAACTTGCGCGCCCTGCAAGACGACGCAGCGTTGGACGTGCTGCTCGCGGCGCTGCAGCAGCGCAAGGCAGCGCTGGCGTCGCGGCACGGCCGCGTGGTACCGATGTTCGTGAAGATCGCGCCCGACCTCGACGAGACGCAGGTTAGGCTGATTGCTGCAACGCTCGTGCGCCACGGCATCGACGGCGTGATCGCGACCAACACGACGGTCGCGCGCACCGCGGTCGCTCACCTGCCGCATGGTGGCGAAACCGGTGGTCTGAGCGGCGCGCCGGTGTTCGAGGCCAGCAACCGGGTCATCGCGCAACTGCGCGCCGCGCTGGGCTCCGCCTATCCGATCATCGGCGTCGGCGGCGTGATGAGCGGGGCCGACGCGCGGGCCAAGGTGACCGCCGGGGCCAACCTGGTGCAGATCTACACCGGATTCATCTACTGCGGCCCGGCGCTGGTGACCGAGGCGGCGCGGGCGCTCGCGGTGCGCTGAGCTTGCAAGCCGCTGGCCGGCTCAACAGGCCGGGGTCGCACGCCATCGCGGCGCGACCGATCACTGCAACGGCACGCCCGTCTTGGACTGCAACTCGCCGCGCGTGACGCCTGGCGCCATCTCGACCACCTTCAAACCGTGTGGCGTGATGTCGAGTACCGCCAGGTCGGTGATGATCCGGTCGACCACGCCGACGCCGGTCAGCGGCAAGGTGCAGTGCGGCAGGATCTTGAGGTCGATGCCGCCGTCCTTCTTCTTTGCCACGTGCTCCATCAGCACCACGACGCTGCGCACGCCGCCCACCAGGTCCATCGCGCCGCCCATGCCCTTGACCATCTTGCCGGGAATCATCCAGTTCGCCAGGTCGCCTTTCTCGCTGACCTGCATGGCGCCCAGGATCGACAAATCGATCTTGCCGCCGCGGATCATCGCGAAGCTGTCGTGCGAGCCGAAGATGCTCGATCCGGGAATCGTCGTCACGGTCTGCTTGCCGGCGTTGATCAGGTCGGCGTCGACTTCGTCCTCGGTCGGGAACGGTCCGATGCCGAGCATGCCGTTTTCGCTTTGCAGCCAGACCTCGATGTCGGGCGACACAAAGTTCGCCACCAGGGTCGGCAGTCCGATGCCCAGATTGACGTAGAACCCGTCCTGCAATTCCAACGCGGCGCGCGCAGCCATCTGGTCGTGGGTCCAGGCCATGGTGAAGGTTCCTTTTGAAATTGAATGGATCGTGCGGCCGTTCAGGCGGCGACGCCGGGCGAGGCCGACACGGTGCGTTTTTCGATGCGCTTCTCGGGCTGGGCGTTCAGCACGATGCGGTGCACGTAGATGCCCGGCAAATGCACGGCGTCGGGGTCGAAGCTGCCGGTTTCGACGATTTCCTCGACCTCCACCACCGTGATGCGACCGGCCATTGCCACGGCGGGGTTGAAGTTGCGGGCGGTACGGCGAAACACCAGGTTGCCGCTGCGGTCGGCCTTCCAGGCCTTGACCAGCGACACCTGGGGCAACAAGGCGCGTTCCATGACGTACGTGTGCCCGTCGAACTCGCGTGTTTCCTTGCCTTCGGCGACCAACGTGCCGACGCCGGTGCGCGTGTAGAACGCCGGAATGCCAGCGCCGCCGGCGCGCAGCTTCTCGGCCAGCGTGCCCTGCGGCGTGAACTCGAGTTCGAGTTCGCCGGCCAGATACTGCCGTTCAAACTCCTTGTTCTCGCCGACGTAGCTCGAAATCATGCGCTTGATCTGGCGCGTCTCGAGCAACTGCCCGAGGCCGAAGCCGTCGACGCCAGCGTTGTTGGAGATCACCGTCAGATCGCGCACGCCGCTGTCGCGCAGGGCCTTGATCAATGCCTCGGGAATGCCGCACAGACCGAAACCGCCGACCGCCAGCAGCAGACCATCCGACACGATGCCCTCGAGCGCTGCGGCGGCACTGGGGAACACTTTGTTCATTCGGCTTGCTCCGGTTTCAAAGGGTGGATTAGATTCGCTGCGAGCTTACCCCGGGGTTACCCCGGGCCTGCTGACGGCGAGCGCGGCCGGCGCTGGCGGCATCAGTCCAGAAGTGCGCGCAGCCAGGACGGGAGCGCAACCGCCTTCTGCAAGGTCGAATCGACCCACACCGTCTTGGCGCCACCGCTGGCACAGACCACACCGGGCGCGTCGCTGCGCTCGAGCGTGATGAAGGTGTCGAAGCTGCTGCGGCCCGGGTTGGCGACAAAGTGCCTGACCAGCAAATCGCCCGGAAATTCGAGCTGTTTCAGGAAGTTGCAGAACGCGTTGACGATCACCGGCCCGGTGCCCCGCGGGTCGGGCAGCGCTCCCACGCGCAGCAACCAGTCGACCCGAACGATTTCCATGTAACGGAAGTACAGCGTGTTGTTCACGTGGCCCATCGCGTCCATGTCGCCCCAGCGAATCGGGATCGTCATCTCATGGGTGAGCTTCTTGTGCTCGGGCAGGTCGAATCGCATCGTTCGCGCTTCAGTTGCGTGCCACGCCGAGTTCGGCATAAAGGCGCTCGACCAGCGCCCGCAGCGCCATCAGCTCGGCCTGCATCGTGGCCTGGTTCGCCTTCACCGCGGCCAGTTCGCCGACGGCGACGAAGTCGTCTGCGTGCGGCGCCACCGGCATCGACGACACATCGATGGCGCCGCACAGCAGGTGCGCCCAGCGCGGCTCGCGGGCGCCCGGCGCCCGTGGCAGCAACTGAACCAGCGGCCCGCCCTTGTCGACCGAGCGCGCCGCCAGCTCGTCCAGGAACGCCTCGACCGACGAAACGTCGGCGAAGCGGTGCAGCCGGTCGCAATTGCTGCGCAGTTCCGACGCGGTCTGCGGCCCGCGCAACATCAGCACCGCCAGCAGCGCCACCGACTGCGACGGCAGCCCGAGCGCCCGGCCGAGGTTGTGTTCGTGGCGGCTGACCCGCGAGCCGCTCGATTCGAACGCCAGGCTCAAGCTCTTCAGTGCATCGGCGGCCTCTCGCACCTCGGGCTCTGTAGCGTTGAGCACCGGGTCGCGGGCCGTTTTTTGATTGCAGCCCAAGGTCAGCGTGTTGAGCGAGAGCGGGTAACTGTCGGGCACGGTGTGCGCCTTCTCGATCAGCACCCCCAGCGCCCGCGACTCGAGCAACGACAGCAGCCTGATTGCCATCGGCTTCAGATGCCGAAACCGTCGTCGGCCTGGATCACCGCGCCGTTGACGAAGTGGCTCTCGTTGGCGCACAACATCATCAACACGGCGTCCAGATCGCGCGGATGGCCGACCCGTTTGCGCGGCAGCATGTCGATCAGCCGCCGGCCCTGCTCGGTATCCCACTGGTGATGGTTGATCTCGGTGTCGATGTAGCCCGGACAAATGCAATTCACGTTGATTCCGTGGCGGCCCCACTCGAGCGCCATCGCCCGCGTCATGTGCACCACCGCGGCCTTGCTCATGGCATAGACGCCGATCCGGCTGAGCGGCTTGAGCCCCGCCATCGACGCGATGTTGACGTGTGCTCTTCCGATCTATGCGGCCGCCAGTGAAGGTGCCGGGCGCTGCGCCCTTCGAGCGCGCGATCATGCGTTTGCCGACTTCCTGCGCCACGAAGAAGGCACCGCGCGTGTTGGTACCGAAGACGAAGTCGAAGTCTTCCTCGCTGACCTCGGTCAGCGGCTGCGTGGTGCCGACCCCCGAGTTGTTGACCAGGATGTCGATCGTGCCCATCTCGGTTTCGGCATGGGCCACCGCCGCCTTGATGCTGTCGCGGTCGGTCACGTCGAGCGTGACCACGTGGGCATCGCCGCCATCGCCTTCGATCTCAGCGCGCAGGGTCTTGAGTCGCTCGATGCGGCGCCCGGCCAGCACCACGGCAGCGCCGGCTTTGGCGAGCGTCTTGGCGAACTGCTCGCCCAGTCCGCTGGATGCTCCGGTGACCAGCGCTACGCGGCCAGCCAGATCGATGTTGTAGGTCATGTCATCCTCGATGGGTCAATCCGACGGGCCTTGGGAGACGGTCGCCCGTCGGGCCGGCCAGCAAGTTTTGGTCAAGATAGCACGAAGCCGCCAGCGCACGCATTGAAGGTGGCGCGCGCAAGACCGGGCTGCAAGTGAATCATCCTGAAATAGCACGACTGTTCTATTTTCAGCCCGGTTAGTTACAATCGAAATTGCTTAACGCTTCATATGCTGCACCGCATTTCACCTTCAGAACTCCCGAAATGACGCCTTCCGCGCTGCTTGAAAAGTATGGTCCGCGCGAAGCCATGGACTACGACGTCGTGGTCGTGGGCGGCGGGCCCGGCGGCCTGGCCACGGCGATCAGGCTCAAACAGCGCGCCGCGGCGGCCGGTGCCGAGGTGTCCGTGGTGGTTCTCGAAAAGGGCTCGGAGCCCGGCGCCCACATCCTCAGCGGCGCGATCATGGATCCGCGCGCGCTCAACGAACTGTTGCCCGACTGGCACGCGCTCGGCGCGCCGCTTCAGCAGCAGGTCACGCAGGACAAGTTCCTGTTCCTGAATGAAACCGGTGCGCGCGCCACGCCTGAATTTCTGCTGCCGGACTGCTTCAGGAATCACGGCAACTACATCGTCAGCCTGGGCAACGTGGTTCGCTGGATGGCGCAGCAGGCCGAGGCCCTGGGGGTCGAGATCTTTCCCGGCTTCGCGGCGGCTGAAGTGCTCTACAACGATGACGGCTCGGTCAAGGGCGTGGCCACCGGCAACCTTGGGCTCGGCAAAAACGGCGAGCCGCAGGGCAGCTTTCAGCTCGGCATGGAACTGCATGGCCGCTACACCGTGTTCGCCGAAGGCGCTCGGGGCCACCTGGGCCGGCAGCTGATCGAGCGATTCAAGCTCGACGCCGGCCGCGACCCGCAAAGCTACGGCATCGGGCTCAAGGAGCTCTGGCAGATCGCCCCCGAAAAACACCAGCCCGGGCTGGTGATCCACACCGCCGGCTGGCCGCTCGATCAGCACACTTATGGCGGATCGTTCCTGTACCACGCCGACAACCACCAGGTGGCGCTCGGCTTCGTGGTCGGCCTCGACTACACGAATCCCTGGCTCAGTCCGTTCGAGGAATTCCAGCGCTGGAAGACGCATCCGGAGATCCGCAAGTTTCTCGAGGGTGGCCAGCGCATCGGCTACGGCGCCCGGGCCATCACGGCCGGCGGCATCCTGAGCCTGCCGAAGGCGGTGTTTCCGGGCGGCGCTTTGGTGGGCTGTGAGGCCGGCTACCTGAACTCCAGCCGCATCAAAGGCAGCCATGCTGCCATCAAGACCGGCATGCAGGCGGCCGACGCGGCCTTCGATGCGCTTCGTCAGAACCGCCGCCATGACGAACTGGATGCCTACCCGGAAGCCTTTCGCAGCAGCTGGCTGCACGACGAACTCGACCGGTCGCGCAACTTCAAGCAGTGGTTCAAGAAAGGCCGCAACACGGCCACACTGATGACCGGCATCGAGCAGTGGTTGCTGCCGCGGCTTGGCTTCAAGGCGCCGCCGTGGACGGTTCATCGTCGCCAGCCCGACCACTTGGCGCTGCGGCCCGCAGCCGAGTGCTTGCAGATCAAATACCCCAAGCCGGACGGCAAGATCACGTTCGACCGCCTGTCCAGCGTCTTCATCAGCAACACCAACCATGAAGAGCAGCAGCCGGCGCATCTGACGCTGAAGGATGCATCGGTGCCGGTCAAGATCAACCTTGCGACCTACGCCGGGCCCGAATCGCGTTACTGCCCTGCCGCGGTCTACGAGTACATGCAGAACGCCGACGGCACCGACCGGTTGCAGATCAATGCCCAGAACTGCGTGCATTGCAAGGCTTGCGACATCAAGGACCCGACGCAGAACATCGTCTGGGTTTCGCCCGAGGGTGGCGGCGGGCCGAACTACAGCGGCATGTAGCGGCTGCCGATGACGCGACTGATCGGATGGACGGCGCTGGCCGCGGTCGTGCTTCTGCTTGCGCTTGTCGCAGCTGCTGCAGCACTGGCCGGCGCAGCGCTGGAAAGCCGACCCCGGCTGTTGAACCCGAGCCCGCCCAGCGTCGTCGACATCGAACAAGCCCGGCGCATTGCCGGCCGGCTCGATCCGCGCCGATCACCGCCCGGCGTGTTGCGCACGGCGGTGGCCAGCCAGCGCGAGGTCGACCTGCTGCTCCGGCTGGCAGCGGACCGCTATGCGCCGACCGCGGCTGTGGTTCAGCTGCAAGCGAAAACGGCACGCGTGCAAGCCAGCTTGCCCTTCAACCAGGTGCTGTCGTGCTGCCTGCCGACGGCCTGGTCGGGGACGCGCGCCATCAGCGGATGGGCCGCCTCGCGTTGGTTGAACGTCGACGCCGTGCTGCGCCAGACCGACCGGCTGCCGGAGTTCGACCGGTTGCGCATCGGCCCGGTGCCTGTGCCGGCCTGGCTGGCCGATCGGGCGCTGCGCCGGCTCGCCACGCGGCTCAACGGGGGATCGCCGGCAACGCTGGCCGACGACGTGCTGCAGCGAGTCAGCTTGGCACCCGGGCAGTTGAGCGTGGTTTATGTCTGGCGAGAAGACTCCACCGCGCGCCTGCTCGCGCTGCTGGTGCCCGCCGAAGATCAGGCGCGGCTGCGCGCCTACACCGCGCGCCTGGCCGAACTGGTCGCCGCCACGCCGCTCACCGAGCCGGTCTCGCTCGCGCTGCTGTTGCGGCCGATGTTCGAGTTGGCGCGCCAACGATCGGCAGAAGGCGACGCGGCCCTGGAGAATCGCGCCGCGATTCTGACCCTGGCGCTGTATGTGAACGGTCGCGGCGCGCAGTCGCTCGTGCCCGCCGCGCATCGCTGGCCGCGCCCCGTGCTGCGCGTCGTCACGTTGCAAGGACGCTTCGACTTCCCGCAGCACTACCTGGTGTCGGCGGCGCTGGCGGTCGAAGGCAGCGGGCCGTTGGCCGACGCGATCGGCCTGTACAAGGAAGTGGACGATGCGCGCGTCGGCAGCGGGTTCAGTTTCAACGACATCGCCGCCGACCGTGCTGGCGCGCGTTTTGGACTGCTGGCGGTGCGCGCCCCGCGACACTTGCAGGATTGGCTGACCGAGCGCGCCACGCGGCCCGAAACCGATTTCATGCCCGACGTGGCCGACTTGCCCGAATTCTTGACGGACGCCGAGTTTCGGCTGCGCTACGGAGCAGTCGGCGCACCCGCTTTCAATGCCGTGGTCGACGACATCGAGGCGCGCATCGCGGCCATGCCGTTGTCGCGCGTGTCGCCTTAAAACGTCGAGCGGGCGCGCGCCGACGGTCTGCGTGGCGGCGGCCCGGCCTTCGACGCGCTGCTCGGCGCGTCGGGTGAATCGGGCACGTCATGGCCCGAAGTGCGGCTGCCGGGTTCGACAGATGCCTTTGAACTGGTGGTGCGTGCCGCGCTCGGCCAACATATCAATCTGGCCGCCCGTGCAAACCTGAGTGCGCCGTCTGGTCGAGCGCTTCGACGTGCCGGGGCAGATGCCCTGCCTTAAGTCGAACGGAGGGTTTCCCGAGCCGCGCCGGCCGGCCGTGGAATCCATCGAGCAGATTGCCGGGCTCGGCATCGTTCGCAGCCGCGTCGCTGCGATGCAGGCGCAGTCGCCCGGCAGGCCCGAGTCGTCCACGCCTGCGGTCGCGAGGCAGCGATCCACGGGCACTGATCGGGCACCCGTGACGCCTGCCGTGCATCGACCATCGACAGCGCGCGCTATCCGACCATCGTTGGGTCGGCGCGGCCGGGGCGCTGACGCTTATCGGGGTTGTCCGGTTGGTCTGGATCGCAACAGGCGCGGCCCGGTCGGAAGCGAAAGGCGCTGCCGCCGGCGCACTCCGAGACGGCCGCGGCGCGGCGAGTCAAGCTGCCACGCCGCTCGTCACTTCGTGCACGGCGACGTCGCAGCGGCCGGCGCCCAGCGTGACGACGGCCCCCACCGGCAGCAGTTGCCAGCCGGGCTCGTCTTCGCACAACGGTTCCGACGCGACGATCGCGCCGGACGGGCAGCGCCGCAGGTACAGCGTCGGCGGCCGATCGTCGCTGGCCATGCGAAAGGCGTGCAGCTGACGCCCGTCGGCCAGCACGGCCGCGAACCGCAACGGCTGCTCGATGCCGTGGGCGCGCATCAGCGTCACCGTGTCGTCGAGCACCGACAGCACAGCCGGCACCATCGCCTCACCGCGCGCCACGCGCGCCATCGCCAGCAGGAACAACAACTCCGAATCGGTGCCGCCGCTGCGCGCGGCGTACAGGTCGTCCGGCAACCACGATTCGAGCACTCGGCGCAGCTGCAAATAGCCACCGATCTGTCCGTTGTGCATGAACAGGTGGGCGCCGTGGCGAAACGGGTGGCAATTCTGGCGCGCAATCCCGCCCGACGTGGCGGCGCGCACATGGGCGAAGAACAACCTGGAGCGCAACGAGTGCGACAGCGCGAGCAGGTTGTCGTCGGACCACGCCGGCATCACTTCGCGATAGACGCCGGGCTCGTCGCGTTCGCCGTACCAGCCGACGCCGAAACCGTCGCCGTTGGTCGACGCCTTGGCCTCGACGGCACGCAGCGATTGCCGCATCAGCGAATGGTGCGGCGTGGCGATCAGCGTTTCCAGGTACATCGGTTCGCCCAGGTAGGCGGCAAGTCGGCACATGTGGACACCTCGGTAATGCTTGTTCGACACACGACGAGCACACTTGAGACCTCCACGGCACGAACGGTGGCGAATCACGGTGTTTCGTGGCGGGCTGACCGAACGAACGCGCGTCGAGCCGCGCCGGTGCACAGCCCGGCGCGTCAGCGGACGTGTTGCCAGGCGGCGAAATGGCGGCCGAACCGCTCGAACAGCAGGTCGACCACGACCGCCAGCCAGGCCAGCACCCACGCACCCTGGATGACGTAGGCCGTGTTGTAGCCGCTCAGCCCGACGATGATCGGCGTGCCCAGCGTCTGGGCGCCGACCGTCGACGCGATGGCCGCCGTGCCGATGTTGATGATCACCGAGGTGCGCACGCCTGCCAGCAGCACCGGCAAGGCCAGCGGAAGTTCGGTGCGCAGCAGACGCTGCAGGCTGCTCATGCCCGAACCCGATGCCGCCTCGAGCACCGCGTCGGGCACGGACTCGATGCCGGCGATCGTGCCTCGCACGATCGGCAGCAAGCCGTACAGCGCCAGCGCAATCAACGCCGGCAGGTTGCCAAAGCCGATCAGCGGCGCGGCTATGGCGAGCACCGCGACCGGCGGCACGGTCTGCCCGATCGACACGACCGACTCGACCAGCGGGCGAAATTCGCGTCCGGCCGACCGCGTCACGAAGATTCCGGCGCCGATGCCCACCAGCGCCGCCGCGGCGCTCGACCAGCCGACGATCTGCACGTGCGCCCACAGCAGCGCCAGATAGCTGTCCTGCTCGTAGAGCGGACGGTCGAGCGCGGGAAATGCGGCGGCGAACAGTGGCTTGAGTTGCGCCATGCCGGCGGCCGACAGCAGCAGCACCGCCAGCGCCCAAGGCAGCGGGTCGCGACACCAAGCCAGGGCGCGCTGGCGCGGCGGCGCGTTGCTCACGGACGACGCAGCAGGTCGCTGAAGTGGAGCGTGCCTGCCGGCCGTCCCTGCTCGTCCACCACCGGCAGCCGGTCGGCCCGACGCACCACGAACTCGGACAGCGCATCGCGCAGGTTGAGCGTGCCGGCGATCGGCACGCCCTCGGTGTGCACACCTGCGCGCGTGCGCGAGGACACGCCGTCCAGCGCGAGCATCCGCAGCCCGAGTCCGTCGCGCCCGAGGAAGTGGCCGACAAACTCGGTGGCAGGCTCTCCGACCAGCTGAGCCGGCGTGCCGGCTTGCACGATCCGGCCGCGGTCCAGCAGCACGATGCGGGTGGCCAGCTGCAGCGCCTCGTCGATGTCGTGAGTGACCATCACGATCGTCTTGCCGGACGCTCGATGGATGCGCGTCATTTCCTGCTGCAGCGACAGCCGGGTGATGGGGTCGAGAGCGCCGAACGGTTCGTCCATCAGCAGCAGTTCGGGGTCGGCTGCCAGCGCGCGCGCCACGCCGACGCGCTGCTGCTGCCCACCCGAGAGCTGATGCGGATAACGGCCGCGGTATTCGTGCGGCGGCAGGCCCAGCAACTCGAGCAATTCGTCGACGCGAGCCCGGATGCGCGGCGCACGCCAGCCCAGCAACTGCGGCACAGTGGCGATGTTGCGCGCCACGTTCCAGTGCGGAAAAAGCCCGGTCGACTGGATCGCGTAGCCCATGCGCCGTCGCAGGTCCTCGGCCTTGAAGGAGCGGATCTGCTCACCCATGAAAAGGATCTGGCCGCGATCGTGCTCGACGAGCCGGTTGATCATCTTCAACGCGGTCGACTTGCCCGATCCCGACGCGCCGATCAGCACCACGAACTCTCCCCGCTCGATCGTCAGCGACAGGTCGCTCACGGCCATGGCGGTGCCGAACGACTTGCCGACGTTCAGAAATTCAATCATCGCGCTTGCGCTTGACCCTGCACTTGCACTTGAAGTTGCGCGTGATCTTGCACATGAGCTTGCACTTGCTTTGACGCTGGCAACGCCGCGGTGATCACCTTGAACAGCGCATCGACCGCCATCGCCAGCACCACCACGGGCAACACACCGAGCAACACCAGGTCGAGCGCGCTGCTCAGCAGACCCTGGAACACGATGGCGCCGAAGCCGCCGGCGCCGATCAGTGCCGCTACCACTGCCAGCCCGATCATCTGTACCGTGGTGACCCGCAGGCCTGACAACAGCACCGGAAGCGCCAGCGGCAGTTCGACCCGCCACAAAATCTGCCGCGGTGTCATGCCCATGCCGGTGGCGGCGTCGACGGCGTTGGGCGGCACCTGTCGCAATCCCGAGCTCATGCCGTGCACGATCGGCAGCAGCGAATAGAGCGTCAGCGCGATCACCGCGGGAAGCAACCCGATGCCGTGGATGCCCGAACCCGGCAGCGCCTGGCCCAGCCACACGAGCGGCGCGATCAGCAGACCGAACAACGCGATTGACGGTACCGTCTGAATCACGTTGAGCACCGCGAACAAGGGCCGTGCCAACCGGGCACTGCGAGCCGCGGCGAGGCCCAGCGGCACGCCGATCAACAAAGACGGCACCAGCGTGGCCAGCACGATCTGCAGGTGCCGCCACCAGGCGGCCTGAAACACGTCCTGCCGATTGGCGTATTCCTTGAGCAGCGCCAATTGATCAAGGTGCCCCAGCATCAACAAGGCCAGGCTGGGCAGCAGCATCGCGGCCTGTGCCAGGGTGCGCCACAACAGGGCCAGACGGAGTCGCCGAAGCGCGTCGTTGCCGGCCAGCCAAGACAGCATGACGAGCGCCCAAAACCCGCCACCGAGCGAGACGCGCGCGATGTTCGACAGTTCGGCCGACTGGCGCGCTGCCTCGCCACCAGCCAGCCATACCAGCCCGGTGAAGAGCCAGACGGCCGCCAGCATCGTCAATGAATGAGTGAGTCGGCGCGGCGCCATGAACGAGGCCAGCAACCAGAATGCGGCCGGCACGACCAACACCGACGTGGCCTGTGGGGGCAGTGCTGGCAGCGCGAAGCCGACGCCGCTGACCAGCCGGTTGGGTGCCACGGTGATGAAAGCCAGGCCGAACGCCGCGCCTGCCGCCGCGCACCACAGCAGCAGCAAAACACGGTTGCTCACCAAGCCACCAGACCGATCTACCCGTTGCGTCGCCAGTGCCTGCACTGGCGACAGGCTCACTGGATGAAGCCCTTCGATTTCAGGTAGGTCTCGGCCACTTTCTTGGCGTCTTGCCCTTCCAGGGCGATCTGCGCGTTCAAGCGTTGCAGCGTGGGCCCGTCGAGCGACCGGAACACCGGCTCGAGCAAGGTGGCGATCCGGGGCTGCCGCGCCAGCACCTCGGCGCGCACCACGGGCGCGGGTGCATAGACCGGCTGCACGCCCTGCGTGTCGTCGAGGATCACCAGACCGAGAGCTGCCACCGGTCCGTCGGTGCCGTAAGCCATCGCGGCATTCACCCCCGAGGTCTGCTCGGCCGCGGCCTTGATCGTCACCGCCGTATCGCCCCCTGCCAGCAGCAACAACTGATCCTGCTTGAGCTTGAAGCTGTAAGCCGACTGAAACGCCGGCAGTGCATCGGGCCGCTCCGCGAACTCTGCCGACGCAGCGAGTTTGACCTTGCCGCCTGCCGCGACCCAGCGCCCGAAGTCGTCCAGCGTCTTGAGCTTTTGAGTGGCCGCCACGTCCTTGCGGATTGCGATCGCCCAGGTGTTGTTGGCCGGCGATGGTTGCAGCCAGACCAACTTGTTCTTGTCCGCGTCGAGCGACTTGACGCGCTCGTAGCCGGCCTTCATGTCCTTCCAGGCCGGGTTCTTTTCATCGGAAAAGAAAAACGCGCCGTTGCCCGTGTATTCGGGGTACAGGTCGATTTCGCCGGCCATCAAAGCCCCTCGCACGATCTTGGTCGCACCCAACTGCAACCTGTTCTCAGTTTTGATGCCGCCGGCCTCGAGCACCTGCACGATCAGGTTGCCGAGCAGCGAACCTTCGGTATCGATCTTGGATGCGACCCGCACGGTCTGAGCCTGCGCGGCGCTGTACAGGAGCACGGCGGACAACGCGGCAATACGGCCCAGGAAACGAAATTTGACGATGCGCATGCAAACCTCCAGACAATCGAATTCAGGGATGTCAGGCCGCCTCGTGGTGTCAAAAACGCCTGCTCAAGCGATGGTAGCCGCAGTCAAGGCGCGGTATCGGTGACGGAAGCGCGGACCCCTCGTCACTCATGCGCAAGATCAGCCCGGCGCAACCAGATCGCCGAGCGAGCCGCGACAACCTGCGCGACCTGCGCGACCTGCGCAAAGGACACATCGCGACAAGCGCATGCCTGACCGCGTATGCGTGAGCCGGAAGATCTGATTCAGGCGTGGTTCGCCAGGCGCGGCGTCTCGCAGGTGCAAACGGCCGACAGCGTTCGGCGAGCCGATGAACGCCACCTGCGAAAAAGCCCCGCGGCTCGGAGCTTTGCGGGGCTTCTTTCAAACTTCGAAAAACTCTAAAACGCTAATTTGGCGGAGCCGGAGGGATTCGAACCCTCGATGCAGGTTTTGCCCACATACTCCCTTAGCAGGGGAGCACCTTCGGCCACTCGGTCACAGCTCCGTACAACTGCCGAATTGTAGTCGCGAATGAACGAGCTTCAGGCAGGCGACTGATCGAGGTCGAATGCCTTGTGAAGCGCTCGCACCGCCAGTTCCATGTATTTCTCGTCCAGCACGACACTGGTTTTGATCTCGCTGGTCGTGATCATCTGGATGTTGATGCCTTCATCGCTCAGCACACCGAACATTTTGCTCGCCACGCCCACGTGCGAGCGCATGCCGATGCCGACGATGCTCACCTTGCAAATCTTGGCATCGCCGGTGAGGCTGGCGGCACCGGTTGCCGGCACGACCACCGCCTTGAGCAAATCCATCGTGCGGGCGTAGTCGTTGCGATGAACCGTGAACGAAAAGTCGGTGCGGCCGTCGTGCGAGACGTTCTGGATGATCACATCGACATCGATGTTGGCATCTGCCACCGGGCCCAGGATCTGAAAGGCGATGCCGGGTTTGTCGGGCACGCCCAGCAGGCTGATCTTCGCTTCGTCGCGATTGAACGCAATGCCCGACACGATGGCTTGTTCCATTTTTTCGTCATCCTCGAATGTGATCAATGTGCCCGATTTCGCCTCTTCCTCGATGGCAATGTCCCAAGGCGTAAAGCTCGACAGCACCCGCAACGGCACCCGGTACTTGCCGGCGAATTCGACCGAGCGGATCTGCAGCACCTTCGACCCCATGCTGGCCATTTCCAGCATCTCTTCGAAGCTGATGGTGTGCAGCCGGCGCGCATCGGCCACGATGCGCGGGTCGGTCGTGTACACACCGTCGACGTCGGTGTAGATCAGGCACTCATGCGCCTTCAGCGCCGCGGCGATCGCCACTGCCGATGTGTCCGACCCACCGCGTCCGAGCGTGGTGATGTTTCCGTGCTCGTCGACGCCCTGGAAGCCGGCGATGACCACCACCCGGCCCGCGGCCAGATCAGTGCGCACGCGTTCATCGGAAATGCGCTGGATGCGGGCCTTGGTGAAAGCGCTGTCGGTGGTGATCGGCACTTGCCAGCCGGTGTAGCTGATCGCCTTCAGTCCCTCGGCCTGCAAGGCAACGGCCAAAAGACCGACCGAGACCTGTTCGCCGGCGGAGGCGATCATGTCGAGTTCACGCATCAACTCCGGCGTGGATTGCGCCGGCGAAAGCTCACGGGCCAGCCCGAGCAAACGGTTCGTTTCGCCGCTCATGGCCGATGGCACGACGACCATCTGATGACCCGCACGTGCCCATTTGGCGACGCGCTTGGCCACGCTTTGGATGCGCTCGATCGAGCCCATCGACGTGCCGCCGTATTTGTGGACGATGATTGCCATGGAAGTCAGGGATGAGCGTGGCAGCAAGCGCGGTGGCGCCGGTAATCAAACGGCAAAACCTCAAATTCTAGCCGGGGCCTTGGTGTCGATCGACCGATTCGGGCCGGCCGTCTCGGTCTCGTCCTTCCTCGAGGTCGGACTCCCATTGCAGCGCCACCTGAGCCTGCCCTGGCAGGGCCAGCATGCGCGCGTCCAATCCCAGACCCGGTACGTAAAGCAGCAGGCCGCCGCTGCAGATGATCGGGCCGTGACGCTCCCAACTGGCCAAGCCGGCAGACTGGAACTGTTTCTTCAAGCTGCGGGGCGGTCGACCCGGGCCGGCCTGAAAACGGTCGCTCCCCGAACGCTGCCGAAGGTCCAGCCAAGCCACAAAGGCCAGCGGTACCCCACCCTCTTTCACGCGCGTCACCCGCAACCACCCACGCCACCCGGACAGGCGGTAACGACCAGCCCGCCTGACCTCAAGTTTCGTCTCTGGGGCGAGGCTCGAACTTATCGAGGTTTGCGGCGTCGGCAAGGGGTGCCACCGAAGACGGCCTCGATGGCAACGCAACTCACCCCGCGGCGCCGGCCAGCGCGCCGCGCCCGTGACCGACAACTCGGCCATCAAACGGCCTACCAAGCTGGCTGCCGCCACACCCCCGCCCGCTGCCGCGAGCCAGGCACGCAATGCATTGCTGCGCCGGGGCAACGACAGCATCGTCCACTGCGCCACGTCCAGGAACGGCCCATCGGCAACTTGGGCCAAATCGATGGTTGCCAACTCGTCCAGACAGGCAGCGGCTTCCTGGGCCCAGCCGGCGCTCGCTGCCAGCGAGGCCTGAGCGTGTTCGAAGGCGGCTTCGAGCATTGGCCAAACCTGCAGCCGCAGCCGGTTGCGAGCGAACCGCGGATCGTTGTTGCTGTCATCCTCGATGTGGTTCAGGGCGTAGTCACGCACATAAGTGTCGATGTCCGAGTGCGAGCGCGCGAGCCACGGTCGCAGCCAAGTCACGCCTTGACGTTCCGCGAGTAAGGGCATGGCAGACAGGCCGCAGAGGCCACCGCCGCGCAGCGCCTGCAGAACAAAGGTTTCTGCCTGATCCCGCTGATGGTGAGCCAGCAGTACGGTCTCGGCACCCTGCGCGAGAGCCATCGCGCGCAACGCTTCGTAGCGCGCTTGGCGCGCCCAAGCCTCCACGCTGTCACCCGGCCGGGGGCAATCTGCGATGCGCCGGCTGACAAACTTCACGGGCAGGCCCGCATCGAACCAGCCGGCACACTGTGCCTCGCAATGCGCTTGCCAGCGGTCGGCGTGCGGACTCAAGCCGTGGTGCACATGCAGCGCGATCACGCGGCAGTCGATCAACGCAGCCTGCATCAAGGTGGCATGCAGCAAGGCCGTCGAATCACGTCCGCCGCTGTAGGCGACGGCGATGCAGCGGCCGCTCGCGTCAATCACTGCCATGCAGGCTCATGAACTGATCAAAGCGCCACTGTGCGGCGTGCGCCCGACAGTCGACTCGGTGCATTCGGGTGAGCGCTCAGTTTTCCTTGGTGTCGTTGAAGCGGCCGCACGACTGCAGCCGCTCATAACGTCGTTGCAGCAGTTCCTTCGGCTTGAGGTCGCTGACCTGGCGCAGCGAGTCCGTCAAGGCTCGTTTCAAGAATGCCGCCATCTGTTTCGTGTCCCGATGGGCGCCGCCCACCGGCTCGCTGATGATCTTGTCGACCAGCCCGAGCGCCTTCAGGCGGTGCGCCGTGATGCCCAGCGCGTCGGCCGCATCGGAAGCGCGTTCGGCCGATTTCCACAGAATCGATGCACAACCTTCGGGCGAGATGACCGAGTAGATTGAATATTGCAGCATCAGCAGTTGGTCGCCGACACTGATGGCCAGCGCGCCACCCGATCCGCCTTCACCGATGATCGTCGCAATGATCGGCACCTCGAGTTGAGCCATCTCGAAGATGTTGCGACCGATGGCCTCGGACTGTCCGCGCTCTTCTGCGCCAATGCCCGGATACGCGCCCGGCGTGTCTACGAAGGTGAACACCGGCAGGCCGAATTTCTCGGCAAGCTTCATCAGCCGCAGTGCCTTGCGGTAGCCCTCGGGCCTGGACATGCCGAAATTGCGCAGCCCTCGTTCCTTGGTGTCGCGGCCTTTTTGGTGACCCAGGACCATGCAGGCCTGACCGTTGAAGCGCGCCAGCCCACCCACGATCGACTGATCGTCAGCGAAGCCACGGTCGCCGTGCAATTCTTGGAAATCGGTGAACATCTCACCAACGTAGTCCAGCGTGTAAGGCCGCTGCGGGTGCCTGGCGATCTGTGTGACCTGCCACGGCGACAGGCTCGAGTAAATGTCCTTCGTGAGCTGCAGGCTCTTCTTGGCGAGGCGGTCGATCTCTTCGGAGATGTCTACAGCCGACTCGCTTTGCACGTAGCGGAGTTCTTCGATCTTGGTCTCGAGTTCGGAGACTGGATGCTCGAACTCGAGAAAGTGTCGTTTGCTCATGGTGTGGTGTCCTGAAACATCGAGTATTGCGACCGAGGACGCACGAATTGATCATACAAGTCGCCCGATTGGTGCCCAGATCGACCCGACAACCGGACGTCAATAGGACACCGGCACCGGGTCGAGGCTGCGCCAGACATACCAAGTGGCCACGGAGCGAAACGGTGCCCAGGCATCGCCCACTTCGCGAGCTTCGGTTCGCGACACCGGTTCGCCGCTGAAATAGTTCAGGCTGATGCCCTTGAGTAGGCCGAGGTCGTCCAGCGGCAGCACGTTGGGGCGCATCAAGTGGAAGATCAGAAACATCTCGGCTGTCCAGCGACCAATGCCGCGAATGGCCACCAGTTCGTCGATGATCGCGTCATCGTCCATGTCCAACCAGGCGTCTTCACGCACGCGGCCGTCTGAAAAGTGGCGTGACAGATCCAGTAGGTACTCGCATTTGCGGGCTGACAGCCCGGCTTCCCTCATGACAGGCACAGCCAGTACGCCCACCGCCGAAGGCAGCAAGTGCACCACCGAGCCGCCCGCGTTGACGGTGAACCGGTCCCATACCGACTGCGCGGCCTTCACGGAGATCTGCTGCCCCACGATGGACCGGGCCAGCGTGGTGAACGCATCGCCGCGAGTGCGCAGCCGGGCCCCACCGAACCGGGGAATCAACTTCTTCATCATCCGGTCGCGCTTGGCCAGATGGCGGCAGGCTTCGTCCCAAAACGACGGCGTCACGTCATCGACAGACATGGCCGTGGCAGCCACAGCAGCGCTGGCGGTGGCGGACTTGCTCACAGTCACACCTTGACCCAGGTCGTACCCTGCGCCGAGTCCTTGAGTTCGATGCCCTGATCGGCCAACTCACTGCGGATGCTGTCCGCCAAGGCAAAGTCACGCGCCGCCTTGGCCGCCACGCGGGCTCTGATACGGGTTTGAATATGGGCTTCACTGGCCGCCTGGCCAGGACCGCTGTCGCCCTGAAGATAAACGCGGGGCGCCAATTGCAACAGGCCCAGCACACCGCCCAAAGCGCGCAACAACCCCGCATCCGCGAGTCGACCGCGGTTGATTCCGACGGCCAGCTCGAACAACACCGCCACGGCGCCGGGGGTATTGAAGTCGTCGTCCATCGCGGCCTTGAAAGCCGCTGCGCGAACATCGTTCCAGTCGATTGAAATTACTGGGGGCACATCGCCTGCAGTTATCTGTGCGGTGTCCAGTGCGGTGTAGAGACGCTTCAGCGAACTTCGGGTTTCTTCCAGCACCGTGTCGCTGAAATTGAAGGGGCTGCGGTAGTGCGTTCGCAACATGAAAAAACGCACTGTCTCACCGTCAAATCGCTTCAACACATCCTGGATGGTGAAGAAGTTGTCCAGCGACTTCGACATCTTGGTGTCGTCGACGTTGAGAAAACCGTTGTGCATCCAGGTGGTTACGAAGCCAGCACCGCCTTCGCCCTGGGCACCAACGCTTTGCGCGATCTCGTTTTCGTGATGTGGAAATTGCAGGTCCATGCCGCCGCCATGAATGTCGAAAGGCTCACCCAGCAAAGCGCAGCTCATGGCCGAACATTCAATCGCCCAACCTGGCCGACCCACACCAAAGCGACTGGGCCATCTGGCGTCGTCGGGGTCAGTGTCTTTGAAAGCCTTCCACAGCACAAAGTCCAGGGGGTCCTGTTTGTCAGCCGACACCGCCACCCGCACGCCAGAGCGCAACTGGTCGATGGACTTGCCCGACAGCTGGCCGTAGGCGGCAAAGCGCCGCACAGAAAAGTTGACATCGCCCCCGTCGGACTGGTAAGCCAGCCCATTGGCTTGCAGACGATCGATCAGGCTCAGCATCTGCGGCACGAACTCGGTGGCGCGTGGCTCGTGCGTCGGCGCACTCGCACCCAGCAGTGCGAAGTCGCGGTGCATGGCGTCGATCATCTGCGTGGTGAGTTCGCGGATGCTCATGCCCCGTTCAACGGCGCGACGGATGATCTTGTCGTCGATGTCGGTGATGTTGCGAACGTAGGTGACCCGGTAGCCGCTGGCGCGAAGCCACCGGTACACCACATCGAAAGCCAGCACCATGCGCGCATGGCCCAGGTGGCACAGGTCGTACACCGTGATGCCGCACACGTACATGCGTGCGTGGCCCGGCTCGATGGGCTCAAATGCCTCCATGCGGCCGGACAAGGTGTTGTGAATGCGTAGCGTCATCGGTGACGTGGTGGCCAGAATGGGTGACGAGATGAAGGCGCGCCGCCTGAAGCGGCTGCCCGGTTACACGGCACACAGGGCACCGATAGAATCAATTTTCAGTATAGCGGCGCACTTTTTTGCGCCTTGGCACGGGC
>ENA-OFCX01000209-OFCX01000209.1-metagenomes-genome-assembly--contig:-NODE-209-length-33171-cov-38.009693_pt1 | contig 33171 bp, 38 predicted proteins | sample MGYA00153384_OFCX01 | MGnify analysis MGYA00153384
CCTCTATTCAGCTCTTTACTGTTGAAGCTACTCATCTTGAGACCTTCGCCATGATTTCTAATTGCCTGTTTAAATACCTGTTCTACCTGTTCATATAAAGTTGGTTGATTCTTTTTGACAGCAATAACGTAATCTGCATCTTTCTCGATGATTTTTTTAACTATTTCTCGTTGACATCCCATTGCATCAATGGTAACAATGCACCCAGCTAAATCTAGGACTTTAATTAATTCGGGAAGTGCTGTGATTTCGTTAGACTTTCCCTCCACTTTCTTCTGACCTAATACTAATCTGTTGCTTGTAGCCCAAGCACTGACTGTATTAATTACGCCTTGACCATTTTTTTCATCTCCTGAATTTCGAGATTGTTTTCCATCAAATGCAATTATCTCTCCTGCTGTTATTTGACGTATTCCTTTAACCCAGTTCAGGAAACATCTATTAAATTCTTCAGGATTAATTTGCGAAAACACTCGCGCAAACGTATCGTGAGATGGTATTCCATTTGGCAGACTTAGGAATTCTTCCAGCCATTTTTTCCTGGCGATACCATACATTTCTATATCAATCCATCCATCGGCTCCACATACTACAGCACAAATAGCGATAGTGATAATGTCGATTAGTTGATGTTTTTTCCCACGTTCAATTCTAATGTCTTCTATGTCGTCGAAGTGTTCTGCGATGGTGTGCTTAGGCTTTAGCTTCATTTAGAATGATATAAATTCCCTATGAACATAACACAATTATTTAGCCACATCTACCTGCTACTAACAAGCTCATGGTTTTTGCATCTTAATTTCATGCCTTGTTTTTCAGAATTTTTAATAACATAAGATTTAAGTGCGTTTACCCTGTATTAGTTGATGATTCAGTAATTTTTAGAGCAGGATTAGCTGCACTGATTAGCCTTGAGGAAGATATTGAAGTTGTTGGTGAAGCTAGTAGTGGAGAGGAAGCGATCTTACTCACCCAAAGCCTTCATCCCGATCTAATTTTGATGGATGTGCGGATATCGAGCTGTAATGGAGCAGAAATAACAAAGAAAATTCACCAGAGGTTTCCATGGATTCAGATTATGGTTTTGGCTATTTTTGACGAGGATGAATATATTTTTCAATCTTTCCAAAATGGTGCGTTGAAATATGTTCTAAAAGGTACTCCATCGAAACAAATAGCTGCTGCTATTCGTAGCTTAGATCAAGAAAGGTTTTGAAAATTATAAAGATCTTATTTAACTTACAACATCAATCCCAAATAAGAATCTAACGTTGCACAATGTTGCCCAGAATATAGATAAATTCAATTGCGATCTAAATTATTTTAAAACAGGTTTTAATTTCATTGAAACCTGTTAATAATGCTCTGTTTCTTTCTGTGCGGTCAGATTGTATTACAATTATTAAGGTATATACAAGCAGTGTCTCAGTGTCTCAGCGCAAACATTATAAGCATAACCTCATTTATGAATTTGAATTTGATTGAGTTTCTGCTGAAAGCATCGTGGGTGAACGTGCTGGCTGCTGCGATTGTCGGATCGATTAGTGGGATCGGCAGTGCTGCCTCAATCGCCTTAATCAATCAATCGATTAGCCAAGTGACACCAGCGCATCCCCAAACACCGCAAGAACTGATGTGGGGCTTTATGGGGTTAGTGGCAATAAGTTTTTCCAACTTTGATTTTACCCATTGTCCTCACTTCAATCCTGCACCGCTGATGCAGTTGGCTGAAGATGTCACCTAGTTGGAGCGAGCTGGTAATTGCCTGATGTTTGACCCATCTGGGGTGGGCAAGACTCATCTGGCTGCTGGTAGTTGATATTTGAAAAACATTAACAATAAATTCATGAAATACTTCAATCTAGAAAGATTGTCAATAGATTTGAAAGTGATAGTAGCTAAATTCAATAAAGGAAGACTAAACTTAGCTAATAAACTGACGACTTACTTTCCCAGTCATATTGAAAATAATCTAAATTTAACTTATCTAAACTTATCAAGTAATTGTCTAACTAAGTTGTCAAGTGGTACTGTAAATAACCTAAATTTAACTGAGCTGAAAATATCAGACAATCAATTGACTTTTTTGCCAAATAGCATTGGTAACTTATATAATCTAAGGAAACTAAATATAGCTTATAATCAATTAACTTTTTTGCCAAATAGTATTGGTAGTTTAGACAATTTAAGTGAACTATGTCTAGCATATAATCAACTGATTTATTTACCAGACAGTATCGGCGCTCTGTCTAGCTTAACTTATTTAGATTTGTCAAACAATCAATTAACAAGCATACCAAATAGTACTAGCTCTTTAATTAATTTGACTAAATTAATTCTAAGGTGTAATCAATTAACAATTCTACCGAAAAGTATTAGTAATTTACATAATCTGAAAGAGATATATTTAGATAATAATCCGCTTACAGATTTATCTATTTTAAAAGTTTTAAAGAAATTAGAAGTGGTTACAATCACAAATGTTGCTTCTCTTCCTCGTAGATATTGGACGAAGTTTAGTGACTGGAAAGCTGAATGGTTACTAGATGAACCCAATGCTGAAATTAGACGGATTTTAATTGAGAATGTTGGCTATGAAAAAATTTGCGATAAACTAAAGGCAATTAATCTTAATACTTGGCGAGAATATACCTTGCTAAAAATTGATGGAGTAGAACGGGTTTATGGTATACAGCAACCGATTGACCTAGAACCGATGATATTATTGAAGATGACTTGTCAATCTACAGTACATATTCATATCTTGCGAGTACCACCAGAAATGGTGAGTGCAGAAGCAGCGATTACTTGGGTCAATCATGGGATTCATCCCGATGAATTTGCAGTTCAAACATAATCTGTCCATTAACGATAAAATAAAAAGGATATTAACAAGGGGGAAGTAATGAATCCAATTATCAGACAAGGGGATGTGCTAGTCATCCCCAGCACTACACCAATCTCTGGAACTAAACTTTCTCACCTGACTCTCGCCGAAGGCGAAGTTACCGGACATCGCCACCAGATTAGTAACGGTGAAGGCGAATTATTCGAGCGCGATGGCACTCTCTATCTCAAGGTGTTGTCGCAGACAGCAATTCTCACCCATGAGGAACATGCAGCAGTAACAATACCCCAAGGTAATTGGGAAATTCGCATCCAACGTGAATATTCCCCAGAAGGTTGGCGGTATGTCGCTGATTAATTATGAAAATCTATTGCCAGTCTTTAAAATATTAACTCCTCGTAAAAACACACTAACTCCTGGATGAGAAGCAAGTTGGTTTAAAGTAACTACCTCATCATTTTCTAATCGAACATAAGTTGATTTCTTTAATCGCAAACAATAACCCCAATTTATCTCTAGTAGCCAAGTTGCTAATTGCTTACTACAGAATTCTCTATCCCCCAATAGCACAAATGAATAACCTGGTAATAAGCAGGTGATTGGGTGAATTCCTGACTGTTGGTCATCTAGACTGCTCGACCCTAGTTTATCTAACAACTGCCAATTAATTGGAATCGCTCTACCTTGAATTATCCAACTTACTACTAACAAATGGCGTTGCTGGATTGGGGTATGATTTACCGATCGAGTGATATTTTCATCGATCGATTATCGCTCACGCTCGAATATGGAATTGGCAGTTCATTTTTGAATACAAGCTTATCAACGGTTCAGAAATGGGAAATCGACCAAAAGCATCCAACGGGAACGGCTCTCAAGCTGCTGCATTTAGTTCGAGAGCATGACTTGAGCGATCGAATCCACATCATTAGGAGCCAAACCACTAATCTCAATTGTCTTCCACTCAGGTAGTAGTCATACTTAGGGGACAGGGGGAAGGGGGAACGGGGAGACTGGGGAATTGATCGACTTAATTACTCGACATGGATTGCCGACAGCTACGACGTTGGCAGGAATATCTCTGGTGACAATGCTACCCGCACCAATAGTGGTGTTATTACCAATAGTGACACCCGGACAAATAATCGCGCCACCACCAATCCACACATCATCACCGATGACAATCGGTGCAGCCATCTCCAGTCCAGCTCTTCTAATGTCGGGATCGAGGGGATGGTATGCGGTGTAAATTTGCACTCTGGGAGCAAGCAGCACATTCTTACCAAAGTGAACTTCGTTGCAATCTAAAATGATGCAATCGTAATTGATATAAAGATTTTCCTGGGCATAAATATGACAGCCATAATCACACCTCAAAGGTGGTTTGACCTCAAAAACTTCACCGATCGAGCCAAATAAATTTCGCACGATCTGGCGGCGGTTTTCGATTTCATTGGGGCGCGAAAAATTAAAAGTATGTAGCAACTCTTGAGCTGCTGCCATCATCCCAAGTAGTTCTGGATCGGAGATACTGATGTATGGCTCCTGTGCCAGCATCTTTTCCCGTTCTGTTAGGTGCATATGTTTGGCGCTCGGATCTGTGTTGAGTTCAATCCTATTTTGCACTCATACTCACATCTTGCATCAATATAGGGGGAAACGCAGAATTCGGCTAATGCCCCAAACAGATGAAAGATTAGCTGACCGCTGCTGGTTGTGGTATCGATCGATTCTTGTAGACTCTGTAATCCAATCGATCTCTGTTTTAAGGTTTCGGTTAGTTGAATTAGGTCTTTGAGCGATTTTCCCAACCTGTCTAATCGCCACACTACAAGTGTGTCGCCAGATTTGTTCTAACGATTCATAGAATAAATTCCACCCCTAGTCTATAGGAATATGTGCCATCCATTCGCAGTCACCAATTTGAAAGTTATTGAAAATGGCCTCAAAAGATGAATTCATAGGGCTACAAGCATAAAAACCGTAGTTTATAGAAAATTCTGACCGAGTTGGAGGATCGAGAATACCCATTTCAGGTGAAGTTTCACCAAGATTATGAAGATGAAAAATTCTCATTTGTCGAAACAAAAGACCGTCTTCTGATGATTCAATTAGAAAGTCAGATCCTCGGCGACTAAGACGGTACCATATAAACTTTTTAGTAGCTATGTCTGTAGTTGACCAATCAGAATAACCACAATTAGTAACAACACTTCCTAAACGTGAAATATTCGCATTTTCATATTCAATAGAGGCTTTAAACCAATGATCGCTATCATCGTAGATGATTAAGCCGCATTGGTCAAATCTACCCTTATATTCAAAATTTATTTTTGCTGTAAACGTAAAATTGCTTTTACTTGAAAGTAAAAGAGCTGGTGCGTTATCATGACTGAATCCATAGTAGCTTCTTTGCCAAAAATCAGTATTTGGCTCAGTTCTAATTTTGACAAATTCAGAAGTGACTTCGAACTCTTTCGGTTGATTAATCCATTTAGCGGTTAAAAAATCTAGATTCATGGCATTACTCTTCAACTAACTTAGCATTTTGTATTAATTACTCAGAGGGTGTCTGAAAAGGGGGTAAAAAAGCTCCCGAGATTATGACAATCTGTCTTTAAAGAAAAAAGTAGGACAGAAAATCATGATGGCAATTACAGATAGTCAGTCAGGACAAATCGGGAGTACATTCATATACACATTTAGATCAACTATCCTTCTAACAGATTGAAATTAGTTATCCGATTTGGACTAGTTATATTAACCACGTAATCTAGGTCGATCCTGAAAACAGTAATGCCATATGAATTGTCTGCGAGAATCCCGATCTTTTCAGATTCAGAAATGGATAAAAAACTATTCCCTCTTCCCAAAGAAGTCAATGTAACAAATTTATCGTAAGCAAAGCCATGAAGTTCATTTTCGCTGAACTTTTCAAAACTCAAACCATTTTCAGCCATCGTCACTTTAGCATTTAAAAAACTTGAATCAGAAAATTTGTTAATCCCCTGACGTATTTTTAGAGCCATCTCAATTAAATCTAATGATAATAAATCCTTCAGATTCCAACTACAAAAAGCTTCAACGAATCCGTTGCCGACATAATAAGAATTAAGCGCTCTGTGTAAATTCCTTATGTCTATTGGAATAATAAAATTCACATTTTCATTGTTGTGACTAAGCTGAACAGCCAAGCTTTTCAATAATAAACAAGCCACAATGTCATGCAATTTTAGATTTTCAGTACCATTACTTAAACATATTTCTTTATAAATATTTTTAACTTTAGCAAAAGGGATAATAATCTCATTAAAATACCCATTTCTGAATGAATACTTCTCGATAGTTGATTGAGTATCTATTATCTCATCTGATTCATCTAAATGAATTTTTTTCTGACAAAAAGGCACTATCTGAATGTTTTTTTTCTTAAAAAAAGAAAATAATTGAAACACAAAGAGTTTTAAACTTGCTCCATCAGCAACTCCATGAGAAAGATTGATAGTTAGTTGAGCACCATTAGCTTTTTGAGTTACAAAGATGTTTAGAACAGGTTGTTCGATAACATTAGGAACTCCTAAAACACACAAGTCCTTGATTTCAGTATTTATATGTGAAGATAAAAAAAAGTTTTTTTCTAAAGATTTAAAAACCTTGAAACCAAAGTAATTAGGGATGTAGCGCAGATAAAATTCTCCGTCATAAATAAACTTTGCTGAAAAAGTAGGAAATAGTTTCAGAGTTCTTAATACTGACGCATACAGTTGATCTACGTCAAGTTGTTCGCCAAACTCAAAGAATACAGCTATGGGTGGAACCCTCACCAAGCTTTTATCAAATTGAGTCAACTTCACAAGATTTTTCATTAGAATCACATACTATCATAATCATATCCCAACCTTTCTTTAAAAATTTACCAATGTATACTATCTATCAATTGCTTATGTAACTCTGGCGTAGAGGCCGCGATACAAGAACGTTGATTTTCGGCACTAATATCGAGCAATAAAGTACTGCCAAGTGGCTTACCAAAAGCATCAGTGATCTTCATTCCAGCTTTTTCAGCTAAAAAAACGCTAGCAGCAATATCATAAGGAAACAGATGTAAGATATGGCCATTACCGACTCGCTCAAAATCAGCTCGCAATTCAGGATTCTCTTTTAACATCCTATTTCCTATGTCTACATAGGCATCCATCTGACCAGTAATAATGCGGGAGATTGAATAAGAAGCACTATTAAATATAAATACCCCGCCTGTATTGGCAGATTGGTCGATTAAATGCCCATAGGCTCCCGTCATCAATGCAGTTGGATGTCCATTAAATTCGAAAGACCAAAACATTTTATCGAGGCTTTCTGTCGAGCTTAGATTAGGTAAGGGGAAGGAATATCCACCGAAAGACAAGTTCTCTTGGTAGATATCTCCATAAATATGAAAACCTGTTTTTATCTCTTTCAAAAGAGCATATTCAATGTTGTCAATTCTCGGATTTTCCTGCCATTTAGCCACTGCAATTGAAATACAGGCCATTTCCAAGCCTGCAGCAGCCGGGCGTGTGCCATCAATGGGATCGACTATCAACACATACTCAGGATTATCTCCAATTATTTGTAGACCCTCATCTTCAGAATAAATTGCTATTGGCTGACCACGATCCTTAATAAATTTTTTAACGGCTTCCTCTGCAACTTTATCAATATTAAATTGGGCATCTCCTCCTGGTGAAATACCATTCACCAGACGATTTTTGAGGGTTCCACGACAGGTTGAGATAACTTCATGAACATAATCAGCGAGATCTAAAATATACTTTTTCATAACACCTCTTGTAGAACTCTTTCCAGTTGATCGCACATCCACTCTGCTTCAGTCGGTGTGATGATAAGAGGCGGACGAATCTTAAAAACATTACCATAACCATATCGAGAAGTCCGAATCAGCAATCCGTATTTCTTGGCACACTCGGCAATTTGATTGGTTTTATTGACATCAGGGTTTCCATCTTGATCGGAAACCTCAACCCCAATCATTAATCCAACTCCCCGAACATCGTCAATAAAAGAATACTTCTCTTTCATCTTGTCCAATCGTGAAATAATATACTTACCAACTACTTTTACATTATTTAAAAACTCTGGTTGACTAATGATTTCAAGCGTTTTCGACGCTGCCGCTGCTGCTAGAACATTAGCACCAAAAGTAAATGAGTGATGATGCCCCTCTAGCCCAATCATTTTCTCCTCCGTTAAAATAGCTGCAACTTGAAATCCAGTTCCTCCTAGACCTTTTCCAACTGTAATCATATTAGGTTGAATACCGAAATAATCGGCTGCAAACATTTCCCCAGTACGACCAATCCCAGTCTGAATTTCGTCGAAGATCAGAACAATATTCTGTTCATCGCATAGCTTTTTTAATGCCTGGAAATATCCAGGAGGAGGAATAATATTTCCTCCATTACCTGAAATTGGTTCAACTATCATACAAGCAACATTTCCTGAGCTACTATATTCAATAAAATCGTGTATTCTTTCTACACATAGTAACCCACAACTATCATATTTCTGTTTATAGAAGCAACGATGACAGTATGGATCCGGAACATGAAGCCCACCAGGAAACAGATTTGGAAAGGGCTTCTTCCGAAAGGCATTACCCGAAAGACTTGTCATCATCATAGACTGCCCTAAATGACTACGAAACAATGTAATCACATCTCGTTTGCCAGTAAAGTGTTGAGCAATTTTGATTGCTCCTTCGTTAGCTGTTGAGCCGCTACATACTTTGGGATGTACACGAGTTAAATTATTTGGAGAGAGATCAATCAGTTGCCTTACTAATGAATTAACTGGCTCATTTTGATAACTTGATGTGGCATGAACCAATTGATTAGCTTGCTTTCTGACTGATTCCAAAATTTCATGATGTCCATATCCTAGTGAAAGATTGAATGTTCCTGCCGCACAGTCTAAATACTGATTTCCCTCAGCGTCGTACACATACACGCCATGACCTTTCTCATATATGGTACTGCCTATATCGTAATAAATCGAATCCTTAATGTCATTTTTTGTTGAAATCATAATTACGATTGCATTTTACGAGTAAAATTGATGTTTAAAGTTGATGATCTTAAAAATCAATGCGGTTTCTTACGATTCCCTACGATGCCATTTTAAATGTAATTCTCATAACTCCATAATGTTTGTATGGAATGAAGCAAACTAGGACTAGTAGTTTTGTGGTAGAAGGAATCAATCGGCAAATATTCTTTCAAACGATGATAAGCAATATGAAGGTTGTGGTAAGGAATGTTAGGGAAGCAATGATGTAGAGCATGATAACGAAGTCCGACAGGAGCCCATAACACTGTCCAAAAGTTACCAGGAGTATCAATTGAATCAAGTAACTGACTATTTTTATCCATTGTTTCTCCAGAACCTTGATAACGGTGTGCTCCCAATGCTTGAAAGCATCGAATCGTTTCAATGCAAACTGTCACCCCATACCAAACAAGAAAAACATGCCATGGAAATACTCCATATATAGATAATCCGATGGGAATTACCCAAAAAGCAATGATTAGTAGTTCCATCACCTTCACATCAGATCGCTCCTCATCAGACATTCGTCTAAGATAACCTGGGTTCGAACAAGCCGACGAAGCATGACACTCTAAAAACCTATGAAAAGGAGGAATCAAAAGCCCCAACAGCGATAGTAGTAGAAACCTCAATATTAGAGCTGGTGGTGTCATAATACTTTGAACAACGAAGAATATAATAGTTCTTTGTTTTCCAGCAAACAGCATGTATTCAGGATCTCTAACAGTTCCATAGCTTGATAATCGATGATGATGCAAATGAACACCAACATATACAAAGGATGGAACCAATAGAGGGATCCCTATAAAAAGGTTCCAAGCTTTGGCAAAACCGGGTAAAGTGTTTGGCGCAATGTGACTTAGTTCATGCAGAAAAGCCATAGCACGGTAAAGACAGATAGCAGCCATGGTAATAAAGGTAAACATCTGCCAAGACATGGGCTTCGATAAACAAGCGCATGTAAAAGCGATCCATCCCCCAGTAGCAGAGAGTAAGAAATCCACCCAAAATATGTGAGCCTTTAGTTCATACAAATCAGTAAATAACATTTTCAACTCTTTGGATTGAAATGTAGTCTCACCATAAAGTTTATCCGACGTGACTTGTAAATTCATATTTATATCCATGTAAAGTTTCTTGGTGTGTCTAAAAATCACTGGTTATCAAGTGTGGTGCATAAAGCCTCGCAACGCCTTTTTAATGAGCTTCGAGAAGCTGATGGATGCAACCAACGATTTCCAAGATTGACGTTTCACAATTCTTACTGGAAAAAGATTACAGTTTTAACACACTATATTTTTTTTTAATTTTGGAATTTACCCTGATGAGTGTCGAAACATATTACAATACATTAGCACATCAAAAATTGTTTAACTAGGTTGTGTTCGATCTGAAAAAATACTTATGTCTTCAGTGAACATACTTATACTAACGTCATGTATTATACTAAATAAAATATTTAATGCGTAGTTTGTAGCATTAACTACAAACGCTAGATGTAAAAAAATTTAGCAAGAGTAGTTAAAGCCCTATAAAAGTTAAATATTCAGCTAAATGTACTAAAGTTTTGATGAATCGTGCTTTATGCTTAATTAATGTGCTACTACTGGAAACAGATTTATTTAAAATTTTAGTCACTTGTAGTAAGACACCTCGCACCAAATGAATCTAACAGTTTTAATTTTTCAGATCAAACCATTAATAAATTCCTAAGATGGCAAAAGGTCGCGATGCTATGTTTGGTAAAGTCACTAACGTTTATAGATGCGCCTCCAGAGGGGCACGTTATAGTATGGTTGAAACAAATGAAGCCAATCGTTGATCCTTAACAGGCTGTGAAAAATATCTTAAACCTCAGAGAAATTTCGTTTTTTAGGAAGTCAGTAATACTTTTTATGTTACTGCTAGAAAGTAATGTGATTGATAAATCTTCAGCTAACATTCAGAAAACTTAAAAAGCGAGTAGTAAAAATGAACGGTAGTATTTTTTTGCTTTATCTTTGTAATTTTATGTTTATTGGTGCGTTACCATTCACTTTTTTCAAAAAAGGACGCAAAAATCTGAGATGGTGGATTACTGCTATGCCTTTTTTTATGGGTGCAATTTTTTTAATTACTGCTCAGCTTACTCGAATTCAATCTTTAAACTATCAGCTCGGTTGGCAGTTACAAACCGAGCTGATTGCCACTTTGCTGAGCGTTGCTTCAATCTCTTTGGTTTCTTACACAATCGGAAGTCATAGGATTCCGCTAAATTTATGGCATCAAAGTAATGATGATCCAGATCATATAGTGACTTACGGAGCATATAAAAAAGTTCGTCATCCTTTTTACACTTCATTTCTCCTTGCCCTGCTTGGCACCTTCATTTTATTCATTCATCCATTAACTCTATTTACACTAATTTACGGGATTGTGGCTATGCAAATAACAGCAATTAGAGAGGAGAAAAATTTATTAAAACACGATGAATCTTACAGAAATTACATGAGAAGTACGGGAAGATTTCTGCCAACTTTTTTTCAGTAGATAACTCACGGAAGTCGATGGTTATCGGAAAGACACAAATAGTTATATATGTCTATAATTGCTTTTAATCCAACCCACTTAGCCTAAGAAAATTGAAAGACATCTATATTGGATATTTTTCCTACACATTAGGAGATCGAGAATTAACTGTTGAGGAAACAGTTAAAGAAGGTAGAACGATTGTCAAAGATCCTGAAAAATTCAAAAATGCGGGGTTCAAAAAACATCACATCTGTTCTCCCAATGTTACTGCTTACGATCTAGCTGTAGCTGCCGTCGAACCCATCAAAGAACAATTGGATAATGTAGGAGCAATAATTTATACGACAGCTTTACCAATCAATGCCAACTTAGGGCAAGGATTTGAGCAAACAAAAGATATAAAAGATCTAACTGATTTTCCTGGAAGTCATTTACAAAGTGACTTCAATCTAGAAAATGCTTGGGTAATTGGATTAGATCAACAAGCATGTACCGGAATGCTAGGTTCTCTCAAACTTGCTGTCGCCTTGCTCAGAGATACACCTCAATGGGAAAAGATTCTCTGCGTAACCGCAGATCGATTTCCAGAGGGATCCTTGTACGAACAGTCCTATAGCTTAATTTCAGACGGGGCTTCCGCCTGTATTGTTTCTACCAATCCCATTCCCAGAGGGTTTCGCTACATTGAGCATAATGCCATTACTAATGGTGGAATGTCGCAAACAAGCGACGACCGCACTGTGGGCAGTTTTTTCCCTAACACTGTTGATTGTATCCATACCAATGTACAGAGAGCCGGATTAAAGATGGAGGATATCCACTGGTTGGTTGCTCAAAATATTAATCCCAATGCTTGGAAAGTAGTTTGTAGCAACGATTTACTTGGCTACGATCTCGCCAAAGTTTATTATCCTTCTTTGTCGATGACAGGACATGTAATTAGTGGTGATTGTATTATCAACACTCAAATGCTGATCGAATCTGGAAAGATTAAACCTGAAGAGTATGCGCTTCTCTACATGGTAGGTTATGGTCTAACTTGGCAATCCGTTATTCTTCAATATTGTGGGTGATAAAAATGATTGTGAACATGGTAACCATCGAGAAAATCTATCAATCATCAATTAAGGAGCACAAAAATCCATACAATGCAGTTGATTGGACTGATGTTGTCGATCGACAATCTGAATGGTTTATGTCTCCAAGCTTAATTTCTCTGTATGGTACAGAATATTTCACAAGTCTTAGTGACAGTCAGCAAAAGCAACTTAGTTTTTGGGAGGCAGTCAACTTTTTTAGCCTTAACATTCATGGAGAAAAAGCTCTGATCGAAGGTCTGTCGCAAAGACTTTATCAGCAATATGACTTGAATGCAGAGAGCAAGCTTGTCAACGAATACATTCATGTTTTTTTGGCAGAGGAAAATCAGCACATGTCCTACTTTGGTGGCTTTTGCAATCGATATGCCAAAGGGCCTTATCCCGATCGAAAATTAAAAATCACACAGAATGAATCTGTCGAAGATGAAGATGATTTTCTTTTCTTCGTTAAGGTGCTCATTTTCGAGGAAATTTCAGATGTTTATAATCGAATTATGGCAACCGATTCAAACCTGAATACTATAGCCTGTCAGATTAATCGCATCCATCATCATGAAGAAACTCGTCACCTGATATTTGGTCGCCAAGTTGTCGAATCTTTATTCACAGAATACTCTGTGAATTGGTCGGAGAAGAAGCTAGCATCAATCAGAGAATATATAGCCAATTATTTCATTTCAACTTGGGCAGAATACTACAATCCATCTGTATACAAAGATGCTGGTTTTGAGCAACCTTTTGTAGTTCGTCAAGCAGCTTACAGCAGCACAATTTGCAAACAACATCGTCAGAAAATATCAGAGCGTTGTTTAGCCTTTCTTTTTAAAAAAAATATACTTGTGGAGCCAGTAATTCTATGAACACCGCTCGAATTCAAGAGGAACTGCGTGAGTGGATTGCAAAAAAAAACAAAAAATCACCTGATACTATTGGCGATGAAACTAACCTAATTGAAGAAGGTATGATTTCTTCTCTAGATACTTTGGAACTTATCTTTTTTATTGAAAGTCTAGGCGGAAAAATAGGTAAGCTGCGGGCTGGAGTTTTTGAAAATCTTAATGTTATTGTAAAAACATTTTTTGTTATTTAAATAAAAATGGCAGATTCTAATTGGTCTAAAAATGGATTATCAGTGCTTAGTGGCGATGTCCTCATCTTGTACAAAGCACTCGATCGACTATTTCTCAGATGGGCAACTGAAGAGTTTCAGGCGAAAGAGTACCTTTTTCCTACTTTTATCAATGCACAGGATCTCGGAAAAATAAGTTACTTTACCTCATTTCCCCACTTAGCGACCTTCCCGATCTCTCTGATGCTAGAGGACGACAATCTCAAAAGATTTATAGAGGGTAAACCATTATCTTTAGAAGGGGAAATAAAGCTAACCGCCACAAATCCTATTCGAGAAGTCTTAACCCCCGCTGCTTGTTATCATCTCTACATATATTTGCAGAATACAGACTTTTCATCAACGGCTTATTTCACTACAGTCAATAATTGTTTCCGTCAGGAAACTCATTATTTGCCTCTCCAGCGACAATGGAACTTTCATATGCGAGAAGTAGTGTGCTTTGGTTCCCAAAAGGTTGTCGCAGCCTTTTTAGAGAATGCACGAGAAAAATTAAGTAAGTTTTGTATCGAGCTTGGGCTACCAATAGAATGGCTAATAGCAACCGATCCTTTTTTTGCGCCAGAACAAAATCCCAAGTACATCGCTCAAATTGTTGATCCGACAAAAATGGAAATGATTTTCCAAAATCTTTCGATCGGCTCTACAAACCTGCATCGTGATTATTTTGGCAAGAATTTTAATATTTCCCTAAATGGAGAGAATATTCACTCAGCTTGTGTTGCTTTTGGTTTAGAGCGATGGATATACGCCTTTATTAAACAATTTGGAGATCGAAAACAGGACTGGTACGATCTAAATTTAATAACAATTTAAAAAAATACTAACAACTTAAAATCACAACATGTCGAGTAAAATTTTGATTACGGGTGGTACTGGCTATCTAGGAAGAAGTCTGACTAAAAAATATCTAGAGTGCACAGACGATCCGATATTATTGTTAATTAGAGCCAAAAACCAAATAGATTTTCAGAATAAAACAGAAAATCTTAATCGTGAATTTGGTTTTCCTAAGAACAGAGTAACTTATTTTAATTTCGATCTAAGTGAGGAAAAGCCTCTAGGAGAAATTGATGCAAAAACCATTAAGTTAATTATACATACAGCAGCTATTACCCGCTTTGATGTAAATCAGGAAGACGCAGCACGGGTTAATGTTCAAGGTACAGCTAAACTGTTGCAATTTGCTGATACTTGCCCCAGCCTAGAGCAGATAGGACTACTAAGTACCATCTATAGTTCGGGCTTGCGAGCTGGCTCGATCGAGGAAAAACCTCTCAGTAATGAGTTAGGATTTGCTAACCACTACGAATGGTCAAAGTGGGAATTAGAAAGATCTGCTCTTGAAGCCTTTGCTCATCTCCCCTTTTCTATTTTTCGATCCGCTACAATTATTGCCGATTGTGATAACGGTCAGGTAACTCAGTATAACGTTTTTCACAATACAATTAGACTCATTTATCAGGGTCTTTTAACCTTACTACCAGGCAAAAGTGAAACGCCAATCTATCTAGTTACAGGAGAGTTTGTTACAAATGCAATCTTTAATATTCTTTGTCTCGCTCCCCACGAAAACCAGAGGATTTTCAATTTAGCACATACTAAGGATCGATCGATAACTTTAGGTGAAATTGTTGAAATAGCATTTGAAGTCTTTAGTAAGGATGAGCATTTTAGTAAGAAACGAATTAGTAAGCCTAGATATATCGATCTAGATACTTTTAATATCGTGATTAATCAAATAGACTCCTTTGGCAGTGGTTCAATGCGATTAGCTATTGCAAGTATGCAACCTTTTGTTCGACAACTTTTCATTGCTAAAGATATTAAAAATGGGCAAATGGCTGCCAGTATCAATCCGTATTCAGATCCGATGGAGCGAGAAATTATTACTAGAACCTGTCATTTTTTACTGAGAACAAATTGGGGCAAATCTTTTTCAGCAGTTAACTAGAGGAAAAATCAATGACTAATGAATCAATCAATGACAATGAACTTTGGTTACTCAGCTTTTATCGTTATTCAGAAATTCAGGGTGCTATATTTTTCGGACGATTGGCACAAACTATTCCGCCCGGACTAATTCAATGTGAAATAACTAGACATTTTGCCGATGAAAGTCAACATGCTCGCTACTGGACTGATTGTATAACTCAGCTAGGCAAGGTGCCGCTTAAAATTAGTAGTGCTTATCAAGACAAGTATTTCAAAGAGATTGGAGTGCCAAAATCTATGATGGAAGTTTTAGCGATTACTCAAGTTTTCGAAGTCCGTGCCATTCGACAATATGGTCTTCACTTGAAAGTTCCTAATCTTCATCCAGTTATTCAAGAAACCCTGAATAAAATTGTGGAAGATGAAAAATGGCATCTAAGTTGGGTTGATAAAGCTCTTGAAGGCATGGAACAAGAATATACTCATGAAAGAATTTCATCAACCATTAAAAATTATCGTCAGATCGATCGGATGGTATTTGAAGAGACAATGAAAGAACATCAAGAGCGAATAAATTCGGTTATGTCCCTCGAATTAGAAGGAGAATATTAATAATGGTTACTATAGAAGAAATTAAAGCTATATTAGCTGATACATTAAGTATAGCTAAAGATAAACTTGAAGATACAATGCTTTTAGAAGGAGGAGATATTGAATCGCTTAGGTACGTAGAGATGCTGTTAGCGATTGAATCCCAATATGGAGTTCAAACTTCAGATGAGGAACTCAAAGATATTAAAAGTATCGGTGATTTAACTAAATTAATTTTCAATAAAATTGAAACGGCTCAGGAGGGCAAAGCCTATTAACGTAGATGAATAAGAAGCACATACTAGGAATAGCAAAAACCATGCCTGTTTCCAAAACATTTTATAAGGTGTTGTTTTTTATATTAGCTTTCTCGCTACTAACTACCTCTGGTTATTGGGGAATATTATATTATCAAGCAACTAGTAAAGAGAAAGACAAAACAGAGAAAATTAATTCTTCTCATATTATCACTGCTGATGGTTATTTAGAGCCAAAAGGTGAAATAGTTACGATCTCATCGCCCTTTACAATGGATAGAGCAAAAGTCGAGATTTTAAAAGTAAAACGAGGTGACTGGGTTCGAGCTGGACAGATTATTGCCGTCTTAGATAGTCATAGCTCCATGCAAACCGCCTTGCAAAATGCTGCTGCAAAAACTCAAATTGCCTTAGCACAACTAGAGCAGACGAAAGCTGGTGCCAAAATAGACGACATCAAAGCTAAAAAAGCAAAAGTCTTGGAGAGTAGTCTGGAACTAACAGGACAAGTTGCGACACAAAAGGCAGATATCTCTAGACTAGAAGCTCAATTAGCAGGTAGGAAAAGTGCTCAAATTGGCTCGGTTGAACGGATCGAAGCAGAACTCAGAAACGCGAAAAAAGAATGCCAACGCTATCACTCTCTCCAAGTTGATGGGGCAGCGTCTACCTCTCAAATGAACAGTATTTGCTTACAATCAGATACCTCGCTCAAAAGATTAGAGGAAGCCCAAGCAACTCTAAAGCAAATTGTGAATAGTTCACAAGAGGAAATTAGATCGGTTAAAGAGAAGTTGAACCTAACGATTACTACTGTGAAGCAACAGATAGAACAAAATCAAGCAAACTATGCTGCTACCGCAGAAGTCCGACCTGTTGATATAGCGGTTTCTAAAGCTCGATTACAAGCGGCTCAAGCCGAACTTCGGCAAGCCCAATCGAATCTAGATCTAACCTTTGTTCGCTCACCTATTGATGGTCAAATTTTAGAGATTCACGCCAAGCAAGGAGAAATTGCAACTAATGGAATTGTCGAAGTGGGTAATACTAAAAGTATGTTTGCAGTAGGAGAAGTCTACGAAACAGATATTGGCGAGGTCAAGCTGGGGCAGAAGGTTACAGTTAAAAGCTCTGCCCTCTTAAAACCTCTTTATGGAACTGTAAGTGAAATTGGGTTAAAAGTTGCTCAGAAAAAAGTTCTTAATGACGATCCGGTAGTTGATACAGATGCCAGAGTCGTTAAAGTTAGAGTTTCACTTGACGAACCAAGTAGCAAAAAAGCATCTAAACTTACTAATCTCAAAATCGACCTTGAGCTTGAACTCTAAATATTAAAGTTATGTATAAACATCTACCTGTCGCCTGGCTACAACTAACTCACAATAAAGTTCGGTTTGTCGTCGCTATCGCAGGCATTGCCTTTGCCACTTTATTAATGTTTATGCAACTCGGTTTTCAGGGAGCTCTTTACAAAACGGCCATTCAAATCCATGATTATTTTTTAGCTGATTTAGTACTGATCGGGCCAAGGACTGAAAACCTTTATGATGCTGGCCTATATCAAACATTCACTAAAAGGTATTTGACTCAGGCATTGCAAATTAAAGGGGTTGAGTCTGTTGCCCCTCTTTATATCGGATTTGGCCATTGGAAAAACCCATCTGCAAACCGCAATCGTCAAATTCTCATCTTTGGATTCGACCCAGATCGGCCTAGTTTTAATTTACCGGAAGCTAATCAGTATCGTGAGTTGCTCAAGCGTGATGATATTATTCTTTTCGATCGGCTCTCGAAGCCTGTTTATGGCCCGATTGTTGAGAGATTTACCCAGGGCAAAGATGTCTTCACTGAAATCAATAATCGGCATGTTAAAATCGGGGGTCTTTTTAGTATGGGTGGTTCGATTTTCTCTGCGGATGGAATTGCAATTGTGAGTGATTTGAATTTTGCAAAGCTGCTAGGAAGACCTTTGTCTAAAGTGAGTACAGGTTTAATTAGAATCAGTAAAGATGCCGATCCGGAACAAGTACTTAAAGCACTAAAGGCAAAATTTTCTCATGGAGTGAGAGTGCTTTCTTTGAAAAACTACAAAGAAAGAGAAAAGACTTACTGGAAAGAGGGTTCCCCAATTGGGTCGATCTTCACCATCGGCACATTTATGGGGTTTTTTATTGGATCGGTGATCGTTTACCAAGTGCTTTATAGCGAAGTAGCAGACCATTTAGAATATTACGCAACTTTAAAAGCTTTAGGTTATGACAACAAGTATTTTTGGAGATTGATCGTTCAGCAGTCTATGATTTTATCAATTTTAGGTTACATTCCCGGATTTTTATGCTCTGTCCTTTTCTACGAGGCTGTTGTTTATATTGTCGGTTTACCAACTGCCATGGAGTTTGGACGTGCTATTATCGTTTTAGTTTTGACAAATTTGATGTGCTTTGTTGCTGGTTTAATAGCAACTAATAAGCTGCGTGAGGCAGATCCCGCTGATATTTTTTAATTGGCGACTTGGGATGCTACTAAATACAGGCTGCGATCGGATAGTTTATGAGGTGATTTAGTGTGAATTATTCTCTACTTAGATCTGCTGTTGGAGCAACAGTACCTTTTAAGACAATTGAGATCGAAGGAATCAATCTAGCCTTCAATGATGATGGTGAAGGTTTAACAGTTGTTTGTCTTCATGCAATTGGTCATGGTGCGGGTGATTTCAAAAGATTACGAGCCAGTCTTTGCCAAAATTATCGTGTGATTGCCCTGGATTTCCCATCCCACGGCAACTCAGATGATGACTTCCAACCAGCTAGTATGCTGAGGTACACCGCTCTACTAGCAAAATTTTTAGATGAGATCGACCTGAATAAAGTTATTTTAATTGGGAACTCCATCGGTGGAACAGTTGCGATTCAATACACTTTTTCTTACCCAGAGAGAGTGCAGGGGTTAATCTTAGAAAATCCGGGAGGACTCGACCCGATGGACTGGGTAAAAAAGGCTTTTACTAGTTTGATGACGGGATTGTTTTCCCAAGGACTGAAAAAAGCTTGGTGGTATAAAAAAGGCTTTACCGACTATTATCGCTATCTGATTCTGCCAGGTCGTAAAGCCAGAGAACAACGAGAGAAAATCATTGCTTCAGCAGAGGAAATTACTTTATCCCTGAATCAGGCTTGGCAAAGCTTTGCTGAAGAATCATCCGATCTCAGATACATTGCAGCTAGTCTCAAATGTCCTGTCCTCTTTGCCTGGGCATCAAAGGACAGAATCGTGCAGCTCAGTCGCTGTTTACCCAGTATCCAAAAATTTCCAAATATGACTCTTAAACTGTTCTCATCTGGTCACTGTCCTCATTTGGAAGCACCTGAAGAGTTTGAAGTTGCGGTCGTTACTTTCCTTGAGGAGATTGAAAAATATGGCAGAACCGCAACCAATTCTTAAAATCCAAGATCTCAATTATTACTTTGGTAGCGAAAATCTTCGCAGACAAGTTTTGTGCAATATTTATCTTCAGATTATGCCCGGTGAAATTTTAATTATGACAGGTCCGTCAGGATCGGGAAAGACGACCTTGTTGACCTTAATCGGAGGATTAAGAACATTTTATGAAGGAAGTTTGCAGTTCCTAGGACAAGAGATGAATAATGCTAGTGAAGAGAGCCAGACAAAAGTTCGTCGCTGTATCGGTTATATCTTTCAGCACTACAACTTGCTGCCATTTTTAACCGCGCAACAAAATGTCAGAATGGCTTTGGAACTCCAGGAACAGCTTTCTCCATCTCAATTGTTGGAGGAATCGAAGAAAGTACTTGTATCAGTTGGTTTAGGAGAGTTTTGTGACACTTATCCTCATCATCTTTCTGGGGGGCAAAAACAGCGTGTAAGCATTGCTAGGGCTTTGGTTTCCGAGCCTAAATTGATACTGGCTGACGAGCCGACTGCTGCACTCGACAGTAAATCTGGAAGGGCTGTGGTTGATTTAATGCGTCAACTGGCGCAGCAGAAAAACTGTGCAATTTTGATTGTGACCCACGATCACCGAATTTTGGACTTAGCCGATCGCAGATTTCATGTAGAAGATGGTTACTTAAGTGAAGAAGCTAGATAGTTTTCACAACTTTTTATGAGCAATACTTATTCTCCCAAACCTCAATCAGAAACACAATATTCTTCATTAGTGCAATTGTTGCGTCAGAGAGCTGATTATCATCCCGATCGAGTCGCGTATACCTTTTTAGCAGATGGTGAGACGGAGACAGCCAGCCTGACTTACGGGATACTCGACCAACAAGCACGTGCGATTGCTGCCTTAATCCAATCATGCTGTGTTCCTGGCGAACACGCCTTGCTACTCTATCCATCTGGGCTGGAATTTATTGCTGCTTTTTTCGGATGTTTGTACGCACGAGTGTTAGCGGTTCCGGTCTATCCACCACGACAGAATCATCGGTTATCTAGACTAGAAGCAATTGCGTCGAATGCTCAAGCTACAGTAGTCTTGACTACCACATCGCTATTAGCTGACAGGCAAAGTCGAGATTCAGAGAATTCGCTGCTCACTTCCTTGAAGTGGCTATCCACTGATGAGATCGATCTCCACTGGGCATTAGAGTGGCGGGAACCGAATGTCAGCAACAGCACCCTGGCTTTTTTGCAGTACACATCTGGTTCTACAGGGGTTCCGAAGGGAGTAATGGTTAGTCATGGAAACTTGCTGCATAACTCAGAATTGATTCATAGCTGTTTCGAGCATACACCCAATAGTCGGGCGTTAGTTTGGTTGCCACTCTACCATGATATGGGGTTAATTGGCGGAGTAATACAGCCCCTCTACGGAGGTTTTCCAAGTATGTTAATACCCCCAGAAGTTTTTATCAAAAAACCCTCTTGTTGGTTGCAATCTATTTCTCGCTATCGAGCCACGAGTAGCGGCGGACCGAATCTTGGCTTCGAGCTTTGTCTGATTAGAATTACGCCAGAACAACGTGCAAGTCTAGATCTAAGTTGTTGGGATGTTGCCTTTACAGGGGCAGAACCGATCCGAAAAAATACACTAGAACGATTTTATGAAATTTTCAAACCTTGTGGTTTTCGTCAAGAGTCTTTTTACCCTTGCTACGGGATGGCTGAAGCGACTTTACTTATCTCTGGCGGTTTAAAAGCCCACCCTCCAATTATATATCCCGCACTGGGAGACGCTCTGGAGGAAAATCGGGTTGTTTTTGCTGAAGAAGAACTACCAGGAATCAAGCACATTGTTGGCTGCGGACGCATTTGGTTAGATCGGACAATGATAATTGTCAATCCTGAATCTTTAATACCATGTTCACCTAGCCAAGTTGGAGAGATTTGGATATCTAGCCCAAGTGTCGCCCAGGGGTACTGGAATCAACCATCAGAAACGGAAAAAATCTTTTGCGCTTATTTAGCCGACACTGGTGAAGGTCCTTTCCTCCGGACTGGGGACTTAGGTTTTATCCAAGCAGGTGAACTATTTGTTACAGGAAGACTTAAAGATTTAATTATTATTTTAGGTCGTAATTACTATCCTCAAGATATTGAACTCACCATAGAACAAAGTCACCCAGCCTTACGCCCTGGTGGAGGAGCTGCATTCTCAGTGGAAGTTGAGAATCGAGAAAAGCTCGTAGTTGTTCAAGAAGTAGAGCGCAGTTACCTTCGCAAACTTAATGGGGCGGAAGCGATCGAGGCCATTCGTCATGCTATAAATAAAAACCATGGGTTACCTATTCACGCAGTTTTGTTACTTAAAACGGCAAGTTTACCGAAAACTTCAAGTGGGAAAGTTAAGCGCAGTGCCTGTAGAACAATGTTTCTCAATATGAATCTGGAGGTTGTCTCAGAATGGAATGCAATGACGAGAGCGATTATTTTTGGGGGAGACAGACAAAATAGTTCATAACATTACAGTCAACTATCCCACAACCCTTGAAACTTGGTAGAAGCCAGTTCGGTATAACGCACTGTATGTTGAATATTGCTATGCCCCAGGTAACTGTAGCGCGAACGTTCGGGCGGGATGGCACAGACATTAGCACTGAGATTCAAGCAAGCCCGAATAGGCATAAACCCTCCAAAAGGGGGATTAGTAAAAAACGGATTTTGACACAACACCATTGAAACTCTTACCAGCAAACAAAATGCGTCTCAGAAACTGTACATTTTCAGACAGACCTTGAGTTGTGAGCATTGATCGTCTGATAAAAAGCCGCCTCAGCCGCAGCCTGGTCTGCCGCCTTCGTATAGCGACGAAAACTAGCTGTAGAGCGATGGCGCGTCATCGTCATCACATGATATGGGTTCATGCCCTGCACCATCATATTAGTGGCAAATGTATGTCTAAATTGATGGGGATGGATGGATGTATTAGTTGCTGTCTCAAACTCCTTGACGACCTTATAAATACCGTCGTAGCTCAAACGTTGACCCCGATTGCGATTAGATTCAGAGATGAAGATCGGACTGCTGGGTTCGATCGAGTGTCCCTGGCGTTCGCGCCACTCCAAATACTGATCGAGCAAAGATCGCGTTTGCACAGTCAGCGGTACTTTGCCCTTACTATCAGCCTTAGCTTGACGGATATTCAAACGTTGCCCATCGTAATCCTCTAAATTGAGATTGACAACCTCACTAGCTCTGAGTCCATGCAGTAAGACTGAAACGATCGTAATATTACGTTCGGGGATCGAACTGTTCGTAGCTGCTTGGAGAATCTGCTCGACAGTAATGTCATCAAGATTTTGGGCTTCAGGTTCACTCAACTTGGGTAGCTCAACCCCAATCGTCGGATCGGCACCGATATACTGGCTTTTGAGCAACCAGCCATAAAAATTCTTCAAAGTGCCTAAAATCCGACACACGGAACTATCTGCCAATGCCCGTCGATTGGTATCTGAATCGCTGCGGAGTAGGTGCGCCTTAAATTGAGCCACTTGACGCGGTGTAACTGCCGCCCAGCCAATGGTAATCCAGCGTAAAAAGTGGTTGAGGTCGCGACGGTAGGCGATCTTGCTATTAGCAGATAGCGATCGCGCCTGTAAAAACTCCTCAATCCGCGCCGATCGTAGCTCGACGATTCTCCCTTGGAGAGGCTGCGCCAACGGAGTCGGAGAGGGTAATGCAGGTAAAACGGTAAGTAAGACGGGATCTGGAACGGTTTTTAAAGCCATAGCAGGGATTATAGCGGTTGAGTTCCGATTCATTTGAATATGGCGGCGTTCAAATATGCTGTGACACCACGGTTTCAATTTTAGCATTGATTTCCAATTCCAGATAATTGCTCTTATCTGGAATTAGACCATGCTCAGACGAAATCTTAGACGATCTCGCGATCGTGATATGATAGTAAGGTATAAAAATCAGTCGCGACAACAGATCGGAGGTTTTATGACAATCGCTAAAAATCATCCAACTTCTCAACCATTAGTAATTGATGTCAGCAATACGGACATCCATCTCTCACCTGCACGGTTAGATCGGTTGCAAAGCGATAATCCCGATCTCCAGCTCGAACTAACGGAGGATGGGAAACTTGTGGTTATACCTGTTGAGGTTGCTGGAAATCGGCAAGCAGAATCAGAGGTAGAACAAGACAATACTCCAGCTTCAAATTCAACAAGTAAGGGAACATCCAATTTGGTGGAAATGACTCCAGAAGAGACTGCCATTCGTGTTGCTGCTTTCGATCGGTTCATCGAATACAAGCGTCAACTATGGGATCGCCTCACTCCTGAAGAGAAACTAGAGAGCGATCGACAGTTTGAAAATTTAGCTAAATTACTGGAAGAGACTAGAAGGTAATTTAAACAATGATAGTTTTTATAGACAGTAATACTCTAGGCTCGATCTGTAATCCTCACACGAATTGGGCAGATAAAAAATACAATCCAGATGCAGAAAATTGTCAAAGATGGTTTGCCAATCTTTTGCGGAGAAGTGTTCGGTTTGTAACTTCTGATATCTGTGATTATGAAATTCGCAGAGGTTTAGTAAGTTCAGTGAAATCTGGCAAAGATGCTCCAGGTTTAGAGTTATTGAATTTCTTAAAGACAAATGAAGATTTAGAATTTTTACCTGTCACATCTGATGTTTTAGAATTAGCTGCTAATCTTTGGGCGGAAGCTTCTAGTCTTGGAAGACAGACTAGCGATCCGAAGAATATTGATGTTGATCTGATAATTTCTGCTCAATATCAAATGCTCTGTGACGATTACCCAGGTCAACGAGTTATTGTAGCAACAACTAATTTAAAGCACCTCTCGATATTTTGTGAAGCTGCTAATTGGCAAGATATTAAATAACTTCACCAGTTGAATTTTGTGAGTTACCGATGACTAAAACTCCATCCGAATCAGCCACAAAATCGACTGTGGGTAGGTCGATTCCGCTCAAATGCAAAAAGTGTGCGATGCTCTCGGCAGCTCAGGCACAAGCTTTACATGGAGCTGAGGGCGATGGCTGCTGGAATCCGAAGGTTTGTTACAGTCGCAGATCCTATGCCCGTCATCGCGATCGCAAGAATCAGCAACGCAATCGGCACCGTCAAGAAACAGTCATTGAATTACCACCTACCGATCTGGCTGCGTTTGCAGATATACAATACGCTGTTTTGGTGGTCTATCGGGAGGCTGGAGCCGAATCGATCGTTCATGCAATTTCTGCGACTGTGTGGAAGGGACAGGAGCGGGTTGCTATCGTCCAGCCGATTCACTGTATCGGGATGGTGCCGAGTCAAATCCATTTATATGTGAAGAAGCTGCTGGCTTTACTGGAGGATAAGTACGGCGTTCTCAAGTTTGCTGCACAAGAACGACTAGACCCCTATCTGTGCCCGATTCGTCCTTGCGTTCATCATGGTGAGGTCGAGAATGCCACAGTTTGAATGGATTGACCTGCCAGTATGGACGGAAATTAAGGTGGCGGCGAGTGAGCCAGAAGAGGCCGATCTAGCTAGGTTGTGGCGGGAGGTGGAAGAGGCGATTGTTAATTTGGGCTGTCTGGGACGGTTACAGGTGGCAGGGGAGGCGATTTCGCAGATTACCGATTTGTTTGAGTTACGTTCGCAGTTGGCATTTGAATCGATTCAAGCGGTTGGGAGTGATGATGGCCCGGTGATGTCTAGGGATGCTTTCGATCGATATGTACGACAGACGATGCAAATTGACTTCGATGTCTATATCGAGCCGTTATCTAGTTTGCCGCGTAAGGTATCTGAATTTTCAGAAAGTGAAGTTGATGAAGTTTGCTCGGTTGTGGCTGAAATCGATCGAAAAGTTCTACTTGAGGCGATTTTATCCGAACCAGTAGACCCGGAAACAGCTTATAAAGAAGCAATCGGATTGGCGCACGATGAAGATGTGTCGGCGTGGGGTGCGGCAATCTCGGCGCGGCTGGAGGAGTGGGGTGAGCCTGTGTCGTTGTTGGCATTACAAGGATCGATTCAGATGCCGCTGGTACAGGTTTGGCTGGCGTTGCTGCTCAATGGAATGACATTAGAACAACGTGGTGATTTTTATCAAACCGAGCAGGTTTGGATCTTGCACTGAGTGGTAACGATCGACTGACTGAATTCGTTTGCCAAGCTGTGTGGCGGGAAGCCGCAGATATCGATCTGGCTGACATTGCCAATCGTGCCAGACATCTCTATGAAATCTTGCTGCGCTCGGTGAACCAGATTCGCAAACGTGGTAAAACATTGTTACGTAAACTAGCCAGCGATCCTTATCTGCTAGTAGGTAAAACGGCTCAAGAATTGACAGAAGTTTTCCAATCTAAACTTCATGATTATCCAGCAATTCAGGCGATAACTGCTGCAATTACGGAGTCTGAAGCTACTTACGGTAGGCTACGCCAACGTAATATAGTTTTGGTAGTTCATAGTTGAAATTAACGTCATTGTGTTCCTCCCAATTGCAAGCGAGATCGGAATCACGCCTTCCGATCGAAGCACCAGGGTAAAATCTAGATCTTCTTTCTTCTACCGATCGAATTAAAGTTACGATCGAGCCTTTATTGAGGGGCGATCTTCCAGACATGGTTAGACGAGAGATGATTAAGTTTGGTCGATCGATCGAATGTGTAGCCATAAATATCGATCTGATGCCGATCGAACGTTTCGCTTGAGCGGTTGCAAATAATCCTTGAAATGAACCAAGAACTTTTGTCAATCCACTCCAAGCGAATTGTTAGGTTGCATCCCCGACTAGAAATTTTCAAGCAAGATGTCATGAATAGATGCTCCAGGGTAAAATTCCGCAACCTCGTATGCTGCAAATATTCCGTTTATCATCGTGACGATAACTCTTTCCATGTTATTCATATCTTTTTTGAGATCTCGATTAAGCGATTTAGCTGTATCAACAGTATGTGTAATAGGGTTGCGAACATTGTCCCATAAATCCTTGATTATCTCTTTCGCTTCATCCTCATCTTCCCAACCTACATCGAGATACCTCTTGCTTATCAAGCGGTACTGATGGGGTTGTAGCCCAGGAGGATTTAATGCACTAGAACCATATTTTTCGTAAAGCTGCCAACCGTGTGAAGAAATCTTCGCTATCTTCTCTCTTAGCTCATTGCCATGCAATCGCTCGGTTCTGTTTCGTTTTGCCAAAGATTCTGCCATTGGAGCAAGATGGCGAAATCTTGCCTCCCAATTTGTGATATCACGGCTCTCTCGAAATGCCCGCAATACATCAAATATATTGTTTATGATTTCCGAATTTTCAGGATAGCTAAATGCAGCAGCAGAGAGACTTCTGAAAGTAATGTCTGTGTATATTGATCCAAATTCAGAAAGTAATACATCAACTGGTTTTTGAACTAGATGATATCGCAGAGCTTTACGGGCGATGAATTGAGGAGAAATATCATTTTGCCCTAACCAAAAAACTTGAACTCCGTAGCCCACTGAGCCAAAATTCCCAAGGCTCAAATCCTCACCTGGCTTAAACAAACATAAACGCCAGACATCTAAAAAACGTTCGCCCCTATCAACTATATGCTGAAATACTGAAGAGCTTATAGTTCCATCCGAATTAAAAACACAATTTTCTGGAAGATTTATTTCAAATGCAATACAAGTAAAATCCTGAAGCTTCTGATTTTGAAGCTGCTCCAAATTTATTAGCGATTCCTCGTCAATCTTCCACTCCTTGCTAAGTTGCTCATACTGATTAAACGTAAAATTTCCCAGATAATCGTAAGGCTGTCGAAACTCAGGGCAGCTTTGAGGTTGGGGAGAATAATTGGGTGCGCAACCGTAAATCTCAGCAGAATACATCCTGTAATCAAAATCCAAATGCAGTCCATCAATGGGAGCAATGACGTAGTAAGTCGAAATGCTTTGCATAGTAAATTACAAGTTTCCAGCCTAGTTTTCCCCAAGAGAGGATTATTTTACATGCAATTTGATAACAAGCCTGAACTTCAATGCAACCTAACTATTATTGGGCGGAAAGTTTCCGCCTATTCAGCCAAATTTAGGTAGATAGAGTGAAAAATTCGGCATATTCCCCATATGAAAGCAGAATGTTTCTGCCCATCATCCTATTTAAGGTGGATCTGCTAAATTTGTCAATATGTTGTAACGTTATGCAAAATCCCCCTAAGAAGCTCCTAGACTAAGTTAGAGATGCAATTCGCCTCAAGCATTATTCCTACCGCACAGAAAAAATCTACGTGCAATAGATTGTTCGATACATTTTGTTTCATAACAAGCGTCATCCCAAAGATATGGGAGTCCCAGAAATAGAGGAATTTTTAACTCATCTAGCAGTCGAAGGCAACGTCGCAGCCGCTACCCAAAATCAGAGCTTCTCAACGCAATTTTATTTCTGTACCGCCAAGTTTTACAGCAGGAACTAGATAGTCGCATGAATGCCATCCGAGCCAAACGCCCACAGCAAATTCAGATCGTTCTCTCTCCCGACGAAGCTTTTGCTATCATTCAATAAATCACCGGAGTTCATAGGTTGATGCTGCAACTACTTTACGGTAGCAGACTGCGCTTGCGTGAATGTATGGAACTACGAATCAATGACATCGACTTTACCCAGTCTCAAATGGTCATCCGCTGTGGCAAAGGTGGTAAGGATCTAGTCACACTGCTACCTCAAAGCGTCATAGAATCTCTGCACATTCACATTCAACAAGTTCGCCTCATCCATCAGCAAGATTTAGAACTCGGCTATGGGGCAACTATATTGCCCTTTGCTTTCAATCGCAAAGATCCCAATGCTCCCCGTCAATGGGTTTGGCAATATGTCTTTCCCGCGTTAACTCGCTGTCAAGATCCCAGAGGTAGTCGATCGCTGCTCAACGATCGATAAATTTAAGTTTTGCTCGATTGATCGTTCCCATACACTAACCGACTAAATTTCGCTCTAAGATTTGTTCTCGGTGATACATGAACAAGGTAATCAAAAGTCGTTATCTGTGTCATTCTTACCATGCGGCAACACATAACCACCCTCGCTCGTCAACTCGATTCATTTGGCAAGCTGCTCAAGCAATGGCGCGATCGTCGTAATTTTATCCAGCTCGATCTCGCCTTCAACTACTCATCATTCATCTTCACCGAGACGATCTGGAGTTGAAATTCTTTTCAACGATCGCGACATTGGGCACCCCTTATAATATTACGCTCCAGGAATTGCGAATTGAATGTCTGTTTTCCGCAGATGAGGCAACCGAGCGACATTGGCAACAGCACCTCCACTTTTAACCGTTCAACTATTTTGCCGTGTTTACGGGTGACTTTCTCGTTCCTTATTTTTTCTTCGATCGATTTTTTCGACGTGCTTGTTTTGACATCTTCCCCTGAGTATTTTTTATAGCAATGCCGTCTGGCAAAGTACAATATAATATGTAGTTGTCTGCCTTTGAACCAATAACGGCAGGATCTAAATTATTGTGATTGATTCATCCGCATTTTAACTAGCCCAACACTTACGCTGACACTCATAAAATGAACACTATCTCGATCGCGATACATGAGTGACAAGCTGAATAAACATGGTCTAAGTCGTAACATTCCAGAGCAAGTCAAAAGAGAGGTGAGGCAGCAATGTGGTTTTGGATGCGTGATCTGTGGCACTGCCATTGCACAGTATGAACATTATGAGCCTGATTTTGCTGAGGCCACTGAGCACTTGGCAAAAGGAATCACCCTCCTATGTGGGGCTTGCCACGATAAAGTAACAAGAGGATTCTGGTCTAAACAAAAGGTAAGCGAAGCGAGTAAGTCCCCGATTTGTATCAAAAGAGGACATGCCATTGATGCATTTGACATCTCCTTTCAACACCCGCTGATCCGAATAGGGCCAGCGACTTGGATTAATACTTCAACTATCTTAGACGTGATGGGTCAAACAGTTTTGAGAATCGATCCTCCAGAGGCCGACGGCTGTCCCTATCGTGTTAGTGGAGTTTTCTCAGATGATCAGACTGGAAATGCTCTAGTTATTGATGCCAATGAATGGAAGGCTAGCGCGTCTCTATGGGATGTTGAAGTCGAAGGAAAAACAGTGACTATTCGACGAAAGCCCAGAGATATTATATTGCGCCTTGTTGCCGATCCGGGAAAGGGAATCACTATTTCTAAAATTAATCTTTCATACAACGGGGCGCGACTTTACGGCTCTGACCAGACCTTTTCGGCAGAAGCCCCTGATGGTTCAAAGATAACTCTTGCAGCTTACACTGCCGAAGGATGCAAAACAGCAATCTCTATAAATCAGACGAGCGTGATCGTTGGTTGTTGTTGCAACTGGGGATGTACTTTTCCATATGAGCAGGCAGTTAGAGAAGCAGAGAGTTTGGGTCTATCTTTAATACCATCAGCACCAAGACGGTTTTTGGGAATTTGATACTGACACAACAGCCTGACTTTCAAACAACGCTACGCAAGGAACTTAGCTCTTATGTTCTGTCACATCAAGACGATGAGAACGCTTTACGAATTTATATGGATCGCTCAAAAACCGAACCTGGGATCGATCGATATCAAGGTGGTTGAGTCGAGGGGGAATATTATCTCTGGCTTTGTGGGCGACTCAATTCAAACATCGAATCACTGGTGACTAGATCGTACCAATTACCACCCATGCGACTGATATAGTTTACCTGAGCTGGATCGATTTCCCCGTTTACCATCAAGTACTCAGCGACATGAAAGTAGACGACTTCACCAATGACGTAGTTTGCAGAATTTACATCGTTCCCATGCGAGACGATTTGATAGAGCCGACATTCCATCGCCATCAAACTTTCGGCTACTCGTGCTGGACGAACTTTAACTGTGGGTGCTGGAGTAAAACCAGCTCGATCCCATTCGCTCACGCCGGATTCAAAATCGATTGAGGCAATATTCACCCGCTCTTGCATTCCTGCGCTGACGACATTAATCGTAAACTCACCAGTGGCTTGAATATTTTGGAGCGTATCTTTGAGCTGTCCGTGGCGATTGGTGAGTGGTGAAAAGGCAACTGAAGGGGGATTGAGTCCACCTGCCATAAAGAAACTAAATGGGGCTAGATTTGGAATGCCATCAGCAGAGATGGTGGAGACAAAGGCGATTGGGCGCGGTGCAACCAGATGATTGAGCAGTCGATAGGCTTCGGTTGGGGATAACTGGGTGCAATCAAATCCCAAGTAGGGCTGTACGATAGTTCGATCGTGAGGATTTTGTGACATGGGATTGATGAGGGCGATCGCGTGGGACAATTTATATTGTGAACGATCGTCGCTAGGCGACGCGCAAGCTTTGCGGTGATGATTAAAATCTCAGATTAGAATTATGGCTCTCACGCTGGATTATCCAAATAATTGGTCGGAAATTGCCGCCACAGTTAAGCAAGCAGCAGGTTATCGCTGTAACCGCTGTGGCTTGAAGTGCCTACCGCCCAACAATAGTTACCGTCACCTAGAGCTATCCCTCAGACGCAAACTCTCGGCTCAAGTTCACCACCTGGATGGGAATCCCGCTCGAAATAACAGGTCTAATCTCGTCTGCTTATGCAGCGGGTGTCATCTAAGAATGCACCGTCATCGTCCCCAGCCAACTCCAGGTCAATTATCTCTCAAACTGAAGCTACCTACCAACCGCCGTTCGCGTCGAAAGCCTAGCAATTACCAGATGACCTTTACCGATCTTATCGAGCGATTGCCTCGACTGCCAGTAGAATCGATCGATCAGATTGAGCTAGCAATTGAGCTAGTTTGACAGTCGCTGCACCATTGAAAGGGCGCGTTTGTGGTTAGCCACTGTGGTTCTTTTCCGCTGGCGTTCTTGAGCTTGAGCAAGGATGCGATTTAATAGTTCGGGTGTATTGACAACCTCTAGAAACATCGCTTCAATCAATACTTCACGACAAATCTGTTCTCGGTGGCATAAAGCATGTAATTCATCATTGAGAGCTTTTTCTAACCGAAGGGTGGTCTGTTTAACATCGATCGTCAGTGGCGATCCCTCAGTGCCAGTAGAGATTCTATTATTCTCAATATCCACACTTCCAGATATCTGGATATCTGGAAGTGTGGATATCTTTAATTCGCTGGATGTCGAATTGGCTGAAGCAATAGCTTCAATAGCTTCAGCAGGAGAGATTATTGATTTCTCAATATCTGGAAGTGTAGATATCTGGATATCTGGATATCTGGACACTTCGATATCTGAGTTGCTAGATGTCGAAGTATCTACAACTATAGTAGGGGTAGGAGTCATCCCTGGATCGCGTCTGGGGACTTCTGGACGTTGACGATTCTTGATTCGTTCTAGAGCATCAGTCACGGGTCAGTACCTCCATAAGTTTAGTAAAGGGATATTCTAGTTCTTCGTGTCCTAGTTCGGTAAGTGTTTTACCTTGGCGAATCCCTTTTTTAAACTGTTCTGATTCTTTAATTGAAGGGAAGATGGTCAAATGGGGAAATAACTCTGCCATTGCTGCGATATTTTCCCTACTGTCTACAGTTTGAGTATTACCTACCCAGCGATCGCGAAAGGGGATAACTCCTAAAATCGAGCCTGTAAATGCTGCGAGATTCGTCTGTTCGCCTACAAACTTGAGGGTATCGATCAGACTATTCACTCCCTTCGTGTTGGATTCCACCGGAATTAACGCTAGATCTGCCGCGCCCAGAGCCGTCAGGCAGATCTGAGAACGAGAAGGCTGAACATCAATAATTACATAATCGAAGATGTCGGCAACAGCCTTGAGCCGTAGTTTGAGGATAAATGCGCCCGTACCACTACTGGCAAGAAAGTCTGAGACTTTAAATAAACTGCGATCGGCAGGAATCACAAATAGATTGGGATACTGAGTGGCATAAATCCCATCTTCAGTAGTCACAACTCCTGTCAATACTTCCATTAAACTAGGTTCGTTCTCTTCAACTTCCTGTCCGAGATAAAAAGTCAAATTAGCTTGGGGGTCAGCATCGATCGCGAGTACTCGTTTACCCTGCTGGGCAAGGAGAAGAGCCGTGAAGAAGGCAGCAGTCGTTTTCCCTTGACCTCCACTCAGAGAGATAAAGGCACAGATTTTCATACAAACCTCCTAGATGTCTAGATATCTACATGTCTAGAAACTTATACTATCATCTTGTTTCCCTAAACAATCGATCTCGACCTTTAAGCTTCCCCACTGGAATGTATTGGTTGCTAGTACTAAG
>ENA-OFCX01000210-OFCX01000210.1-metagenomes-genome-assembly--contig:-NODE-210-length-33158-cov-5.552820_pt1 | contig 33158 bp, 31 predicted proteins | sample MGYA00153384_OFCX01 | MGnify analysis MGYA00153384
GGCATCGTCGTGCGTGTCGTTGCAAGTTCTAGCAATATCTCGATATTGCGTCGAATTTGCGCCTAACGCACGCCGCACCATAAAATTTTTTATTGCGCACATTTTCGCAACTAACCACTCGCGCCATCGCGGTGGAACCGCTCCCACAAACAACTGCTTGTGCATTCGCACCTCAGTTGCCCCATTCGCGCCCTCTCCGACCCACTCGTCGCAGATCGCTGACGCACCAGAGAATCTCCACAAACATACAGCCATCAAAACTCCTCAACAGCGGAAACAGCATGGGTGAATTCATCGGTCAGATTCTTAAAGGCACGCCCATTTGGGCATGGGCCATTCTCGTTGCGCTGATCCTGTTGGGCGTCAAGCAGTTGCGGCCCCGCGTGGTCACGCGCTACTCGGTGCTGATCGCACCCGTGATATTTCTGTTCATCGGTTTGCTGGCGGCGGGTCGTGGGCCGCTGGGGTTTTCCGCTTGGGCTTTGACATTGCTTGCAACCTCCGCGCTCACATTTTTCATCTGGCAACCCACCGCGGGCGCTCGCTATGACGCCAGCAGCGACCGCTTGCATCTGCCCGGCAGCGCGCTTCCGATGCTGTTGATGTTGTCCATCTTTTTGCTGAACTACGTGATTAACGTGGCCCTCGCCATCAAGCCTGCGCTGCGCATCGAAATGATGTGGCAAGTGGGCCCCGCCATCATTCTGGGCGTGTTGTCCGGCGTGTTTATCGGGCGCGCGCTCACGCTGTTTCGCATCAATCGGCTGCCCCAAGCTGCCGTCACCGCATAGCAAAAAATGCCACGCATGGATGCCAGAATCGAAGCCAAGCTGCGTCCCGGAACGGACTATCACCCGTTACAGGTGATCCCGTTTTTCCGGCGCTGGAAGCCGTCACAGCTGCGCAGCATTGTGCTCACGGCCATCATGTGCGGGATGATTACGGCGCTGATAGCGATCTTCATCATGACCTTCGGCGGAACGCTCACTTGGCGTCGCATTCAAGAGGTGTTGACCTTCACGTTGGCCATCGGTTACAGCCAGCATTTCTTCTACACGCTGGTGATCCGCGTGGCGCGCCGCCATCGATTTTTAGCACCTTGGCTGATGCACCCTTTAGCGCTCGGCTTGGCTCTGCCATTGATCGGTATCTACGTCGGCTACGTCATCGCCCTGTTGATCGTTACAGGCAATTTGCGACTGTTCAGCCTCAGCCAAGGCTGGCGCGAATTGGTGTTTGCGTCGTGTATCGCCATTGCCATCGGCTGGGCGCTTTGGGAGGCAGTCGAAGCCAACCGCTTGCGCGAGGTCGAACGTCGCGAACGCGCAGAGCTCGAAGCGTCACTCGCCCGCGCCGACAAAGAGCGCGCCACCGCTGAACTAAAAACGTTGCGCGCCCAAGTCGAACCACATTTTCTCTACAACACGCTGGCCAACGTGGTCAGCCTGATTGATCGTGAACCAGCAACCGCCAAGCACATGACCGAGCGCTTAATTGGCTATCTGCGCCACACGCTCGACGCGTCTCGTCGCGACAATGCGACCGTGGGTGATGAGCTCAATATCGTCGCCGATTACCTTGAAATTTTGCGGTTGCGCATGGGCGAACGGCTTGCGTTCAGCATCAAGGCGACAGAGGTTGTGCGCGAGCTGCCGCTGTCGCCGATGCTGCTGCAACCGCTGGTTGAAAACGCCATCAAGCATGGCTTGGAGCCGAAGATTGAAGGCGGAAGTATCACGGTTTCAGCGGCCATCGACGACGGGTTTTTGCAGATTCGCGTCGATGACACGGGTCTCGGATTCGGCGTCGCAACCAACATAGTCGGCAGCGGGAATGGGCTCACCAACGTTCGGGCGCGGCTCAAAGCGTTGTACGGAGACCGCGCAAAATTGACCATTGAGCAGCCAAAAGAGGGCACGCGAATTTGCATCAGGTTGCCGATTTCAGCGGATGTGTAGGCGCGGCGCAAGCCGCGATTGCCGAGGGACGAGCAGATCGCCGCTCGTGCCGCTCCCACAAAAGTAACAACTTTTCGATGGATGCCTTGTTCCGCTAAGGCAAAGACCGTAATTATGGCAATAAGCGACTTTATGCATAAATCAGCTTGTTACCCAAGCATACCGGTAATTTATGCCCAAAGCCATTAAGGATCTTCGATGTCAAATTTCACTGCGCTGATCGCTGAAGACGAACCCAATTTAGCGCTTGCGCTCAAAGAGGCACTGGCCCGAACCTGGCCCGACTTGCGCGTCGTGGATGTGGTTGGAAACGGTCTCGCTGCGATCACCGCAGTTGATCTGCATGCACCGGATGTGCTCTTTATGGACATTCGCATGCCCGGCCTGACCGGGCTGCAAGTGGCGGAGCGCTTGGCTTGCGCGGCCAGCCCGCTGGTCGTTTTCGTCACTGCGTACAACGAATACGCAGTGCAGGCATTCGAGCGTGAAGCCGTGGACTACCTCGTCAAACCGGTCAACGACACGCGGTTGGTGGAGACCGTTGAGCGCCTAAAAAAGCGCTTGACGGCGTTGGAAAATTCACCCGAAACTGTCTCCGATAACAGCGAGCTCAGTCGCGCTATGGAGTTGATTAAAAGACTGGCTGGCGGCGCGGCGGGAGCGGCACCGCGCGCGTACCTGAAATTCCTGCGCGCTGGCATTGGCGACACGGTGCGCATCGTGCCCGTTGAGGAGGTCACGCACCTTCAGGCGCAGGACAAATACATCTCGCTCTACACCGCAGATGGCGAGCAGTTGATCCGCATTTCGCTCAAAGAATTAGCCGATCAGCTCGACCCCGCCGTGTTCGTGCAGGTTCACCGCTCAACCATTGTCAACATGCGCGTCGTGGTCAGCGCCGAGCGTGACTTCACCGGTCGCGTGTTGCTCACGCTCAAGGGCTTGAAGCAGACAGTGCACGTGTCGCGGCAGTATGCGCACTTGTTTTCGCGGATGTAGGGGTGTGGCGCGACGCAAGCTACTGCAAAACTGCAAGCAAAGACAAACGCTCGGCGCGCGCCACATCGGCGGCTTCATCGACATCCCACAGCGTTTCCGTCTCTGCCCACTGCAAACCTGATTGCCGCAGCGCATGGCGCGTTTGCGTCATCACCTGCGCGGTGCTCCACGCGACATCCGCGAACGGTTCGCCGCTCGCCGCATTGCTGCCGACCAGCACGTAGCCACCGTCCTCGGCGGGCGTAAATACCCAATGGCAGGTGGCGCTCAGAGCCGCCGACCCGGCCTGCAACGTGTCGACGCTGAGCGCCGGGCAATCGGTGCCGACCAGTAACACCTTGTCATGCGATTGCGCCAGCGTAATGAGGCTTTGCGCCATCCGTTCGCCAAGATCGCCGTCGCACTGCGCGTAAATCGGCAGCGCGAACCGAGCCGACCAATCAGCCACCGACGCGTGATCGGTGTCGCCCGCCACCCATAGCGATGCCGTGGCGCCTGTTGCCGCCACGGTGTGCAGCGTGCGCTCAACCAACTGACGATAAATGTCTGCCGAGCCGTCGACGCCGTAGGCGGGGATCAGCCGCGTTTTGACCTGTCCCGCAATTAGCGGGCGACAAAACACCGCAATGTGCAGCGGCGATTTCAACGTGAGGGTACTTCTAGAAATTCAATTTTCGGGATGAAATGCAAGGCGCACGGCGCGCAGCAACCGGAATGTACGCTCTGGTACATGAGGATTGCGAGCACCGGGCAACGCCGCAGTTCGCCCGAACAATGAATTTATAGGAGTGGCCTTGATTCGGAAGGTTGCCCGTACCAGCGCGCGAGCCTTGCTGGCGACACGCCAAGCGCGTAGGCCAGCCGCAACCACCACATCAACACAATGGTTCGCCACACACCGTTTTTTTGCCAGCGTCGTGCCGAAGTGGTGACGGTATTGCGCAGGCACAGCGGGGCGGATTGTTGACGGAGGCGTGCGCTCAAAGCGATATCTTCCATCAGCGGCAAGTTCGGAAATCCGCCGACCTGCTCAAACGCGCTTCGGCGCACAAAAATGCATTGATCGCCGGTCGCAATGCCGGTCAATCGCGAGCGCATATTCATCATCATTGCCACAATGCGCAGCATCGTATGTGCGGAATCGATACGCACGTCAAAGCGCCCCCAATTCGACGCACCGTTGTGCAGTGCGTCGGCAATCAGCGCGTCGGCTTCAAGCGGCAATTGCGTGTCGCTATGCAGAAATAGAAACGTGTCGCCCAGCGCCTGCTGAGCGCCCGCATTTTGCTGTGCTGCACGACCGCGCGGCGCGTGGATGACGTGATCGGCACCACTTCGGGCGATCTCGGCGGTGCCGTCGGTACTGCCGCCGTCCACCACCAAAATTTCAGCCCCGCGCTCACGCATCCGCTGCAACGCGAGTAACGTGACCGCAATGCGTCCGGCCTCATTGAGCACCGGGATGATGATGGAGAGCTTCATCGCGCTTAGTGCGTAGGGTGGGCAACTTGTTGCCCACGCGTCTCGTTTAACCGCACTATGCCAGCGCGCCACCGCACGAACTTCCCTGACCGGCGGTACAGCCGTAGCAATGGTCGCGCACCACGATTGGGCCATCGATTAACGCGTTCGATGCAGCGGCGATCACATCGCGCAGATGCGTGCGTGGTCGGCCGCCAGCGCGTGTGGCCAGACCGAGCATCTGGTTGAAATCGCAGTCATAGACATAGCCTTCGTAATCGATACTGAGCTGGTCGCGACACATCACGCCGTCTATGTTTTCGTCCTTGTGCGCGCCGCGCAACGTTTGCATGTAGCTGTCAAAGGTGCCTTTGGAGATCAGCGTCGAGCCGAAGCGCTGAATCGGCATGTTGGCGATGGCGAACAGGTGGTTAAACGTGATGCCGAATTTTTCGCCGAGCACGCGTTTGTAGTCGGCTTCAAGCTGCTGCTGGTTGGGCGGAAGCACGGGTTGTTGCGGGTTGTAAACGAGGTTTAACTCCAGAGGACTTGCAGCATCGCCATACCCCAGCGAGTTGAGTAATTGCAGGGCACGGATGCTGTTGTCAAACACCCCTTCACCGCGTTGCTTGTCTACGTTTTCGACCGAATAGCACGGCAGCGACGCGGTGATGGCCACCTGATGGTCGGCGAGGAATTGCGCCAGTGTTTCCTGCCCTGGTTCAAACAAAATGGTCAGATTGCAGCGATCAATCACCTTGACGCCGAGCGCGCGTGCTTCTTGCACTAGCGCACGGAAATATTGATTCAACTCCGGCGCGCCGCCAGTGAGATCAAGCGTTTTTGCGCCGGTGTGCTTCAGGGTGTCAATCACCAGATCCACGGTCTGCGCATCCATCATCTCGGTGCGCTGTGGGCTGGCCGCGACGTGGCAATGCACGCACGATTGATTGCACTTGTAGCCAAGATTGACCTGTAATGTGGTCACAGAACGGCGGCGCAGAGCCGGGAATGTGGTGCGGTGAGCGTCGAGGCGGGGCAGAACAGCGTGCATGAAAATCTCAAAAGTTAATCACGGGTCGTGACGTATCGTGACGTAGCGCGGCGTAGGCCACGCACTTAGTCGGGCAAACGTGCTGGCACCTTACGCGGGATGTCAAACGTTAGCGAGATGGCTACTTTACTTTGATGTCGTCCGCATCGGGCACGACCTTGCAGGGACCCACTCGCTTGCCGGTCATCGTTTGTCGGATGATTTCTACGCGGCTGACGGGTGGCGAGTAGCGCGATTCAAGCTCAATCGAAAAAGAGGTCGTAAAGACGCGGCCTAGCGCTACGCCGGATAGCGTTTTGCCCTCGTCGCAGGCGTAAACGAAGTGCAACGATTCGCCGCCTTTGTTCTTGCTGCTGCTTTTGAGCTGCGTGCGCAAGTAGCCCGAGCTTGGGCAGCGCGCGCCGCTACTGGCGAGCGTTTGTAGCGCGAAGGCGCGACCCGTCGAGAAGTCGTCGGCGCTACGGCAAGCAGAAAAGATGATGGTCGGGAAATTCACCCGCATATCAGGCGGAATGTCGGACTGCCCGGTGGCGATGCTGTAGCGCCATTCACCCGGCGTTTGCGCCTGAACGACGCTTGCTGCGCACAGTGCGACGGCCCAAAGCACGTGCCGTTTGATCAACATCCGCCCAGTCGTTTGGCGCTCATGCTCATATTCATCTTGCCGCCCATGGCCTTGGTGTTGCCGCCGGTCATGACCATTTTGGTGTCAATTTGCGTGGCGGTGGCCGTCATGTCGTAGCTTATCTGCATGGGCTCGGGCATGTCTTTCCCGGCACAGGTAGCCGTGAACACATAGCGGTTGCCAGTGATTTTGGGACTGCTGTACTTGCAATCGATGCCAGCGTCCTTCTGCGCGGACAGATTTCGGCCTTCATCAATGTCTTTTTGTGTCACGCACTGCTCAAAGCTGATTGGAATGCTGCCCATCCCGGGGATTTCGGTGCGTGTGTTGTACGCCCATTTGCCGGGTGAGGTGTCAAACTTGGGGAGCTGGGCCCGAGCGACGCTTGTGATCGTCAAAAGAGTTGCCAAACAGAGCGCGATACGTTTCATTGAAAGACCTCGAAAAATTGCAGTGATGATGGGGACGACGCGCTAAGGGTTACTCAGACGGGCCGTTCCTTGCAAAGACGGCGCAGTTTAGCGTTTTGCGACATTAACGACCGAAGCTTGCCTTGTGCCGACAAAAGTCCCCGGCAGTGTTCCAATACGCTCATGTGCAGACAGATTATTTAGAGCGTTCATGGATTCACTGATTGGCAAATTAACCACGCGGCTGCATGCGCACTGGAGCGAGCCCACCGGTGCGCCCTCGCAAACCACCCCGATTGTGATGCGCTCGTATCGCTGCCAGTGCGGCCGTCCGGTGTTCTTTCCGAACAGCCAATGTTTGGCGTGCGAAACGCCGCTCGGCTATGAGGTTCACAAGGGCCACATGATTCCGCTGGAGCCGGGGCGCGAGGCGGGCACGTGGCGACGCTTTGGCGGTGGTGGCAAATCGCCTGCGTATCGTCGGTGCACCAATTTTGAAACAGCAGCGGGCTGCAATTGGCTGGTGCCTTTGACGATTGGCGCGAGCTTGATGCCGGATGATGACGGGCTGTGCGTAGCCTGCAAATTGAACCGCACCATTCCGGATCAGGACGACGAAAGTAATCGTGAATTGTGGGGCAAGATTGAGCTGGCCAAACGGCGGCTGGTGTCGTCGCTGATTGCGCTGGGATTGCCGGTGCTGTCAAAGGAATCGGCGGATCCGGAGCATGGCTTGTGCTTCGATTTTTTGCGCGTGAAAGCGGGTGAACCGCCGATCATGACCGGGCATTTGCGCGGTGTGATTACGCTCAATATCGAGGAGGCCGACGACACCATTCGTGAGCAGATTCGCGCGTCGCTGCGCGAGCCGTATCGCACGCTGCTCGGCCATTTGCGCCACGAAGTTGGGCACTATTACTGGGATCGCTTGGTGTGGGACACGCGCTGGCTCACGCCGTTTCGCGCGTTGTTTGGCGACGAGCGGCTGGACTACCCGGGCGCGCTAAAAAGTCACTACGAAAACGGGCCGCCGGAGGACTGGCAAAAGCGCTTTGTGAGCAGCTACGCCAGCACCCATCCGTGGGAGGATTGGGCCGAGAGTTGGGCGCATTATTTGCACATGGTGGACACGCTCGACACGTCGCTTTCGTTCGGACTGGACGCGGGCAACGTGGAGCTGGGCTATGAGCCGTACACCTTGGACGACGTGTGGTGGCCGCAGGCGCAAAACGCGGTGGAATTTTTGGGATTCATCAACTCGTGGATTCGCATTACCGGCGTCATGAACGAGCTGGCGCGCAGCATGGGCCAGCCTGATTTTTATCCGTTTGCGCTGCCGAGGGCGGCGGTGTCGAAGCTGCATTTCATTCATTCCGTGGTGCAGGACGCGCGGGTTTGAGGGTGGAAGTGAAGTTGCAGCTTTTTATTGAAATGCCCGTTTTTATTGGGCTATATTCTTAAAAAAAACTTAGTCGATAAATAGCTATTTGTGCCTTTAAGCCCAAGTGTGCCGGGAGTTTCAGGATAAAGCTGATGGGTAATCTGTCGGTTGGGCATGGCTGTGGGAGCGATTCCATCGCGACTATGAAACTCATCGGTGAAGCATCGCGGTGCAACCGCTCCCACAGGATGCCGCACCGCCAACGGTCTGTCGATAAAACGGATTCGCGGCGACGCCACTACGCACCCGCTCCGCTATAACGAAAATGCGTTCAGTATTTAAAGGAGGATGCTATGCGCCGATTGTTTTTTGCTGTGCTCGCGTTCGGGGCAAGCGTTGCGTTCGCGCAGGATTTCCCGTCGCGGCCCATCACGTTGATCGTGCCGTTTCCGCCCGGTGGCGTGGCCGACAACGTGGCGCGTCCGGTGGCGCAGGCGTTGTCGAAGCAGCTTGGCCAAACGGTTGTCATCGAAAGCAAGCAAGGCGCTGGCGGCGGTATCGGCATGGCGTTTGTGGCAAAGGCCAAGGCCGATGGCTACACGTTGCTGCTGGCGTTATCGTCGATTTCGGTGATCCCCGAGGCGGATAAAGTGCTCGGTCGTGCGCCGATGTTTCAGTTGGATCAACTGCTGCCTATCGCGCGCTTCACCGCTGACCCGGTGGTGCTCGCAGTGCGAGCTGAATCGCCGTGGAAGACGTATGCCGAATTCGTCGCGTTTGCGAAGGCCAATCCGAAAAAACTCAACTACGGTTCGTCCGGCAACTACGGCACCATGCATGTGCCAATGGAAATGTTGGCCTCCAGCGTGGGCGTCACGCTCACGCACGTGCCGTTCACCGGTGCGGCACCGGCGGTCACCGCGTTGCTCGGCGGCACGCTGGACGCCGTTGCCTCTGGCCCGTCCACGGTGGTGCAGCACGTGAAAGCAGGCAAGCTGCGTGTGCTCGCTAGCTGGGGGCCAGAGCGTCACCCCGCGCTGCCCGATGTGCCCACATTGCGCGAGCTGGGTGTGGCCACCGAATACGCGCAATGGTCGGGCCTGTTCGCGCCTGCAGGAACGCCGGAGCCGGTGCTCGCCGCGCTGCGCAAAGCCGCACGCGAGGCGCAGGACGACGCGGCGTTCAAGCTTGCCTTCGTCACGCTACAAACGCCGCTCGCTTACCTCGACGCGCCCGCGTTCCGTACGTACTGGGACGCTGATGCGAAGAAAATGGCGGATGTGGTGCAGCGCATTGGCAAGGTGGAATAGGTGAATACGAGACTACGGATGCACGCTGTAGGGGCGCTCCTACAACGCTCACAACGGTCAACGCCGTCAGGTTGCTTGGGCGCATCGCCACGGTTGTCACCGCTTCGATCAGTCTTTCTCTCATCGCCTGCACCACCATGACGAACACCGCCACCGACAAAAACAGCACCGCCGAAGTCGTGCGCGCGCTCGCCCCCGAGGGTCGCCTGCGTGCCGCGATCAATTTCGGCAATCCGATTCTCGCCAACAAGGACGCAACAACGGGTGAGTCGGTCGGCGTGTCGGTTGATCTCGCGCGCGAACTCGGTCGTCGCCTGAACGTGCCAGTTGAACTTGTTACGTTCACGGCCGCGGGCAAAGTGGTGGAAGCGGTGACGGCCAACGAGGTGTCCATCGCGTTCGTCGCCATTGACCCGCAGCGCGCGGTGTCCACGTTCTACACCGCGGCCTACGTGGTGATCGAAGGCGCGTACTTGGTGCGCAACGATTCACCGCTCAAGGAGAACGTTGAGGTTGACCGCGCGGGCCAGCGGATCGTTGCCGCGAAGGGCAGCGCGTATGACTTGTACCTGTCGCGCGAAATCAAAAACGCCACCATCGTTCATGCGCCCACCTCGCAAGCGGTGACCGACACGTTTATTGCGCAAAGCATGGACGTCGCCGCCGGGGTGAAGCAACAGTTGCAAATGGACGCCGAGCGCATCCCCGGCTTGCGCCTGTTGCCCGGCCGTTTTATGGTTATCAATCAAGCGATGGGCACGCCGATTTCACGCGCAGCGGCGGGTGACTATTTGCAGGCGTTTATCGAAGAGATGAAGTCCACTGGATTCGTCGCTGCATCGCTTGAACGGCACGGCATCAAAGGTGCCGAGGTGGCCCCTGCTGCGTCGCGTCAACCCTAAACCGACAAAGCCTTAGCCAAAGTGACAGAGGTGACGCAGGTGATGGAGGTGACGAACAATCGTCACATGGTCACCTACGTCATTCAAGTCACTTAAGTCACTTTGCGCTGAACCGTGCATTGTCTAAGCGAAAAATGTCATCATTGAACCGGTAAGTGACTAAATTAACAGGAGGAGAGAAACCAATGAAACGTTTCACAATCATCGCCCACGTTGTGGCCGTGCTCGCGCTTTGCAGCACGCCGTTCGCCGTGTCTGCACAACCGGCCTACCCAAGCAAACCAGTGCGAATCATGGTGGGCGCATCCGCTGGCGGCGGCACCGACATCATCGCCCGCATGCTGGCTGAAAAGTTCGGCGCAGCATTCAAGGAGGCGTTCATCGTTGAAAACCGTCCCGGCGCATCGAACACCATCGCCGCAGATGTGACCGCCAAGGCGACGCCCGACGGCCACACACTGTTGGTCGCCACCAACACTGGGCAGGCCATCGCGCCGCATCTAATTAAACTGAGCTTCGATCCCATCAAAGACTTGACGCCAATTGCGTTGATCGTCACGGTGCCCAACGTGCTGGTCGTCAATCAGCAAATTGGCGCGAAGGACACCAAAGAATTGATTGCGATGATGAACGCAAAACCGGACACGTATAGCTATGCGTCCTCCGGCGTCGGCAGCACGCAACACCTCGCGGGCGAAGGCTTCAAGCTTGCTACGGGCGTGAAGATGACGCATGTGCCGTACAAGGGCAGCAGTCAGGCGCATCTCGATTTAATCGCGGGCAGCGTGCAAGTGATGTTCGACACCACATCCTCCGCGATGGCCCAAATTAAGGCGGGCAAACTCAAAGCGCTCGCGGTGACCACGCCCAAGCGCGCCGCTGAATTGCCCGATGTGCCCACGCTCGCCGAAGCAGGCGTGCCGGGGTTCGAGATGAGCACGTGGTACGGATTGTTCGTGACCACTGGCACGCCGAAAGAGGTCATCGCGCGACTGGTCGACGAGACCAATAAGATTTTGCGTTTGCCCGACGTGCAGGCCAAATTGCGCGGTCTCGGCGGCGAACCGGCGGGCTTGAGCGTTGAACAATTCGCGGCGTTGAATAAAGCTGAATTTGAGCGCTTCGGCAAGCTCATTCGCGAAGCCAACGTGAAGATCGAATGATGAAACCCAACATCGCGCTAGTCATTGGCGATCCGGCGGGTGTCGGCCCGGAACTGGTGGCGAAACTCCTTGCCGACAGGGACGTTGCGCAGCAGGCAAATATCTTCATCATCGGTAATCGCGCGTCGATGGCCGATGCCGAACGGGCAACCGGCACATCGCTTGGCCTCGCAACGGTCGATCAAGCCGATATCGGTGTGCGGGATTTCGCGCAGCCCGTCTGGCTTGATTGGTCGGGTATCGACGCGCCCGCGTTTGCGCGAGGCAAGGCGGACGCGCCAAACGGCAAGTTCATGCTCGACATGCTCACTCTGGGCGCGCAGCTCACTCGCGACGGAAAGACCGATGCGCTGTGTTTTGCACCCCTCAACAAGGGCGCATTGCGCGCGGGCGGCATGCATCAGGCCGACGAGCTGCGCTGGTTTGAAGACCTGCTTGGGCGCCACACTTACACCGGGGAACTCAACGTCCTCGACACGCTGTGGACGTCGCGCGTGACCTCGCACGTAGCGCTCAAGGACGTGAGTGCACTACTCACCAAAGAGGGTGTCGCTGACGCGGCGCAACTCATCACCACATCGTTGAAAGCGTCTGGCAAAGCCGAGCCCCGCGTTGGCGTATGTGGCCTTAATCCGCACAACGGCGACAACGGCAACTACGGCACCGAGGAGATCGACATCATCGAGCCAGGGATAAAACTGGCACGCTCACGTGGGATCAAAGTGGATGGCCCGTTCCCGGCAGACACCATTTTCGTGCGCGCCAAAAACGGCCATTACGACGGCATCGTCACGATGTATCACGACCAAGGCCAGATCGCCATGAAGCTCATGGGCTTCGAGCGCGGCGTCACCGTGCAGGGCGGTTTGCCGATTGCGGTCACGACGCCCGCGCACGGCACCGCCTACGACATCGCAGGGCAGGGCGTCGCGAACGTGGGTGCCATGCGTAACGCGTTTGATTTGGCGTGCCGTATGGGCCGCACAAGCCGCGCCCGTACGATGGGTTGAGCGCAGCGATACCCATCAAACGTCAAGCAACAGTATCGACAGTCCGCTTTGCATAAAACTTGATCGCGCTCGGCTCCGATGTGCTCTGCACTAGCGAAGGTGGCGGCGAGCGCAAAATGTTTGCGCGCATCGTGCCCATGACGTGCATCTCGCAAGGTTTGCAATCAAATTTGAGCGTCAGCTTATCTTTGCCGCTGATGAGCACCATGGGTTCGGCGCGCACCTGTCCTTGCACCCCTTGAACGCCCTTTGCCTGCTTTGGGCAGAGGTTGAAGGACCAGCGCAGGCAATGCTTGGTGACCATCACCGGCACCTCGTTGGACTCGGTGTGCGCCTCGTAAGCAGCGGCAATGAGCTTGACGCCGTGCTTGGCGTAGAAATCGCGCGAGGCTTGGTTGTAGACGTTGGCGAGATAGGTGAGTTGTTCGTCGGGATACTGCGCGGGTGGCTCGGCGGCTGCGGCGCGCGTCCACTTGGGCAAGTGCGCGAGGCGGGCGGCCTCTAACTTTTCAATGGCGTCGCGGCGCAGCGCGTTAGCGGCGGAGGCGGGCACGAACCACGCCTGCGACCACCCTAGTGTGATGGCTTTCATCGCGAACAGGGTGTTGCCGAGTTTGCCGAGATTTTCTTTGAGACTATCTTCGGCGCGAGCCGGATTTTTGGCGGGGTCTTTGGTGTAATCGAGCGTGGCAGTTGCGCTCGCACCGTGCTCATCGTGCAGCGTCAATGCAAAACCGGTCGCGGTGTCGGCGAAAGTCATCGACACATTAATGCGCCGCTCTGACGATTTTTTTGCGAGCGTCTGTTCCCAGACGTGGTCGCGGTTGCGGTTGATTGCTGTGCCGACCATCAAAGTGCTGAGATCGGCGGTTGCTTGCGGCGTGACGCGCCATGCGTTGCCGATGTGCTTGACCACGTCGGCCTGCGTGCCCTTGACCTCGCGCTTGTGCATCCATGTCAGGCCGTCGCCGTTGGCGAGCGTTTGCGCGCTATCAATCTCAAACCATCCTGACCCAACCCGCGTCACCGTGCCGATCTTCGATCCGACATGCGCTGGCGCATCGAACGCGCCGATGTCCATCTTGCGGTCGTTAACAAAATAATCGGTGCTGCTGCGATTGAAGGTTTTGTCGGTGTCGGGCGTGAAGGTGTAGGTGCATTTGCCATGTGAGGCCGCCGCGAGTTCAGGTCGCTCGTTGAGAATTTCGTCGATCAGCGTGCGGTAATGCGCGGTTACGTTTTTCACGTAACCCATGTCTTTGTAGCGGCCCTCCACTTTGAAGCTGCGAATGCCCGCATCAATCAGCGCGCGCAGGTTTGCGCTCTGGTCGTTGTCTTTCATCGACAGCAAATGCTTGTCAAACGCCACCACGCCGCCCTTGTTGTCTTGCAAGGTGTACGGCAGGCGGCATTCCTGCGAACACGAGCCGCGATTGGCGCTGCGACCAGTGTGTGCTTCAGAGATGTAGCAATTGCCCGAGAAGGCCACGCACAGCGCGCCGTGCACAAAAAATTCGAGCGGCACATCGGGATTCACCGCCGCGCGCATCTGCGCGATTTGCTGCAACGTGAGTTCGCGGGCGAGCACCAGCTGCGAGAAACCGGCATCGCCAAGAAACTTCGCCTTCGCCACGGTGCGGATATCGCACTGCGTCGACGCATGCAGTGCAATCGGCGGAATGTCCAACTCGAGGATTCCCATGTCCTGCACGATCAGCGCGTCCACACCCGCGTCGTAGAGCTCGTGAATGTATTTGCGTGCAGGCTCCAGCTCATTGTCGTGCAGGATCGTGTTCACGGTCACGAAAACTCGCGAGCCGTAACGATGGGCAAAGCTCGTGAGCCCTGCTATGTCGGCAACGCTGTTTTCAGCCTTGCTGCGCGCGCCGAACGACGGGCCGCCGATGTAGACCGCGTCGGCACCGTGCAGCACCGCTTCACGCCCAATTTCAGCATCGCGGGCGGGAGACAACAATTCAAGAGGGTGGCGCGGCAGGCTCATGGGCAAAAAAAATCAGGGAAGGCCACTATTTTCGCGCAGAACGGATGTGCACTGCGCTAAGTAATCGCTGAATAAACCGAGTTTTTTCATTAGATTTTTTCTTCGTCGCCCCTGCGAAGGCAGGGGCCCAGCGTCTTTTGACGCATTCCAAAATTGTCACGAAACACCCAAAGTCACTGGGTTCCTGCCTTCGCAGGAACGACGAAATGTGTGAATTTCTTCTAATGGGCGCGTCTAGAAATTCGTTTTTCGGGATGAAATGTTGGGCGTGCGGCGCGACGGACGCATGCCTTCATCATCGCGAAAACGAGCGCGTCATAGGCGGTGTCTTCAACGTCAAAACTGCTTGAACATTGAGCAAGACCATCAGCCTGCCCATCGGAAGGGCTCGCGTCAGTCGCACGGTCGGTCACGCCGCTGTGCGCATCACCCCGGCGATGGCTGTGGCATCAAACGCGGTCAGCGAACCGTTACCCGGCGCAGTGCGGTGGTCGCGTCGGCTGGCGTGCGCGCATCGTTGAACGTGCCGATGAAATTCGCTCGGCGGTCGAGTCTTTTACGCGTCATCCGCGACGGCATGCTTGACGATGGTCACTGGCATGGTCGAGGCGTGCAGGATGGCCTGCGACACCGAGCCGAGCAATGCACTTCGTAACGTGCCCTTGCCGTTGGCAGCAATGATGATGGCCTCGCAGCCATAGTCTTCTGCAATTTCGATCAGCATGGGGGCCGCGTAACCTGAGCGCACTTCGCGCTCGAACGACGCGCCGGCCGCCGTGCATAACGCGTCGCCGCGCTCTAGCGCCTGCGCGCCTACGGTCTGGTTGACGCTCTCGCGTGCTTCTGCGTCCGGTATCAGCAACATTTCGTACACGCTGGCGGGTTCTTGCACCGTTGCCAGAACGAAGCTTGCCTTCAAGCCTTCGCGCAACAAGTGCAATGCGTGATGCACGGCGTCAAGCGCCAGTTCCGAGCCGTCGAGGGGAATGAGAATTTTCATGGATCGCCTTTACAGAGTGAGCACAGCATACGCCGTCACCGTGCTTGCGACGAAATCAAGCGACCCAGTTTTAAAAAACTCCGAATCTCGCCCGCCTGCAGCAACCAAAAAACGCTCCGCGCGCAATACGTCACCGCGCATTCGCCCAGACGTGTCGCGAAATTTTGTGTGCGGTGGGATGAATGGATGTCCATGCCTGATTGTCCTGCGGATTCGAAAAATATAGTTAACAGCTTTTTGACGAAATGGCCGTTTGATATGGGCGCTGCGGTCATAAAGTGCATTTAACGACTATTGCTATTATGTGCTTGCAAGCCACTTATATGAGGGGTATTAGACACAAAGCTATCAATATTTGCGACGGCAAAAATGTCCGCCAAGCTGGCAAATGGCCGCCACCGCTAGCCCAATGCGCTGCGCTTTTGCTGTGTCCACGATGGGTCTGAAAGAATGATGCAACTCCACAGCTCAATCCTTTGGCGTTCGGTCAAAATCGGTGTGCTGTTGCTGGCGATTGCGTTGCCCGCGCGCGCCGCCGAGCGCGCCATCGACAAAGAAATCATCGTCCCCGTCGGATTAGACGCGGCGTGGGCCGCATGGACGACACGCGACGGCATCATCAGTTTTTTCGCGCCCGACGCGGTGGTTGACGCGCGCGCTGGTGGCGCTTTTCACGTCTACATCAACCCGCTCGCCGAGCCCGGTATGAAGGGCGCGGACGACATGCGTTTTCTTGCTGTGCAGCTTATGCAAATGATCACCTTCGACTGGAACGCACCGCCGCATCTGGCCGAAGCGCGCGCACAACGCACGCTGGTCAGGGTGCGCTTCGCCACCGTCGACGACAAGCGCACCTTGGTCACACTGCACCACACCGGATGGGGCAACGGCGGCGAGTGGGACAAAGCGTACGGCTACTTTGACCGCGCTTGGGGTAACGTGCTCGCCAGCCTGAAAAGGCGCTTCGAAACCGGCACCACGGACTGGACAGCATGGCTAGCGCAACTCAAGAAAATGCGCGACGACGCAGCGGTGAAGAAGTAGTTTTCGTCGCCCCTGCGCAGGCAGGGCACCAGCGCCTTTCGTAACCATGAGCGGTATCGGGCCGCGAGCAAAGTTGCTGGGTTCCTGCCTTCGCAGGAACGACGAAGATCAGTGTGTACGGTGGGCAACGTGTTGCCCACGCGTCGCTTTAAGCAAGCGGAAACCCCATCGCAACCGTCCCCAACCCGCCAAAGTCCATCACAAACGAATCCCCCGGCGCACAAGGCACAGGCACCACGCACGTCCCGGTCGTGACGTAATCCCCCGCCAGCAATCCATCACCATAGACGCACAACTCATTGGCAAGCCAAGTGAGGGCAATGCGCGGATCACCCAGCACATTGCTACCCATGCCTTCCGCCGCTACGGCTCCGTTTTTGTAAGCAGTCACCCGATGTGCGGCCAAGTCAACGCTGCGCCAATCCACGGTCACTGCATCGCCCACCATCCACCACGAAGCGCAAGCCAAATCGGCAATCAACGAAGGCGCACCCGCCTGCACAAAATCAGCCAAACGACAGTCCGGAATTTCGATGCCAAGATGCAAGTCGGCAACCGCTGACATCACTTCATCCACGGTGTACGCGCCCGCTGCGGCATCGCGTGGCGGCAGCGCGCGGTTCAACGAAACGCAAACTCCGCCTCAACCACCCGCAGCAAATTGCGCCCAAGATCAATCGAGTTCGCCGCCTCAGTGCCAGCCGCAAACACGCGACTAGCCAGCAACCGCCCAGCTAGCGGCCCGTCCACATTAACGTGCTTCTGCCCCGCCACACTCGTCGCCGCGATCTTCCAGCCGAGGCAAGGTTGCCCAGACAAACGCGCGACTTCGGCTTGCACGGCGTAGCCCTCGGCGCGACTCGTGGGACGACACGAATCAGGTAGCGCATTGATCTGCGTGCCGTCGCAAAAGTTTGACCAGATTAGTTGTGCGGCTTCATTCATCGGCTTGCCTTGTCGTTGGAAGTGTGAAGTTTGATGCTAGCGATTTGCTGGCGATGAGATTCGAGTTCGCATCAAAAGTCTTGAGTTCAGCTTACGATAGCAACTGTTCTGTTTTGACACGAATAACCGGCTAGCCAGCGAAATATGAGCAAGAAAAAAGACATGTCCAGATCGAGGTACGATTTTTGTCCCCTTAGAGCGATATTGCTTGGTTTATCGCCAGCCGGCGCATCTGGATTTGAAGGCCTCGTTGCCACTGCTTTAGCCAATTTGACTGGTATGACATTTCGATTGGCTAAATCGGGATCGCAATTCGGTCGAGACGCGAGCACACCCAATGGCGCCTTCGCAATCGCAATGGAGGCGAAGCGCTATTCCGACGACGTGTCATTCGAGACCCTGGCGGGCAAAGCGACTGTAGCCGCCTCGGTGCTGGCAGGCACGTGTGATCTCTGGATCGTGTGTGCAACAAGCGAGGTTGGCGATGACACGCAACGCAAACTCGCCGAGCTGCTAGCAAAAGAAGGCATTAGCCTGCTGACCCTGGATTGGGGCTACGCGCCCCTGCCTGCACTTGCGGTGCTGATTGCGTCCCAACCCAAGTTCGTGAATATCTGGTTCGAGGAAAACGTGTCCGACGTTAACGTCGACGTGCTAAATGCGCAACTCGACTTGGTGCACAGCCATCCTTCGTTTGATACAGCGGTGGAAGCCCTGTTGCTTAGTGTCAGCGCGTCGGACGTCGGTCTGGATGCCTTGCGCGTCAGGAGTCGCGACTGGTTAGCCGCGAAATTTGCTGAACCAAACGCCTCGAGAATTAGTTTTGGTCAACGAATTTGTGTGACGGATGGAAGCCGCCCACCAATACAACGCGCGGACATAGAACGTAATCTTCAAGAATGCGAGCGCAGTGATCTCGGCAACGTAATTGCTGTCCTAGGCGAGGAAGGTGCTGGAAAAACTTGGAGTGTGGCAAATTGGATGATGCGGAAGGCCGATTTACCCGTCGCGCTTTTTGTTGCGGGTTCTCGGAAAGAGAGCCTTGACCCACAATTCCCTGAACGAAGTTTGGCGCGGCTAATTGCAGCGCAGAACGAGACAAACTCGGAGTTGTCGATCAAGAGCTGGGAGCGTCGCATTCAGCGCTGGAAACTTGCGACGGTGGGCGAACGATGCAGATTCTTGGTAGTTTTTGACGGACTGAACGAGGATGCAGCGCGACCGTGGTCAGATATCTTGATCGCCTTTGTCGAATTAGTGAAAAAACTCGGTGGCCACCTTGTCGTCACGTGCCGTCCAGCTTTTTGGCACCGCAATATATCGCCACGCCTAAGCGGCGCGTTGCAGCCGTCTGTGGTTGAAGTGCCTGGTTACTCCGACGAGGAACTCGCGACCGTACTGCGCCAGTCTGGGCGCGATGTTGCCGATTTTCCGGAGCGCACTAAAGAATTCATTCGAAATCCGAGAGTCTGCTCGGTCGCGTTAACGGTGCTCTCGTCTTCAGATATTCAAGCCGATGAGTTGACTTATGAACGACTGCTTTTGTCGTACTGGCAAGTGCGGCTAGCGGAACGCGGTAACTTGATACGCCACAACGCAGAGGATTTCAAAAAGCTGCTGAGCGCGCACGCAAAAAAGTGGTTGGTAAGCGCAGGAGGGAATTCGTTCGCAACTGACGACTGGCCAGACCTTTCCGGTGCAGCAAAACGCGAAGGCCTTGAGGCGGTACGCGCCGATCTCACCGAAATCGTGGAAGGTCGATTTTTGACCGTAGTTGATGAGTCTCGTTACACGTTTAGACCTGAAACACTGCCGTTTGCTCTGGGACTACTGGTGGCTGATGAGCTGAAATTTCTTCCCAAAGATCATGAAGCGCGAGAAGCGATTCACAAGATACTTGACCCTGTCGCGGGCTTCGACACGATTGGAGACATCCTAGGCGCAGCAGTTCTGCTGGCATGCGCCGATTCAGCCTTTCCGGACGCAACCATTGCTGCACTCGCGGAGTCTTGGTTCTCCTTGCAAAACACTCGAACAGATACTTACACAGCGATTGGAGCATGCATCCGCGCGCGACCTGCAGCTTTTTTCGATGCAGTCGAGTTGGAAAATTTTTCTGGTCGTCACAATTGGCTAGCAGATGCGCTCGTTAGCGAACGCGGTGTCATGATTGTCGAGAAGGAAGCAAAAGTACGCGTGCCGCTATGGTTGGGTACATGGACACGCAAATCGCACCACACGGCGCCGGGTAATAGTCAAGTGCAGCGAGCAGACGAGCGGTCAATGGAGATTGAAACAAAACTCATGCAACTGCGGCCAGAGGAGCGATCATTGTTTGAAGCGATCTGCTTTGAAAAAGGCAAGTTGGCACCGCCCTCCTTGATCAACATCGCAGCCCGATTTATTGCGGACCGACCGCTAGCCCCTTTTGCTCAGGCGTTTCTGGCTCGAACACTAGTTCTTTCTGTCGCACGCGATTTGTACGATAGCAACGACGAAATAGCGTGGATTTTCCGCCTCAACAGGTGTGACGCTGAGGACACTGTTCATGCAATTGAGGTGTTGGGCGCGCCACTTTTGCCGAGTGCTTCACCTCCGATGCAAGTGGCAATTTTGAGCTTGTATCGATATTCGGGATCGCCAAAGCTTGGATTGATCGCGGACGACACAGCGCCCATACCCAAGGGTCATCGATGGCGTAGCGTTGAGAATTTATGCGACGTCGATCCGTGCGATCCAAATGCCCTTGATCCGTCGAACCTTCAGAACACGATTAGACAGATCGGTAGCTGCGATCAATTGAATGTTCGTTCCGCATCTGGAACGACGTCGGAGGATCACACTATCGAGACGACCACGCCGTCATTGAGTAGGTTTTCGATTAATGAATTGGTTGTGAAATGGCGCGAGGTGATTGAGTCACTGCCGCAGCGAGAGCAAATGAGCCTGCGTCAATTGATAATCACTTTGCCGTCGCTGAGCCCTCTTTTTGACGAACAATCCATTAAGTCTCTCAGAGCGACGTTCGACCGTCTAGCAGCCGATCCATCAATAGTGCGAAGCGATGAGCTGCAGTTAATGATTAACTATTTGATGATGGCGCTTGTACCGCACTACAGCGTACACGACCAGTTTGAGCTGTTGCAAAGAGCTCCCGACAGCGTGAAGGAATTCGATAATTTGTACGAGCTTCTCGGAAGTTTGCCATGCTCCGACTTTGAAGGTTTTCTGGATTCAGCACTGCGCAATGGGGAAGCGACGCAAATTCGCCGTGTGCTTGTATTCGCGCCGTCTAACGACGCGCCGTTGACTGAAAAGGCGAAAGCGCTAGTTTGCGAATGTATGCGCAGTGCGGAAAATGATGTCGCGGGCTTGGCGATGGAAGTTGCGCGCGCGAACCGCGCCGATGATTTGAGCTGGATTCCAGCCGAGAAAGTAGCCGAATCGACCGAGTCGTTGCCACGTGATTGGCAGACAGGTTGCCGAAGCAGGCTGATTGCCACCATCGCTGTTCGCCAGCACAGGGCTGAGTTATTGAAATTTGTTCAACCAGATGAGTTGGCATGGTGTTGCCAAGAATTGGGCGTCGAAGGAGCTGGCTTCTATTTAGATGTAGTTGATTGTTCAGTTACTCGTCTGCTACTTCCGGTATCGACAGCACTACCGAAGACCACGCAGCTCGCGCTTCAGGTGTCCGGCGCAAATTATTCTCGAAGGCTGAACGCGAGCGAGGACGTTTCGCGTTCGACGGGAAGAAATGACACTGATGCATTCAATGCAGACTTGAGCAGCGATGTCGATTTCATTACAAAATTCGCGTCTCGACAAGAAGTAATGCAGAAAGAAGTTGAGTTTTTCTACAACGGCCTCGCGAACGAGGGCGTATCCACATTGACCGATTACATCGGCCTACACGAGGCCGTTAATCTGGTTGAGCGGTTTCCCGAGCGTGTGATGGCGTTGCTGAACAAGATGCTTCACGCTGGGGATCGGAAAACGCATCGATGGGTCAGCAACTATGCGATTCCTTTGGCGAGTGCGTTTGCAACTCGTGACGAGAGTTTGTGTAGCGCGGTTTTTGAACGCTACCGGACAGTCAAACCGGTCGTGAATATTTACTTCTACCCAGGAGGAGTTCCTCTATTTCTTGGAGCATTATTTGCAACGCCGACGTCAGTGCTAGATCTTGAAAAGCGTCAAGTATTTGACGACGCGTTCACAGATGCGGAGCTCGAGCTAGCGATAGTTTCGGCCGAGCGGTTCGGAGATCATTTTTGGTTAGATGGTTACGTCAATGAATTGTGTAGCGCGGACACCGCCGGGGATGTCGCCCGTGGCCTGACGATTGCGTCTTTGCGAAAAGCTAATCCCGATTCCGATAAACAACTTGCGCGCACTTTTGGCGGCAGATTTTTGTTTGCTGTCAAGGAGCACGCGATCGCAACATATGAAAAAAACGAATGGGCCGAACACTGGTTCAATCTCGCATCGAAAGCGGCAGATCCAGTCGACTTTTGGCGCTTTGGGAATCTGGCCGAACACATCGTAGACAGGCGATTTGCGCACTGGTCCGAGAAGGGAACTAGCACTTTTCCATCCTTCGAATGTGACCTAATGACTCGCTTTAACTCGTCCGCACAAAAGCGCTCTAAGAAGCGTGAGGAAACGCTCTTCGGTCTTCCTGCCCCAAGTTCAGAGTTGAAAAGAGTGCTTCGGAGCGCAGGCTAGTTAAGGAGATGGCTCGAACGGCCAATCCACAACAAAATGGAACGGTTCCGCCATTCACGTTCGCTTCCCCGCGATCCGTCGCATCAACGCCCTTCTGATCGAAATCGCCCGCAGAATGGGCGCCCGCGCACCTAGGCAGGTGCAATTCGCCCAGTGGCTCAGAAACGAGGTGCATACCATGATCGCATCCATCGAACGCTGTCCTCAGCGCTACGCGCGCGTCGCTGGCATCTTGTACTTGGCCATCATCCTCTTGGGCACGTTTGGCGAGTTGTACGTCAGGGGAACGCTAGTTGTCTCGGGTGACACGGCGGCAACGAGTGCTGCTATTGCAGCGTCGCCGCTTATCTGGCGTGCGGGCATTGCCGGTGATTTGTTGATGCACGTTTTTGACGTACCGGTGATAGTGGTTTTGTACTATTTGCTGCGGCCTGTGAGTCGGAGTCTGGCGTTGTTTGCGACGTTGATCAATCTGGTGCAGACGGCTGTGTTGGTGGCGAACAAAATGAACTTGTTGGTTCCGTTGTTGCTTCTGGAAAACTCCAGTTACTTGGCTGCTTTTTCATCCGAGCAGCTGTATGCACTGTCCAGTCTGGCTATTAAGGCGCATGGGTATGGTTTTGGCATCGGGCTGATCTTCTTTGGTGTTGCGTGTCTGGTTCGTGGTTATCTGATTTTCAAGTCCGGGTTTTTGCCAAAAGCTTTGGGCGTTTTGATGGCGATTGCGGGATTGAGTTATCTGATCAACAGCTTCGCGTTGCTGCTCGCACCGTCGTTCGCAACCGCGATCTTTCCCGGTATTTTGATGCCTGCGTTTGTGGGCGAGTTGTCGCTCACTTTGTGGCTGATTGTGAAAGGCGTGAACGTGGAACAGTGGCAGCGCAGCCTGCAACGAGCCGCTGCAAGTTAGCGCGCTCAGGGCAAATCGCATTCACGCAATTTCGCCGTATCGAAACGCGTGCCGCAAATTCTGCGCTGCAATAGTCTAAAGCCAGGAGCACCTATCCACGCTCTTCGTCGTGGTGCAACTAGATTGAGGAGAGCAATATGCGCAATACGCAATGGGGTCAAATGAGACAACAGGGATACGTGAAGGCACTGCAAGCGGTGTTGATGGCTGGCGCAGCGCTGGTATTGAGTGCGTGCGCGACGACGCAGCCGGAGGTGAAAAAGGCGGCGCTGCCGAGGCCTGAGGAAACGAAGGCGGTGCTTTGGGTCGGCAATAGTTTTTTCTACTACAACAACAGCATGCATGGCCACGTCGGCCAGTTGATTCGCGGCTCGACGATGGCTGACAAAACGGGCCATCGCGGCGTTTCGGCCACCATCAGCGGGTCGGGCATCAACTGGCATGACCTTGAGTCGCACTTCAAGCCGAACGGCGTCGGTTCATATTCGTTTAATGCGAAAAATGAGGTGGTTTTCAATACGGCCACCTTGTCCTTTGACGTGGTGCTGATGATGGATTGCAGTCAGTGTCCGATCCATCCGCAACTGCGCTCGGTGTTTTATGAGCACGCAAAAAAGAACAGTGATATCGCTCGCAAACACGGCGCGCGTCCAGCGTTCTTCATGTCATGGGCGTATGCCGATATGCCCGAAATGACGGAGCAACTGGCGACGGAATACACCAATGCGGGCCGCGCCAACAACGCGCTGGTGGTGCCTGCGGGGCTCGCGTTTGCGCGCTCAATTAACGATCGCCCGGACATCGTGCTGACCGTCGCCGACAAGCGCCATCCAACGCTCGCCGGGACGTATCTCGCGGCGTGCACGGTGTTGGCCTCAATTTACAAAACTAACCCGGAGGGCAACACGCATACGGCTGGATTGGATGCAGCGACTGCCAGGCATTTGCAGACGGTGGCTTGGCAGACGGTGTTGGACTATCAGAAGCCGTGACTGGGCAGCGTGAGGTTACCGTCGCAAAGCATCTTTGTGGAACGGCTCTGCCGAGACCCAACGCTGCAATAGCAGTGGGTCGCGGCGGGGCCGCTCCTACATCGGCTGCGCTGCGCTTACCGCTGTTCTTGCGCCAAATCAACCAAGCGCGAAACCAAATCTGCGTAGCTCACGCCCGCCGCGCCCCACAGCGCTGGGTACATTGACGTTTTGGTGAAACCGGGCATGGTGTTCACTTCGTTCAAAAAAATCTCGCCCGTGCTGTCGATATAAAAAAAATCGACGCGTGCTAAGCCCGCGCAATCAAGGGCTTTGAACGCTTCTATCGCCATGGCGCGAGCGCGGTTCGCGACGGCTGGTGGCAGGTTGGCGGGAATGTGCATCTCGGCTAAGCCTTCCGAGTATTTAGTGTCGTAATCGTAGAACTCGCTGTCGAAGGTCAACTCGCCCACTAGGCTTGCTTGCGGGTGATCGTTGCCGAGAATGCCAACCTCGATCTCGCGCGGCTTTTCGGACGTCGCTGCCTCGACGATTACGCGACGATCCAGCTCGAATGCGAGGCGCAACGCAGCATGCAGTTCGTCGTTGTTTTTTGCTTTTGAGATACCCACGCTAGAGCCCAAATTCGCGGGCTTGACGAACACCGGGAAGCCGAGCGTGTTGATGCGTTTGATCGCGTCCTCCGGCGTGCTGGTGAACTCGGCACGGGTAAACAATTGGTAGGCCACTTGCGGAATGCCATGCGAGGCGAGCACCGCTTTTGCCATCACTTTGTCCATGCACACTGCGCTGCCGAGCACGCTCGAGCCCACGCACGGAATGCCCGCCAGCTTCAGCATGCCCTGCACCGTGCCGTCCTCGCCGTTCGGGCCGTGCAGAATGGGGAACACCACGTCATAGCCTTCGGCCGCATGTGCCTGATGCAGCATAAGCTCGCCGCCCGACGGCGCACTGCCACGCTCCAGCGCCCGCAGCGAATCAGGCCCCGCGAGCCAGCGACCCTCGCGGGAAATGACCACACTGGTCACTTCAAAGCGATCTTTCGGTAGCGCCTGCAACACGCTCTTGGCGCTGTTGATCGACACTTCATGTTCGCCAGATTGACCACCAGCGAGAACGAGAACACGCGTTTTTTCCATGCGCTGAATTGTAGGTTGCGGGCGCTTGAACGTAGGCGCGTTGGAAACCACGATTTATCAACAAGAGCCTGTGGCAGCGTTCATCAGTCATGCCAGTTTATTTAATAGCTTTTATTGGAATTCGCCGTTTATATTGGGCTCGCCGGGTTATTTAGCACTTATCGACTTTGAGCGAATATTGCCCATGAGCCCATATCAATAAACGTTCCGTAAAAAAGCTGTAACGGTTGACCAAGTTACGGCAGCCGATACACCACTCGTTCATCGACCGCGTAGAGCACGCAGCTTGCTTTTGCTTTTGCTTCACAGCGTTCAATGGCGCGCTCGGCCGATTCAGTGTCGTTGCCGCTCCAGCCCCAATGTTTGCCGTTGCTAGACACTGCAAACGCGCGCGGCACAGCGCTCGCCGTGAACTGCTGATAATCCTTAAGCGCTGCGGGCGAGGTGTTGGGCAGTTTTGTTGGGTCGTTGACGGTGGCGTGCGGCGTTGTGGGGTGGCGCGCTTCACGCAGTTTGTACGGCAGCTCCGCCGCGTCCGGGCTGACGTAGCGCTGGTTGGTGGTGATGACGCCCTGCGCCAGCGCGCTGGTGCTCAGCCGTTCGCACTGCGTCGGTCGCGACGACTCGGTGCCGACGCAAAAGAAACTCACGTCCTTCCATTGCGCGTTAACCGTGGCCGGATAAAAGCGCGCATCCCCCGCGCGCCGCTCGATGTTGATCCAGCGCTGCACCAGCTTCGGGTCCGCTTTGCCGTCGGTGAATTTTGCCGTCCAGCGCGCCAGATCGTTCTTCTCAACGGCCTGCGTATTGAGCTTGCCAAAGTCGTAATGACCGTGAAAGCCAACATAGGTAAGGCTCGCCGGATAGTCGTCGGTAAACATGCGCCGCTTGCCGCCGAGAAAAAGTCGCGAACAGGACGATACGCAATGACCCGACACGGCCGTGGTCACGCCATGCTCGCGAAACAGTTCGCCGAGTCGATAGCCCGTCCAGCTATTGCCGCCCATCGAATTGCGCAACACCACATGCGTGATCGCGGGGACAGATTTCAGTTCGGCTTTTGCTTTGTCAAGATCACGCGCGACGACTTCGCCGGAGAGAATTAACGTGGTGCCGACGCGTTTGAAGTTCATGGCGTGGGCGGCAAAGGAAACACCAAGCAACATGCAACCCAGCCCAAAATAAGCCGCGCATTGCGCACCCAACCGTACCCGCGTGATCGTTGTCGCTACACGAAGCAAGACGCACCGTGTCGTGCACGCACATTGCTAAGCACGGTCGCGTCTGAAATACCGGCGACTGCTGACGCGCCCGTGGTGAGTGCGGCGCCGTTCAGGCCGAGCATAAGTCGCAGGATCAGTAGACCGTCGGTCGTGCCGCGTGCGGCTCCGTCGCCGTCCGCATCTAGATCAAGCGCAGCAATGTTGCCTACGATCTGGTCGGCGGTGAGCGTCGCCGCCGCGCCGATCGCGCCCGTGGTGAGCGCCGCGCCGCGCAGACCAAACAGGTAGCGCAGCACCAGTAAACCGTCGGTGAACGCAGAGACGGCACCGTTGCGATCAACATCGAGCGTGCAGGGTAGCGCGCTTACGTAGAACGATCCAAGATTAGCTGGCATCGCATTGCTCGTTGCGAACGCTACGGTCGCGGCGTTTGTTGCCAGATCAATGCGCGACACCGAATTGCTTCCGGAATTGACGACAAACGCCGCGCCTGAGTCTGAAGCAATGGCAACACCCACGGGCGATGAACCTACGGCGACGGTCGCCAAAACCACGTAGTCGGACGCGCGAATGATGGTTGCGCTTCCACTGAAAGAATTGGTGACCACGATAAGACCGCCATTGGGCGAAATAGCGACACCAGAAGCATGGCCGCCCGTTCGCACGCTGGTCAGCGGCAAGCCGTTTGCGGTGTCGAGTACGCTCAAAGAGGCGTTGCCGTTGTTGGCGACATAGAGCTTGCTGCCATCGGGCGACACCGCGAGGCCCAGCGGGTTGCTGCCCGTAGGCCAAGTGGCAACGACCGTTCGGCTAGTCAGTGAGATTACGCTGATCGACGCACTGCCCGCGTTGGCGACATAAGCGATCGGCGTGTTGGGCGATACGGCGACGCCCGACGGCGCGTTTTGCACGGGTACCGTGGCAACCGCCGTTCGCGTGGCGATATCGATGATAGACGCAGTGTTGCCGCCCATGTTGGCGACGATCAGCTCGGTGCCCGTATTAGATACGGCCACGCCATGGGGGCGACTGCCGGTGGCGACGGACCACGCGACGGCATTACTTCCAGTATTGACGGCACTAACGGTGCCGCCGGTGTGCGCCGTGACAAAAATCGTCGACTGCGCAGGATGCACGGCAATGCCCATGGGCGTGCCTGAGGCAGTGACCGTCGCCACGGCAGCGCCCGTGCCAGCATTAATGACGTTCAAACCGCCATTTTGCGCGCCTACGTAGAGGCGCGGCAGCGGTTGAGCAAGGCCAACAGTGGCCCATAACAGGGAGCACGACAGGGCGGCCCATTTCACGGCGCGAGGTGCGTACATGGTGTGTTGCAACCGTGCGGGCAACTAGCGGCCAGGCACGCGGCAGCATTTGCGGCTGGCTCGCAGCGTTGTCGATACGGTATCGGTGTTCTTTGCCGAGCATATGCCGCTGCTGATATTTACCAGTGGCACTTGCCAGCTGCTCGTCCCGCATTGCGTGGCTGTTTCCGTGTATCCCGCAGCGCAGGCGGGTGCTCCTAAGTTGGCGTTTGCGCCTACCGGGACGTTCACACTTGCCACCGCTGTGTCCACGCACTGTAGCGCGGTTGCGACTGGCGGCGCAAAGTACCCCAACATGTCGATGGTGTAGTGTGACAGCTGCGAACTTGTGAGCGAAACGTCAAACGGCCCGATCGGACTCGAACCGAAGATCACCATCGTATTGGTGACGATGCCACCCGCCGGGTAGCTTATCGACGTCGTACCAGGGTTTACGGTGTTGTACGCATACAGCGTCGCGCTACCACCCAGCGCAGGCGTGATCGCGGTGACTGCAAGATTCACAGCGGTTGCGGCCAATGGGTTGGTTCCACAATTCGACGATGAGCCGCCTTGGTAGGTAAAGTTACTTACGCCGAAAGTGACAAAGTTGCGCGTAACGCCCGCCGCGATCGCTCCGCCTGCCATGTTGCGTGTATCCACGATTCGACAGGGTGTGATCGGCGTGTAGACCAAATCTTGATTCAAATCGCCGAGCATTTTGGGTGCCGATGCCGCGTCAACTGCTGCGGTAGAGACCGGCAGCGTTTCGCGCCCGAGATATCCCGGTTCGCCCGGCTGTGTAGCGGCAGTCGCAGTGATGGTAAGGCATGACGTCAAAATGACTGCGGCGCCGATGAGACGCGAAATGGCTAGGGTCTGCTGCAACTGATCCTTGCTATTCATACGTGTTATCTGGTTAATTGAGATTGATCGGGATCGTACACCCATTGCAACGGTGAATCGAGGCAATTTCAACAAAAAAGCGGCCAGGTCAATGAAAGAACAGGTATGCCACCCACACCGCAGCGATGACGCCAGAAAACTCAGCGATCAGCCCGTAGGTGATGGCATAGCGCACCTTGGCGATTCCAACCGACCCAAAGTACAGCGCGACGATGTAGAGCGTGGTGTCGGCCGAGCCCTGAAAAATGCACGCCAGACGCCCGACGAACGAATCGACGCCGTAGGTCTTCATCGCGTCGATCATCATCGCGCGCGAACCACTGCCGCTGATCGGTTTCATCAGTGCGGTGGGCAATGCCGGCGTGAAATCGGTGTTCATTCCCATTTGCGAAAACACCCAGGTAAATCCACGCACGACGAAGTCGAGCACGCCGGAATTGCGCAGCACGCTAATGGCGACGAGCATGCCAACGAGATACGGGATGATCATCAGCGACGTTTGAATGCCGCCCTTCGCGCCCTCAATAAACGCATCGTACACATTGATTTTTTTGCGTAGCCCCGCAACGATAAACACCACAATAATGGTGAGAAGCAAAAGGTTACTCACCACCTTTGACACCAGCGAAATCTCGTCTTTGGTTAAGCACTGGCTCAGATACCACACCAAGCCCGCGATTGCCGCCGTCATGCCGCCGAGCCAGCTGACGATCACCCGATCCCAAAGGTTTATTCGCTGCTTCATCGCCACGATGAGCAGGCCCGTGAGCGTGGCGACGTAGGTTGCGATCATGCACGGAATAAAAATGTCTGACGGGTCGCGCGCGCCAAGCACCGCGCGTTGCGCCATGATCGACAGCGGTATCAACGTGAGCCCAGACGCATGCAAGACGAGAAACATGATCTGCGCGTCGGTCGCTTCATCCTTTTTAGGATTAAGCGTTTGCAGGCTCTCCATCGCCTTCAAACCAAACGGCGTGGCGGCGTTGTCGAGCCCCAAAAAATTGGCAGAGAAATTCATCACCATATGGCCGGTGGCCGGATGATCTTTCGGCACTTGCGGAAAGATGCGGGAGAAAAACGGCGCGATTAGTTTTGACACAAAGGCAATCGCGCCCGCTCGTTCGCCAATGCTCAAAATGCCCAGCCATAAGGTCATCACCCCTGCCAGCGGCAGCGCGATGTCCATGACGGCAACTTTCGCCGAATCAAAGGTGCCATCGATGATGCGCTTGAACACCGTGTCGTCGCCAAACACGAGCCACTGCACCAACGCGGCGGCAAAGCCAACCAAGAAAAAACCGGCCCAGATGTAGGTGAGAGTCATTGCGTCAATCGCTTAGTTTGCATAGTCTTCGTCACTGCGGCGCAGGTTCGAGTGGTTCGCTTGCGGTGTGGCTTGCTTCGATGCGCTCCTAGATTCCGCCGTTCTCAGGAAACACGGACATTCTTAACGAGCCCGCTTGACATTACCAGCCCCAATGTCGAATTCGCATGGCGCAGCGATCAAGGCGATGATAAAAATGACGCATGACAGTGCTTAACGGCCACATCCTGACGCCTCACGGATTTTTGAACGGACGCATCGAGTTTGCTGCGGGTCGCATTCAGGCAGTTGAGGGCCTTGCTGTGACCGAGACCGTGGTTCGCGATGGCTTGCTTCCCATCATCATTCCCGGCTTTGTCGACTTGCACGTGCACGGTGGCGGCGGTCGCGACATCATGGATGGTGGCGACGCGGCGGCAACCGTCGCGCAAACCCACGCGCGGTTTGGCACCACATCGATCTTGGCAACGACGATGACCGCGCCGCATGCTGATTTGCTTGTCGCGTTCGACGGTTTGGCCTTGGTTCGCGGCAGTCCGTCGTCTGTGGGCGCGCACATTCTGGGCGTGCATCTTGAAGGTCCCTACATCAACGCCGAACGCCTCGGTGCACAGCCCGATTTTGCGCGCCGCTTAGCGTTTTCCGAGATCGAACAACTGCATGCCGTGGCACCGATTCGATTGATCACGCTCGCGCCAGAGACAGGCGGCAATCTCGACGCGATCACCGCGCTGATTGTGGCAGGCTACAAAATTAACCTGGGTCACTCGGACGCTAGTTACGAGGAGACCTGCGCGGCGCTCGATGCGGGTGCGCACGGTTTCACGCATTTGTACAACGCGATGAGCGGCTTTCATCATCGGGCTCCTGGCATGGTTGGTGCCGCGTTGGCGCACGCGCATCATGCGGAGCTGATTCCCGACCTGCTGCACGTCCATCCCGGTGCGATTCGCACTGCGTTGCGCTCGATTGCGGGGCTTTACTGCGTGACCGATTCCACCGCTGCCGCCGGTATGCCTGACGGTCAGTATCGGCTGGGGCGGCAGACGGTGACCCGTTGCATGGGCGGAGTGCGTCTCGCGGACGGGACGCTGGCAGGATCGGTGCTCACCATGGATCAAGCGTTTAAAAATTTGGTGGACGTGATGCAGATGAGTCTGGTGGAGGCGTCGCTTCGAACATCAACGCTCGCATCGAATTTTATCGGTGTCGCGGATCGCGCGCGCTTGGTTGCGGGTAGCTTCGCCGACATTGTGCTTCTTAATCGCGACTTGAATATCACGCACGTTTTTGTAGAGGGGCGCGCTGTTGATTTTGCTAGGTGAATCGATGATGCGCACTGAGACGAGGGCTGCGCCGTCCGTGATGCAAGATTTATTCGTGACCAGCGGCGCCGCGATTGACGCGCTTGCCGACGCGTTGCGAGTGGCTTCGGTGCGGGCCGTTGCGACCGTGGCTCGCGGCAGCTCGGATCACGCGGCGAGTCATTTCGCCTATCTTTTGTTGACGCGGCTGGGCGTGTTGGTAACGTCGATCCCGCCATCGGCCATCACGCTACACGATGCCCCCATTGACGCTGCCAACATCGCAGCGATTTCGTTTTCGCAATCGGGGCAAAGCCCTGATCTGGTGGCCGCAATGGCGGCCCTTCGCCGTCGCGGCGCGTTGACCGCTGCTTTCGTCAACGACATAAGATCGCCGCTTGCAATTGGAGTGCAACACTGCATCGACCTAGCGGCAGGGCCTGAGAAAAGTATCGCTGCCACCAAGAGCTTCATTGCGCAATTGGTTGCTGGCACAAGGTTGGTTGCTGCTTGGTCGCGTAATGAAGCGTTGCTTGGCGCGCTCAATCGGCTTCCCGAAACGCTAGGCGAGGCATTGACGTCCGACTGGTCAGCGGCCATGGCACCGTTGGTTGATGCGGATCGTTTATTAGTAATTGCGCGCGGAGCGAGCCTTGCCATCGCTGCCGAAATGGCGCTTAAATTCAAAGAAGTGTGCGGCATTCAGGCCGAGGCGTTTTCGGCGGCTGAGGTTAAGCACGGGCCGATGGCGCTGATTGGCGCTGGCTATCCGTTGCTGGTGCTGGCTCCGCGTGGCCCGGAGCAAGCAGAGGTATTGGCCTTCGCTGCAGAGATGCGCGGCCAGGGCGCTAACGTGCTGCTGGCCGCGCCGAGCGGACATCCAGATGCGCGACTGCCGATTGCGATGGCGCATCATGAAGTGCTTGACGGTGTATCGGCCGTGCAAAGTTTTTATGTCATGGTGGAAGCGCTGGCCCGCGCCCGCGGCTCGGATCCCGATCAACCGCCGCGACTAAAAAAAGTTACGCTTACCCGGTAAGTAGTCATTGTGAATGTTATGAAAAAAGCCATACTCACCACCGAACGACCGAGTCTGCTGCACACGCAACTCGATGAATATTCGGTAAAGGAATTGGTGAACGCGCTGGTGAGCGATCAAGCTAACGCGGCCACCGCAGTGGCGCGAGCGAGCGGTGATATTGCTCGGGCCGTTGACGCCGCAGTACCACGCATCAAGCGGGGTGGTCGATTGATTTATGTTGGCGCGGGTACGTCGGGGCGTCTGGGATTGCTCGATAGCGTTGAGCTATATCCGACCTTCGCATGGCCCTCGGAGCGCGCGCTGGCGCTACTCGCGGGTGGTGCTGGCGCGATATATCGTGCAGTGGAAGGCGCAGAAGATAACGACCCGCAAGGGGTGGCCGACATCGGAAAATTGCTGGTGATGCGTGACGATGTGGTGCTCTTGCTCGCGGCCTCGGGCACCACGCCATACGTATTGGGTGCCATGCGCGCTGCCCGCGCAGCGGACGCATTGACCATCGGTATTGCCAACAATCCCGACGCGCCGGTCATCGTGCAGGCGGAGATTGGCATCACGCTGGACACAGGTTCAGAACTCGTTTCCGGCAGCACTCGCCTGAAGGCAGGTACCGCACAGAAGATCGCGCTCAACACGCTGTCCACCGCGATCATGGTGCGCCTGCACAAGGTGTACGGCAACCTGATGGTGGACTTGGTGCCAACCAACGCCAAGCTGCTAACGCGTGCGATTCGATTGGCCGCGCTGGCGACCGGTGCCGACGAGGTTACGGCCGAAGCGGCGTTGAAAGCCTGTCGCTTTCGGGTGAAGGTGGCTATTGTGATGCTCGCGAAACGGGTCGATGCAAGCACCGCGCAGCAGCGAATCGACGCGAGCGACGGTGACGTGCGTGCGGCGTTGGCAGATGGTTGAGCCATTCAAGGGATGCAGAAATTGCAAATGTCCCGTTTTTGACGGCACTGGCGGGCGCATTGCGTCGTTGCTCCTCGCTTGTGTGGCTAGCCACACGGCGCTCGGAG
>ENA-OFCX01000211-OFCX01000211.1-metagenomes-genome-assembly--contig:-NODE-211-length-33156-cov-3.030634_pt1 | contig 33156 bp, 24 predicted proteins | sample MGYA00153384_OFCX01 | MGnify analysis MGYA00153384
CAAGGCCCGTCGGCGCTGCTTGCAGCGCGCATAGACGGTTACCTATCTAGTGCGTTCGGCTGGTTTAAGGGAAGAAATCCACGGGGCCGAAGCGTTTGAAAAGTGACACAGCTTGGTAACACCAATGTCTACTTCTCTTTCTTCTCCCACTTTTCTTTCTTTTCCTTCTTATCTTTCTTGTCTTTTTTATCCTTGCTATCTGCTTTCGCTTCGTATTCCGACGACTTCACGAAATATACGGGCACGTTGCAGGCGCCGTATTTGCGGCAATGCTTGCCCCAGTCTTTGGCGTGCCCCGGCGGCACATGCAAGTAAACGGGCTGCAACTGCGCCCCACGGGGCTGGCGATAAATGACCTTTGGTTCTGTATAAACCACCGGGACTTGTTCGCTGTGGCGGGCGCGACTGTAGTAAGCAGTCATGTCGGCCGCAAATTGCAAATCGGTTTCTTGGGCGACATTACCGGGTGTGAGACGCAGCAAGGCGTGACATCCGGGAATCTCTAGGGTGTGGAACCACAAGTCGTAGTCGTTGGCGGTGCGAAAGGTGAGTTGGTCGTTTTGGCGGTTGTTGCGCCCGATGAGTAATTCAAAACCGCTGGGGGTTTGGTAGCGGTGAAATTCGATCGCCGCATTTTTGTCGGTACTGCGATAATCTGGTACGACGAGATATTTTTGCTGGATCAATTCTTCGCGGATTTCGGCGAGGGTTTGCAAATCTTGGGTGTTGCTGTAGGTTTCTAATACCGAAAGTGCGGCTTCGACTTGTTCTAAATAGTCGATTTCTTCTTGTACGGCGGCTAACAATGGTTCTACTGCAATCCGAGCTCTTTTAAGTTTTTGGTGTTTTTTATAGATTGCTTGAGCGTTTTGAACGGCGTTTTTTTCCACATTTAGGGGAATAACAACGGGTTTTTCGGTTTCAAAGTCGGGGAGAGAAATTGATTTCATTCCCGGTTCCCAATGCTGCAAATTTGCCATCAGCAAGTCGGCTTGGGATTTGTGGGTGTCTGCGCCTGCTGATTGCTGCAAGCGTTCTTTAAATGTGTTGGCTTTGAGGCGCAGTTTTGCTAGGACGTTGTTGAGTTTTTGGGTAAGCTGATGTCGCAGTTGGGCGAATACTTGTTGGTTGATTTCGCCTGTGTAGTAGCTGTTGAGTAATTCTTGGACGGAATAAGGTTCGGCAGCGGATTCTGTAACGGATTTAACGGATGGAAGCCCGAAGGAAGAAGGGATGAGGGGGGAAGAATTTTCTGGTGTTGGCCAGTCGATGACGGTGTAGCCTTCGGGGGTAAAACTCGGTTGGAATTTGGAGTTTTCTAGGGATTGCAGCCAGTATAGCCAGCGGTGGAATAATTGTTGCCAGTCGTCGGGATTCAGGCTGTCGGTGGATTGTTCGGGGTCTAAAGAGGTCGATCGAATCATGGACACTACTAAGGCTTTACTCAACCCTCGGTAATTCTTGAGCAGATTGCCCTTTAATGGCCCGGGAACCAGGCTAATTCGTTCTTTCCAGCGATCGAGAGATTCACTCAAACTCGGCACTGCATCGGTCAAAGATGGGGGCATTTCGTAGGGTTGCCCGGTTTGGATTGGCCGCACGCTAGACTGTTTGGCGCTGACTTGGTGGGCGCAGGTGACGACGAGATTGTCTTGGGCGGTGAGGATGACGTTGCTGTATTTGCCCATGATTTCGGCGTAGAGATGCCAGAGGGCTGGTTCGCCCGGGCGTTTGGCGAATTGCAAGTCGATGACTCTTTCCCAAGGCGAAACGGGGGCGATGGAAACCAAGGCTAAACCGCTGAGTTGATGCCGCAGTTGTTCGCTGAAGGTGAAGGTGTCGGGTATGCGGGGCGGGGAGTCGCCGACACAGATGCGGGCGGCCGCGGGATGGGAGGAAATGTCTATCCAGCCACGCTGATTCATGGTGCGCAGGGCCAGGGATACTGTAAATCGATCGCGCTGGTAGACTTGTTCTAAGCGCGCTGGCAGCCATTTGGCTCGCAGTTCGCTGCAAGTGGCGGTTAAAGTTGTAAAGTCTACGGGTTGCACGGTGGCCTCTTTGCGATCGATCGAGCTATCTATTTCTATACTGACAGATATAGGTCACATTTTACGAATTATATCAAACTCTTTTTGACTCTTCCTTCGCACCTCAGAAGCTGTTCGATAATTCCGCATTCTTTTATGCAGTCTGGGAAAGGAAGAATTTCACTGCTATTGCGATCGGCTTATTTTATCAAATAACTGGCGTTTCCCGCCGAGTCCAAACAGCCAAGTCGCTGCTACTATCCAATGCAGAAAAATTGCCGCCCAAGCAGAACCAGTCAAGGCATAAACCGCAGTACAAGCTACACCCAAAAATCCGGTTAAAATCAAAAAAATTGGTTGACAAAATGTCGGATATCCCTCTGGGAATAAAGTGTTTGCTCTCAAAGGATGGTAAATCACGTATAGGAACAAACTCAATCCAATCCACAATATCCAAGTAGTTAAAGTCACTCCTTCGGTGGGATGGGGAAGCAGGACAACTCGAAACAGCCATTCTTCGATGAATACTGGAATAATTAGGGCTTTGATTGCGACCCAAAGCAGACTCCAGATATTGCCAGTAGGGGCGCTTACCTGCAAAAAACTTTTCGACACACCTAACGGAATTGCGATCGCCCCGTAGATCAATAATACCCAAAGTACGATCGACCATTCCCCTGGATTCGGGAAAGTTGTAAACCCAGCAAAAGAGCGAAATATTAAACTGGCTAAAATCGGAAACTGCCCGAATAAAACAGTAGGCGCGACTGGTACAATATCCGGGTTGAATCCTCCGACTCCATTGGTGCGAATAAACCAAAGTTGAGCGCCGGCTTTCAGGAAAATTCGGCTCAATTCATCGTGGGCGCCGCGCGGTAGCATGGTTCGCCAACTCATCAAAGCTGCAAATACATTATTGCCGATCGCAAATTCCGGTTCGTCGCCAGTGCCCGATAAAATCTTAGCATTTTGCTGCCAGTCCGATCGCACAATTCCCAGAGGAATTAATTGCTGTTTCAGTGCATCTCCCAAAGCTACAAGCTGCTGAAACCGCAAAGTTTCGGCATCCGAGGGATGCGCTGCGATCCAGTTTTGGATTGCGGGATTTGAATTGACTTTTTGGGTAAGTGATTCTATCGTTAAATATAGGGCTTGATTGGAATCTTGCACGCAGGAAGTTGCCGGAGTTACTGCTGCACTTCCCGTCCCATCGCCCGTGCGGTAGCGGGCTGCCATAATTTGCAATTTCCGCTGCAATTCGTCGAGGGGAGAAAGCACAATTTCGCCAAACTTGTAATCGCGAGAAATTGCATCTAACTTGACGATCACATCGGAGACTGGGCGAGTGCCAAGCCAACCTCTCTGCAAGTTTCCCATATAACTAGCCCAAGCTATTTTGCCAGCAACAATTGCTTCGGGATTGTTGGCATAAACTTGGTCATATTCGATATCAAACTGCAATTCTTGAGTAAAAGGATCGCGGACAATTTTAGCAATTCCGTAGGCGAAATGTCCTGTGACAGTACCGAGTGTGACAGTATCGCCTTGTTGGCCGCCGATACCGCCGAACAGGTGAATTACTAAAGATCGATCGCCCTCTTTCCATTCTGACACTAAATCGCGCGATCGATCTGCTTTTCCGCTAACAAGTACGGTTTGGGCTGTACCTTTGCGACTCTCGGAATTTTGCCAGTTTTCAACTTGGATGTAACTGAGTCCGCGATTATTGCCAATTATAACTTGTTGCGGCTGAAGTTGAAAGAGCGATCGGGGTTTAATCGCTTGAACAGTAAAAATTCCCGCTGCATCTTTCGCCCCGTAAATGTACCAGCCGGCTTTCCCCACAGGCGACTTTTCCAACTGTCGGGGAGTCGAGGGAAAAACACCCGTGCGTTTGGCTGGCTGTTGGGGAAATCTCACCGTTTCTGCTACTCCGTCAAACTGTTTGGAAACTGAGTTGTAATGTCGAACGCGAATGTATTCACTTTCACAGGAAACTGTTCCCGGACAAACTCTTGATGAAGCTTGATTACTATCAGTTTCCGGGCCGAGGAAAGTTACCAAACCGTAAAATCTTCCCGTAATCTGCACTGGTTCGCTGTCTGTGCGGATAACCGGGAATTTGCCGCTTTCCGATGTCACTGAAACTGACTCTAAACTAACAGTAATATCATCCTTCGGTCTGGCACCGGCAAGAGATTCCAGCGGGCCGACTCGCAAACGGTTATTCAGGCGATCGGGATGAACGTTGCCTTGACTTTTGCTCTTGTTTGTGCTATTTGTAAACTGGATGTCTGCGGTTAAAGTTGTTTTTTGATTCCACGCCAAACGCACCTGTTTTCCGATTAAGTTTTCAGCAGTCGCCGGAGCGTGGTATACTTCAAGCCAGACCCAATCTTCGGCTGGAAATTCCTGCATTTGTGCGGGAGTTGGCAAAATTAGTCGTCCCGTCCAGTTGCCGGTTGGTAAATAAAGGTTGGATGCGATATTTTGGTTTAAGGGATAGTAACTCGGTTGGTTGAAATTTGCTTGACTGCTGAGGGAATAGTTGGAAGGTCGATCGCCCGGTGGAGCTTTCGGGTAAAATAGGATAAGGGCGATCGCGCTGATCAGCAAAAGTCCGATCCAGCGGCGAAAATATAGTTTTTGTTTAAAATTCATAGGGAAGACACGACACGGATAAACACGGATACACGGATTGATGTTTTTTACTGCTTATGACTGATAACTAATGATATCTTGTTCGGTTGCGTCGGTAGCGTTAGGAGGGCGGGTTTACAGATTCTTTGAGTAAGCTTCAAATATTGTGGGTGAACCCGCCCCTACAGCAGCGAAAATATTCTTTAACCTCAGCATGAGATACGATATTATTGGTTATTCGCCCTCAAAAGCGATCAACAAATAACACATAACAAATAACTAACAAATAATATCTCGAATCAATTCTAAATGTTTATGCAAAGGTGCGATCGTATTAGCTGCGATCGCCCCGCTAGCAGCCACAGCCGGCAAACCAATTCCCGGAAACGTGGAATCTCCGCAGCAAAACAGCCCCGCTAAAGGCGTTCCAGGCCCGGGAAACAAGCCGCTACCCGCGCGAATTCCAGGCCCGTAGGAACCGCGATTTCGCCGCAAAAACCGTTCGTGGGTTAGCGGTGTCCCAACTAAGGTGACTTCGCAGCGCGATCGAATATCGGGAATAATCCTCTCTAGGGCTTCCCACATTACCTGCGATCGCACTTGTTTCTGCTGTTTGTATTCTGCGCTGGTGCGATCGAGCTTTTGCCACAAATCGTAAGGCTCGTTTCCGGGCGTGTAGGCGTGAATGACGTGCTTTCCCGCAGGCGCGAGGTCGGGGTCGAGGAGGGAGGGAATCGAGACGAGAACGACGTTCTGAGGTGCGCTAATACCCAGTTCCCAGTCTTTGACAAAGATGTAGTGACACGCCAAGTCCGATCGCACTTCCGTTGCATCAATTCCCAGATGCAAGTGCATGAAACTGTCGCACTCCGGCGTCGCCTGTCTTTCTTGCCGAAACCTTTTGGGGACAGAGTTTTCGGGCAACAGTTTCAATGTATCCCAAACCGAGGCGTTGGAAACTACGGCTTTGTGCGATCGAATGATTTTGCCCGATCGCAGTCGCACGCCCACAGCCCGATTATTTTCCACCAAAACCTCTTCAACATGGGAATTCAGCAGCAACCGACCTCCGTGGCGCTCCAAACCACTTACCAGGGCATTTACCAAAGCTGCACTACCGCCGATCGGATAATCCAAAACGGCATTGGGGCGATACCAGTCGGCGAACATGAAAGCGACTTCGGCTGCGATCGTCCCGTCAGCCGGAAGTCCCGACAGCAGGAAGCACAACAGGTTCAGCCAATTGCGGACAAACGGATCTTTGACATTTTCGTCCATAATCCGGCTGAAAGGGCCAGCCAATTTCAGGGCATTTCCAGCACTTTGCAAGAAAGCGGGTGCAAATTGGCCGAGGGTGAAAACAGCGCCCAAATCGAAGCGCAAAGCCAGAGAGGGTAAGGCTGTCGCAGCTTTCGCATAGGGTTCCATGACGCGCTGGAGTTTTTGCCATTCGGCGACGGCTTCGCTACCGCGCAGTCTTGCGAGCACTTCGCCAAATTGACTCGCGCCGACGGATGTGTCGAAATCGCCTTCGGGCAAACAGCAGCCCCATGTATCGTAAGTCTTGCAGGGCAGTTTTTCGCCGATCGCATCCAAAACTTGCCGCAGCGGATTCGCCGACGGGCTGTAGGATAATCCCGAGTACAAAGAAGGCCCGGAATCAAAGGTAAATCCGCTTTTTTCAAAGCCGTGTGCGGCCCGATCGAATGACTTTCGCAGACAACAACTTCAAAGCCATAGCGGGCAAGCATTGCAGCACAAGTCAAGCCCCCGATACCGCTACCGATGACGATGATTTCTGTGTTGTTAGGGGCGATCGTAACCATGTTTTTCTCCGCTATATCCGCTAATATGATCTCTGTTACCCATAATTAAATAGGTTTGTAGTCAGGACTTTAGTCCTTCTTTTCCTATAGTTTCGATTTGATGACTTGCATTCCCTACTACGAACTTTAGCATTGTTTCTTCTGCTAAGGAAACACAGTTAAATTCATTCATGTATCCGCATCCGTGTCGTGCCTCTTTGTTAAATGGAAACCACATCAATTCTAGAACAAGCCGCAAAATCTAATTCTAAACCATCTTCCAGCGCAGTAGTCGCCGCCCTCCTAGCAGCCGAGAAAAACGCCAAAAAAACCAAAACTCGCTATTCCTTCGAGCAATTAACGGGTAAATGGCAACTGTGTTTTATCACCGGCACGAAAAAGACTCGAAAAAAAGCCGGGATTGTGTTAGGTGCGGGGCGTTACATCCCTGAGTGGATTGCCAAAATTCAAATTGCTTATTCGTCAGAATCTGTGGCTGAAGGGGAAGAAAAGAGCGAAATAGGCAGGGTGGAAAATTCGGTGCAAGTTGGGGCGATCGAGCTGACTCTTTCTGGGCCGATCAAGTTTTTACCTAATAACATTTTAGCTTTTGATTTTACCAGAATTGCGGTGAAGTTGTTGGGAAAAACTGTATATCAAGGATTTATTCGCGGCGGTGAAGCGCGGGAGGCGGAATTTTTCAGTTTGAGTGTGGGGAAGCAGGCATTTTTTGCATATTTTCTGGTAGAAGATGGGATAATTGCGGCTAGGGGAAGAGGCGGCGGCTTGGCTTTGTGGGGGAGAGTTTAGAGTTTGCTATCTCCTTAATGATTCGGCGGTTGAAACCACCGAGTTTCTTCCTTCGTGTCAACGCGGTTTCAAATGAGTTTCCTCTTTTTCATGATTCACCAAATTCGATTAATAGAATAGGCATCAAACGCAGAATCTTTACTTAATATCGGTATCCCTTCCACCATTGATTGTGCAATGAGCAAGCGATCGAACGGATCTTTATGATGAAAAGGAATGGTCACGATCGCATTCAGATGATATAAATTGATGTCCAAGAGATTAAAGTCTTCCAAACTGATTTTTTGCCTGATATAATCCTCAAAAGGCACACTTAAATTCAGAAGCCCTTTACTTTCTTTAATTGCCATCTCCCAAATACTTGCTATACTGACCAGTTTATGATTATCTTCGTCCTCAATGAGAATCCGTGCAGTGGTACTGAGTTTAGAATCGCCTGCATCAAACCAAATTAAGGTATGAGTATCTAACAGAATTCTCATTACATATAATCCTGAAAATCTTCTAAGGGTTCATCAAAGTTATCAGATATGGTAATCACCTCTCGATCGCTCCCAAACAGCGGCGCGCGGCGCTTTTTAAGAGGCATCGGTGGAGCCTTCGGTGGCGGAGGCGCAGGTTTTGCTCGCGGAGGGAATGGTTTTGGTGATTCTCTATTAGTTGTGCGATCGCCCTCTAGAAATTCTGCAATGTTTCGCCATTCCTCTCTGTCTTCATCTGACAAAGACACTAAAAACTCTTTCATCCTTTTCAGCTTCTCCTCGTTGTGGATTGGCGAAACTTCCCGGACTTCAATCAGAACTAAGGAGCCGTCAGGAATGTTAATATTTTCTGATAGTTGGATGTTTTTACCTTGTTTTCTGCCTTTAACTTGAATAGGTTCGGATTTCATCGCTTGTTTGAGATAAACTGCCGATATTAGGTCAGGCCAAGTGAAGTTTTCAGGTAATTTATCGATTAAATTGCGGACTTCTTCTTTAAGATTGATGGTTTCCATCGGTTTTAGTAAAGAGAGTATGGATTTTAATTGTAGTATAAGCGGTATTGGATCGATCGCGAGACCAAGCCTCAAAATAGATTGCACATAATATCTGTAGGGACATGGCATTGCCGTGTCCTTACCCATGCTTGCGGTGCAGAAAAATTTAGATAGAGTTGGTAGGTTGGGTTGGGGCGGGTTTATAAATATTTTGGATGTGAATTATAGACGATCGCGAACCCGCCCCAACAGGATCAATAGGGAGTTGCCGCAATTGTCATCGTATTTTAAATTAACTTTTAGGGTGCGTCAGACATTGATTATTTCGATTTCAACAGGTTTTTCTGACGCACCCTACGCATTTACTAAGCAACTCCATAGTCAGTATACGGACGCTTGTAAGGTGGATGCAGCCCTAAAACAATGTCCTGTTTAGGTACTCCCATCTCGACTAATTCTTGTCCTAAATCAGCTTCTGTCATATTGCGTTGAATCCAGATTTTACCATCCTTGATATCTAAGTGAATGAAACAGTTATAAATCCGCTTATATCCCTCCCAGCCAACGTCTAAAATTTGGTAATGATCTTGTTCTGTATCGAACACCAACTGACATTCAACATCCAAATCTGAATTTGGATCGACTGTGGCATGAGTGGTTAGTAACTGGCGGATAAATTGGCGGTACTCTTCTATTCTTTCCATTCGATGATTACCTCCTGAACTGGTTCGTAGACGATTAACTTCACTTGATACTGTCTGACGGCTTCCTGAGTGAATCTTTCTTGAAAAAAGGATTCAAATATATCGAGAGGAATTGCCAGATACAGAGTTCTATCAGGTTCGTTCATTTGCAATCCTAAGCGGTAGTTCAAAAACTGTCCCAACGTTGAATGAAAGTCTGTCACCGCTGATGGATTCAAAAAACTTTTGATTTCAACAGCAATCTTTTGTCCAGCCTTTTCAGCGGCAAAGACTTTCTCTGCTGCTAAATCGATCTCAAACTTCACCTTATCTATCTTGAGAATCAGCGGATCTGCTGTAATTACCCACTGCTCCTTCAAAAGAGCTTGTTAAACAGCATCATGAAATCGGTCTTTGGCAGCCATCGTTTTTTTATAGTATCTAGGTATTATGATAGCCGATCGCTCTTCATTGGTATTTATTGATTAAGCCCGATCGCACATCACAACTTCAAACACACCCCCCGCAATAAACCGACTCAAAGCCCGCCGCCGATCGTCCGCATCTTGGCGATTCACAAAACGCGCAATTATGTAGTGCTCAGCATTCGGTAAAATTCGGACGATCGCCCAAGAAGTGCGTAGGCGCAAGCCGGGGCGTAGCCATCGCCGCTGCATAATGCAACACCATGCCACATTATCGACAAAATTGTCTAAAATACTGGACAATGACGATCGGCTTAAATAAAAAACAATTAACCTCTAATGGCTAAACGCATATCAACCTCCATAGTAGAAGGAATCGATGAGCTACTTCAAGAGTGGGCAAATGAGGAACGCCGTTTTGTCAGCATTCATTTTGGAACAAGCAGTCAGGGAACGCCAAAAACAAATACAAAAACAGTCCCCACCATCCGATGAGAAACAAACATAAAAATTAAGCTAAATTAACTATGAAATTTATCGGTATAGACTTAGGTTGGAGTTCAGGAGCAAGCGGTTTGTGCTGCTTAAATTGGGAAAACGATCGATTGCAATTCATCGAGTGCGATCGCAAACAATCCGTTAACGACATCCTCACATGGATCGACACCCAAATCTCCCCAAACGAACCAGCAATTATCGCCGTAGATGCCCCCACAATCATCGCCAACCTAACAGGAATGCGCGAGGCCGACAAACTCACCCACAAACACTTCGGGCGCTATCACGCAGGCTGCTATCCCGCCAATCTTTCCCGCCCCTTCGCTCAAAAAACAGTTGAATTTGGCCTAAGTTTAGAAAGCCGAGGATTTGTCCACTCACCGATAATAGAAGCTCAGAAACTAGGCAGATATCAAATAGAAGTCTATCCCCATCCTGCCACAATCAACTTATTTAAATTAGACAGAATCATCAAATATAAAAAAGGAAAACTGGCAGAACGTCAACTAGAATTGATGAAACTCTGCCAGTATATTGTAGATATTTTACCGAGCCTTGAACCCTCTCTAAATCTGTCTTGCAGTACAGGTATCTTGCCTGTGAGCGGCGGTTCAAAACTCCCCGAAATCCCCACCAGTGTTGCAACTCTCAAAGCCTTAGAAGACCAGCTAGATGCCTTGCTGTGCGCCTATATCGGCGCGCACTGGTGGTACTGGGGAATCGAGCGGAATTTGGTTTTGGGCGATCGCGCAACCGGCTACATAGTCATTCCGCAACCAAGATAAAGAGAGAGGGAATATTTAACCCGGAATTAGCGTCAGTTATTTGTTATTCGCACCAACAAATAACAAATAACAACTAACTTCCTTCTAATGTGCCCAGAGAATCACACCAACTTCATAGGGACTGCTGAGATTTTCGTGCTTCGGCAAAACGCGCAACGACAAACCTTGCAAACCACTAGAAGTATAAGTAATATCAGCCGTATAAAGACTGGCATTGTGAGCATCTTCACCCAAATACTCCATTACCATCGGCACACCGCCGATGATTTCTCCGTTAACATCGATCAAACCTTGATAAAGTTCGACTTGTACGTCAGCCGATGTCAATCCCATCAGATTAATCCGAGATTTAACAGCGATCGACTGATTGACCTTAACTTCCTTATCCTCGGAAATATCAACAGACTCAATCTTAATGTCGTACCACTTCGCCAGAACGTGCTTCTTCCACTGAGACAACTCCTTAGCTGGAGCACAATTATCCGAAGTCATAGTGAAGAAACGATCGCTCACGGGGAAATAAGCCCGCTGTGCGTAATCCTTCACCATCCGAGCCGTATTGAAGAAAGGACAGTTCAAAGCAATAGAATCCTTCATTTTCGCCGTCCAACCGCGCGGAATTCCATCAGCATCCCGGTTGTAAAACAGCGGTACAACTTCCTTTTCCATCAAGTCGTACAAAGCATTCGCCTCGACATCATCCTGATACTTAGTATCTTCGTAAAACTCGCCATGTCCGATCGGCCAACCGGTACGAACATAATCCGCCTCATCCCACCAACCGTCAAGAATGCTCAGATTTGGCAAACCATTCATCGAAGCTTTCATCCCCGAAGTACCTGAAGCTTCGCGGGGGCGGCGCGGCGTATTCAGCCACACATCGCAGCCGGCTACCATCATCCGAGCCACGTTAATGTCGTAGTTCGGCAAAAACACCATCGAATTCAACGTCTCGTGCTCGCGGATGAAATGAACGATATCCCGAATCAATTCCTTACCCGGAATATCCATCGGGTGAGCTTTCCCAGCAATCACAAACTGCACCGGGCGGTTTTTGTCCCGCATGATCCGCATAATTCGATCGACATCACGCAAAAACAGTGTCGCCCGTTTGTAAGTAGCAAAACGGCGCGCAAACCCGATCGTCAGCACCTTCGGATCGAGAGCCTCGCGCGCGGGTTCGATTTCGGTTTGAGCCGCACCGCGCTCGCGCAGAGTCTTTTGTAGCCACTCCCGCGCGAACACCACCAACTCCGATCGACAACGTTCGTGATTGCGCCACAATTCCTCATCAGGAATCGACGCAATTCTGTCCCACAGGCGATCGTCCGTGGGAGTCATTTCCCAATCCGGGCCTAGGTATCGATCGTACAACTCCTGAGTAGACTTCGCCACACAACTGCGAGCGTGCACCCCGTTGGTAATCGAAGTAATCGGCACTTCTTCCTGCGGTAAACCCGGCCACAACCCCTGAAACATCGGGCGCGACACCTTGCCGTGCAAAGCCGCTACCCCGTTGACAAAACTCGACATTTTAATCGCCAAAATTGCCATATTCAAAGGCCCTGACAAATCGCCAGTATTCTCCCGGCCCAATCCCAGAAACTCATCTTGCGACAAGCCAAACATCTTGGGATACTGACCCAGATAGTGCATCACCATATCCGGCTCGAACAAGTCAAACCCAGCAGGCACCGGCGTGTGAGTCGTAAACATACTGCTCGAAACCACCACCTGTTCCGCTTCTGTGAAAGTCAGGTGATATTCCTCCATCAGCATCCGTATGCGTTCCAAAGCCATGAAAGCCGCGTGGCCTTCATTCATGTGATACGCCGTGACTGTCAAGCCCAAGGCCTTGAGCATTTTCACGCCACCGATGCCCAGCATGATTTCTTGGTGCATCCGCAGAGTTTTATCGCCGCCGTACAGTTGGTCGGTAATATCTTGGTCGTAGCGGCTGTTCGGTTCAATATTTGTATCCATCAGGTACAGAGGAACCGTCCCCACTTGTACTCGCCAAATCCGGGCATACACCTTGCGGCCGGGATAGTCCACCTCAATCCGCAACTCCGAACCGTCGGGATTGCGTTCCAGGTGGATCGGCATATTGTAGAAATCGTTGAGCGGATAGCGTTCTTGCTGCCAGCCGTCGGCGTTGAGATACTGCGAAAAATAGCCTTCTTGGTAGAGGAGGCCGACACCAGCTAAGGGCAAGCCCAAATCGCTAGCAGACTTGAGGTGGTCGCCTGCGAGCACGCCCAAACCGCCGGAATAGATGGGTAGAGCTTTGACTAAGCCAAATTCCATCGAAAAGTAAGCGTAGCATTCTTGTTTGTCTGTGCCGCGTTGTTTGCGGTACCAGGCGCGATTTTTGAGGTAATCATCTAACTGCTGAGCCGATCGGTTCATTTGGGCAATGAAGCCTTCGTCTTCTGCCATTTCTTGCAGTCGCTCTTGAGAAATGGTTCCCAGCATCAGCACCGGGTTTTGGTTGCTGGAATCCCAGAGGTCTCGATCGAGCCGGCGGAATAAGTCTTTGGTATCAACGTTCCAATCCCAGTGCAAGTTATAGGCAAGCTTGCGTAGGGGTTCGAGGATTGGGGGTAGGGACGGGGAAACGTTAAATGTGCGAATCGGCTGCATAGACAAAGCTCATATATTGGAATAGGGATATTTTCCTCTGTCTTTGGATACAAGTCCGTTATTCTGCACACTATTTTAATTTTTAAGCTACCGGGGCGATCGGCTATTTTGGTCAGTCCTGGACGCACGCAGAGTCAAAAACCCGGTTTCTGCGTCAATATCTGGGATAAATGCACGATTTTTGGGGGAAACCGGTTTTTTTGCCTTAGTCCTATTGCTAAAACAACCCGGTTTCTGCGTCCAGGACTAAAAAGCAAACTTTAAGATCCGAAAGACATCACCTGCTGCACCGTCAAGCCCAACTCCGGGAACACCGACGAACATATCGCATCTCCATTCTGAAATACACCAATCTCGACGTACTTCCCTAAATCAAGCCGCAGCACCGTTACCGCTTGTGCTTGGGGATCGATAATCCAATTGATCGGCCTCCACGGGATGCCAGCATTAACTAGCACCAGAAATAAATAGTTAGCAATCGCTGTATTGGGTTCTGATTCTGGTGACAACGCGATTAACTCTCCATCAATCAATTTGTAGCAGTTATCCGTATTGTCTTCATAGCTGAGGTATTCCTCGAAAGTTAGTTTTCGGTGGTTGATTTGGATCATCACACTCTCCTTTGAGCAACTTTTTTGAGAGCCTTTGGGATCATTTGAAACCACGATGCCCTCATCGATCGCCCTCAAGCTATTTTGACTTTCTTCAACAGAGAATTTACTAATAGTTTGCTAGCATCGCCAGCCGAAAGCGCAGCACTAAAATAATGACCTTGAATTTCTTGACAGTGAAGCGATCGCAAACACTCCAACTGCTCTTTAGTTTCTACTCCTTCGGCTACCACGCTCAAATTCAAATCTCGCCCCAGCGTTGCTACAGCATTCGCGATCGCCCGTTCGCACGGATCAGTCGTCAGTTCGCTGACAAAGGATTTGTCGATTTTCAAGACATTCAACGGAAACTTTTTGAGATAATTTAGAGAACAATAACCCGTGCCAAAATCGTCCAGCGCAATCTGCACTCCCATGCTCTGCAACTCCCGCAAAACTTTTGTGGTATAGTCCGCATCTTGCATTGCTGTAGTTTCGGTAATTTCTAACTCCAAATACTTGGCTGCTAAACCAGTTGTTTCCAAGCAGTTCGCCACCATTTGCACTAAATTAAATTGCTGAAACTGCCGAGCCGAAAAGTTAACTGCGATCCGTAAATCTGGTTGCAAAGCATCCTGCCAGGCTTTATTTTGAGTGCAGGCAGTTTGTAGCACCCATTCACCAATCGGTACAATCAGCCCGTTCTCTTCGGCGATCGGAATAAATGTACTAGGAGCAACTAAACCTAATTCTGGATGTTTCCACCGCAGCAGGGCTTCCATCCCCTGGATTTTCCAAGTAGTGATGTTGACTTTTGGCTGGTAAAAAACCTCAAATTCTCCCTGTTCTAAAGCCTCGTGCAGCCTATTTTCTAGAGTCAGCAACTGGCTGCCTTCGGGATTCATTTTTGAAGTATATAACTGATAATTATTTCTGCCCATTTCTTTAGCGCGGTACAAGGCAGCATCGGCATTTTTGACTAAAGTTTCCGCATCTTCGCCGTCGTTTGGATAAAGGGCAATGCCGATACTGGTGCTGACATGAAACGGCTGTCCTTCTAGTTTAAATGCTGGCTTTAAATTGTCGAGTATTCTTTGAGCTGTTTTCACTGCATCTTCTAAGCAATTGATGTCGGGAAGCAGTACGGTAAATTCGTCGCCTCCCCAGCGGGCTACCGTATCAGTCGATCGCAAAGTGTTGCTGATCCGTCCGGCAAAACCTTCTAGCAGGCGATCGCCCGCAGCGTGACCTAGGGTATCATTAATCTTCTTAAATCTGTCCAAGTCTAAAAACATCACAGCTAGCATTTTTTGGGTTTTTCTAGCTTCTTTTAATGACACCAGCAGCCGATCGTTAAAAAGTATCCGGTTTGGTAAACCGGTGAGTTGGTCGTAAACAGCTTGATAGCGAATAATTTCTTCAGCTTGCTTGCGCTGAGTGATGTCCATCATCGTGCCGATCGCCCGCACTGCTTCACCGCTGGCATTGCGGATGATGTACCCGCGATCGAGCACAAAAACATATCCCCCATCTGCACGGCGAAAGCTGTATTCCTCCGACCAACATTGAGCATCTGAACTCATTGTTTTGTTGAAGCTTGACTTCACTCTTTCTCGTTCTTCGGGATGAATATTTAGCCACCATGATTCTAATTCTATCGTTTGAGTTGCATTGAGTTTGTGTCCAAAAACTTTTTCAAACTCTTCGCTCCACCAATACTCATTTTTTAATAAGTTAAAATCCCAAACAGCATCGTTTGTCGCCCGCGTCAGCAGGTGAAATCGTTCTTCGCTTTTGCGGAGTTTTTCTTCGGATTGCAGGCGTTCTGTTACATCCCGAAAGCTGAATACTCGACCAGTAATTTTGCCTCCCGTGTGCTGTGGTAGCGAGTAGCGCTCGAAAATTCTGCCATCTTGAAACTCGATGATATCGTAACTTTCTGCCGCAGGGCGATCGGACAATTCTTTAGCGCGGTTGAGGAAGACTTCTGGGTATTTTAACTGGTTGATTCCGAAGCCCAAAATTTGGTTGCTATCTCTCGAATCGAGCAGAAAATCCGGCAACTGCCACATTTGGGCAAACTTGCGGTTAAAGCTGACAACTTTACCACCGCCGTCAACCGCCAGAATGCCGTCAGCAGTAGATTCAATGGTTGCTTGAAGCAAGGAAAGAGATGTTTCTAGTTCTAATTCTGCTAATTTGCGATCGCTGATGTCAAACGCTGTAACTAATATTGACGCTTTTCTCTCAAATTTGATAATATCTACAGTTGCTTCAATCCAGCGTGTTTCGCCGGTTTTCGTCAGAATTACCACTTCATATTTTGAGCCATTAGTCGATCCCGGCTGGCTGGATTTACCCCAGTTCTTAACTGTTGCTCGAAAATCTGGATGAATTAAATCGTATAAATCCAACCCTAGCAATTCTTCGCGAGTATATCCAGTCAAATCTTCTGTCTGAGAATTGACATAGCGCAACTGTCTGCGGTGATAGATCAATGCAGCAGCATTAACAGTTTCTACCAGTTGCCGAAACTTTTTTTCACTGCGGCGCAAATCTCTTTCAGCCCGCTTGCTATCAGTAATATCTTGTGCTACATACAACTTGCCACTCACCTCGCCTTTGCTGTCACGAATAGTGGAAATAGAAAGCAGTACAATTATTTTTTTTCCTTGTTTGGAAAGGTAGACTTGTTCGACGTTGCGGACAGCACCTTCTGCTGTCAAATTTGCCAACTCTAACTCTGGTGTAGGTGATTCATTTTTCTTAAAAAGTCCGGCTATTTGTTTGCCTAACAACTCTTTTTTAGAGTATCCTAAAAGTTGATAGGTAGCTTCGTTTAACGACAGGATATGACCGCCCGGTGTGGTCGCAATTATCGAGACGTTCATTTCCTCACAAATATCGAGGGCATATTCAGCAGTTTGCTGCAAATCTTGGCTCATTTTGGCAATAGTATCCCTGATATCGTGTTCTTTTTTTGGAAAAAACACTTTTTTTCCTTCTGGTAGCTTGTCCTTCCCTGTTTCAGACTGCGGTTTGATTAACCCGATCGCCTTGGATAAGATACTTACCGTATTCGTCCTGATTAATAAGGCAATCACTACCGAAATAAAAGCCAGATAAGAACCGATTATTTGTAAACTAAAACTACGGTCTTTTTCAGGAGTTTCCTGAGATTGTATAAAATTGTGTGTCGGTAGATTTATCGATTCTGTTTGGGATGATTTATCCACAAATAAGTCGGCGTTTGCAGAAGTAGCACGAGATGCCGATCGCAAATACTTCAGTTTCCTAGCCACCACCAAAATAGTTTCTACAGAGCGATTACCATCTCCACCCGCAGCACTTGCAGGCAATATTTTTGGATTAATGCAGCATTCCGCACCCAAAATAGCAGCAGTTAAATATCCCAACATTAATCGATAACTAATTTTCATTTGCTAGTTCCTGATTTTAAATAGATGCTTACCCGTCGTAAAAAATCTAAAAACATCGATCGCAAGTTGAGGTATGGCTAAACAAACAATCGAACCTTGATTTATGTTGATTGGGTAAATTAAATTTTTAGAGTAAATAAAATATTTTTGTAACTAATTATAATTCTAATCTTAATTTAAAATCTGTCATCGGCCATTATGCCACAAATTATCCGCCATTATGCCTAGACACCCGCTCAGATCGCCCTAAAATTAGATAATTTCGCAAAAAGGTGGTCGAAATTTGTTAGAAAAATCAACAATTAGTTTAAAATCGATGCAGAGGTCCACTAATTGAACCAATGAGTCAGACGATTCCAGAACTCCAAACAGAAGTCCGCGCGCTGCAAGCAGAAGTTGCCATCCTGCAAGAGTCGCGAGAAAAACTTTGCGTACAGCGCTCAGAGTGCCGAGTCGCAGTCAGTTTTCCGAAGAATAATAGTCCAGAAGCCATTGCCGAGTTCCACCAGCAAAATGCTGCTTTTGGGGAGCAGTGGTTGCAGCAAATCCAGGAGATTGACCGAGAGACTAAAATTATTGAAAAGCAACTGCAACAAAAACAGGATGTACTCAATTACAAACAAGGTGAACTAGACAAATTGCTGGCCGGACAGCACTGGCAAGAAGTAGAGAACCACGTTCAAACCGGGGAAAAGCGCTTGCAAGCACAAGCTCGCAGAATCAATCAAGCAGCAGCGCAGCTAGAGGCAGAAATCCAAGCTTTAAAAGCACTGTACGACGAACTAAATCCCAGTTATTCCGAGTGGTTTCAACAACCAACTCAAATTGTTGAATTTTCGGCAGCAACTATTCCTTACGCTTTTCCTGGTAGTAGCGGGTTGATATTGGGAAACAAGGAGATTGAATGGGAGAAAAAGTAGCTGTGAATTGTGAATTGTAAATTAGTAGGGTTGAAGGTTGCCGCCGAACAACTAAATAAGAAAGAGAGTTCGCGATCGCACACACTCTATCGGTAGGGTGCGCCGCGCGCACCTTACCGCTAAAAGACACAATTGAGGGCGAAATCAAAAGCTTTTTAACTGCTGCTATAGGAAAAGAAATAACAAGCTGACGATGCAGCAGCTAATGTTAAGAGTTGTGAGTTTCACTTTTTGAAACAGGTTTATTTTTGACTATAATGTCAATGTAAAATTTAAAATATAATAGTCTAAAATCTCAAGTATACTTACTGATGAAACAATTGATTTGGATAGCGCTATTTATACTGGTTACGGTGGCGGCTGCGGGTTGGGGTTCTGACTCGTGGCAGCGGTTGCCGTCGGTACCGGAAGTTTCGATCGATCGCAAAATCAACATTTCCCAAAACCAGTCTCCCTCACCGCTTCCTGCTGAAAAAAATGCAATTGATTTGCCTCCAGTTGACCCATCCCGGCTGTGGAAACACGTTGAAATCTTAGCCGGAGAACGGGAGGGAGAACGCGATCGCTCTTTCACGAGAGACTACATTTCTAAACAACTGCAAACATTAGGATTTTCTCCTGAGTTGCAGCCGTTTGAGCGCGGAATAAACGTCTTCGCCGAGAGAAAAGGTACTGACTTAAACTCCGGTGCAATTTTAGTTGCAGCACACTACGATACCGTACCAAAATCGCCCGGGGCTGACGATAATGCGACGGGAGTTGCTGTAGTTTTAGAAGTAGCAAGATTGCTGGGTTCTCGTACCACGTCTCGGACATTGCAAGTAGCATTTTTCGACAGGGAAGAAATCGGACTTTTAGGCAGTTTAGCATTTACTGGTAGCGCGGCGCGGTTGAAAAATTTGCAGGGAGCGATCGTCCTGGATATGGTAGGTTATGCTTGCCATACTTCGGGATGTCAGCGATATCCCGAAGGATTGACGGCGCAACCTTTTCTAGAAGCAGCGGGGGTGACTTCTCCCGACAAAGGCGAGTTTATCGCTGTGATTGGCGATGCGGAACATCCGCTGCTATTGGGAACTTTTGCGGAGTCGCCAAAAGCTGATTTACCTGCGGTTGTGGCATTGCCGGTTCCTCTGAAAGGGTTGCTGACTCCCGATGTTTTACGCAGCGATCATGCGCCTTTTTGGTATAAGGGAATTGGTGCGGTTTTGGTGACTGATACGGCTAATTTGCGATCGCCCCACTATCACCAATCTAGCGATACTCTCGCAACTATCGATCGACCTTTTTTCACCGGTTCTGCTCAAGTTGTTGTCAACGCTACTACTAAATTATTGGAAATTCGGTAATTGATCGTGGGGTAAGGTGCAACCTAAGCACCCTACGATTAGATGTTTTGCATAACTTATAAAATAAATAAATGGATTGGTACTCTACTTTTGATATGCTAAAAAAGTGAGTGCAAAAACCGCAATTATAAGTATGACAGGTAATATAGGACAACCGACAGCTTTAACCGATCGACCTTATTTAGTATTAAGCAGTCAAGGGCAAATTTTACAGCTAGAGTTAACACAGCCGCAGCACGTATTGGGGCGCGATCGTACTCGTGCAGATTTAATGCTTCCCGAGGCTTGGCGTGCCGTTTCCGGCGTTCACGCTGTTTTGCGCCAAAAAGGTGAGAATTATTGGATTTACGACGGTGACGGGCAGAAACCGAGCACTAATGGCTTATTTGTCGATCGCACTCGCATCACTCCCAACGACGGTTATTGTCTGCAAAACGGTACAGAAATTAAAATCGGTCTCGACCCAAAAAATCAAGTTTTGGTGACTTATTTTAATCCGACTGCAAAGACAGTTGCTTTACCAAGTAAACAGTCAATTGCTATCAAGAATCGATCGGTTTTGTTAGGTCGCGATCCAAACGCTTCGTTGCAATTAGATTCGCCGCTAGTTTCTCGTCGCCACGCCACAATTGACCAAGACAGTCGCGGCAATTATATTTTGAGTGACCACAGTGTTAACGGGGTGTTTGTTAACGGTCAGCGAATCACAAATTCGGTAAAATTGTCCGAAGGAGATGCAATTCGGATCGGCCCATTTACTCTCACTTACCGCAGCGGTGAGTTGGAGATGCAAGACAGAGGCACTCAAATTCGCTTGGATGCTGACTCTCTGGTGATTCCAAAGCGTTTGGATCGGATCACTTTGGCGATCGAGCCTGGGCAGTTTGTAGCCTTAGTTGGCGGTAGCGGTGCGGGAAAATCTACTTTAATGCGGACGCTTTTAGGGATTGAGAAAACTACTAACGGCGCTGTATTTCTGAATGGCGACAACTTGCGCCAAAACTTCAATATTTACCGCAATCAAATCGGTTACGTGCCTCAAGATGATATTGTCCACTTCGATTTGACAGTAGAAGAAGTCTTGAGTTATGCAGCTAAATTGCGCTTACCTCCCGATACAGATGTTAAGCAAGTAGTCACAAAAACCTTAGAAGATATTGAAATGACTCACCGTCGTACTGCTTTTGTGAAACAGCTTAGTGGCGGACAGCGAAAACGGGTTAGTATCGGAGTCGAACTGTTAGCAGACCCGAAACTTTTCTTTTTAGATGAACCGACTTCAGGACTCGATCCGGGTTTGGATAAGAAGATGATGCAACTGCTGCGAAAGTTGGCAAGTCAAGGGCGGACGGTGATTTTGGTGACTCACGCGACGGCAAATATCACGATGTGCGATCGTATCGTGTTTATGGGGCGCGGCGGTCGCCTTTGTTACTTCGGCCCGCCTGCGGAAGCCCTCGATTTTTTCGATGTCAGAACTGACGATTTTGCCGACATTTACAACGAATTAGAAACAGGAGAAACCAACGTTCAAAGCTGGGCAGAAAAGTTCAGTAAATCTCCATACTATCAGCGTTATATTGTCAACCATTTCAGCACCGGCAATACCAACGGGCAAAAACCCGCTGCGCCTCCCAAGCCAAAATCTGTATCTTTTTTCAAGCAACTTGTTTTGCTATCTCAGCGTTATTTTCAGCTAATTTCCCGCGATTTAGTTAATTTAAGCTTAGCACTTTTAACAGCACCGATCGGCATTAGTTTGCTGCGGGTTGCAGTCCGAGACCAAGACCCGTTAATTGGCGCACCGGAGGCAACTTTAGCACCTTTGGCGCTGCGAGTTTTGTTTGTCTTTACCTGTGCGGCGATTTGGGTAGGACTCGCAACTTCTCTGCAAGAAATTGTTAAAGAATCGGCTATTTATCTGCGGGAACGTTTGGTAAATTTAGGATTGTTTGCTTATCTGGGTTCAAAAGTTTTCATACTTTCGGGGTTGGCAGTATTGCAAACTATCTTGATGGTAGGAGTAATTTTGATTGCTTTCAAAGACCCAGAACCAAGTTTGATCTCCTGGACTGTGGGAGTCAGCATTACGACTTTTCTCACTTTGCTGAGTTGTCTCAGTCTCGGATTGGTCGTTTCGGCGATCGTCAAAAATGGCTCTCAAGCTAATAGCGCTTTACCTCTATTATTGCTACCTCAGATTATTTTTTCTGGAGTTTTGTTTAAGATGGAAGGCGCGGCGAGCAAGTTTTCTTGGCTGATGTTAAGTCGCTGGTCTGTGGGTGCTTACGGCTCTTTGGTTAATGTAAATGCGATGGTTCCCGCACCTACTAAATTGCCGGACGGGAGTACACTTCCTCAGCCCTTTGAGCCTACTGCTGTTTACGATGCAACCTGGGAGAATTTGAGTTTAAATTGGGGGATTTTGTGCGTGCATATTTTGGTTTATTTGATGTTGACGCTGTGGTTGCAAAAGCGGAAGGATATTTTATAGCAGTTGACAGTTGACAGTTGACAGTTGACAGTTAAAGAGTCAATACCGTAGGGTGCGTCGCCATCAATCATCTACTTGGGAAAGTGAAAAATCTCACAGCGACGCACCTTACAAGGATCTATCCTCACCGACAATAATTGCCTAAAACCAACAATATGACACATAGGCTTTGCGTAAGTATTATATAATAGGGCAAATAGATTTTATGAATTATTGGCTAATGAAGTCGGAACCTGATGTTTATAGTATTGCGGATTTGAAGTGCGATAAAATTTCTATTTGGGATGGCGTTCGCAACTATCAAGCTCGCAATTTTATGCGAGAAATGAGTTTGGGTGATTTAGTATTTTTTTACCATTCTAATACTAAAGTTCCTGGTATTGTTGGCTTGATGCGTATCACAGAAACTAAGATCGCTGACCCGAGTCAGTTCGATATCAATAGCGAATATTATGATGCTAAATCGCAGCTTGATGCGCCTCGCTGGCAAACTGTGAAAGTTGAATTTGTTGAGAAATTTGCTCAATTAATATCTTTGGATGAACTGAAAAAAAAGTTTATTGCTGATGAGATTTTGGTGGTGAGGAAAGGCAATCGGTTATCGGTGATGCCTGTATCTGAAGTTGCTGCTGAGAAGATTTTGAAAATGAGAGTCATATCAATTTCGGCTACGTCGGAATAATATAGAGGACACGGCAGTGCCGTTTCCCTACCCCAAAATAATCGATTATGCTCGCGAGGAGGACACGGCAGTGCCGTTTCCCTACACCGATTAACTGTAGGGACACGGCAGTGCCGTGTCCTGATTGTGGGTAGCCGGAGAACCCGCCCAAATTGTTTAAAATCTCCTAAAGACTAGCGGCACAGACTGCTGCTCCAATTAACCCTACATGATCGTTCAAAACAAGACGAACTGGGATCATTTCCAAGAGCGAATCCATCCGCCCTTTGTGGGTGAAAGCGCGCATAAAACTCCCTTCTTGAATGAGTGGCAAAATTTTAGCAGCAATGCCACCAGCTACGTACAAACCACCGTAAGGTAAAAGTGACACAGCCATATTTCCCGCCACAGCGCCGTAAGCTTCTACAAACATTTGCATTGTTTGTTCGGAAAGCCGATCGCACTTTTTGAGTGCCGCCTGTGCAATTGTCGCCCCCGGATCGACAGTCTTCTCGCTTTTACCGATTTCTGACTCCCATTTTTTGATAATTTCCCCTACCTCCGGCGATTCAGGGGCAAACTTTTTGTCCCGCAAAAACTGGTAAATTGAAACAATCCCTTGTCCCGAAACTACACGCTCGATCGATATTCTGGCAATGTCATGTTTTGCTAACAAATAGTTCAGCAATTGAAACTCCAACTCCGATCGAGGAGCAAAGTCACCGTGTCCCCCTTCCGAAGAAAAAACCCTAATACCATTTGCCTCGGGAATTGCAAAACAATTTCCCAAACCAGTACCCGCACCAATCACCGCAATCGGATCGTGTTGTCGCGGTTTTCCCACTTGCAAAGTGTGCAAATCTGTAGGTTCCAAACCCCACACGCCATAGCCAACCGCGACAAAATCATTAATTAAACTGACGCGGGATATTCCTAATTCTTGTTCCAGACGCTTCGCATCTAGCACCCAAGGCAAATTAGTCAGTTTTGCGCTGTTGTTAACCACCGGGCCTGCGATCGCAAAACAAGCTTTTTCAGGCTCCGGTGCAAAATTTAACTTAATAGCAGCTTCCGTCAAAAACTGCTGAACTATCGGCACTAAATCGGGAAACTCCCCGCTGGGATAGCGAAACTCGTAAAGTGCATTCATTTCACCGTTAACAGTTCTTTCCACTAAGCGCAAAATTGTCTTAGTTCCGCCAATGTCACCCGCCAATAATAATGCCATAAACCTCCGATTAAACCAATATTTTTGTAGATTTGCTGATTTATTTACAACTATTGTCGCATCACTATTCAACAATAGAAGTCTCATAAATGACAGATAATATTGCCAATTTAACCGTCCGTCCTCTGAATTGCCAACCAAGCCCGCAGCACCTCAGCTACTGTCCAAGCTTGCGCAGTGCAGCCCCGGGGCGAGTGAGGCGCGTCGCCCTCAAAAATTTCGCCCAAACTGCCAACTCCGCCGGCTAGTATATGATGTGCCATCGGTTCGAGGAATTCGCGCGCTTGTGCTGGGTCTTTGTATACCTGCAAGTGAGCTAAAACAAAGGGCCCAATCAGCCAGCCCCAAACTGTACCCTGGTGATAAGCTCGATCGCGCTGCAATTGGTCGCCTCCATATTCGCCCTGAAACTGCGGGTGTTCCGGCGAAAGGCTGCGCAGCCCGACAGAAGTCAGCAACTGTTGAGCGCAAGCGTCCACAACACCCTTACACCGATCGGGCGTGAGTAATGGTGTATAACGGTGGGTTTCGTTGACACGCAATTCCTCTGCTGATAAGGATTTGGGTGACAAATCTAAGGGCAGCGACACCGCAAGTATCTGATTTGGTCGAAGAGAGGCATCGTGTCCGTCTGGGCCGTCCAGAACGTCGTAACAGTAGCCTGTATGGCTGTTCCAGAAGCGGGTGAATCCGGTGGCAGTCCGATCGGCCATTTGCTGGTATTCATTGTGAGATTTGCCCAATTTGCGAGCAAAACTGACCATTGCTTGTATAGCGTTGTACCAAAGCGCGCTGAGTTCGATCGGCTTACCAATCCGGGGAGTCACCACCCAATCGCCGATTTTCGCGTCCATCCAAGTTAGTTGCACGCCCGTTTCGCCAGCATAGATTAAACCGTCATCGGGATCGACGCGGATATTATACCGAGTTCCCTGTATGTGCCAATCAATTATCTCACATAGTATCGGCCAGAGTTCGCTCAAAAGTTGGTCATCGCCCGTGGCATCGCAGTAAGCGCGAATTGCCTCAAAGTACCACAGCGTGGCGTCTGCGGTGTTGTATTCCGGTGCGCCACCAGCATCGGGAAAGCGGTTTGGCAGCATCCCGCGATCGACATATCGGGCAAAAGTCCGCAGGATCGATCGCGCAATCTCCGATCGCCCGGTACAGATTGTGAGGCCGGGCAGGGCGATCGTTGTATCCCGCCCCCAGTCGCTGAACCAGGGATATCCGGCGATAATCGTTTTGCCCTCCGGTTCCTCCGGTAGCGGGCGACTGACGATAAATTGGTCGGCGGCTAGCACTAAGTGATTGATCCAATCGGGAGATTCGTCTGCTTTTGACCATTGTTGCAGCAGTTCTTGGTCATAAGTGCGACGGGCTTCCAAAGCTGCATCGCCGTTTAACTGGGGATTTTTGTCCGTGCTAGCTATCAATGTGAGAGACTGTCCCGGTTCGATCGCAAAATGGAAAGTTGCTGCGTGCAGGTGATCCTCACAACACTCCAATCCGCGCTGTCTTTCGGCTGCGAGGTCAAATCCGTAGTGCCAATTGTATAAGGGCGTAGAGACTCGAAATTTTGCCTCTGGTTCAGCATCTGTCAGCAGATAGAGAGGTGCATAATTGGGAAATACAGTCACGCAAATCCCTTGATCCAGGGTTTCTAGCCCGATCTGCCAGTCGCCTGCCCTAGTGAGGTGGTGGTAATCGCGGTAATTGACGAGGGCTTTGACAGCGAGGGCGATCGGCTTTGAGGCGCGGTGCAAGCGATATTGAATATACGTTGTGTTAGCACTTTGCTGCATCCAAATCCGCTTTTCCAGGATGGCGTCAGCGAGAGCAAACCTCCAGACTGGCGTCGTACCTTCGAGGTGAAAGCTTTCGATATACTTGTAGCCTTGGGGTTCGATCGTCCCGTCGGCCCAGCGGTTTGTATAAAGCGGGTAGGGGCGATCGTGATATACAGCCGTTTCGTCCAGCTTGGCGAGCATCAAAGTCCGTCCCAGCGGTGGTTTGAGGGCGGCAACTAGCAGCCCATGATAGCGGCGAGTGAGTAGATTGGCGATCGTTCCGCTAGCATAACCGCCGATCCCATTCGTAACCAACCACTCGCGAGACTCCGCCGAGTCTAGGTTGCAGCAGATTTCCCGTCCAAAATCAAGAACCATAAATGCACACTCGTGATTAATTACGATCTACCCTTGGATAGATTTTATCTCTTATATAAACAAGGAATCTTAACCCTTGCAGGCGGCTAATTGCGCGATCCAATAGCTGCAAGCTTCGCGATCGGGCCGTGCAGATTCATGCTGTAATTTAGGAACAGGCGATCGCTAACTTTGCCTCTTTGCGACAATTCTAACCGTTGCTCTGTCTAAAGTTAGTTGTTTGTTGCTTTTTTAACTGATATTAATTTTTCAACAGGCTTGTTTGGCGATCGGCACTCAACAGACCCACTGCCAAAATAGCATTTTCAGTCACACCGCAAACCTATTTTATCAGGAGAACAGCTCAAAGTGAAGATAGGAGCAAATTACCTCGGCAACAACCAATGTGAATTTACCGTTTGGGCGCCCACCATCAAACAAATAGCAGTCCAAATTATTTCTCCAAAAAAACGCCTGATACCCATGCAACTATCTGCAGAAGGTTATTGGCAAACCACAGCTACAGACATCGAACCAGGAACCCTTTATACCTACCAACTCGAAGGAAAAACCGACCGACCAGACCCAGCCTCAAAATATCAACCCCAAGGCGTGCACGCCCCATCGCAAGTAATAGATGAAAACGCCTTTACCTGGACTGACACAAATTGGCAAGGCGTGCCACTAGCCGAAATGATTATTTACGAACTACACGTCGGCATCTTCACCAAAACCGGAACATTTGAAGCAATAATTCCCCAACTCAAACAACTTAAAGAATTGGGAATCAACGCCATTGAAATCATGCCAGTCGCCCAATTTCCCGGCGAACGAAACTGGGGATACGACGGCGTATATCCCTACGCCGTCCAAAACTCCTACGGTGGCCCCGAAGGCTTCAAAAAACTCGTCAACGCCTGCCACGAACACGGCATTTCAGTAATTCTTGATGTAGTTTACAACCACCTCGGCCCCGAAGGAAACTACCTCAGTCAATTCGGGCCCTACTTTACATCAAAATACGGCTCAATTTGGGGAGACCCCCTCAACTTCGACGACGCCTACAGCGACGGCGTGCGTAACTACTTTCTTGAAAATGCTCTATACTGGTTTCGAGACTATCACATCGATGCCCTGAGATTAGATGCAATTCACGCAATATTTGAAGTAGGTGCAAGACCTTTTTTACAAGAACTATCCGATGCCACCGCCGATATTTCCCAAGAACTAGGACGGCAACTTTACTTAATAGCCGAAAGTGACTTAAATGATGCCCGCACTGTACGTCCCAAAGAACTCGGTGGCTTCGGACTAGACGCCCAATGGTGCGATGATTTCCACCACGCACTGCACGCCTTGCTCACCGGAGAAGACGACCGAGACTACCAAAATTTCGGCAAGTGCGAACACTTAGAAAAAGCCTTCAAAGAAAGCTTTGTTTACTCCGGCCAGTACGCCCCCTACAGGAAGCGGAGACACGGCAATTCTGTCAAGGATGAACCGGGTCATAAATTTCTGGTGTTTGCCCAAAACCACGACCAAATCGGCAACCGCATTTTGGGAGACCGACTATCCAAAATAGTTGACTTGGAAGGATTGAAACTTGTAGCAGGCACTGTCTTAATTTCTCCCTACATTCCCTTCTTTTTTATGGGAGAAGAATACGGAGAAGAAGCACCGTTTTTTTACTTCGTTTCCCACTCGGACGAAAACTTAATTGAAGCTATCCGCAAAGAGAAACAACAAGAATTTAAAATCTTTGAAGGCCGAGGCGAGTTTCACGACCCCCAGAGTCCTGAGACTTTCGATAAGTGTAAGTTAAACTGGGAAAAACAAACCGAAGGCAAACACAAAATCCTCTGGAAATGGCACCAACATTTAATTCAACTGCGGCGAACAATACCCGCCCTGAAAAATCTGGACAAGAACAACTTAGAAGTGTCCAGCATCGAAGCAGAAAAAATCTTATTTCTACGTCGATGGACAGATGAAAGTCAGATATTCTGCATTCTCAACTTCAGCAAACAACAGGTCACTTTCAACCCTACACTTCCTCAAGGCAATTGGCAAAAGATTTTAGACTCGGCTGATGCAAAATGGATGGGTGCAGGTTCTAGCTTGCCTGAAAATATAACTTCAGAGCAAGAATTGATCGTCAAACCGCAGAGTTTTGCACTTTTTGAATTATAATGCTGAAAACTGGAGGCAGAGCCTCTAGATATGCGTTCCCAGGCAGAGCCTAGGAACAAGAAATTTATCTCTGATCTTTCATTCTCTCGTTCCCAGGTTCTGCCTGGGAATGCCATCCTGGAGGCTCTGCCTCCTCTTTAAAATCAAACCCGAAAATAACAGGAGTAAGATTAATATGATGAGAATTCCAACAGCAACTTATCGGATTCAATTTCATGCAGGTTTTAACTTTCAAGCAGCCAAACAAATCCTTAGCTATCTGGAAGAATTAGGAATTACCGACGTTTACGCCTCACCGATATTTAAAGCTAGAAAAGGTAGTACCCACGGATACGATATTGTTGATTCAAATCAGCTAAATCCCGAATTGGGAACCTCAGAAGATTTTGAAGCACTCACGGACGAAATCAAGAAGCGGAACATGGGATGGCTGCAAGATATTGTTCCGAATCACATGGCTTACGACACTCAAAACTTGTTGCTGTTAGATGTATTGGAACATGGCCCGGATTCCGATTATTTCGATTACTTCGATATTGAATGGAATCACGCTTACGAACATCTCAGGGGTCGAGTGTTGGCTCCGCTGCTGGGCAATTTTTATGGGGAGTGTCTGGAAAATGGCGAGATTCAACTCAAGTATGGCGAAATTGGGCTTACCATCAATTACTATGACTTAAAATTACCCGTAAAAATTGAATCTTACGCTAAGTTTATTAGTCATAATTTGGGGCATTTAGGTAGGGAATTAGGCAGACGCCATCCAGATTTTATCAAATTTCTAGGAATTCTTTATCTTATTAAAAATACCCCTTCCGAAACTAAAGGTAAAGCTCGATACGATCAGATAGCTTTTGTCAAAGGACTGCTGTGGGAACTCTACAATCAAAATCCGATCGTGCAGGAATTTATCGATGAAAACATCAACTTTTTTAACGGACAAAAGGGCGATTCTGAAAGCTTTAATTTGCTGGACGATTTGCTTTCTGAGCAGTTTTACCGTCTTGCTTTCTGGAAAGTGGGCGCCGAAGAAATTAACTACCGAAGGTTTTTTACAGTCAACGAACTGATTTCGGTAAAAGTAGAAGAAATTAAAGTTTTTCACAAAAACCATGCTCTGATATTCGACATGGTTGAAGAAGGAAAGTTTACCGGATTGAGAATTGACCACATCGACGGACTTTACGATCCGACAGAATATTTGAAACGGCTTCGGGAGAGAACCGGGGACACTTACATTACTGTGGAAAAGATTCTGGAGCACGAAGAAGATTTGCCGTCATATTGGCCGATTGAGGGAACGAGTGGTTACGATTTTTTGAATTATGTAAATGGCGTTTTTTGTCGGTGCGATCGCGAACAGCAATTTACCGAAATATATCAGAGATTTACTCGCTTGAACGTTCCCTACGAACAGTTGTTTTTAGATAAAAAAGGGCTGATTGTTGAGAAAAATTTGGCGGGAGATGTAGACAATCTGGCTCAACTTTTGAAGAACATCTCCGGTCAATCCAGACAGGGAAACGACTTTACTCGTCCTGGTTTAGAAAAAGCACTGGCTGCTGTTTTAACAATTTTTCCAGTGTACCGAACTTATATAAATCAAGAGGGTTTGAGAGAGTCCGATCGCACTTACGTCAAATATGCGATCGCCCATGCCAAAGAAGTAGTACCGCGACTGCTCAAAGAACTTAAATTTATCGAAATGCTGCTGTTACTGGAAGAAGAAGAAACCCTAACAGCAGAACAAAAAGAGCAGCGTCGGCACTTTGTGATGAAACTCCAGCAGTTGACAGGCCCATTAATGGCAAAAGGCGTTGAAGATACGCTTTTATACGTCTACTATCGGCTTTTATCCCTCAACGAAGTGGGAGGAAACCCCAGTCAGTTCGGCGTTTTACTGACTGATTTTCACGATTTTAACCAACAGCAGCAAGCAGCTTGGCCGCACAAAATGAATGCTACGGCTACCCACGATACCAAACGTGGCGAAGATGTGCGAGCCCGAATTAACGTTTTGTCAGAAATTCCCGATGAATGGGAACAACAAGTCAAGTCTTGGAGAGAGCTAAACTCTTCTAAAAAAGTCAACTTTGTGAATCGAATGGTTCCCGATACTAATGACGAATACTTCTTGTACCAAACTCTGATCGGTAGTTTTCCTTTTGAGGGAATTGAAAACACTGATTATGTCGATCGCCTCAAAGATTATGCGATTAAAGCTGTCCGTGAAGCCAAAGTGTATACGGCTTGGCTGAGACCGGATAACGACTACGAAACTGCTTTTATGACCTTTATCGATAACGTTCTAGAACCTTCGGAACAGAATCAATTCCTCAAAAAATTTACGCCTTTCTGGAAAAAAGTAGCTGATTATGGAATTTTCAATTCTCTATCTCAAACGCTGCTGAAAATCACGGCTCCGGGCGTTCCCGACATTTATCAAGGCACGGAATTATGGGATTTAAGCCACGTCGATCCAGACAACCGCCGTCCCGTTAATTTTGAGCGCAGAATCGAGGTGTTGCGGTCAATTAAACAGCAAGCTCAAACAGATATTTTGCAACTGGTTGAAGATTTGATGGTGACGCGGGAAGATGCTAGAATTAAGCTGTTTTTGACGGCAAGAGTGCTAGAAGCAAGAAAAAAATACTTGCAAGTTTTTGAATTAGGCGACTATCAGCCCCTGGAAGTAGTGGGCACGTTTAAAGATAATGTTATTGCCTTTGCCAGAAACTTTGAAGATACTACAGTTATTGCGATCGCTCCCCGGTTTTTGACGGGAGTTATCAAACCGGAAGAAATGCCGATCGGCAAACAGATCTGGCAAGATACTCATCTGGAATTGTCCGAGCAAATGCCGTCGGTTTGGAAAGATGCGATTACAAATCAGGTGGTAGAAAGTAACGGTATGCTGGCAATTGGTGAAGCTCTCAATTACTTTCCCTGCGCTCTGCTGATTGGTGAAAAATAACAATTAATTAAATAGTCGGTTCTGGCGGAATTTGTACAGGTAGCGGCAGGTTTCAACCTGTCGCTTTTTTAGTTATAATCATAGCAGGAAAGCAATCTTAGGAGCGGGAGGAATAGCAAAATGCGATCGCTCGTCAAATTTCACTGTTTATTCTGATGAGTACAATTGAACAAGCCGCAAATTGGTAGCGGTCTAACTGCTGATGACTATAATTTATAATTTCTAGTTATATTTTGCAGCCCAAAGATCGATCGCCTCTACCAACCAAACAAAATTTATACAACAAAGACGGCAAATACAACATGACGGGCGAAGGCAAAATCATGGGGCCGCAGGAAATGGCAATTTGGTTGGAAGATCTTGCTGGGCGCTTTCCAATTGTTTCTATTGAAGACGGTATGTCCGAGGATGACTTTGAAGGCTGGTCAGCCCTAACAGAGGCTCTAGGCAAAAAAATTCAATTGGTCGGCGATGATTTGTTCGTGACCAATCCGAAAATTTTCCAGGAAGGTATCGACAAAAAAGTAGCCAATGCAATTTTGATCAAGGTAAACCAGATCGGCACCTTGAGCGAAACCTTGCAAGCGATTGCGATGGCGGACTCAAATAATTATGCCGCGATCGTGTCGCATCGTTCGGGCGAAACCGAAGACACCACGATTGCCGACATTGCTGTTGCCACCACCGCAACACAGATCAAGACCGGCTCGCTTTGCCGCAGTGATCGCGTGGCGAAATACAACCAGTTGTTGCGCATCGAACAAGCACTTGGCGCTAGAGCGCGCTATGCCGGTCGCGCTGCGTTCGTGAGTTTGAAGCACTAAGCATGTCGCTATTGAGACGCCTATGGCCTTTTCTGTTGCTTGGCATTTTATTGCTGGCTTTGCAGACTAAGCTTTGGCTAGGCAATACCGGTTGGCGGCAAGCGGCGAAGCTGGAAGAAAGAGTCAGTACCCAAGCAGCAGATAACACGCGTCTGCAACAACGCAATGATGCACTGGCGGCTGAAGTCGAGGATTTAAAATCCGGTGAAGCCGCCGCCGAAGAACGCGCTCGTAATGAATTGGGCATGGTAAAGCCGGGCGAAACTTTTTATCGCGTGGTCGACCCGAATGCCGCCAAACTTCCCGAAGAAAAATCTGCCGACGAGGATGCGCGATGACCTGGGCAGTCGTACCGGCAGCCGGTCGCGGCACTCGTTTTGGTAGCGAAACTCCCAAACAATATTTAACCGTTGCCGGTCGACCACTGATTGAACACAGCCTGCGGTCCTTGCTGGCACACCCTTTGGTTGATGGTGTGATGGTCGCTATTTCACCTGATGACCCTTATTGGGCGGGCTGGCGCGAAATGGAGGGCAAGCCGATTTATACCTGTCGAGGTGGCGCCGAGCGTTCCGATTCTGTGTTGTCGGCATTGCAGGCATTGCCCGCCGTCGTACACGAGGATCGTTTTGTTTATTTTTTACTTAAAATAAATTCTGCCAATGCCAAATCGGAGGGTGTTGTGACTTTAATATTGTCTTCCGAGCCTTCCACCAACAAGGGTTTGAAACCCAGGCGTTCCATGGCCATCGCTTCATCGGTAATTTTTAAACCGGCGCGCATGGCTGATTCAATTGCCCGTGTTAAACCACCACGTCGGAACATTTGCGGTGTAAGGGCACGCCATAATTTTTCGCGTGGTTCGGTGCTAAAAATATGTTGGCCGTCTTCACTACGCTTGATGGTGTCGCGCACGGGTGCAGCCAAAATCGCACCGATTGCATGAGCCTCGCCCATAGCCAATAAACGCGATAAATCGACCGCGCGCAAACAAGGCCGTGCGGCGTCATGCACTAAAACAAAACGATCCTCGTGTACGAC